>Ga0209796_10000965_pt1 | contig 13806 bp, 9 predicted proteins | sample AgamicOrSfrz_FD_187167 | JGI IMG/M metagenome (GOLD analysis project Ga0209796, IMG submission 187167) | Agave microbial communities from Guanajuato, Mexico - Or.Sf.rz (SPAdes) (version 2) | ecosystem: Host-associated > Plants > Phyllosphere > Phylloplane/Leaf | place: Guanajuato, Mexico...
GCTTGAAGTGCGGATCCGCTTCGCGATGATGCCGCAAGGCTCTGCTACGGCTCTCGGCCGGCAAGACGCGCCGCCTGGGCGCGATGCGCAACTCTTATGCGGTGGGAAGCGGTGGAATCGCACCGCCCCTCGGTGCTCTGCGCAGCCGAATTCGATTGAACCCGGTCATCGCCGCAGTGCTTCGTATCCGGTTCGGTTGCACATCGGACGACACCGGATTTTAGACTCCGCAACCTGATCGATGTTTCACGCAACCTGCCGTTGACGAAGGTGCGATGCCCGTAAGCGAAATGGGCAGGTGGACGACTTGGCACGACTCACCGAAACATCGATTCGTTGGCTGGAATATAATCAGTGTGCTGACTAAACGCGTGGGGTGCCGAGAGGCAACATTGCGTTCTATTGCAATCCGACATCTGGGAAGTAATCGCCTTGAATCATATGAGTTTGGGCAATGCTTAACACGCTGCAGAACATGCGAATTTTTGTTCGCGTTGTGGAGTCTGGAGGGTTCACTGCGGCTGCGCAGCATCTGAACATCACAACGGCTTATGCGTCGCGGGCAGTAGCGAATCTTGAGGCGCATCTGCAGACTCGCTTGCTACATCGCACGACGCGCAGGACCGCTCTGACGGAGGCGGGCGAGCGATACTTCAGGCATTGCAACGAGATTCTTGCATATGTAGAGGAAGCGGAGGCTGAGGCTGGACGCGCGCATGCAACGCCGCAGGGGAACTTGCGGGTTCACTCTATGACCAGTTTTGGTCAGCACTATGCCGTGCCAATGGTCGGCCGATACCAAGCGCGTCATCCCTCGGTAAATGTCGAGCTCACTCTTACACAGCGTATGCCAAACCTGATCGAAGAGGGCTATGATGCAGCGATAGTGCTGGCTACTGATTTGCCTGATTCGGATGTTGTCTCGCAGCGTCTTGGCAGCGTTTTCAGCATTGCATGTGCGTCGCCCGCCTATCTGTCGCGCAAAGGCACTCCAACGTCTCTGAAATCGCTGACACGGCATACCTGCTTGCAACTCGTCACGCCCGGTTTTCCTCCCGATAAATGGGTCCTCGATGGTCCCGAAGGTCAGGAAACGTTAAGTCTAGGCCCGTCCACCTTCATCGTTAACGTAGCGGAGGCAATGTCAGCGGCCGTTCAAGAGGGAATGGGAGTCGGCGTCTTACCGGTGTCATCTGCATTACCGGGGTTAAGGTCGGGCGCCCTCATCAGAGTTCTTCCGCAGTACACCATGCTCACCCTCCAGGTATATGCGATATATCAATCACGGCAATACCTTGACGCAAAAATCAGAACGTGGATACAGTTATTGAAGGAGGAGTTGCCATCTGTCCTCGAATCAGACGCCGATGCAGTACACGCACTACCCACAGGTTACGCTGACTGAATCCGACGAGGCGATCCCCTTCGTTGAAATTGATGACTCACAGAGTCTGTTGCTGTCTGAAGAAGGGGCGTGGAGTGGCGGCATCGATGCGTCAGCGGGCGTTTCATCATCGAAATAAGGTGAAAGTGGTCTTTCAATGCTTTGGGGCAGCCCCTTTCTGCCCGTGGTCCCAGAGACCGACGAGAACTCGTCGCGATAGTGTCGGCGAAGTTTTGGCCCATCGCACCCATGCGCCTAGCGTTCTGTCATGCTTTGCCGCATGCGGCAACCAGCTGGGACGATACTTCTTTAATAAGTCAATCAGCCTGCGGCCACGAAGACAATGTTGGGCGGTCAGCCTATGGGGCTTGCCAATTGTTCCACACCGCATCTCCTTCGGTCTAAAAGGCAAGTTGCGTAGCGCATTGTGCAATGACTCATGCACAGATGCGGCGAGATCGGTCTGTTTGCAATCTGCGGTATGCAAACTGACGGTCGCAGTACCTCATAAAGAAGCGTCAACGGAGGCCAGCGACTAAGCAATGGCGATTGGCGGTCGGTGCAAAAGTGTCCGGGGACAGACGCAGAGCGCTTTCATTGACGAGGTCATCGCTATTGTGCGGGTGGGTTGGCTTTGAAAGTTAAGCTCATGTGCTTTTTTCAAACTAATGAAAGAATTTGCGACCTTTTTGCCGCCTAGCCGGGGCGGCGCCGAGTTGGTTAACGTGCCGAGATGCGGCAATTCGCGGAAATATGTCGATGTTTCGCTTGAATGGAATGCCGAGCGAGCCGACGCTAACCGTGCACTCCTCACGATCTGTTCTGGCAGTCAGCGAAGATTCGCGGCGTGTCGGGAGGTCGCCCGGATGTGAAATCAACAGAGGCAGCAATTGGGAGGTGAGGTCGCTGCATCTGGGGTCGACGTACATTTGGCAGCTCACTGGTACGCACTCCCTGCCCTTGCCTATTACTGCAACCCATTCGCCTTGTCCGAGAACGCGTTGCTGGCGTCGTGTTGCGTTGCGCCTCGATTATCGTCCGCCAGGTGGAACGTCGCAAAGAAATCGTAAGCACGTCTCCCTCCACCACTGCGAGCGGCTTCTCGTCGCCGTCGACGTGAAGCCAGCAATTGCCTTTCGTCAATGCGACGAACTTCATCTGATCGGGCTTCGGAAATCGACTGGCCCCTGCTCCGCCGCCGAAGACTCCTCCTGGTACGGTTAGCCTCATTTCCATCAAACCTAGAGAACCGGAGATAGAGTCGAAATCGGTGTGTTGAAACGTAGTAACCCAAAACTACGTGGGCGAAACATCGATTAGGAAAGCGAAGGTATTTGGGGGAATCACGGGACGTAGCACCCATTAAGAAGGTGGTCATGCGGACCAGCTACTGGTCGCAAATGGAGCTATTGGCAGACGGAAATTTCTTTGCCCAATACGGTGGCTGCAAATGCGCCGCGCCCATTTGAACAGACCCCCTGTTTAATTTACCGTGCAACTCTGTATTGCGAAAAACGTGTCCAGTGGGCTTTTCGACAGGCACGGCACGTGCACTTGGCACGATCGTCACAGGCCAGCACGCGACGCTAGCGAGAAGACTCCCCCGCGTCGGCGGGATCGATGCCTGCAGTCGAACCTTCAACCAATGAAGAGGAGCAAGCCGATGCCAGACTTGGCAAACCATCAACGTAGGGAATTTCTCGTCAAGGCCACGGCCGCTGTCAGCGTGCTCGCGGCTCCTGCGCTTGCAAGCGCGTCATCTACCGTTATTTCGCAAGGAGAAACGTCTATGAGTCAAAGCAACCGTGCGCGCCTGATCTATAAGCCAGAATACCGTTTCGGCTTGGGTGGCGTACCGCTTGGCAACGAATTTAACAAGGTGACGGACGATGACGCACAGGCCACGATAGAGGCGGCGTGGAACGCGGGCGTGCGTTACTTCGATATGGCACCGTGGTATGGGCTTGGCCTTGCCGAACGACGCTTCGGGAATTTTCTGCACAACAAGAACCGCAACGAGTACCTGCTGTCGACGAAGGTGGGCAAGCTGCTCAAAGCCTCGAAGCACAACCAGCACCAAAAGCTGTTTCCGCTATCGGACTCGCCGAATGACGTGGTCTACGATTACTCGGCCGACGGCGTGCGCCGTTCGATCGAAGACAGCTTGCAACGGCTTGGCGTGGACAGTATCGACGTGGTGTTCGTCCACGACATCTCGCCCGATTTCCCATACTTCCCCACATCATGGGAAGAGCAGTTCGCGATCGCGCAGCGCGGCGCATTCCCGGCTTTGTCCCGCATGCGCGAGGAAGGCATTATCAAGGCATGGGGCATCGGCGTGAACCGACCGGAGCCCATTCTGCGTGTGCTTCAGGTCGCAGACCCGGACGTTTGCCTGTGCGCATCGCAGTATTCGCTTATAGATCACTCGAACGCGGTGCGGCAGGTATTCCCGGCAGTGCGTGAGCGCAACGTTTCGCTCGTAATCGGTTCGTCCTTGAATGCTGGGTTCATCTCGGGCAGCCCGCGTTACAACTACGGCCGCGACAATTACAAGATTCCGCCCGCGTACATCGAAAAGCGTGAGCGTCTGCGCGCGGTAGCGGCGAAGCACGGCGTAGATCTTCGCACGGCGGCGCTGCAGTTCTCGTCGGCCGCGGACGTAGCGGTGGCCTTGGTGGTGGGCGCGAGCAGCCACCAGCAGATACTCGAAGACTACAACTCGATGCAGGCGAAAGTGCCGCCCGAGTTCTGGCAGGAATTGAAGTCCTCGGGACTGATCGAGCCATCCGCCTCGACGCCAGCCTGAACGCCGTTCCCTGTGATCGGGTACGCGGCGTCCCGGACGCCCTATCAGGCGAGATCCGATCATCGCCGCCAGGAAATGCCGCCGTGCCAGTCGCGCGGCAGCGCTCGCCTGTTAGCGTCGGCCATGCGTCCCGTCGTTTCCGTGTTCAACTCCAACAGTGAGTGAAAGCTTATGCGCGTTTTCGTTCGATCTTCGCTTGCATCGCTCATCGCTGTGGGCTTTTTTGCAGGGGCAGCCGCTCAGACGGTGAGGCCCGAGCAAACCGCTTTGCGCGCCCACAGCGGCAAACCTTTTCTCACGTTGCCCCGTACGTACAACACGTCCGATAGCATGGCGCGTATGCCCGACGGTCGGATCGTCCTCGCAGTGCCGAACTACAACAATCTGACATTGCATGAACAGGGCCGCACGTCGGAAGAGGCTCCTGCGCTGCTCGCTATCGTCGACCCTGTGCGCAAGACCGTGCAGGACTGGTATCGCTTCCAGCCCGCAGATTTGAGCCCAGTTACGGGCAAGGTAGCGCCAATGGGCGTCGCGTTCGGTCCTGACGGCAACCTGTACTACGTGGATCGGCAAACGCCGTACCGCGAAGGCGCCTATAGCCGGGTCGGCCGTATTGTCGTGCAGGATGGCAAGCCGGTACGTAACGAGGTCGTCGTCGAAGGCGGTATTGGTACCAACGATCTCGCTTGGCAGCAGGATCGTCTCTACGTGACCGACGCGGGTATCCGACCAGGCTCTGACAAGAGCAACACGGTGAGCGGTGTCTTTATGTTCAAACTCGAAGAGCTGCGGCATGGTCCCGTGCGGATCAAGCCAAATCCGGCCCAAGAGGGCGCGCGCGATCCGCATCTGATCGAGACGTTCGTGTCGAACGGCAAGACGAGGACCGGTGCGGACGGCATTGCATTCGACGATGCCGGGAACCTTTACATCGGTATCAACGAAGAGGGCACGATCTTCCGCATCGCGCTCGATGCAAACGGCTTGCCTTCAGGCACGCCTGTGCTATTCGCGCGCGCGCCGGAACTCTTGTCAACGGACGGCATGGCATTCGACGCTCAAAGGCGACGGTTGTACGTCGCCGACTTTCTCGGTAACGCCGTGCATGAGGTCGATATGAACGGCAACGTAACGACACTGCAAAAGAACGGCGACGCCGACAGCACCACCGGGCAGCTCGATATGCCGTGTGCGCTGCTCCTGCTCGGAGATCGCTTGATCGTCTCCAACATGGATTACGTATCGGCGGCACCGGGTCGATCCGTTAACGCAACACTTAACCTCGATCACGCACTGACCGCCCTGAATGTCGTGCGGTAGCATGCCGATTCGGTTGCCCAATCGCCCGCGCCGTTATACGGTCCACTAGCCGCGGCGCGGGCCATCCCGTTCGAGCAATAAATTGAGGGATGGCTCGCTCGCTTCAGTCAGCGCTTGTGCGATTGTGTCGACGATGATGACCGCAGCCGGAACGCCATGCCCGGCGTGCGCCCTAAGATGATCACAAAGTCAGCTTGCGGCGTGATTGTGCGGCGAGATGCTTGAACAACATAGTCTTGCAAAGGGCGATGACATCGTTGGCGAAGGTGATGACTATGGCGTCGTCATGATCGCGTTCGAATTGCGGGATGAGAGTGACAGAGGAGGATTTCGAAGTAGGCTTCGACTCGCTCACTACTAGCAATGCAACGATAGATCTCGTTTCGATGCAGTGGTGGACGCCGCGCGACTCGGGATCCATGGTGGCACGGTGCGATCGACGGCCGAAAATACCGCTTCACTGAGCACGACGGCGATCGCGCCCCAATGGCAGTCTGCACGATGTGGATGCGAATGTTGGCGAACAAAAAAGCCGCAGCAATGCGCAGCCCAAGCGTGACGCTGGGTCAGGCGAGCACGGGCTGCCGGGACGGCTTACCGGTGGGCGACGCACCTGCGCGAGCTGATGGCGTCGGAGCCGTATTCCCGCGCATATTGCCTCCGCAGGGCCTTCATCTCGGCCGCGAGATATACCGGCAGCCTTGCCGCGTTACCCACGATTGATGTATCGATACGACGCGCAAACCATCAGATTTCCAGCCTATGTGAAGCGCTGAACTGTGGGCGAATTGATGGGCGTAGCTGCCGCCGCGCGTATGTCGGCGGATGTGCCGTTATCCTGCCAATCCCACATGCCCGTCTGTGATCGGCCGAACGGGGACCATCCGTCGACGTCTGTGGCTTCGTCATTTGTCGCTGCGTTGGCCTCGGACATCAGCTTCGCTAACTACGCCCTCTTTGTCGCCAAAATGCGCGAGTACGAAACGCGTGAGCGCGACTACTTCTGCATCGGAGTATCGGTTTGCGAAACCCGGCATGACCGCGCCCGCTTCGCCGACGCGAATGCGCGTACCGTGCAAGATGACCTGCACAACGTTTCGGCCATAGATGTCGTTGACGGAGGAGCTCCCGGTCAGCGACGCATACGAGATTTGGCGACCATTGCCGTTCCACGCGTGGCAACCCGCGCAATCGCTCGAAAAGAGCCTCGCGCCAGAATTAGTTCGCAGGTCGGTGTCCCGAGCAGGCAGCAAATCGTACGAACGCGTCGCGCCTTGAGGTTTGAGCTCCACCATTAAGCGAGGATCAGTCTGCACCGGTGTAACGCTGCGCAGGTACACGACGAGCGCGTGAATGTCGTCGGCGTCCAAATATTGCAGGCTGTGTTCGATCACTTCGGCCATAGGTCCAGAAGCCGAACTGCGTCCGGGCGCATGTCCGGCCGAAAGATAGGCGGTGAGCTGCGCGTCGCTCCAGCGGCCAATGCCCGTCCACGGGTCAGGGGTGATATTGCCGGCGCGCCATCCCTGTGCTGTTTCGCCGCTCAGCGCACGCGCGTCTTGCAATCCGTAGCCGACGGTTCTTGGTGTATGGCACTCGCCGCAATGACCGAGTGCGTTTGCGAGATAAGCGCCGCGATTCCGCTCAACACCAGCAGCCTCTTCGATCACCATCCGCCGGTTGCGGAAGAACGCGAGCTTCCAGAGCGGGAGCACCCAGCGTTGGTTGAACGGAAAAGCTAGCGCGTTGGGCGTACGAGCCGCTCGGACTGGTTGCTGACTAAACAGATAGGCCTTAATGGCGAGCACATCGTCACGGGCAAGCGCTGTGTACGATGGGTACGGCATCGCGGGGTAGAGCGTGTGCTGCGGCGACACGCCTTCGCGCACGGCGCGAACGAAATCGTCATCGGACCAACTGCCTATGCCGGTTTCTTTGTCGGGCGTTATGTTCGTTGAATACAGGGTGCCAAAGGGTAGCGTGAATGGTAATCCCCCCGCGAGCGGCTTGCCGCCGGGTGCGCTGTGGCAGGCGATGCAGTCGGCCGCGCGCGCGAGGTATGCGCCTCTCGAAATGGGGTCGTGGATTCGCGCCGGCGCACCCGACACAGGCGGGGCTGGTTCGTCACCGGGCGGCCACAGCGCCAGAGCGGTGCCCAACGCGATCGCGAGAGTGGCGCCGACAACCAACACGCGCGCAACGATGCGGCATAGCCGCCCGATGTGCACGGTCATTCGCTCGTGCCCGCTTCGGAAAGCGCGCGTGCTGCGACGTGAATCGCCGCCTTGATTCGCCGGTACGTCGCGCAGCGGCACACATTGCCGTTCATTGCAGCGTCGATGTCGGCATCGGTGGGGGCTTGATTTTCACGCAGCAGGGCGGTCGCCGTCATGATCTGGCCGGACTGGCAATAACCGCATTGCGCAACATTCAGCTGCACCCAAGCCTGTTGCACGGCCTGACCCGCGCGCGTGCGCGCGACGCCTTCGATCGTCGTCACGGATTTTCCGGCCAAGCCCGCAAGTGGCAACTGACATGCGCGCACCGCGATACCGTCTAGATGAACGGTGCACGCACCGCACATCGCAATGCCGCAGCCGAATTTCGTTCCGGTCAGGCCCAGGTCGTCGCGCAGGAACCAGAGCAGCGGCGTCTGAAGGTCGCCGGTGGAACGCGTAGGCGTGCCGTTGACTTCGAACAACAGCGTATCGGTGCTTGCATCGACAGATTTCATGGTGAGCTTTTAATGATCAGGATGTCGAACTCGAAGCAAGTGCACTTGGCGCGACGCCGAGCGGGAGTTGCAGCGTCTCCCGCGGTCTGCCGAGGCGCGCAAGAGCGCTTGCAACGGCAGGAGCGATCATCGGTACGCCAAGTTCGCCGACCCCGGTAGGTGCGGCTTGCGACGGCATCACGATCACCTCGACCTCCGGCATCTCGTCGTGCCTTAGCACGCGGTAGTCGTGGAAGTTAGACTGCACGACGCGACCATCTTGCAGCACGATCTGTCCGAAGAGCGCAACACCTAGGCCGTAACCGGTGCCGCCTTCGATTTGCGCCCGGATCACGTCCGGGTTGACCGCCATGCCGCAATCCACCGCGCACCAGACCTTGTGCACACGCGGGGCGCCATGCTCGCCGATGGATACTTCGGCGATCTGTGCGACGCTAGTGTGGAATGCGCGGCCGACAGCCACCCCCATCGCCCGGCCGTCCCGCGTGCGGGTGCCGCCTCGCCAATTCGCAGCCTGCGCGACCGCGCGCAAGACTGCGGCTTCCTTCGGCGCGTGTTGAAGCAGCGCAAGGCGTCCTTCCACGGCGTCCTGACCGAGGCTCTCAAGTATTTCGTCAATAAACCGCTCGACAGCAAATGCGGTGTGCGTGCTGGCAACCGAACGCAGCGACGATGTCGGAATGCGGTCCTGCACGATATGCGCGTCGCAGAGAAAGTTGGGTACGTCGTAGAGCATGTTGGCCGCGCCTTCAACCATTAACGCATCCGCACCGCTGGGCAATCGCGCGTTCAGCACGCTATCGACGCCAAAAGAGTGGCCGACGATCGTGTTGTGCCACGCGGCGACGCGGCCATTAACGAGCGCGGCTCTCATGCGGTGCAGAATCATCGGTCGATACCAGCCGCCGCGAATGTCGTCCTCGCGCGTCGATACGAGCTTGACGCCGCGTCCCGGTCCAATGCCTCTTGCGGCCGCGGCCATGTCCGCCGCAAAGTCGGGGCCGAGCACGTCGTTGCCAAGATCGATGCGTCGGCCGAAGCTGCCACCCGCATAAGTTGTCTCAATCTCGATGCGCTCGGGTGGCAAGCCGAAAAGTCGTGCGAGCTGCCGCTGGTCGAACGTCGTCATCTGGCAGCCGTAACGCGCCCTGACGCGGCTGCCGTCCCAGAACAGATACCCGCAGAGCGGTTCCATCGGTGCGTGCGCGACATAAGGAAACGCGTATTCTGTCTCGATGACCTTGTCGGCCTGCGCGAACGCGTGGCGCACGTCACCGCGTTGCGCAGCGATTGCACCCGGCCCGCGGGCCGTTTGTCGGAAGTGTTCGAGGATCGCCTGGCAGTCGCGAGACTGCGCATCGCTTTCGTCCCACTGCACGTCCAGGTGCTCGCGGCCGCGAATCGCCGCCCATGTGCTGTTGGCGTAGATGGCCACGCCCGTGTCAACCTTCCGAACGTCGACAACGCCTGGGATTTCCCGCGCGCGAGTCGCGTCGAACGACTTCACCTTGCCGCCAAAGCGGGGCGGTTTGCAAATCGTGACAGTGAGCATGTCTGGCTCGCGCACGTCGATCGCAAAGAGCGCGCGACCGCTGCATTTCGCGAACGAATCGACTCGCAGCATCGCGGAAGTCTTGCCGATCAGCCGGAACTGGTCGGGTCGCTTCAATACGAGGGCGCTCGGCTTGGGCGCCGGCATTTGGGCGGCAAGCGCGGCCAGTTGACCGTAGCGTGCATGGCGCGCGGTCGCGGCGTGGGTCAATGCTCCGTCGTAAGTGCGAATCTCGCTGGCGGGCACGCGCCAGTGACTTGCTGCGGCCTGCACGAGCATCCAGCGCGCCATAGCGCCCATCCGACGCATCTGTTCGTGCGCCTCGGCCATCGCGCTCGACCCGCCCGTGCCCTGCCACTTGTACAGCAGATGCGCGTAGAGAGTCTGATTGGCCGGCGCAGTCTCCACCCGGACTGTCGACCAGTCGGCGTCGAGCTCTTCGGCGACAAGCGTCGCCATACCCGTATGCGCGCCTTGCCCAAACTCAATGTGCTTGCTGATCACCGTCACGCTGTCGTCCGAGCCGATGCGCACGAACGCGTTCGGCGCAAACCTGTCCGTTGCGCTATCGGCGTAGCGCGCGAAGCCGCTGCGACACGGCAAAGCGGTGGCAACGATGAGACACGGAGCTGTCGCGAGAAACCGGCGCCGCGCTGGGCTCAGTGCAGCCTTGTTCATCGCGGGCCACCTTGCCCCATACCGGCTTTCTCGAGATCGAGCGATAGCGTCAGGTCCGCCCACGCCTTCGCTTGCGCGGCGAGGCGGTCGGCACGTTGGCGCAACACAGTATAGGCCTCGGTTCCCGCAGCGAAGCGCACGGGCGGTTGCGCGTCGTGCGCAAGCTTAACGACGGCGCGGCCAAGCCGGACCGGGTCTCCGGCCTGACGATGATTGGCGGCTTCAAGGCCGGCTTTGTGTCTTGCCGCATCGTCGGCATAGTCGTCGATGACGAGATCGCCGTAGGCGACGGAACTTGCATCGAGAAAATCGGTGCGAAAACGGCCCGGCTCGATGAGCGTCGTGCGGATGCCGAAGCGGGCCAACTCTTCGCCAAGAGATTCGGACCAGCCCTCCAGCGCGAACTTCGACGCGCAATAGATCGACGATCCGTTGATGCCCGTAACTCCGGCAATGGACGAGATACTAATGATGTGCCCCGAGCGCTGCGCACGCATTACCGGCAACACGGCTCGCGTGAGCGCGAAGGCGCCGAATAGATTGGTCGCGAACTGGCGGGCGATCGCTTGCGCGGACACGAGCTCGAATGCCCCGAGTTGACCATAGCCGGCGTTGTTGACAAGAACGTCGATAGGGCCAAAGCGCTTGCGCGCGGCGGTGACGGCCGCCGCTATCGCACTGTCGTCTGTTACGTCGAGCGGTACGGCCTTGCATTGGTCGGCGAAGTGACCGAGGGCCGCGTGAATTGATGCGGGCTTGCGTGCAGTAGCGACGACACGGTCGCCTGCTTCTAGCGCCGCGCGCGCAATTTCAAGTCCCAGTCCGCGATTGGCGCCCGAAATCAACCAGTTGCGCATGCTGTCCGTTCTCCATCGAAGGTTAGTACAGTCGAGTCAAGTTTAGTACGGCGGCAACAACAGTCGGTTGCCTGATGCGTTACCGTTTTTGCCCGATACGATATAAAGGTGCTGTCGGGGGGATTGGGCAAAGTTCGTGTAGGATCAGGCAACAAATCCCGCCTTGGCCGAAAGCCGGCAACCTATACTGGAGGCCTGCGTCAGAGAATCCGTCAAAGCGCGGGGCAGTTGGAACGGTCGGCAACACCGCGGTCGGGGCGGCAGGGCGGGCACCGCAGTTAGCAGGCAACGGAAGATCGGCACATGACATCCATCCATACTTTGTCACGGCAAACGGACCCTTGCGTGGCAGTGCGGGGGCAACTGGCAGACATCATCGTGCGCCATCTCGGCGAGAAATGCGAAAGCCAAACGCCAATCCCCGGCCTGTCCATACACGGCACGAATCGGCCGTCAGAACCCACCTCGTACCTGTATGAGCCGTCGTTCGCGCTGATCGCGAGCGGCTCAAAGCGGGTCGTACTCGCCAGCGAAACATATGTGTACGACGAGAGTCACTTCCTGCTCACTGCGATCGGCTTGCCGACTATCGTGCAGGTGCTGGATGCCGACGCAAACAGACCGTACTACTCGGTCAAGCTCAATATCGATTTGGACCTCGCGAGCGAACTGATCACAGACGTCGACGCGCGTGGCCTGTACACGATGCCGCCCGAAACCGGCATGGCGCTCGGAGCGGTCACGCCGCCGCTTGCAACCGCGACGTTGCGGCTCGTCGAATTGCTCGATACACCAGAGGACATACCGATCCTCGCGCGCGCTCTGCAGCGCGAATTGCTCTACCGCGTGCTGACGAGTTCAGCGGGCGGTCGGCTGCGTCAGGCGGTTGAATTACGCGCACAAGGCAACCGCGTGGCGGCAGCGGTGCGTTGGATTCGGGAGAACTATGCGCGCCCCCTTCGCATCAAGCACCTCGCGGATCAGGTCGGAATGGGCGAGTCCACGTTGCATCAGCATTTCCGCACGCTGACCAATATGAGCCCGCTGCAATATCAGAAACGCTTGCGGCTTCACGAGGCTCGTCGCCTGATGATAAATCAGCGCATTGATGCGGGCACAGCCGCGCACCGAGTCGGCTACGAAAGTGCGACCCAATTCAACCGGGAATACAGCCGCCTATTTGGTACGTCCCCGAAGCGGGACGTCAGGACAATACTCAATGCCGATTTTAGTCAAGCGCTCTTTCGCACCAGTTGAGAAAGGCGGTGCGCGCGGTCACACAGAGCGCAATGGATCATGCAAGCAGATATGGACATAAGTAGGGAGAGTCTGCCTGCCCGCAGAAACCGATGTTCCGTACGTTAGGCTGAGGGTGGTGAACAACTGATCTTTTAGCGATCTGTCAGGGATAAACAATACGCATCGGTTCCGATCTGAGGTTACGGGGCGGGCTTTCAACGCCGACGTAAGTCACTTGATGGAGGCACTTGGTGAGGTCATCGATGGTCGCTACGTGGAACAGCAATCGTTATTCGATAATCGACATCGCGGCGCAGAGGATCGCTGCCCCGAAAGGCGCCTGCCGTTATTGATCGCGTGGTGCGCGACGCCGACGCTCGGACACGCCGGGAGCGCAACACAACCGACGCCTCCTGGCAGGCAGGCGAGTCTGAGAGAGAGCGATGTGCAGGATACCGGGCGGCCTCGCTGCACGGCGAAGCCGGCGTTGTTGCGATGACACCGTGTGGCGCCGCGCACAGGAGGAATATGAGAACGCGTGCGCCGCCTGAATGCGCGTTACGAGGATAGCTGTCTCTGCTCCCGGTACTCAACGTTGCCCGTATTTCCGCGGACTGGGCGGGCGCGCACGCGTTTGGCGCGGTTCACCCTAAAGCGTTACTTCCTGTCCAGTGTTCGGCGGGGTCATTCCCGTTCTTCAACGACGCGCCTCATGCTTCGTGCCGCAGCAGGGGATGAAGACTCCCTTAAAACTTCAGCGTTACCTTCTGTCCGGTTGTCGCAGGGACCGTTCCAGAACGATGCTTGGGCCCTCGCCGCGGTCGGGAGCTTAGACAGTTCGCGTGCAGCCGCGCATTTTGTCCGCGATCTTTGTCACAGCCAGTCTTTCTATGGAATAAAAGTTTTTCTTGAGCGTTCTACGAAGGTAACGCTAACGCTGTCTCGCAGCTCAACCCTCGACATTGGCAATGTCGCGGAAGCCCCCGTCTGCAAAAAGTGCTACTACTGCGTGCCGCAAGTTGATCTACCAAATGACAAGTCATCACCACAATCATGGAGAGAAGAAATGCGTTCGGATATTGACCGACACGGAGACGTTCATGCTGCTCGTGCAGCGCAATTAGAGCGAGCATGCATTGCGAGTGGTTTCCCCCACGTTATCAACGGGAAACGATCGTTAAGAGGCGAGCATCTGGAGGTATTCGATCCGTCGACGGGAAAAGCACTGTG
>Ga0209796_10000966_pt1 | contig 13803 bp, 14 predicted proteins | sample AgamicOrSfrz_FD_187167 | JGI IMG/M metagenome (GOLD analysis project Ga0209796, IMG submission 187167) | Agave microbial communities from Guanajuato, Mexico - Or.Sf.rz (SPAdes) (version 2) | ecosystem: Host-associated > Plants > Phyllosphere > Phylloplane/Leaf | place: Guanajuato, Mexico...
AGCAGACCTTCAAGCGATCAACAGATCGAGTCCTGCCAACAGGCTTGAGCTATGAAAGAGAACACTTAATATATGAATAATTGAGGAACGAAAACGAGCGAGAATTGAAATGAAGAGAAGGGGAGGACCGAGGTTTTTATTCTTGAACTCTTTCGAAGTGGAATGGAGATGAGGACTGAAGCGAGCAGGATTGACCTTCAAGCTCTCGTTCGCTAGTCCACAGACTGTCAATAATGGGTCTGACTCAGATGCAAGTCAGACAATGTCAATTCGATTGGGCCTTTTCACACTCGATGTTAGAGTCGATCCTGAGCACCAATCGATATAATTGATCAATTGCAAGAAGCACAAGATCTATTGCAGTTCCTTCCGTGAGCTGCCCTTTTCTTTTAGCAGTTGATGAAGAACACTTCATCAACACTGTCGATCGATCGCAAGTGCCAACTGTCGGTGGTTGGTTGGAATGCCGCACCACTCGATCGGCCAAGACTTCTTCAACTTCCTTGTCATGTTGAACTTGGATGCCCATGGGTGCCCGATGAGAGATGCCCCTACTTGGATCCACTTGGTCTCCATGATAAGGCTTGAGTAGACTTACATGGAAGACGGGGTGGTACTTGATCTTCGGAGGCAACTCTACCTTGTAAGCTTGTGCCCCCACCTTCTTAAGGATGGGGAAGGGACCTTCGTAGCGTCGAATGAGGGCCCGATGACGACCACCTAACCTCGCGTGGTTGTACATCTTGACAAGCACGAGGTCTCCCACTTGGAACTCCCTTGGGCGCCTCTTCTTGTCGGCCCACTTCTTCATCTTCTTGGAGGCCAAAACACAAAGAAAAAGGCAGCGCCGAAGAAAGGAAAGAGCGAGATGGTGGTTTTTCTGGAACCCGCGAAGCGAAGATCGATGTCCGTCCCAGGCCAGCCCATTCGACGAAGCAATCTTGGACCCTGAAGGCTGCGCTGTGCTTGGATGCACTTTTCTTCCACACGCCGGCGATGAGATGAAAAGCGCCCCCATTCAGTGGTTCCCGTGCCACCACAATGCCATGGCATCGAAAGAGTAGTGACCGGAACCTGTCCCTGACCAGCTCGTGACTAGCAGCCCGCTGCTGGTCGGCACAGCGTAGCGTCAAAGGCAGGTCTTTTTTATTGGCCCGCTGACCTTTTCTAGGCCTCCTTCCCGCGGAACTGGATTGTCGATATCGACCGAATTTGTACTAAGATCAGAAGAAAAAAGATCTTTTTTCTGCAACACTGCCTCTGTTTGAGACGCCCTATCATTGTCTTTCCTGCTGATCTTATTCAGACTCCTTCTGATTCCCTATGGAATTTTTCTATTTTCAGATCAATATATGAAAATGGCAGCTTACTAGACAACGCAGAAGGTTTATTCTCTCCATAGATGCCCGATTCGTTTCCTATATGCGCTTCCGTTCCATCCGACGGAGTTGAACTCCTCCTAAAAAAGCGCGTAAGGGGCCACCCACCCTTTCTCCCTTACCCTCTCACTCCAACAGGAATGAGAGGCCACATCTAACTCTGAAAAAAAACTGGAATACGAATGAGATCTATATGGATTCCTCCAACCCAATGAATGAAGAAAAGAGTATAAGGAATGAGATCTATATAAATAAAAATACAAAAAGTAAGATATGGTTAATATCACATTCAACAGCGATTTTTACGCACTGGGTGATAAGATCCGTTATGGCTTAGCTGAACCGCTTTCAAATTTTTGAAAAATTTGCCTTACCCTTGAATCTATCTCTGCTAGTAAATAGATTCAAGAAAAAGGGCTTCAACCCAACGACTGCTGATTCGTATTCGTCAGTGACGGCAGAGCTTGAAGTAACGTCAGGCATTCTACTTCCCGGTTCTTTTACCAGCCAGCCTACGGCACCTGAGCATCTGCACGACGTTCGAATTCTTAAAGAAATATTAAGCCCACACGCTTCAGATGCTTTCATATAATGTTAGGCGCACACTCTGATAGCTTAAGCTTTTTGAGCAAGTGGTTGTTTAACATGGTATCAGAGCAATCACGCTCCAACGATCTTCAGATCCAAGCACCCCATACTTTGAAAGCTGAAGAAGTTTCAGACAACACTGCCGCTCCCTTGCTTGTCTCTACATCTACTTCACTCGCTTCGAGCAGCGTCCTTATTTCGATATCAATGCCGCTGCCCAGTTACCTCTTAAACTCACGCCCATGAATTTTCCATCATGGCGTGCTCAGTTCCACTCGTTGCTTCTTGGTTATGACCTGACCTGATGGGCTTTGTTGATGGCTCTGTGCCATGCCCTTCGAAGACCGTTGTGAAGGATGGACAGACGGTCTCACCAAATCCTGCTTACACCTATTGGGTTCGACAGGATCAGTGGTTGCTGCATGCTATCATTGCATCAGTCTCAGAATAGGTCATGCCTCTTATAGCATCCGCAAAAACATCTCATGAAGCCGCTTGGCAAACTTTATGCAAATAGATCTCGTTCAAGAGTGATGGATCTTAAGGAGCGGCTCACCCTCACTCGCCGTGGCTCGAAACCAAACCTGTGGCAGAATACTTGCAACTGATAAAGGCTATCTCTGATGAGTTAGCCATCATTGATGCACCATTTTCGGAGGACGATATCATTATTCATGCTCTCAATGGCCTGGGCCCTGAGTTTAAGGAGATTGCAGCAGCGGTTCGTGCACGATAAAATCCCATCACCTTTGAGGAGTTGCATGATAAGCTGGTTGCATATGAGAGGTATCTTAAAAGAGAAGAGGCTGGTAGTGATGTATCCATAGCAACAGCCAATTACACTTACACTCGCAGATTCAGCAATAACAATCAAGCAAGAAGGAGCCTTCATTAGTCATAATGAAAACAAAGTATCCGCATATGAAGCGTCACGTAGCATTTCGATCTTTCTCGAGCAGCTGCATATCAACAGGGCGGCTCGATCTTTATCGTAATCGTATAAAGAGGAACTGGCCTCGCGTCAGATATTGGTTGCTAGTCTTGTGGGAATAGCCCCGTCACTTGCCTGAAAGCAGGAAAGAGCCAATTGCAATTCAAGGAAACCAATTGACCGAACGGAAGATCGACATGAGAAGCCGATGTTCTCATGAATCCCATGCAGATTTTGAAACTGTTTAGGCATTGGCATGAGCAAGAAAGCATAAAAGAGGAGACGAAATAACCGGGATTAGCGTCGCCCCTTTGCCCCTATCAATCATATATATAAATATATTTTATAGGGATTCTTCCAATCATAAGCCATAACTTTCTTCTTTGATATACGAATTAAACGCACAAAGACTTCCGTTAATCATAGAATCAATGACTGGTTAGTCAGTCTAGGCCAATTGAATTGGTAGGCTAACTACTACTATACTATATACATAATACATAGTCTATCGTTCCGGAAAAATAGCAGGCTCAATTTGAGCGGAATAAACGTTTGGCTATTTGGCTAAGAGTTCTACTCCGACATCCATAGATGCCAACCTGAGTTAACCTGCATGCACAAAGTGGCCACAGTGAGAAAAAGTGGAGAGTGAATGAAAACAAAAAGCAGGGGAATTGGTAGGATATTTTAGGAAGCTAAAAGGTAAGCCAAGCCTCTTGTAATCTTATCGTGTTAACACATTGTAAGTTGAAGGGCACAATAGAGATTCCATTTATTATATATAATATATCGAGGTATGGTATACAGCACAGCAAAGCCTGTATGGCCCCTCAAGGGGACAGGGTCCACTACCTTTTTTGGAGTGTATCACTTATTCTATTGAATCCTAAGATCCTTTAAGGTGAAGAATAAGAGAGTTCGATTGAGAATGCATCTGGCTCGATCCAAGTTCATTCGAACTGATCCCATTAAAACTGACTGCAAAGCGGCGTCTTAATCTAGACGCACCCATTATTCCCACATTTCTTGAATCCAAGAAGGAGTTCGATATCTGTCTATAAAAAAATAGAAGAGAGAAAGTCCTATCTTTCGATATACTTAGCATCTCGATCTAGTAAAATAGCAAATTGGAAACTCGGGGGAAATCTTCCTGAATAGCTAAAGAAAGACCAGTAATGACATAGTCTACAACGAGTAGAAAAGAAAGAGCCTTCTCTCATTACACGGATTTAGCACTTTTCACCGAAAGAACAGGCTAGGAGGTATAGCTTGGATTCGGATTAGAAATTAGAAGATGGATAGACACAGGCTCTATACTGAAAAGTAGTGATTCAATTCTTGCATAGACCGTATCTTCTATCTTCTTCATTTATAAGGAGTTCTTCATCGTATTATTTGATATCTCAAGATATCTCCTGTTATAGGGATCCTATATGAGAATGAGAGAAGCGGGCTAACTTGTCACTATCTGCTTATTCCGATGCGGGCTCAGATTGATTGTGATACAGGCGCTGGGAAAGCTGATTAGTTCGGTTCACTAGGCGAAGGATGAGACTTTTCAGATGCGCTGCTTCTACGGTTTTGACTCTTAGTTAAAAATTATAATGAGTGGGAAACAAGTTGCCAGTTCCTTCTGATGATCGACCAGATGGATCGAAGGAAGAAGAACTTGGATACCGAGACTAACAAGTAAAGGGACACCCGCTCTTCTTATGTGCTAGATGTCGGAAAGAGAGCTTCATTCCCCATACTATATAACTTAAATAACTGTACTCTTTTCAAAAGAAATAGGAATTCGGGAAGGTCTTTCGCTAGATAAGAAAATCTTACCACATCGATAACTGGTTGGCCTTTCACTATTTACACAGATGAGTGAACTAAGAGAAACAAGCACGAAAGCACTCTCACTATGGAGACAACAAAAAAAGACTATGTTTCAGGAGCAGGGCGGGGTGGAAGAGCACTCCCAAGAGAAGTTCCAATCTTTCTACCACATGCCTTGGATCTTAAAAAGCCTGGAGCTTAGGACAATGGAGCGTCTGGAGTCTATTAATTAAGGCATAAGAATAAGCTATGTTCGCGAAATCCTTTTTGAACTTTTCTTTGATTCGACAAGTCATTCTAACTTTCCTTTGCTTATGTATCAGTTGCCTCCTTTGGGTTGGAGCAGCACTTTTGGTTGAAGTTATCGACTGGATAGAATGGAATATGCTTCTGACGGTCGGATCGGAAGCGATGGAATCAATGCAAGCTCTTCGAAAAAAGAACCTCTAGATCATAATATTCCCTCAGCTCCTGAGCCACAAGCGGGGCCTTTCCCCATGAAAGAAGAGTTGGAAAAACCTCTTTCTTTTTCTTATATCTTACAGGAGTAGGGAAGTTCGCAAAGATGTTCTTAAAAGGGCACCACGAATTTATAAGGGAAGAAAAGTGGAAGACCCAGCTAAACCGTAGTGTGTAACGTCTTCTAGTATAGCCCCCAAGTGTGTACCAGATCCACCAACCGAAAAAGGAGGTAGACAGAAAACGAATTAAAGAATTACATAGAAAAGAACCAGGCAACCTCGATATGTATCTAGGATATACCTTGTATAAGTTTCCCGTCTTTCTTCCATATTTTAGGATATGGCACACAACAGGAAGATCCCTCGTCCTAGGCCCTTGCCCAATAGCTTGGCTTGATCTTTCCGATCAGAGGCTTCCTGGGCGATTGAATATGACTAAAAAGTACTCCTTAAAAGTAGATAGACGGGATCCTCTTTTTTAAAACAGGAAAGAAAAATCAGTCTTTAACTCGGGTACGAAACCTTTCCTCCTCTTCCTTCGGTCGAGTTTATTCCATACCAATAACCAATAGGTAATAGGTAAAGAAGGCAAAAGCAGACCCGGAAGACCATAAGTGACTTTCTTTCCACCGTGGATTCTTTGCTCCGGGCATTGGAAGCAGGTGGCATTTGGGATTGTATTTCTTAAGCTTAAGAAATTCCGGTCAAATTGACATCAACCCTACTCCTACTATATAAATTATATATTCTATTAATAGAGGATCGGTGAAATAATAAAAGTTTATTCAACCGGGGTTTTATGGTCATTAAGGTTGATCTCGAGAAGGCCTATGATCGGGTTTCATTCGGGACACCTTGTTTGAGATTTTGTTGCCTAGTCAGATGCTGGAGCTCATTATGTTATGATTTCTACGAGTAGTCTGCAAAAATGGAGAGGTAACAGATGCCTATTTTTTTGTTGTCTCGTGGAGTTTGACAGGGAGATCTCCTATCACCATATCTGTTTGTCAGATTAGCTCATGGTCCTGATCTAGCGGTTCGCCAAGGATTTTGTAAGCTATTAAGATATAGTTATATACTTCAGCTTTTTCATTTGTTTTTTGCAGATAACTTGCCGCCTTGATGCTTCAGCGAAAAGTAGCTCAAAAAAGCTTGCTTTCCGTCCTTTTTTGCTAGCTCAGGTCAGAAGAGAAGGTGAGTCTTGCTAAATCCAATCTATCTTTCGAAGAAAGGTCTCTCTTGTGCTTCCAGTAGAGGGCTCTTGGCTCTTCGTAGATCGAAGCGAAGATTGATCTTTTTTCTGTTCTAGGTTGGTCTAATGCATTGCGTTTGGTTTCTTAATCCTAGTAAGAAGAGAAAATCGCATCGAGAAAGAAAAGAGAAAAAAAAGAAGGAGAAGAAAAGACTACTTTGTCCTACAAAACAAAAAGTCCTCTCGAAAGTAGAAAGGAAGGTCTTCATACGGAATTAGGCGTGCTATTCTTAGTCAGGCATAGTTTTATGGTTAGCCAAATACCAGCAGACATAAAGGGTTGAAGAAGAGTTAGGCTATCGCACCTCTTCTTTCATCATTTAGACTGGAAGAGACTACTTGATTTGAAGGAGAGTCTAAGCCCAACCCAACAAGGAGGGATAATTTCAGATGTGACTTCAAAAAGACTTCATCCACTGCAAATCTTTCCTTTTGAATTGAGAGAGAAGAGGTGCCTTAACCTGAAGGAGAGTGAAGAGATCTTCTTCAGTATCTCATCTCTCTATTAGTTCAAGCTCCATCCCAACTGTATCACGAAAGAAGCTCTAGCAGTCTGTGTTCATGGTCACTCCAAAGATAGGATTTTCGGCATAGACTTTTGAAGAGTAGCTTTCTCTTTCCGCGCGCAGATTTGCTGGTGGAAGGCTTAAAGGTTTAGCGTAACCTGTTGGAGGAATAACAGCAATTAGGTGCCTGCTTACAAAGGAGCGCAGCTTGTCCCTTTTTGAGTGGACAAATCCCCTGCGCATTCATCAGACTCTATCAATTTCTTTTTTTGAATGGACATCGACCTTCTTAGATTAGATTCAAGTAAGGGCATGTTCACTCTTTGATGCTTGAGAAGAAGCTGTGGCACTGATCTGACTTTTCGGAATAGAATGGGTCTGCAATAAGACTTTCTGAAAGTTGCTCGTTTTGGAGCCTCTATCGTCCGATTGTGGGCATCTTCCTTATACTAAACTATGGATGTCAGTTTCGGTAAGAAAGCGATTCTTCATCAAGGTCTTCTCAAAGAGTAGAGTAAGAAGGAAGGCATTCTCTCACAGCCTAGCATGAATTCCTGTCTCCATCCTACTCCTCGTCCATTAACAATAGCATTTCTCCTTCAAAGAGGGGATTGGTGCAAAGACCTTCTTTATCCTTTCCTACTCACCTCTTGCTTTAAGATTCACTGTACACCCGACCATCCTATTTTCAGCAATAGGATTATCGAAGATCGGTCCCTAATAGCTAGTCCCTAGATGTCATGAGCTTTGTCGGATGCTAATCTAATGTCGTCGAATGTTCTTATCATATAAGTGGGGCATGGAACTCTCTAGATTCATTGAAGAATTAGAAATGCCCGAATCGAAAGACAGGGACGAATGCCTTACTAATAAAAAGCTCGATACAGTCATTTTTCTTATTAATTAAAATATCAGATGTGGCATTTCTGATTCTTCCAAAACTTCTTCTGTTCTGATTAACTGTCAAAAGCCATTCTCGAACAGTTTTGAAAAAAAAATCTTTGCCGTGCCAGGTTGCTCGTCCTAGTCTTATTCAAGAAGGAAGTAGGTGCTTCTGCTTTCTAGCGTTACCATAGGCTATCTATTATCGAGATAGTAAGAGCAGCAGAAGGGAAAATCCGTTGAAACTCTCTTCCCGCAAAGAAACATCTTATTCCCGCATAGTGACATCTTTAAAAGAAAAGAGCTGAATTCATGCAAGAATGCTGTTGATGCTACAAATCTTCTTTTCAAGGTTACCGTCAAAATCGTTTGCTTTGCTCTCTTTCGTGGAGATGGCTTTGAGACGGAAAGTAACTAAGAAGAATAGAATAGGTTGTTAGGAAATAAAAAGTGCTTCTGGCTTCTCTGCTCTGGTTCTCCCGCAGGTATTCTAAAGCGGGCATAAGATCATATGATGTTGAGGTAGAGCCAACCAAGTCAAGAGTAGCATAACATTTCTCCTAGCTACACATTTCTTTCTAGAATGAGATCAGGGTTGTAATCTTTCTGAAAGTCTTCTACCCTAGTCAGTCCTGTACCAACCATTTCTTTGGCATTCTCGGAATTACTATTTGAAAGAAGACTGATTTACTAGAAAGAGTACCTGTCTTTTGGAATAGGATTTATTTTATTTCGAGAAAGCCTAGGAGCATAAGGAGAGAATGAAGACAAGACTTATTGAAATGAAAAGGCATAGAAAAAAGGGATTGTCATTACACGGCTAGCACACAATTGAATTGCATTAAGCATGTAGTAAGAGCCCCATTTCACTATATCAGTATGAGGATAAGCAATTAGCAGATGAGGAGCAGGCATGCATAGTCTCGAAGAGGTATAGAGCTTGAGAATCTCAGCTCAGATATGAGATAGATGCCAAGAAAGGTATTTCACTTCAACGCTTAGTAAGGCTATAGGAAAAGCATCGAGAGAGAGAAAGCAGACTAGTGCAATCAATTCTTTTTGAATAACTTTCTTTTACCTTTGAAACTTTATTATTCTTAACTGTCTGAGTTGGATCCGGATATCTTCGATTTCTTGGAACAAGGATAAACTGATTCCCTTATTCTATATAACTATACTCGAAATGCTATATCATATGTTTAAACGCTGCACTTGTCAAAATCAGAGCTAGAGCAATCGTACCAATTAACAAGAAGGGGATTTTGACTCAGGAAGACCCGTAGAAGCTGAACAACTTTCCACGGTTCCCTGCACACTACCCCATCCGAACTCATGCGTGCCTTCCATCTCTTTATTCGGGTCAGTGACTTTGTCGTTCTTTCCCTTTGAAGTAGGCTCTAATATGGAAGGGGGATATCTTTAGACCGTTTACTCCCTCAACCATGTGGCTTTCACAGGGCTTTAGCTTTAGATCAAATAGGCAATAGGAAAATTCCTCATAACAGAATGAAGGAATGAATCTCAGGAACGAAGAACTCCCTTCCTGCCGGAAGAATTCCTTTCGAGGAAAATATCTTCGAAGAGAGAACTTCCACGACTTCTGCTGCTGAAATCACTTTTTCAAGTAAAAAAGAAAGGAGAGGAACGTAGTCGCTCTTTAGCAGGGAGAGGTATGAAATCACTCGACCGACCCTTGAACCTAACCCTCGGCCTAGAAGCAGCGCAAAAGACTGAAAGGAGAGGCTGCGAAGCTTAACACCGGGAGAGGTATGAAATCACGCTTAAGACTGAAAGGAGAGGCCTAGAAGCTAACACCGGGAGAGGAACTACGTTCTCGACTGAAAGGAGAGGAGCGAAATCCTGGTCTTTCTTTCTTTTGTTCTGAAGCCTCTTACGGTGATATGATGGAAGCGAAATTCCAAGGTAAGATCTCTAAGAATAACGCGAAAGAAGAGTTGACATTGAATTATGAGTCTTCGGTTGGTACGAACTACTAAAGTTAGGAGTACTTTTTCCCTAAGCTAATGGTAAGGAGTCCTTTCTAAAGAGAAATTCCACGAACTAAATGCCAAAGGGAGCTACTTAGTGAAAAGAATTGGATTGAGCTGCGGCTCTGGGCTCTGATACCATGAGAAAGCAAGGGGAGCAAATGTCTCCATAAGGGCACTACTATTCCGATGTCTTATCCCTTTCCGGATCGAATGTCTTATCCTTTGTCTTTCCTCAGTCTTATCAATGTTATCAGCTCTGGAGAAGGGACTTTACTGATGTTAAACCGCGCGAGCCATTTATCAGAGATTTTACAGATGTTAAGGGTCGCGTTATCAAGAGTTTATTCCAATACTCAGCAGTTCCAGAAAATGAATTAGAATTAGCTTTTAGAAGGGGGAAACCGACAGAAAGGTAAAGAGGGATTTAGAGCCATTTAGCGGGAGTTAAAAAGAAATACAGAAATTAGAGTTTTGGGTTACTACTAAACTAAAGGGGTATTGTTATTTGGAGATTGAGTCCTTTAACGCGTTCGTTCCACGTAGTTACACTCCTACGTCCTCCCCTACTGAAAAAGAGCAGAGAGAAATACCTTGGAAACGTGTTAGATTCTCGAGTGGATGGACTGACACAACGGAACGAAGACTTATCGCTACTTTACTTTCTTCTCACTCCTTCCTTGTAGGTGAAGACAGTCCCGGAGTGACAGAGTCCAGTAACGGCTCCTTTCCAAGACAAGCGCAGTGGGAGTGACAAAGCATTCTAGATCATCCTAAGCCCCCCTCTTTTACAAGGGTACGACCCAGAATAACAACGAAAAGGTGAATCACCCTTCAGGATCATTACCGATCCCTTACCACTGGATTTCCGCTCAGAACACCGGAAGATATGTAAAGTGTATGTTTGATTGGGCATAGTGGGAAATATTCAACCACTAGCCTCTTCATAGATGCCTGAGCCACACCGCCACCCCCAACCTGAACTTGATCAGGTAGTAAGTGGGGCCACCGCCTTGAAAAGGGTATCACATCCTTATTTAAAGAGAAGGAGGCCATGTCCAAAACCATCCTATTCAACCATATTCCAACATAGGAACACCCGTCTTCTTTCCCCTTTCGGGTTTACAACGGAGGTGACCCCATGCTGAAGCATGAGTGAACGGGATGATTCCTTTCACCCCCAATTGTGTGAAAGATCACCATCACAAACAAGCCTGGGGACGTCACACCAGACTTAACACTCTGAATGACAACCTCTCGCCCAAAGGGGAGCTAGGATATGGTCAAACCTAGCAGCGGAGGACTGACGGACACACCAGCAGGAAGTACAGCGGAGGCTAAGGAGCCCCCTTAACCCAGTAATGCCTTTGAAAGCATCACGCCAGGATCTTTCTCTTAATCCCAAGCCCCCTTGCGGGAGCAAAGGACGCGGATAGGATCCACTTCCGTTGATGACGGGGAAACCTTCTTCTCTTCCTCAGACTCAGACTCAGACTTGGACTTGTTGGATCAGAGAAGCCCACGATTTCGCTTCCTTTCGTACCTCTCCTTTTCGTAGCCAAGTAAGGGGGGGGGAGGCGGAGACTGGCTGAATCAGTACAGGTACAGTACAGTTCAATACCCGTTTGTGGAGAATCCCGCGCTAGCGAACACAACCGCGTAGCTAAAGCAACCAAACAAAGAATCAACTCCCGCTTTTGGACCTTCGACAGCTGATTAGAAGAAACTCCCTAACCCCTGCAGTTAGGGTATTTATAGTCAATTTATTCAACAGGAATACTTCTTGTTTTTAGTCTTCTCTTCTCCTAACGTGGAACTAAAGCAAAGAGCCAATGCCCTCTTCTAAGCCATAAAGCATAAGTCAGTTTCCTCGTATGATCTTAATAACGCGAAAGCCCGATAAACAAGGCTAAAACACCCCTTTAAATAAATGTCACAAAAGTACCGCTCTTCTAAAAGGAAATATCCCCCTTGGATCCTCTAGTTCAGTAGCATAGGAGTAGGAAAGAAGGGAAGAGGTCTCTGACGAATACGCACCGCTTATCATGGGCTGTGCACGTATGGGTGGTGATGAATGTGTTGTTTTCTTCCGAAAAGGCAGGAATGCGAGAAGCTTTGAGATAAAAAGCTGGGGTAAGAATTCTTATATGCCTCTGAAGAAAAATTGCTGCATAAATACTTTCTTTGTTATGACCCATCTGCGGTTGTTATTGACGGTAGTGGGGTTGGCGGGCCTGTTTTCGATGAACTGAGGAATGATGGTTACCGAATACATGAAGTAATTGGTCAGGGTAAAGCTGATGACAGTGTTCGCTATGGTAACAGAAGGGCGGAGCTTTGGGATCTTGGAAAAGAAAGGCTCAGAACAGGTGTTCTGATTAAAGTTAAAGATGAGAGACCTTTTAAATTAAAGAGCTCATGTTCCCCTCTTACCATGTGAATGCGAGTGCGAGTCAGAGACTCATGCAGGAGAGTAAAGAGTCAATGCGTAATCGTGGTGAGAAAAGCCCTTCTTATGCTGATACTTTCATGCAACCATTTGCTGTAGAGCCTCCCAGAAAAAACCTTCACAGTGCACAGAAATACGAATTAGTCAGCTATCAGGACGATAGAGAACTTTTAAAGAATTTCTTTTCCAGGGATGACGTATAAGCCATGGACGAAGATCATATCGAAAAAAGATTTAATCTGTATGAGAGTGCCAAGAAGGAGCGAAGCCCTCATGAAAACAAGCGGCATAAGGTAATTCAATTTGCTTTTCCTCATATGAAAGATCAGACAAAGACAGCACAATATCATATATTGATATATACACCATCCTGCGATACGGATTCGCAAAGGGCAATACTTAAGATGATAGCAGCCATGTAAACTGCAAAAGCTTTGACAACATGTCTTTGTGGAGAATTTTTTTTAAGTGGATCCAAAAACAAGTTCATCCTTTTTTAAGAGCACTTGTAACTCACTATTCAGTGGTTCACCACAATTACATGGACTTTTGGCATGAGGATGTGTGCTACAGACCCCCTCAATAAAGGTCTCCTTAGCAACCTTTAAAAGGAATCCTAAATCAACAGATGATATGGCAGCAGGTTTTAAGGCCAAATGCATAGGGGCAACCTTACACCAAAGACCCAAACCGAGTAAAAGACAGGTAACAACTACGAAGCTTTTGTCTTTCCTGTACGCATGTCGTAATGCTTCCCTAACGCCGCATTGATTCGTTATGTATCTTTTAATATATCAGATAGACCCTGCGATCGAAGCCAGGGAGTCCGTTCACCTTGAATCTGAGGAAAACTCCTAGTGGGAATCCATGGCCAAAATGTATAGATAGCACCAGATCTATGGCGAACATGACGGACTCCGTGTTCTCCTAAATGGTAAAGGGTCGCAAGACTATCTGCACGATCATGGGGACGATTATGATTCATAGGAGTCTCATACCGAACCCATAATGGCGGAATCCTTCTACCATCTAAAGCAGAACTGGAACGATCATGAATAGGACGCGCTATAGGCATATTATTGGTAAGCTTGAGAAATACAGGTAACATAACGGGACGAAACTGATATACATACCCCTTTGCCCTAAACAAGATTGAATTCATAAGGATCAAACTCTACGAGAACTTCATTAGATGGCCGCTGGTCGCCTATCCTTTTTCAGGTAGACTGCAAAGATGGGGGTGAAACCAACTCTGCGATCACAATCGTTCAGTAGGCCTTCAACTGACTAAGTAAGTCTTAGTGCTATTCGAACACAGGTTGTTTGAACTAAGCACTGTATATATACAATGCTACTATTAAATGTAAATTAATACATTCCCTGTTTTGGAGTGTTCTATAACACTAACCACCTAGTAGAAATCCCTTCATGATGCGTGTTACAAGAATTTGTTCTTAATAAATTGAACTCCTTTCTCGCCTAGCTCTTTGCCCCAAGACCTCCACACTTTTGATCCTTTCTTTTGGTTGCTTCGCTCTCCTCC
>Ga0209796_10000971_pt1 | contig 13731 bp, 21 predicted proteins | sample AgamicOrSfrz_FD_187167 | JGI IMG/M metagenome (GOLD analysis project Ga0209796, IMG submission 187167) | Agave microbial communities from Guanajuato, Mexico - Or.Sf.rz (SPAdes) (version 2) | ecosystem: Host-associated > Plants > Phyllosphere > Phylloplane/Leaf | place: Guanajuato, Mexico...
ATTCCGATGGCCGGCACCGTGGAAAGCCTGAACGTATCCGTGGCGAGCGGCGTGTGTCTGTTCGAGGCGGTCAGGCAGCGGGCGGTGAAGAAGTAATTCTTTTAAATCAATTACTTACGTCCTCGTCAAGCAGCCGTTTACAGGGTAATTTGCCATCGCAGTGTCCTGCGATTGTCCTGCGAGTTTACGTCCTACGCAAGGTGCGTGCGGGATGTCGGGTAGTCACTACCGGTGAGCGATGCACACCTGTCATCGCCGCTTCAAGGCGGCTGCAATCGGTGGGAGCATTGTACGACAGGGCTTTGCGGGCGACGGAATGTGTGCCTCCCGGCCTGCTTTGGTACAGAATTGGTACGATCGGGCACATGCAGATGTATCGTCGATTCCTTTAGAAGCAGGAGCGAACGGCAGAACGGGGTTTCGAATTCAGGAGCATGGAGATAAATGGCGGGCGCTGATACCAAGAATCGGATAGCTATTGAGCAGATCGATGCTCGGCTTGCGGTACTCCGTCCCGGGCAAGTAAATCCGGGGCACTGGTCACTTGTCGCGAAGAACGCAGAAGCATGGGCAAACGAAGTTTCGGTGGGGCCGTTCTGGTCCGAGGCCGAGAAGCGCCTGTCTCAATGGCGGACGGAGTACAGGCAAACTTTCAGCGGCGATCTCTTAGGCCAGATCGGATTGCCTCGCTTCCTATCGAAATCTGAGGCCAGCATTAAGGATAAGATTTCTCGACGCTGCAAAGGTGACTTGGAAAACGCGGCGACGCTCCTTCCCGAAAATGGACCAGCGGTTCCATTGCTATCGGACTTGGTTCGAACCCGCGTCCAATGTCGCTACATTGACGGAGTGGAATTCCTCGCGGCGAAGTTCGTAGAATTGGCGAAAGAGTTCGGGCTTGAATGCAAACGTGATCGACAGGGAAAGTTGGAAGGGTATTTCGCCCAACACATTACGATTAAGCAAGACGTGTTTTATCGCGTGATGGGCCACAGCCAAGTGTGCAGCGTTTCCGTGGAGATACAGGTTGCGTCCGAATTGGCGACACGCATGTGGGATGCAACGCACGGTTTATACGAAATTGACCGAAGCGATAGTGACGCGCCGTCGCCACAAGAATGGCAGTGGCAACCAAGCGACCCTAGATTCATCTCAAATCAATTGGGACACATGATGCATCTGGCCGACGGCTTGCTCGTTCACTTGCGTGATGGGTCAACTGTAGGATCAAAGAAATGAGTGCAATTGACGAACAACTGAACGAACTTACAGAGTTCATGCCGATAGAGAAGTTGCGGCAAAGGATTTCATCCGCAACTGCATGGGTCGGGAGAGAGCCAGATGCGGCTGTCGCGTCAACGGTTATTGGGGCAGACGGAATAGCTTTGGCCTCGCTGTACTTGACCGCAGGTGATTTGCTCGTCGAGGTAAGCCTCACTAGCCTTTACGACAATTTTGACGTTATGAAACTTGCAGTCTTTAACGCACGCGTGACCTTAGGGGTTCAGGAGGTCAAGGTGGGCGAGCAAGTTGTCGCTAGTTATCACACGGCTATCGTGACCTTGCAGCACTCGTCTAGCCCCGGCCTTACTAGTGTTATTAGCTATGCGGGGGCCGAGCCGCCCACTAAGTGGTTGGCGACTGTGAAGGCAGCGTTTCCGATCGAGTTGTTGCAAAGGACAGTTTAGGTCAAACATTAGGCGTCCCTGACAAAGAGGCCACCGCTTCCGCCACCGAGGCATCATGCAGCTAGTCAGCGCCATGCAAGACAGATGTTTCTCCCTCTACCACTATCAGGCGCTGAAGGATCGTGGCCTCGGCTACCTGGAGCAGACGCTGAGGCATAGAACTATCCACATGTCTCGGCCTTCGAGCTTTAACGATCCGTGGGACTGCAAGCCGTGGTTCAACTCCAGCATCCTAGACAGCGCCGATGAGCGCGAGCTCCATTTGCAATGGCTGGTCGCCACGCAGAACGTCCGACCTGCCGAGGAAGCGGAGCTACGTGGTAAGCCGGTCCTACTGCGCGCCCTGATCGAGCAAGTTAGGGACGGCCATGTACGTGGAGTCGACGATCGATACCGCGTGTACTGTATGTCGCCCGATGCAACAATTCAGCTTATGTGGGCGCATTACGGCGACAATCATCGAGGCGTTGCGCTGGAATACGATGCACGCGCCGATCAAGTGCTATGGGCGTATCGGGTCAACTACAGCCAGCAGTATCCGACGCAGCGGCTGTACGACGACGAGGACAACGCCAACCTTGTGCCTATTTTCACGAAGTCCGATGTATGGTCGTACGAGCGCGAGTACAGGCTGTTAGCCGAGGAGATGCCCGGCGAGCGGGCTAACATGCTGCGCACGGTGGACTCCACATTGACGCTGGCCCGAGGGGCTTTAATCGGTGTGGTGCTGGGCTGTCAATGTGACGAAGACCCGGTAATAGAACTACTAGACCGTTGTGCACGTGACCTGCGAGTGAGGCGGGTGCGGCGGGTGATGGACCGCTATGCGTTGACGCTCGAAACGATTCGAGAGGCGCGGCCTTAGGCAGTCCATGTGTAGAAGTGTCGATCAGCTTGCTCGGATGCCGCGATCTCGCGATCGCGGCTCATTGCGTTCAACAGCAATACAGTCGTTAGCTTCGTAGCGTCCAGCCGTGTCCCATTGACGCAAGGTAGGGCCGCGATTGCTAAGCAGTGTCCTTCGGCTCGTTCGCCGGAGAGGTGTTCATGGCCGCAACCGGATGCTGCACACGCCTGCGGATCGCTTCATTCTCGCGTTTCATTTTGCGGTTTGCCAGAACCGTTCCCAGTTTTCCGAGGATGAAGTATCGAAACGCGCCGTAATGCTCAGCCATTATCGGCTCGGTCGTATAGTGCTCGTGCGCTCCCGCCCGCCACGCGTCGATGTCATGCACCACGAATCGCTCGCAAGTTAAATTTCCATTGGCCATTTGCTGATCGAGTAACTGCTCTAGTGCGTTCTTTGACTCAAGGGATTCCGGTGTAAGACGAAACTTCTTGAATTTGACGATTCTGTAGTCATGAGGGTGAATTAGCGCTATCTCTTCGCGTCCGTTCGCGGCGAAGAACTCGATTACAAAGCGCGTATTACCGCCTAAGTCATGATCCTTGAAGGTGGAACGTACAGGTCGGACAACCGCAGTCATGTGATTTTTGAAGCTATTGACGATCGGGTTCCATCTACGAATTCGTGCTGGGACTTTGTAACGGCCATCCGAGGTTGACAGGAAAATTGCTTTCCGGACTCGGTCACTGTCAAGTAGCTTGTTGATGTTGATTCGTCTCATGTTGACGTTATAGAACTCTACAGGCCCGAACTGCTTGCGATAGGTCTCGAATGGTTTGAGTGTGAGCGGATTCGTCTCAAAATCCTCTAGTTCAATGTAATAGCTGTACCCCACCCGGACATAGATCGCGAAGATGGTTACAGCCCGATCCTTGAGATTCTCTAGGATCAGTTCGTGAACGTATTTGTCGTTGCCGTAAATGCTCGAACCGAAACCGACCGAGCCTCTTATGAAGATGCCAGCTTTTCGCCGGTAATTTTTTGTATTGATCACAAGGGCGATGACTGCAATGACCAGCGCGACCAGCGGAATAAATTTGTAGTTAATGGACATCTGGCTTAGGGGAATCTCTCGTTGTGATTCGCGTAAGTAATGGGGCGCACGAAAGGCGGCTTTGCCCCCCCACTGGATCGATAGTAAATCAAACACACCTTGTAGAGGCACGCAGAGTGCGTGAGGGCTAGCTCCAATTGGCCAACCCAAATTTGCTTCACATTCTGCGGGCAAATGCTCCAGTTATCCGTGGGCTACGGTCAACGCTGAATGCATCTGCCCATGCGAGGCAAAGTCGCCGCTAGCGCTTTCTCCGCCGACTGCACGTAGGTCTGCACGGCGGCGGCGGTCCGTCGATTCAGCACTAGCAGTTCGCCGTGGGCGCTCCTCCCGTATGGCGATGGGCCTGTGCTTCCCGCCCCCAGCACGAAGCCGTCCTCTGAATTTTGAATGACGATTGCGCGTGCCGTTCCGGCCTGCGCATCATCAAGAGGGTTCACGCCGAGCATCGTTGGGGCAACCTCGATCCGGGCGCTGAGCGCATCTTCCAGCACGATGTCGTAGTCGAAGCTAGACCCGTGAGACCCATCAGCCTTCGCCTCCTGAAGCTGACAGCGCCACTCCTCCGCGTTTGCCATGTGGCATGCGGCAACAAGCAAGAGTGCAGCGGGAAAGCGCAGTGCGTTCTTTGTCATAGACGGCCCGTGGTTGTTAGCAGGCACTGTAGCGCACCCGGACCTAATTTTGACCTAGTTATTCGTGCGGACACCTGCGCCGCACACGCGCCCACACGCCCCCGTAGCCCTTAACGCGCACACGCAGGATACGCGTAACGCACGCGCTACCTTGACGCACACACGCGCATCTTGTCAGAGCCCCGCGCCGAAAGGCATGGCGCGCCATCAGCGGCAACGCTGCCGATGGTCTACTGTGCTTGCGGCAGGCGTACAGAGCCTACAGTGGGCCGCCCCTGCGTGAGCTAGGGCAGCGCACAAGCAAGAGGTGGCAGCGGAACTGATGGCCTGTGCTGTTCAATAAACGACCGAATGATGCACGCAAGCAACACGCGGCGCATGGTGTGCAAAAAGACCGTTGACAGAGTTGTTGCACGGACGCAGTATGTGCACACCTTTGTTGAACAGGACGCGAAGATGAGCCGCACCTTTCTCTATGCCCGAGTCTCGACGGGCGACCAGACCACGACTAACCAGCTGCACGAGGCGAAGGCCAAGGGCTTCACGGTGGACGCCAAGCGCACGGTCGAGGAGACGATCAGCGGCAACGTGGCCGCAATGGAGCGCCCGAAGTTTCGGGCATTGGTCGAGCACAAGCTCGATGAAGGCGACACGTTGATTGTGACGAAGCTCGACCGCCTAGGCCGCAACACGAGCGATGTGCTGGCGACCGTCGAGCGGCTAGCGGCGACCGGAGTGCGCCTGCATTGCTTGGCGTTGGAAGGTGTTGATCTGACGAGCGCAGCCGGAAAGCTACACATGACGGTGCTTGCCGCCGTCGCGCAGTTCGAGCGCGATCTGTTGATCGAGCGGACGCATGCAGGGCTGGCAAGGGCACGCGCCGAGGGGCGCAAGGGTGGCAGACCGGACGCGCTGACGGACGCTCAGAAGGAAGAGATTCGGGCTGCGCTATCGGCAGGCGACACGAGCGCAAGAGCGCTGGCGAAGCAATACGGTGTAGCGCCGAACACCATCCTGAAGGTAAGCAAGGAGGGCGCCGCAGAGTAGGCGCTGGCACCACAGACCGTAGCAACCCGGACGGTCTTGGCGGATCGACTAGGCAGACAAGCAACACGCAGCCAAGCGCGTTCGCACAGTACCGCAAACCACTATGACCATCGAATCAAAAATTGCATCATCTAACGAGTTTTTCATTAGTACTGCTTCAGACATCGGCTGTGAACCTGCTGATCTACACCGACGAGGCATACAACGAAGGTGCGTTTTACGCGGAGACGGATTGGCAAGCCAGCCGGAAGCGTCCGGGTTTCCTAGGGGCCTAGCAGCATGGCCGAGCATCGCGCCGAGGTGTGGGCAAACGTTGCCGGGAATCTCTGCCCGGAGTGGAATAACGAGCATGCACGGCTCTCGTTCTTAATTGGGTACGAGGACAGGGCTACCGAGTTGGCGGACGCTGGTGAGGCAGGATACGAGGCGCTGGCCGAGGCGGGAACCGTGGCCGATACCGAGGGCTGGATTCTCCAATGCGGGCCGTGGGCTGCGAAGGCCAGCGACACCGGGAAGGCGCTGCGTGCAGTGCGGACGGCGAGCCCAGCGCCGTTGTACGGGCTGAGGAGGCGCTAATCCGGTCCGGGGTGACCGACGAGCATCCGCTGCACGGCGGGTGCGTAGCGGGGAACATGACCGCCGCACACTGACGAAGGGCTGTGACAGGCATGTCACTGAACGGACGGCGTGGGTGTGCATCTGACTCGGTCGCTAACGAAGACACAGAGCGCCGCCACCATTTCGGTCAGCCACACAGACACAGAGAATTCAATTTGGCTCCCTCTCCAGACACAGAGCCGTGTCGTATCTGAGCAGGGGGTCCTTTTACGGTCGTCTATCCAGACACAGAACCATCGGGCTCATCGTGGCGCAGCACTACCGAACCGCTCCATCTTGTGGCTCGCGCTCAACGATGCGGCGCAGGAGCGCGCCCAGTCGCCCGCACCTCGCATGGCGTTAACCGGAGCAATAGCCGAGTGCGACCGTCAGCGATCCGACCGTGCTGCCTAAATGGTAGGCGGTCGAGTGCGTAATACGCGCACCTCAGTCGAACACATTTCCCTTTAAATCAATAACTTGAACGTGTTGCTCTAGGATGATACTTAGGGTGCTTCAGCACGTCCCGACCCGGAGCAGCAGGTATGAGCATAAACGCGTACAAGAATGGTCGATGCTTGACCGACAGTATCAACAGAGCAGGGCCGCGAACAGGTAAGCCGGATGATTGGGCCGTGCATGGCACACGCAAGGTATGGCGTCGATTATCCAAGCCCCTGCGGATCAATGGCCGGATGACAAGCCGTTACCAGTGCGCGGAAGTCACTAGCTACGTGAACCTGCGGACAGGTGAAGTCATCCCGGCAGACCGGGGCGAGCAACACGGCTTGACCATCATCGGGCCTGTGGGTCGTAAGGCTATGGCCCGAGAGCAGGTGCTGCTAGGCATGCGCCCCGAGGCCCGAGCATTCGCCCGGTTCTGTCTGGATTTCCGTAACAAGCGCCGGGGCGTCACTCCCGGCTTCGACAAGCTGTGCCACCTGTACGCCGCTCTGCATGAGAAGCGACCGCAAGACGTACGCCGGTACTTACCCGCATTAGAGAAGGCAGGCATCAAGGCGGGCGAGAGCGTGTTAGGCGTCGATTGGCAGATCGGCGGGAGCAAGGTGTCAGCGGCTGAACACCTGAAAGAAGACCGGCAGGCGGAAGCTACCTATGCCCGGATGGGCCGCGAGCGGTCGATGCCAATCACGGCTATGGCCCACAGGTTGATTATCGAAGTGGGCGGACTGCCTGCGGTTGATCCCGAATGGATGCAGCAGGTACATGCAGCGCGTCAGGTGGCTGCACAGTTCGGGGGCGAGCCGGTCACGATGCACAAGCGGAGCAAGCCCACCACAGAAGCACTAATGCGGGCCTTGGCGTTCCTGACGGACCCGCCCGGATACCTGAAGCGACACGAACTCACAACACACTGAGGCCCGCCAAGCGCGGGCTTCGTCACATCTGGAGGACACGAATGAGCAAGACCCTGAATCATCCACTTGAACACAATGCCGCCGCCCGAGTGTATTTCGAGTCACTGAGCGTCTCCCGAGGCCGGGTCAGCGCGTGGCGCGAGGCGGTCGAGACGCTGACCGGCACCCTTCCTAGCTGGGCCATGCGCAAGCTTCCGCCGCGAGGCTTGAAGACCGCAGCACCGGCAGCACAGACGGCAGGGTAGGCACGTATCACCCGAGGGCCGCGAGGCCGCTCACAATCCGCTACGCCAGTCGTAGCACCATAAAGCTTGGCAATGCCAGGCATCAATTACCAAGGAGAATCACATGGCAGGTGGAGCATTCAACCCCAACGCAGGCATCAACGTACCGCGCAACGTAGCAGGCTCAGGCAGCCTCGGTATCAACGGCGTGGACCGAAATGGCAACCCGGTCATCCCGACCGCCCAGCGCCTTGGCATGGTGGCAGGCCGATCCGTTGACCCGAGCTACCTATCCGGCGAGCTACACGCCACACTGGCCGCAGGCGCTGCACCCGCGACGATGCAAGGCTCGGATGCGTACGCCGATCCGCACGGCTACATTCAGAAATTTGGGCTGACGCTGACGCACCCGGATATGGCTCAGTACCTAGACGGCGATCTGGCAACGCGACTTGTTGCGGAGCAGGTGCGGGCTATTGGTCGGTCGCAGGTGAGCACAGGCCGTACCGGGCTAACGACGGTCCACGCATCGAGCGATCAGAAGCCAGCGACGCACAAAGTCTCCGCGCACTTCGTGCCGTTCCGACATGACGGAGGTATCCGCTAATGGGCGTTTGTACTGGAACTATCACAAGCATCTACCTCACCCGCGAAGGCGAGCCGGGTCTGCTGGCCTCGCGTACGGTGGCGTACACCGACGCCGCAGGTGCGCCGCGCACTGTCCGTCTCGAAGCTATCGGTAGCCGGGACGCCGATGCAATTGCTGCGGTCGTGGCATTCGGTCTGCCTGCAGACATTGCGGCAGTCAAGGCGGGCGATCCCGCAGGCGCACTGCGCGCATGGATTGAGCGCCCGAACGGCGCGGTTCAAGTCTAGCAGCATACGCAGTGAGCGCTGCGCCGTCAGGCGCGACGTGAGCAGTACCGAGGGCGGCGCAGGTGCGCCGCGCCTCTCAATTCACCCACACACTTTGGAGTAGAGCAATGACGAAGCAAACGAAGACCCAGTACACGACGCCCGCAGCGGTGCAGGCGTTGCAGGCAATTAACCCGGCGATCACATCCGAGGTTGCAGGATTCGACCGGTTGAAGGTATTGCAGCAGGTCATCAACACGCAGTCGCCGCTTGCCGCCGAGTTCGCCCGGTTGCAGAGCGCAGCGAAGCTGTTGCAGGACGCGAACGAGGAGGCCGCAGCTATCTCGAACGCGATGGCAGATTTGCGTACGAGTGACTTCGAAGCCGAGGTTGCCACGTATGAAATCGTATCGGTCATGAAGCAGAGCCGCGACGACGAATCTCCCGTGGCGGCGCACTGGGTTGAGTACGTGAAGCATGGCGTGGCGGTGAAGCTGTCGCTTGCGTCGGCGTCCCGCCCACTTCTGGCAGCGATTGCACGATCCAACCGCTTGCCGGTTCGTATGGCTGCACTCGCCGCGACGCCGCAAGCAGCGTTGGAGCGTTGGGCACAAGGCAACCGTCGCGGTTTCTTGGTAGGTTGAGGAGGGCACATGCAGACGAATCAACGATACGTAACGAGCGCAGAGACGTGCCGAGTGGTGGGCCGCAAGTTGACCGTAGAGGAAATCCGTGCAGCTAGGGTGGGCACAACGGACAACGTGAACGCGACAGCCGCCAAGCTGGGCATCCGTAGTGCCGAGGTGCACCGTGCGATTGGCTTCGACAGCCTGACCTTAAGCGAGAAGGACGCTATCGAGGCGGAATTCTTGGGCGGTCGTTTCGTGAAGACCATTGCCGAGATTCGCGGGATTGCGATGTCCGCCGTGCTGGAGGTGGCGAGGACGCGGCTCATTCACGCCAAGGTCGAGGCCGGGATGCTGGCGTACCCGAACGGAGCGTAGGAGCCGCTGGTGGGTCCGCTTACACCTTGCATAGGTGCGGGTAACTGAGAGGCGTGGCGGGGCTGTAGGTAGGCCCTTGCCACGTTTTGCAGTACTTATTGGTTCGCGAAGTGCCTTCACCGTCGAGGGCGCTTCGTCAACCGAATAGGAGAGTACCGCAATGGAACTAGACTTGATGTTAGAAGGCGCACGGCGCGAGGTCGCCGCAATGCGCAAGGAGATTACCCGGCTGTTGGAACAACTTGGGCGGCGTGCTATCCGTATGGGCGCTTCGCCAGCAGTGCATGCAATGTACCGTGACGAATTGCAAACGTATCTGAGCGAGTACGCGAAGCTGCTGAAGGTGCCGCAATGACCGCGACGTGCCACGTGCTGGAAGACAACACTGACGAGCGCGGCTACTTCGAGAAGGCGAACAAGAACGGTCGCGCTGCGTGGCGGCGCTGTTGCCGTATAACTACCGGAAGTCTTCCCAGTTGGGCGGAGCCTTCGCGGGTAGCTACTCAGGGCAAGGCAACTACTCAGGCCCAAGGTAACTACCTAGCCGATGAAATCAAGGTAACTACCGACGTCCCCGCGCAGGGTAACTACTTGGCCGAGGTCCGCGGACTGACACCCGACGAAGTAGACGACCAATTGAACTGCATATGAGCAAACCCGTTGGCGCAAAGAATTTCCGTACCTGTGGATTGTGGCAGGTCGCGCCGTACGCCTCGAAGCTCACGCGCCGCCACCGCGCCGCAGCCCGAGCCGATCATGCGTACGCCCGAGCGCTCCGCGAGCAGACGCTGTACCCGCAGCGTATCGACGCCCTCGTTGCAGGGCAGACGCACTACAGGGGCAACCTGTGCGCGAAGTGTGGCTCAGTAGAGCGGCGGGTCTATGACAACGCGTGCTGGTCCTGCCAGCGGGGCCGCTCGCACTTCGCCGTCGATTCTCGGAACCGCTGCGTCACGCGCTGGAAGACGAAGCTCAGTCGCGCAGGATACGAAGCCCGTCTGAGCGAGAAGCGCCGCGAGAAGTCCGGCGAGAGCATTGGGCGCTGGTCGAGTGCTGACGGTACGGCGACGGTCACGCTGTATCCCGGTGGCCGAACGCATGCCGTGCTGTCAGGTGTGCTGGACAATCCACACTTCGAGAAGCTGTCAGGCCGCGAGGCCGGGGCGGCGCGTGAGCGATACCCGGCACTCAGTGAGGCGCTTTTCTACGCATGGGGCTACTGAGGCATGGCGACGTTGCGTGCCGTGAAGTGTTGGGCACAAGGGGCAATGTGAACGCCCGCAATCAGCTTGGCTCCGGCGTTGGTCAGCGCCTACTGCCCGTTGGGGGGGCGTTGATTGACTGCTCGCGGCGTTAATCGAGCCGACGTGCAACGTCTTCGAGTTGAAGATGCGTATACCGCTCCAACATCGTCCAGGTTTTGTGGCCGGTGATTCGGGCGACTTCGGGTACGGTCAGACCTTTCTCGAACAATCGCGACGTTGCTTCGTGCCGCAGATCGTGGAAGCGGAAGTTGTCCATACTGGCGCGGTTTCGCGCTCGAATAAATGCGCGCTTAACTGCCTCCGCTGTAACGCCCGGAAACACAGGGCCCAGCCGGTCGCCCGGCAGTTGACTCAGGACATTCATTGCGCGAAGCGATAGTGGCACTCCGCGTGATGTACCGTTCTTAGTCATTGTCAGGTGGACGGATCGACGGGCCAAGTTGACCCTTGACCAATCGAGCCCAACGATCTCCGACTGTCGCATCGCGGTTTCAATCGCAAGCTCAACAATGGGACGGAGGTACGTTGCCCGCGCTTCGTCACAGGCCGCGAGGAGTGCAGCTTCCTCGCCCGCGCTGAACCGCCTGTCGCGTGGCGCAGCCTCTCTCGGTCGGCGGACGGCCCTGAACGGATTCTTCGAGAATGGTTCGCCCCATTCATCGCTGGCAATCTTCAGTACGTGTGCAAGCAGGGCCATGTCGCGCTTGACGGTTGAGCTACTGACGGACTGTAGGCGAAGGTCGCGCCACTCCGCCACTCGCTGCGGACTGAGACTACCGAGAGGACAGTCTACTAACGCGTGTTTAAGCAGCCCGTTCATGCGAAGCGCTTCTTGGCCAGCGGAGCGCTTTTGCGGTGTCACTACAACCAGATAGCGCCGCATAAGGTCACCTAGCGTTCGGTACTGTGGGGCGCAGTCACGAGCGATGCGTTGCCGTTCGGCTTCCACTGTCGCGGTACGGATGCGCGCCCGAATCGTCGCCTCGTGCTGATTGATCCACCGCTGGGCCTCGACGCGTGAGGGGAAGGTTCGTGAGAGGGCGGGGAAACCCTTTCTGCGTATGCGTGCCTGGTATGTCGCAGAGCCAGAGTGATCGTCGCGGACTTGAATTGTGCCCATTCCGTTTTCTCCTAATGTGGATCAACGGTAAAGAGCGCTGTCGAATGTTGCCCGTACCGTTGTCCTGTGTGTCGGACTCAGGTACTGGGCGCTTACGTGCCGTTCCTCGGAGTGTTGATGATTTCAGTTGCGCCAACATTGTACTTTGCCCACCGAGATGTCAGGCCGACAGGTCGTGACGGTCGGCGTACAATGCTTGTACGGCTCACCTCGCAGAAGGCGTGACATGGACATTCTCAAAGCTCAGGCAGACCTCGACAAGCTCCACGCCGAGACAATGCGTTTGCTTGATGACGTACAGAAGACGAGACGAGCGGAGCAACGGTGGGCGCCGATCTTGACCGCGTCCGCCTTCCTCGCTGTTGGCACTGGGTTTGCTGCTGTCTGTGTACAGTTCGCCAAGCTGTTCCTGCACTAATCCAACGAACCGATTGACGCGACGGCCCCGCGAGTGAGGCCGTGTGGGCTGCGCCAGAGGTTAGGGCCGTTCTGCCGGTGCAACTATCAGCCCAGCTTCAGGGCCACGTCTTCGGCTCGCAGGTGCGTGTATCGCTTTAACATCTGCATAGTCTGGTGACCGGACACGGAAGCCACCTCCATAACATTCAACCCTCGTTCCACAAGCCTGCTGATCGCCTCATGGCGCAGATCGTGGAAATGCAAATCGTGCAGCTTCACCCGGGCCACCAGACGCACGAAGGCGTGCTTGACGCTGTGGGTGCTGAACCCTTCGAATACGCGTTCTGTGTCGTCGGGCAGCGACCTTATGATTTGAATGGCACGTGTTGAGAGCGGGACGACGCGGGAGCGTCCATTCTTGGTGATCGGAAGGCGGGCGGTGCGGCGTTCCAGATCGACGTTGCGCCATTCGAGCGACACGATTTCACCCTGCCGCATGGCTGTCTGTAACGCGAACTCGATGGCGGGACGCAGGTACGGATTTCGGGCCTTTCTGCAACCCTCATAGAGCAACGCCTCCTCGGTAGCGCTGACACGACGCTCGCGGTGTGGACGCTCCTTGGGCTTGGTCACGCGAGATAGGGGGCACTCGCGCAGGTCAATACCCCACTCGTTGCGGGCGCGTTTGATCGCGCTTCGGAGAATGGTCATTTCCCGCAACACGCTACCGGGTGCCACGGTGCGGAGGCGAGCATCCCGCCAATGAGCGATGATTCCTGGAGTCAGTTCGGCCAACGTGCATTCGCTCATCGGCTCGCGCAAAAGCTGGCTAATTCGTTGTATCTCATGCTTTGCCCCGCGATGCGTTGGCGCTACCTCGTTCCGGTAACGGATTAGAATGTCGCCCAGCGTTGTGTGTTCGGCGTTGTTATTCGTCGGATGCGCCGCCGTGTCCATGTCCGCCTCAATGCGCCTAGCCCATTCCTGAGCCTGTACCTTGGTCGGAAACGTCATGGTTCGGGGCGGAAAACCCTTACGTCTGATCTTTACCTGCCACGCCACCTTGCCGGATTTATCGGTGTTTTTGACGAAAGTTGCCATCTCAGTGTCCTGTAATTGTCCTGTGGGATCAAAAACACTGCGATGGCAAGCGGGCAGAAGCGGCTGCGCTTCAGCGTGGACGCGCCTCTCCGTGGAAAGCTTGAACGTGTCCGTGGCGAGCGGCGTGTGTCTGTTCGAGGCGGTCAGGCAGCGGGCGGTGAAGAAGTAATTCCGGCCGGCCGGCGGCCTCCACTCCGGTAAACTAGTGTTTTTTACTGCTAGCCGGCATTCCTATGACTCAAGACGAACTCAAGCAACTGGTCGGCCAGGCCGCCGCCGACTACGTCCTCGCCAACGTGTCCGAAGGCTCGTTGATCGGCGTGGGCACGGGCTCCACCGCGAACTGCTTCATCGACGCGCTGGCCGCCAACAAGGCGCGCTATCGCGGCGCGGTGTCGAGTTCGCTTGCCACCACCGCGCGCCTGCAATCGCACGGCATCAAGGTGCTCGATCTGA
>Ga0209796_10000972_pt1 | contig 13697 bp, 14 predicted proteins | sample AgamicOrSfrz_FD_187167 | JGI IMG/M metagenome (GOLD analysis project Ga0209796, IMG submission 187167) | Agave microbial communities from Guanajuato, Mexico - Or.Sf.rz (SPAdes) (version 2) | ecosystem: Host-associated > Plants > Phyllosphere > Phylloplane/Leaf | place: Guanajuato, Mexico...
AGAAAAGGGAGGTCACAAATGTGATCTTCTTTTTCAATTCATAGCTTCCTGTAAAATTCACTATGTTAACTAACTTTGTATAGAGTATACAGTCATAAAATGAAAAAATCACCTTGGAGAGAAGGTGGTTTTTCTTGTTACACGACTTTATCCAATGACACCTTATGGCATCTTGGGTAGTTTGCTCAAATGATAAAAAAATATTCAATTTAGGCAAGTTACCTAATAGAAAATGAAAACATATAGTGTAGTTAAAATGACTTCAGCCCTGAATCCGTATCTTTTTAGCCGTCCTTATCTATATTGAAAATAGGATAAGCCTTATTTCAAACAAACATATGTAAGTACAATCCATTTAACACCTTTAAACATAACATAATATAATCCGTGCAAAAACTATTTCATTCCTTATTTGTTCAAAATTTAACTATAACAAAAGGGGGGATTTATATGTCTAATAGTGCTGGATTTGGATCTGGTTTTGCTTTACTAGTGGTATTGTTTATTCTTTTAATTATCGTTGGATGTAGTTGGTATGGCGGCTATGGTGGCTGGTAATAAAAGATCATAAAAACTACCTCTTTCTGGTCGGACTAGTCATAAGAGGTAGTTTTTCATACTTTGAATACATAAAAGGTATGAACATCTCTGCTCTCGAATAGTTTGCTCAAAATATAAAAAATTAATCCTGTTAGATAAGCTACTTATCTAATAGGATTAATTTTTTTATTTAGAAGTGGATTCAATGTATTACTTATTACCAGGAGCCGGTTGATCTACACCCTTAACATGATGGCGATGGTGGTCATTTTCAGTTGTATAAAAGTCATAATAGTGAACATGCATCCCATTTCCAACAGGGATAGCAGGCCCTGAATAGGCCTTATAATGATGGTTGTGTCCATCTTCAAAGACAACATATCCTTCTGTATAGTGAATATGACTCCCATCCTCGCTTGGGATTGGAGGAGATGTTACATCGAGACACTGATGTACATGACCTGACGCAACCGAGGTGTAATCGACTGAACCGTGATTATGATGAGGAACAAACCCTGAAATAAAATCGTCTTTTCCTACTTTTTTCATTCCAATTCCCCCTATAAACGGGCTATTTAAATGCCTTTTATAATTGAGTACAAAAGTACATGCTATTGATATGAATAAAAGAAAATAAATATGACATTTTACAATCATCATCCGTAAAATGTGCTGTTTTCCTGGACTCTTGTCCCTTTCGACTTAAAAGATAACGCATACATTAATTATGGTAGGACAAGTTAGTCTTTACTGAATATTTTTGGAAAGGAGACAGCTTGATGAATTGGGAAAATCGAAAAAGTTTATGTCAAGAGTTTGCGAGAATTCTAGGTGGACAAGGTAGTTTAGATGAAAATGGCGTTTGTTTGGTACAAAAATTCCGTACAATTCGTTTTAGAATTCTAGGACGTCCAACACGTTCCCCGTTAGTTACCCCTCAATTTTTCACTTTCGAAGATGTAGATAATAGAGGAAGGGCATTAAATTTAGGTGAAACAGTGCTTCTTCAAGAAGAGGTAAATCCATTGTTAACCGAGCTTAGAAAGAGAGACATTATTGTTACTGCAGTTCATAATCACTGGTTATTTGAAGAACCTCGAGCAATGTACATGCACTTTGAATCCGTTGAACCTCCATTAGAATTTGCACGAAAAGTAAGGGAAGCATTTAGAGTATTGAGAGGATAACAAGTTAAAAGGATATAAAATAAGATCGGTAGAGCCTTTTAATCTACGGATCTTATTTTATATCCTTTTAGTGAAATTTTAGCATCTGATTAGTTGGGGTACCGAGAATTTTCATTATGTTAACTAAAGATGTATACGATATACATCTTAAAAACAGAAAAAACTACTGGCTTCACAACAGTAGTTTTTTCTGTTTCATGAATGGTAATCAATCGTTAGCTGACGTTGCAGAACGTCTTGGGTAGTTTGCTCAAAACATGAAAAATTATACATTTTCAGTCATGCTAAAGTTATAGGAGGATTCATACTATTGCTGTATGTTAGAACAACTTTATTGTAATAAACTATAGATAGCAGGATTAATAAAGGAGAGGTCACATGCCAAAAATTGAAGAAAACCAGTTGTTTACAGTGATTATTGAATGGGAAGTTAATCCGAAATATCAACAAGAATTAATTAATGGTCTTTCAAATCAAATCGACACATACTTTAAGGATTACGATGGTTTTATTTCAGCAAGTTTCCATGCTAGTGAAGACGGTAAACGAGTCATTAACTATGCTCAGTGGGTATCGAGAGAAGCTTGGTCTAACTCGTTTCAAGCCTCAGGTCGTAATGAGGTCCAGACTACTAATGATGAAATAATTAAAAATTGTGAGGCTACAACACTAAAGCTTAACAGTTATCATGTTGCTAGAGTAATAGAAAATATATAAATTAATAATTGATTATCTGTAGGGATTGCCGGGAACAGTGATTATGTTAACTACCTATGTATATGACATACAGTCTAAAAACAGAAAAAACTACTGGATCCGTCAGTAGTTTTTTCTCTCATTTATAGAAAGAGATCGAATGTTTCGTCGCATAATTTATGATATGTAAAGTAATTAAAAGTGTTTGGACAATGCTGATATTATAAAAATTTTATTAACTTTGATTGATATATATAAAGAGAGGTGTAAAACCCTCTCAACATTTATTCCTCTAAAGTAAGTTCGAAAATAAGCTGGTAATTACAGTCGGTTAAGTCGATTTCAATGATTTGAAAATCTTCCCCGTACCAATCCGTTTCAGTAATAATTAATTTGGCCGTATTGAAATAAAATTCCTCAGAAAAATGAGGACGGAACGTATTTCTTACCTCTTTCCCTACTGCCTCATATTTTTTGAATTCCCTCAAGTATAATTCTGCATAAAACGGATTGTCCTTCCAAAAATCTTTAGCGTTCTTTTCAATATGTGATTGGATATAGGTATCACGCTCTTTAGTGCTCATTTTCCTTATATGGCGAGGATAATCTAAAATGTGACCCTCGATAAATGATCCCTTTTCATCACGAAAGAAATCACCATACAGCCCTTCAATCGAAAAATCATCAATATGCGCTCTGATACCAAAATCCTCTTGTTCTTCTAGTTCTCGGTTAACAAGAATAGTAAGGATTTCTTTTTCATTCTCAGCTTTAGCAACAGCAAAAAAGGACATACCTGCATTGATAGCAAATAGTTTGGTCACATCGTGAACCCCCCGAATTTTAATTTGGTAATCTTTCCCATGGTATTCAAATTTCCCGATATAGGTAATTAACGACTAAAAAGCTAACTTTTTTTAATCTTGGTTATTGACTATGGTAATTATATCTTTTAAAATTTTCATCAGCACTCATTTGAGTGCGCACTCATTTCAGGAGGAAGCTTAACATGCCTAAAACACCGCCTGGATTCAAGCGTTTAAATGCTGATATACCAGAAGAATTATTTAAGGAATTTGCAAAGAGATGTATTGAAGAAGGTGTAAGCAAAAAAGATTTTCTTGTTCAACTTTTGGAGAAAGAACTCTTTAAAGATTCAAAAAAGTAGAAGAAAAAAACAAAATAAAAGGGCACTTTCCCGGCAAGGAAAGCACCCCATGTAGAACTCGTAAGGACCTTTATTATAACATGGGTTGCCCTCAAAAAACAGGAGGGTCTTATCATGGATCAAACCGAGAAATTGTTAATAGGTATTGAACATATTTTGAGTGTAGCTTCTGATTTAGTTCAAGAAGTAGATCGTCTTAAACGTGTTGAAGAAGAATGTCAGATGCTTAAAGAAAAACTTTTTTTAAAACAACTTACGTTATCTGAACAAGACGTTTTTGCTCTTGCACTTGATGGACATTCGCTTGCAGAAATGCAAGATATTTTGTTCAAAGAAGAAAGCACAATTAAGAATCAGAGACGCAGCATTCTACAAAAATTAAACGTTTCTTCGATGAAAGAAGCAATCGATTTTTATAAAAAAACTACCCAGACTTCTTCTCAAAACTTCACGAATTATCATCAAGAAATCTTTCAAAAACTCATTAAGACTTCATAAAAGTTGAGGGGACTTAAAGGGGACATTAGGTCAACATCTTTAAAAAAGTGTCAAAAATGATATCGATATTAGACTTTTTTTTACCTTTTAGGTCGACAGCAGTTCGACAGACTGGAAGTTTTCGTGGGGTCACTTTTTTAGGGTTAAAAACGTTGTTTTGCTGGGCTTTGCCCAGCATATCACATGGCTGTGATATCAAAAACCCCTTATGCTCTTCTCTACTCGTACTGGAAATTTTGCAATTTGATAGAAAAGGAATGATTTCATGGATATCTTTTTACGCAATATTGATCCGGTTGCTATGCAAAAAGTTGATGCACTAGCGAAAGAAAATGGGATGTCTCGTCAACAATTCTTGAAAGAACAATTTGAAGTATTAGCTTTTTTTGATGAGCAAGTAGAAAGAGAAAAAAGATTAGAAGCTATCATTGAACAGAACATCGAAATGATGAAACAATGTGCGATATCAATTGAAAAGATGAATGATATTATCTATGAACTGATGGGAGATGTAGAGGAGTAATGGAAACACAACGACGTATGATTACACTTGATAAAGAAACGGATCAATATATCCAAGATTATATGGCTGAACATAAACTTCGTTTCCCAGGAGAAGCGATTATGGATATCTGTAAAAAGTATCGAGAAGAAAAAAAGAAAGAATGGTCGTTAGATTATATTACGGAAACGGTTAGTGAAAATCTCAATGATGCATTAAAAAGCGAACTAAAAAAGATTCGATTAGGAACAAATAGTGCAGATAAGAATACACAAATTCTTATCGAGTTCATGAATGGATTATATTTTCACCACGGCTATGATGCGATTATGACAACAGATCTATTAGAACTAGAAGTAACTAAACTTGCTAAAAAAGTTGTAAATGAACGTATTGTGAATCAACGACAAAAACGGCTGGATAAGGAATACCCTAAAAGCTAAAATAGCCTTTAAGGCTAGTTAGGTAGGCTTAAGCCTACTTTTCCTTTTAGTAAACGAGGTGAATACAGTTTGATATGTAGTTATTGCGGGACAGAGGTATTAGAAGATAGCTGCTCTTTTTGTGGGGCTACTTTAAATATAAAAAGACCTAAATTAAAAGAATTTGTGGTCTTAGAGGACGTTGAGAAGCCTTTTAATGAACTTGCATGCTTTCATACGTATGATTTGTTAGTTTTGCTGCGTTTGGTACGTAAAGCACGGACAAAGGCTTATGATTTAATGCTAACGCTTAAAAAAGCTGGTGAGAGCCCTCAAATTGACCAAGCAATGGTAAACTATCTAGAAGAGCAATAGGTTCTGGTGCCAACATTACATTCGGCTAAAACAGGTATATAGATTACTAGTGGAATTTGTACTCATGCAGCTAATCCAAACAGTTGATGATTGAACTCCTCTTGATTTTGGACAGACTTGTCCCGTAAAACAAGTTGTCCTTTTTTAATGATATGCATCGTTTCTATTCTAGAAAGAATAGATTTGGCTGTACGAAAGGATTTCATTCCTAACATTGAAAGAACTCGCTTTTTAATAAACCGATGATCTCGTTCTACGATGTTATTCAGATATTTGACTTTCCTTATTTGAATGCCTACAGGCATATTTTTTTCTTTCTTCAACTCCTCAATAGCCACAGGATAGGCTGGATTCTTATCGACGGTTATGATACGAGACTTTGAAACATGAAAAGAACACAAAGCTTTCTAAAAAAAGCGCTTTGCAGCCTTGTGATTTCTTGTTTTATTCAAATAAAGATCAATCGTATTTTCCTCCGAATCAATGGCCCGATAGAGCTACGTCCATTGTCCTTTAATCTACACATATGTCTCATCCACTTACTAAGAATCATTGATTGGCTTAAGATAACAACGAAACTGCTCATCTAATGTCAGAACGATACTAATGAACCAAGCGCATGATGGTTGTATGAGTAATGGAGAATCCATTTCCCTCCAAAATTTCGGCTAAATCACGAAAACTGAGGTCGTCCCGGAGGTATCATCTCACGGTTAATAAAGGTTAATAAAATAAGATCAGGTTGATAATGTTTCCATTTGAACAAGCTTTCCTTTTCCATATTGATCACGTCCTTCTTCAGAGTACTAGTATCAGTATGTTCGAGTTTGAGAGATTACTTGCAGATATTTTGAAATTCTTGCACCAGAACCAAACAAGTAACCTCTATCATCAAATAATTCATTTGATAGTCAGACGATAACAATTTAAATTTCATTCTATTTGCTAAATGCTTGTATAACAGGCTTTTAAAGGGATTATTTTGTCTACAATAGGTGGAATCAAATCGCTATTAATCTATCCAATTATGACAAGCTACTCCCCTAATAATCTACAGTCTATAGAGAAAAATAGCATACATGATAACTAAATTAAGCATCTAAGTCTAAAAAGTTATAGAATAAGGGATTAGCTTTATTCCTTTGAACTTCTCTTCTTCGTTCAGCAGTGAATAAACCTCTTAAAGTCCCAAAAAAATAGGCTTCAAAGGTTGTCTTTATCCGGTTTCTTTTATAAGCAAACACGGTTTCTTTAAATGCTTGAACAGCAATTGACACTAAATCCTCAACAGGCTTCTCTAGACGGCTTATTTTGTGTACTAACTGCACCTTCCCCCATAGATGATAAATATCATCTGCACAGTTAAAAAACGGCTGTACAGCTTCCTTAAACGAAGGTGGAATACAAGATGGTACATAATCAGATGAAAGCTTAACATTGACATTATTACGTATGTATTTATTAAAATCTTTTAAAGATAAATTATAGGTAGAAGAATATTTTCCCTCTTTATCCTTACTCCCCCAAGCAATTTGCACATTTTCTGTTTCAACATCTGTTTCAACATCAGACTCTAAATTAAGCTGTAAATAGTTCACCCAGTGATCAAAATAAGGATGGTTGACAAATAAGTGTACCGGATTTCCCTTTCCATTGTTACGAGGACAACGACGATAAACAGTAACAATTTGCCCTTGTTTTCGAAGCTCCCTTAAATGACGATCGATTGTTCCTTTGGATTTTTCATATGTTTGACCTAAATATGTACTACCAGGAAAGCAAAACCCTTTTTCTGCAGCAAACCAACAAAGCCTGTCCAAAGCTTTCCTAGTTCCTTCGTGGAGACGATAATACTTTTCTCCATAAAGGTTTATAATTTCTTTCAATAATTTTCGTTTCATAGATTGATGTTGGGAACGATCCTCTATGTAACTTTGATAGTTTTTCATATAGTCAAATTCTTCTGCCGTAAGCATACGTGTAATAGGCATTAGTCTAACCTCTCCTTTTTAGGAACAAAAAAAGACATCGCATCCCATAAAAAAGGAAAACGATGTCGTCTTTTTGTATAGACTAAGCCCTTGAAATAAATCTAATTATCCTATAAAATGAAGGCGTAACTAAATTTAAGTAATAAGGCTTCGACAGGTGTTTTCCCTAGTGTGTTTAGGGTTAACGGTGTAAGGGTGTTGGCGCACCACTTGCACACGTTGGAGTCTTTTTATATTCCGCACTGTTTTGTTGATTCTATTATACCGTCTATTAATCTTATAATTCAATAAGAATCCATGATCTCCTTATAAAATCTTTGTATTCTACCTATGATTAAAAGTTACTTCATTTGGCTATACTGCTAACATAAGAATTTACATCCCCATGTTTTTTCCTTAACTAATTTTAAAATCTATAAATTATAGCATAACCACTACAGTTGTTTTTCTGTTTTACATATTGTTTTATATATTTGTTTTATTGTTTTATTGTTTTAGAGACGCTATAGGCATTGATGTTACAGCTTTTATCAACCTAAACTATCACTAATTTTGCGCAAACTATCACTAATTTTGCGCAAACTATCACTAATTTTGCGCGAAACTATCACTAATTTTGCGCGAAACTATCACTAATTTTGCGCGAACTATCACTAATTTTGCGTATTCCCCTGTATATGGTTGTAAGTATCACCAATTTTGCGTAAGGAATGTAGACAGACCTTAAGTATCACCAATTTTGCGTAGGTAATGTAGACAGACCTCAAGTATCACCAATTTTGCGCGTGGATTTTATGATTTAAGGCAATAAATCAAGATTAATTAATCTTTCTAGGAGTAAAAGGCCTCATGAAGTATCACCAATTTTGCGCGATATTTAAATTATAAGGACAGGCTGCGCTTGAGATAGAAATTTACACAGTATCACTTTTATGATATTTTAGTGATAGTTTAGAAAAATATGGGGGATTTTATGAAGGAATCGAATGTAGTTCAACCATATGATCTGGAAAGCATAAACATCAAAAATTGGGTAACAAAATCAAACATCCTTATTGAGAGTACATATAATTGTCTTTTACAGGAACAAAGAATCCTTTTAATCATGGCATCAAAAGTGCAACCCAATGATGAAACTTTGAAGACTTATAGATTTCGAGCTAAAGACTTCATCGAAATCGTAGGGAATAAGAAAGGTACAGGTTTTTACTCCTACTTAAAAGAAATCGTGAATGGTCTTCAAACAAAAATTCTTACGATAAAAGAAAAAGGCAGACAAAGAAATTACAACTGGGTGATTACGTCTATTTATGAAGAAAATGAAGGATACATAACATTACAATTTCACCCTAGCTTAAAGTATTTATTTTTAGAACTTAAAGAAAAATTCACTTCGTATCAATTGGAGAATGTAGTTAGACTAAATTCGGTTTATTCTATTCGTATTTATGAGTTGCTTAAGCAATATGAGCGTCTACGAAAAAGGGAGCTAACTCTTGAAGAATTACGTCATTTTTTAGCTATTGAACCTACTAAGTATAAACAGTATGGCCATTTCAAGAGCAAAGTATTAGCAGTGGCTCAAAAGGAAATTAATAATAAAACGGATATCCACTTTGAATTCGTAGAAATAAAAACAGGTAGAAAAGTAACATCCATAGAATTTATTATTAATAGTTCGCCTACATTGAACGGTGTTAGCCCTGTTAAAGAGACAGGGTCCGAATTAAATCAGCCACCATTAGAGTTAACAGACAACGAAAAAGAAAATAGGTTACAGTATGACTTGGTGAGCTTAGGAGTTAAGCCTGAAAAAATTGAGTGGGTTTTATCTGAATTTACGAAAGAGCAGGTGGAACGAAATATCAAATACACGCAAGATCGTTTGATTATAGGGGATATCACTCATCCGCATTCTTACGTAATAAAGTCCATTCAAAAAGACTATGCGAAAGCATCACAAGAATCAAAGATTATTAAACCTAAAAAGCCTATAAGAAAAGAATTAGTCCCAGATTTTATAAAAAATGCTAAGGAAGAACAACAGATTTTTAAGAATTCTACATTACAGGAAAAACAGAAATTATTCTTTGAAGAAAATGGAACTCAAAAAGATTTTGAAGAAATACTTATCCAGATTCAAGAATTAAAAAAGACGTTAGTTTTAAATTCAAAAGAACCAAACAAAGAAGAAGTAGAAAAAGCCCAAGAATCAGCAGTGCAAGAAGTACTGCATAATATGAAAGAGGACTTAAAAAAGCGTAAGGAAGTAGGTCTTGAGCCGAGATTAGTAAATGACTTTGAAAATAAAGAACTTAAAAAGATTTATAAAAGCTTCTTACAGAGCCAAACTTCAAGCGAGGTTTAAATAGAATACTTTTTTATTAACACGCCTTCTAAGGTGTGTTTTTTATGTGTAATATTTTTGTCTGTTAGGTAAATTTAATATACAATATTTCTAGAAGGATAGGGCTTAGGAGATTTTGTTGTTTGTTTTTATATTTTCTAATAGTATATTAAATTTACCTAGAATGGATGTGTCTTATTTGAAGATTCCTATTGTTGTTCAGAATTTTCTTGTCCATTTGCATGAATCAGGAAAAAAGAGTTCCACAATTTCTATGTATACTCACGATTTGAAGAAGTTTTTTGAGTGGTTAAATCTTCATCATTCTAATATAGCAACAGAAACCTTACCAGAGGGCAAAGAAGTGTACGACGAATACTTTACCTATCTGAAAGAAAAAAACTCCTCTGAAGCGAATTTGAAGCGTATAGCTTCACACTTAAATGGTTTGTTAAGATATTACAACCTCACGGACCAGATTGGGATACTCAAAGCTACAACTAAAAAGCAGAGGGAATTAACTGATAGCGATTTTATAACTGAAAACGATACTCTTGCGCTTTTGAAATCTGTTATAAGTCATAAACATCTAACAGATACTCAATTACAGATACATAAATATATAGCTTATCGTAATTACTCAATATTAATTCTTATGCTTCATTACGGTCTTACGATTAATGAAGTTGTATCCTTAAATATAAAGGATATAAATTTTAGCCAAAATACATTAACTATTCTAACTAATAAAGGAAGCCGCCTTTTAAAGCTTTCTAAAGAAGATAAAAAGATCATATATAATTACTTTTTAACAATCCCCTCACTATTTAGGCCTAAGGATTATACAGACGATCCTCTATTTATTTCTTTTCACCCTCAAAAGATGGTTTATTGGTACGATTACAACTTAAATAAGCCCAAAAGGATTAGTTTAATTGGTGTAAAACGTATGATTGAAAAAGAAGTTAAACGCTCAGGCATAAAAGCTAGGGTGAGATCTACCCATTTTCGGAACAGTTGTATACTAAAAAAGATTTGTGAAGGTTATTCAAATGAAAACATTATTTACTACTTTGGTTTATCTAGCCGCCATGCTCTGTATCGTTATAAGAGATACCTAAAATCAAAATAAGCAAAGATATCTTGTCATCCTTTAATAAGTTTAACTTATTTTATGCGTAAAACTTTAGTATATCAATATTTAAAGTCTATAAGTTTAACTTGCATTATTTTTGAATTTTAATTAATTCTAGAAAAAAGCAACAAGTTTAACTTAAGTTAAACTTGTTGCTTTTTAAATAACGGCCACCGTTTTTATTAAAGAGTAAAATATTATGTTATGAGTCCAATGGAATTTCATAACTCTAAGGAATATTAGCAATATAACATATATAAAAACGTAATCTAAACAATCATTTCCTAGAATTTAAATAGAATTACTATTCTCGATCTAAAACTTGATAAAGTACGTTCTAGGATTAGATACATCCCTTTATTATCAAGGGTTTAGGCTTCTCTAGATTTATTTAATACAATCAGAAAAATTCGAAAGAAATCTAATAAATTAATTAGAATATAGAATTCTTCAAAACGTGTAAGTTCGCTTTTGTATCAAAAATGAAGCTCTCCAGAAAAAACTAATGGTTAAGTGATACAAAATATTTTATTTCTTATGTCTTATAATGTGCTATGTTTCTATAAGAACACGATGGGCTTATTTTTTATAGAATTACTTTCTAGACAGTTTAAAGTGATTAACCTCTACGCTAAAATAAATAAGAATAGTGTATTGATTATGAAACTGGAATTAAAACTAGTATAAGTTCCTTCTAGAATTACTAAATGTCTTTTTGTTCCAAGAGTTATAGAAACTCTAGATTTTCTTCATGAATACTATGTATGATGAGTTCACCACTTCTTATGTAACATATATTCTCTTACATACAATCAAACAGACTAAAGGATTAATTAACAAGACTAGACTTATAACCATAGTATTTATAAAATATAAAAATTCCAGAAAAGAGTTTTCAAGTTAAATATATAACTTATTGAAGTGCTACATAAATATTTCACCCCTTGAAAAGTTCATAATTTTATCTAGAATTGAAAAGAAGAGGATCTAAAAAACACTTCAGGGAAAATTAAAAACTTAAAATGTTAAAAGGAATATTCAATTATTACTAGAATTTAACTAGAAACAAAAAACTTGATTAATATCTGGAGTAACTAGGTTCTAGAATCACCACTAATCCTTTTATCGCAACGTTACATACCCTCTAGATTTTTATATAGAAAGGAGAATCCTAGAAAAATGTCTAAAAGCTTAGATGATGAAATTGTTTACACCTTAAAAGATACAGTGAAGCTAACTGGCCTAAGTGTTGACTTAATTCGCTTATATGAGAAAGAATTTAATCTCCAGATTCAGCGAACTGAAGGTGGCCATCGAAGATACAATAAACAAAACATCGATTTATTAATTGAAATTAAGAAACGAATTCAAGAACAAAACTGGAGCTATAAAATGATAAACCAATGGCTTCAGGGAGAAATTGTACCAGAAGCAGTTGAGGTTCAATCAAACTTTGAGAAAAAAGTAGAATCACTTGAAGAAAAAGTTCAAGAATTACTTAATCGCTCTGAAAAAGACGAGCAATTTCAGCTTGCGCTTATACAACGACTAGACGAACAAGGAAAACTTATAAAGCAACTTACAGAGAAGCTGGATCATCAAGACAAATACATTGAAAACAACCTAGAAAAACGAGATGAGAAATTAACTAATGCAATACGTGAAATTAGTGATACAAAAAAACTTATTGCGGCCGCCCAAGACAATCTAGATTCAAAACCAAAAGGGTTTTGGAGTAAAATTTTTGGTGGTTAATATGTATAGATAATTTGATTTTAACTTTCAGAAACAAATTGAGCAAAACGAGAAATTAAAGAATATTTTCCAACAAACCCTTATGAATTTTTATAAGGGTTTGTTTTGCAAAAGTGCTAGGAGTGTAATTCGAATTACAGGAATTTGAAATTATTATTATAGATTTAAAATGTAAAAATTATAAATAGATCAATATAGAATCCACCTATTAGAAAATATGATTTGCGAGTTCACTCATTTTATTACATATAGTTAATATATCTACTCCATCCTTGCCGGTTACTGAAGGCTCTGTATTATTCTTTATACAATCAATAAAGTCCATTAATTGTATTTTTAAAGGTTCGTTGTAGGGAATTTTAATGACTTTAATGATTTTTTCTTCTGAATAGTTATTGCTTTGTTCAGAGTTAGAATTAGGTAATCCTATAATTTCAATTTTATTTTCCAATAAGTCTGCCTTAATAACTTGTTTTTCCGTCAATACATGTATAGTGCGTACCTTTTCTATAGATTTGAAGCTTGCTGTAAGTTGAGCTATCGTACCATTCACACATTTTACAATAGCTACTGCATGTTTTGATTTACCGTCTATTGTCTTACCTAAGGTATAATAATTGATAATTTCATCATTTAATAATTCTTTGAGAATATATATATCGTGAATCATTAAATCTTGAATGACATCTATTTTTGATAATCTGGAATCATATGGACTCATACGATGTATATCAAGAGCTACAACCTTTTCTTGAGCTACCATATCTTTGAGTACATTAATTAAGGGATTATATAACTCAATATGTCCTACTTGAAGTTTTAATCCAGCCTCTTTCGTCTTTTTAATTAATATTTCTGCTTGTTTTATATTACTTGAAATTGGTTTTTCCATTAACATATGGACACTATTTTTAATACAAGCTAATCCAATTTCATAATGATATTCCGTAGGAACTGCAATACTTACTGCGTCTACTTCTAGAAGTAAATCATTTATAGATTTAAATAATTTCACTTGATATTTGCTTGCAATTTCAGTTCCTCTTTTTTTGTCATTATCATATATACCTATAAGTTGACA
>Ga0209796_10000973_pt1 | contig 13694 bp, 8 predicted proteins | sample AgamicOrSfrz_FD_187167 | JGI IMG/M metagenome (GOLD analysis project Ga0209796, IMG submission 187167) | Agave microbial communities from Guanajuato, Mexico - Or.Sf.rz (SPAdes) (version 2) | ecosystem: Host-associated > Plants > Phyllosphere > Phylloplane/Leaf | place: Guanajuato, Mexico...
TCGAACTCGCGCAACCGGCACTGGCTGTGCTGCGCGACGCGGGCATCGCATATCGGGAAGTGAACCCCGCGCAATGCGTCGATATCGAGCCGGGTTTGCGCTGGGCGCGCGCGACTCCGGTGTCGGGTATTCATCTTCCCGACGACGAAGCCGGCGACTGCGCCCGCTTCACGCGCGAATTACGAGCTATCTGCGAGCGCCACGGCGTGCAGTTTCGCTTCGACACGCGCGTGACATCGATCGACGTGCACGGTGGTGCGGTCCGCGGTGTGCGTGTGGAAAGTGAAGCCGGTGGACGACCGGACGGTGCAAACGGTGCAAATGGCGCCGCTGAAATCGTACAGGCCGATAACGTCGTGGTGGCGCTGGGCGTCGACAGTGCGGCGTTGCTTGCACCGCTCGGCGTAAAAGTGCCGCTCTATCCGGTGAAGGGATATTCGGCAACGCTGCCCGTGATCGATGATGAGAAAGCCCCACGGGCCGCGCTTATGGACGAGTCGCTCAAGACAGCCATCACGCGCTTCGGCAACAACCTGCGGGTGGCGGGCACGGCCGAGTTGGGCAACCGGCAGACCACGCTGCGCGAGCAGGCGCTACAAACGCTGATGAAAGTGCTGGATGACTGGTTTCCGCATGCCGCCGCGCCGACGTCCGCACACTTCTGGGTCGGTCGCCGCCCAATGACGCCCGACGGCGCACCATTGCTCGGACCTTCGGGCATCGACAATTTGTGGCTCAACCTCGGGCACGGCTCCACGGGCTGGGCGATGTCGATGGGCTCGGCGCGGGTGGTCGCCGATCTGATCACGCAGCGCAAGCCGGAGATCGATCTCGACGGGCTCACGTTGGCGCGTTATGGGAAGTGACGTGGCGAACTGAATCACAAGCAGCACATATAAGAAAACCGGGTCACCCTGTCGGGCGCCCGGCTCTGTTTTATCGCTTTGATGTGCCTTCTGACGTGCCGCTTCGTGCACCGCTTAACGGACGACGCCGTTGCGGCAAACCAGCGGCGACGTTTAGCGCGGCAGGTCCGAATGCCCCATCAGGAAAGCGTCGACCGAACGTGCGCACTGACGGCCTTCGCGAATCGCCCACACTACGAGCGACTGGCCGCGGCGCATATCGCCGGCAGTGAACACCTTGTCCACCGACGTGTAGTACGCCTTGTCACCTTCGGTGGTGGCCCGCACGTTGCCGCGCGCGTCCTTGTCGACGCCGAAGGCTTCCAGCACAGGCGACACCGGTTGCGTGAAGCCCATGGCGAGCAGCACGAGGTCGGCCTTCATTTCGAACTCGGAGCCCGGCACTTCGACCATCTTGCCGTCCTTCCATTCGACACGCGCCGCAATCAACTTCTCGACTTTGCCGTTCTTGCCTTCGAGGCGCTTGGTCGCGACAGCCCAATCGCGCGAACAGCCTTCCTCATGCGACGACGACGTGCGCAGCTTGATCGGCCAGTACGGCCACACGAGCGGCTTGTTCTCTTCTTCCGGCGGTTGGGGCAGCAGTTCGAACTGCGTGACGCTCTTCGCGCCGTGACGGTTCGACGTGCCCACGCAGTCCGAACCGGTATCGCCGCCGCCGATCACAACGACGTGCTTGCCCTTGGCAAGCAACTGGTTCGGGACTTTGTCGCCGGCATTGACCTTGTTCTGCTGCGGCAGGAATTCCATTGCGTAATGGATGCCTTCCAGTTCGCGGCCCGGTACCGGCAGATCGCGCGGCGTTTCCGAACCACCGGCTACCACGACCGCGTCGAAGTCTTCCTTCAACTGGTCCGGCGTGATGGTTTCCTTTGCGGTGTTGCCGATGTGGGCCGGCAGCGAATCGGCCTTACCGACGAACACGTTGGCGCGGAACGTCACGCCTTCGGCTTCCATCTGGCGCATACGGCGATCGATCAGCCACTTCTCCAGCTTGAAGTCGGGAATGCCGTAACGCAGCAGACCGCCGATGCGGTCGTTCTTCTCGAACACCGTCACATCGTGACCGGCGCGCGCGAGTTGCTGAGCGACCGCCAGACCGGCAGGACCGGAACCGACCACGGCAACCTTCTTGCCGGTCTTATGCTTCGGCGGCAGCGGCGCGACCCAGCCTTCGGCCCATGCCTTGTCGATGATCGCGTGTTCGATCGACTTGATGCCGACCGGGTCGTCGTTAATGCCGAGCGTGCACGCCGCTTCGCACGGTGCCGGGCAGATGCGGCCCGTGAACTCCGGGAAGTTGTTCGTGGAGTGCAACACCTCGATCGCCGTCTTCCAGTCCTGTTGGAAAACCAGGTCGTTGAAGTCCGGGATGATGTTGTTCACCGGGCAGCCGTTGTTGCAGAACGGAATGCCGCAGTCCATGCAACGTGCGCCTTGAACCTTCGCTTCGTCGTCGGTGAGTGCGGCGACGAATTCCTTGTAGTGCTTCACGCGTGTGAGCGGAGCTTCATACGCCTCGTGGCGGCGCTCGAACTCGAGAAAACCGGTTGCCTTGCCCATGTGGTTCTCTTCTCTATCTGTATCTAGGGGGTGATCTGAACCCGCCGCAGCGCGCCGTTGAACGGTCGCGCGCGGCAGGTACGGCTAAAGGTGACGTCTCTGTGCGAAAGCAGTCGACGAGCGGTCTGCGCTCAGGCGGCGAGAACTTCTTTATTCGCCTTCTTCGCTGCCATTTCGCCCAGCGCGCGCTTGTACTCGGTCGGGAACACCTTCACGAATTGACGGCGCGACGCGTCCCAGTTTTCGAGCAGCGCTTTTGCACGCGGCGAGCCCGTGAACTGGAAGTGACGTTCGATGAGACCCTTGAGCAGCGCTTCGTCGGTCGTGCCGGCGTGCCACAGGCTCTTGTCGACCGTGCGCTCCTGTTCGGCCTGCTGCAGAACCGGCTCGAGCGCAACCATCGATTTGTTGCACTTGCCCGCGAACGTGTTGTCCGGGTCGTACACGTAGGCGATGCCGCCCGACATGCCGGCCGCGAAGTTACGGCCGGTTTCGCCGAGCACGATGACCGTGCCGCCCGTCATGTATTCGCAGCCGTGGTCGCCTGTGCCTTCGACAACCGCCGTCGCACCCGAGTTACGCACGCAGAATCGCTCGCCAGCCACGCCGCGGAAGAACGATTCGCCTTCGATCGCGCCATACATCACCGTGTTGCCGCAGATGATGTTCTCTTCCGACTTGCCGCGGAAATCGTTCGTGGGACGGATGATGATGCGCCCGCCCGACAAACCTTTGCCGACGTAGTCGTTGCCGTCGCCGACCAGATCCAGCGTGATGCCCTTCGCGAGGAACGCGCCGAAGCTCTGACCCGCAGTACCCTTCAACTGGATGTGAATGGTGTCGTCGGGCAAGCCGTCGTGGCCGTACTTCTTCGCGATCGTGCCGGACAGCATCGCGCCGACCGTACGATTGACGTTGCGCACCGGCTGGATGAACGACACGTGCTCGCCGTTCTCGATGGCCGCCTTCGCCTTCTCGATCAGCGTGTGGTCGAGCGCGCGGTCCAGACCGTGGTCCTGGTCTTCCACATGCTTGCGCGCGACTTCAGCCGGCACTTGCGGCAGATAGAACACGCGCGAGAAGTCGAGACCCTTCGCCTTCCAGTGCTCGATGCCCTTCTTCGTGTCGAGCAGTTCGGCGTGACCGATCAGGTCGTCGAACTTGCGAATACCCAGTTGCGCCATGATTTCGCGCGCTTCTTCCGCAACAAAGAAGAAGAAGTTGACGACATGTTCCGGCTGGCCCTTGAACTTGGCCCGCAGCACCGGATCTTGCGTCGCGACGCCGACCGGGCAGGTGTTCAGGTGGCACTTGCGCATCATGATGCAGCCTTCGACGACGAGCGGGGCCGTCGCAAAGCCGAACTCGTCGGCGCCGAGCAGCGCGCCGATCACGACGTCGCGGCCGGTCTTCATCTGACCGTCGGCCTGCACGCGGATACGCCCGCGCAACTGGTTCAGAACCAGCGTCTGCTGCGTTTCGGCGAGACCGAGTTCCCACGGCGTACCCGCATGCTTGACCGACGACAGCGGCGACGCGCCGGTGCCGCCGTCGTGGCCTGCGATCACGACGTGGTCGGCCTTCGCCTTGGCGACGCCCGCTGCGACCGTGCCGACACCGGATTCCGACACCAGCTTCACCGACACGCTAGCCGCCGGATTCGCGTTCTTCAGGTCGTGAATGAGCTGCGCCAGATCTTCGATCGAGTAGATGTCGTGGTGCGGCGGCGGCGAAATGAGACCGACGCCCGGCACCGAGTAACGCAGCTTGCCGATGTACTCGGACACCTTGTGGCCCGGCAACTGGCCGCCTTCGCCCGGCTTCGCGCCCTGCGCCATCTTGATCTGGATCTGATCGGCCGAGGCGAGGTATTCCGCCGTCACGCCGAAGCGGCCCGACGCGACCTGCTTGATCTTCGAGCGCAGCGAATCGCCTTCCTTCAACGGAATGTCGACAATCACCTCGTCGCCGATCACGGACTTCATCGTGTCGCCGTTCTTGATTGGAATGCCGCGCAGTTCGTTGCGATAGCGGTTTTCGTCCTCGCCGCCTTCGCCGGTGTTCGACTTGCCGCCGATGCGGTTCATCGCAACCGCCAGCGTGGCGTGCGCTTCCGTGCTGATTGAGCCGAGCGACATTGCACCGGTGGCAAAACGCTTGACGATTTCCTTCGCCGGTTCCACCTCGTCGAGCGGAATTGCCTTGGTCGGGTCGAGCTTGAATTCGAACAGACCGCGGAAGGTCATGTGACGCCTGGTCTGATCGTTGATCAGATGCGCGTATTCCTTGTACGTCTGATACGAATTGCTGCGCGCCGAGTGTTGCAGCTTGGCGATCGCATCCGGCGTCCACATGTGTTCTTCGCCGCGCACGCGATAGGCGTACTCGCCGCCTGCGTCGAGCATGTTCGCGAGGATCGGGTTGTCGCCGAACGCGTCGCGGTGCAGACGAATTGCTTCTTCGGCGACGTCGAAGAGACCAATGCCGCCGACCTTCGACGAGGTGCCCTTGAAGTACTTTTGCACGAGATCTTCAGCAAGGCCGACTGCTTCGAAAATCTGCGCGCCGGTGTACGACATGTAGGTCGAAATGCCCATCTTCGACATGACTTTCTGCAAGCCCTTGCCGACAGCCTTCGTGAAGTTGTAGACCGCCTTTTCCGCCGACAGGTCGCCCTTCAGGCCGGCTGCGAGCTGGCCGAGCGTTTCCATCGCGAGGTACGGGTGCACGGCTTCCGCGCCGTAGCCGGCCAGCAGCGCGAAGTGGTGCGTTTCGCGCGCGGAGCCGGTTTCGACGACGAGACCCGTGCTGGTACGCAAGCCTTGCTGCACGAGGTGCGTGTGGATGGCCGCCGTGGCGAGCAGCGCCGGAATCGCGACGTTGTCGCGGTCGGTCTTGCGGTCGGACACGATCAGCATGTTGTAGCCGGACTTGACGGCGTCGACAGCTTCCGCGCACAGCGACGCGAGCCGCGCCTCGATGCCTTCCTTGCCCCACGCGACCGGATAGCAGATGTTCAGTTCGTACGAGCTGAACTTGCCGCCCGTGTACTGATCGATCGCGCGGATCTTCGCGATGTCCTTGAAGTCGAGCACAGGCTGCGACACTTCGAGACGCATCGGCGGGTTGATGTTGTTCGTGTCCAGCAGGTTCGGCTTCGGTCCGACGAACGACACGAGCGACATCACCATGTTTTCACGGATCGGGTCGATCGGCGGGTTCGTGACCTGCGCGAACAGCTGCTTGAAGTAGTGATAGAGCGTCTTGTTCTTGTTGGACATGACCGCGAGCGGCGAGTCGTTGCCCATGGAGCCGACCGCTTCTTCGCCGGCTTGCGCCATCGGCGCCATCAGGAACTTGAGGTCTTCCTGCGTGTAGCCGAACGCCTGCTGGCGATCCAGCAAAGCAGCGGCTTCGCGGCGCTCGGTCGCGACGTCTTCGGCCTTCGGCTCGATCTCGTCGAGCTTGATGCGCACGGCGTCGATCCAGCTCTTGTACGGCTTGGCGTTCGCGAGGTTGTCCTTCAGTTCCTTGTCGTCGATGATGCGGCCGTGTTCCATGTCAATCAGGAACATCTTGCCCGGCTGCAGGCGCCACTTCTTGACGATCTTCGACTCGGGGATAGGCAGCGTGCCCGCTTCCGACGCCATGATGACGAGGTCGTCGTCGGTGACGATGTAGCGCGCCGGACGCAGCCCGTTACGGTCGAGCGTCGCGCCGATCTGGCGGCCGTCGGTGAACGCGATTGCAGCGGGGCCGTCCCACGGCTCCATCATCGCGGCGTGGTATTCGTAGAACGCGCGGCGGTTGTCGTCCATCAGCGTGTGCTGTTCCCAGGCTTCCGGGATCATCATCATCATTGCGTGGACGAGCGGGTAGCCGGCCATCACCAGCAGTTCGAGACAGTTGTCGAACGAGGCAGTGTCCGATTGGCCCGGATAGATCAGCGGCCAAAGCTTCGGCAAGTCGTCGCCGAGCACGTGCGACGCGATTGCGCCGGTACGCGCGTTCAGCCAGTTGACGTTGCCCTTCACCGTGTTGATTTCGCCGTTGTGGGCGATCATCCGGTACGGGTGAGCCAGTTCCCAGGCGGGGAACGTGTTGGTCGAGAAGCGCTGGTGCACGAGCGCGAGCGCCGAAACGGTGCGCTCGTCCTGCAGGTCGCGGTAGTACACGCCGACCTGACCCGCCAGCAGCAGACCCTTATAGACGACGGTGCGCGCCGACATGGACGGCACAAAATATTCCTTGCCGTGCTTGAGCTTGAGCGCCTGAATGCGGTGGCTCGCGGTCTTGCGGATCACGTAAAGCTTCCGCTCCAGCGCGTCGGTCACCATGATGTCCTTGCCGCGACCGATGAAGATCTGGCGGATCAGCGGCTCGCTCGCCTTGACGGTCGGCGAAATCGGCATGGTGTGGTCCACCGGCACATCGCGCCAGCCGAGCACCACCTGGCCTTCGGCCTTCACCGTACGCTCCAGTTCCTGTTCGCAGGCGAGACGCGACGCGTGTTCCTTCGGCAGAAACACCATGCCGACGCCGTATTCGCCGAACGGCGGCAACGTCACGCCCTGCTTGGCCATTTCCTCGCGATAGAAACCGTCCGGAATCTGGATCAGGATGCCGGCACCGTCGCCCATCAACGGATCCGCGCCGACGGCGCCCCGGTGATCGAGGTTCTCGAGAATCTTCAAGCCTTGCTCGATGATCTCGTGGCTCTTCTTGCCCTTGATGTGAGCGACGAAGCCGACGCCGCAGGCGTCATGTTCGTTTTGCGGGTCGTACAACCCTTGGGCGGCGGGTACCGGGTGAACCGGTTGCTGGCGATCGTTCATGGGGACACCGTCTGTGAGGGGCCGACAGGCCGTTAAACCGTTTTTCTATTGCCGCACGTGCACACCCGCAACGGCTGAGACGCCTTTGACGCTGCAACCTACACAGTTCAAAAACGCCGGAATTCGGAATATACGCGACGAATCAATGGAATAGCAAATAAAACGTTATGGTCGATCCCTAATTACCAGTTTGGTGCATTGCGGGTATTTTTTATTGGTGCCACATCAAATATGGGCAAAATAAAACGGCATGTCGTGATGCCGTTTGAAAGACAAACAATTGATTCGATTCGCTTATTGCGCCTGCGGAGTCTCCCGGACCTTGCGAGGCCGACCACGAGGCAGCGGCGATACGCGCCGGTTCGCCGCCCGGGCCGCCCATTCACGGTACGTGTCGCTGCCGAGCACCCAGCCTTTTAGCGTGGCCTGCTGAAGCTGGCTTGCCTCTCGTTCGTCGAGCGGCTGCTCGCACAACTCGCGGTACGCGCGCTGCCGCTCGAACGGCGTATTGCCGAGTGACCAGTAGAGCGGATGGTCGGTGATCAGGCTGTCGAGCGTGAGACCGATGTGATGACGATAGCTCGACCAGCGGTAGTCTTCTGGCGCGCTCGCGAGCTGCATGCGCACCGGGCACATTTCGACGACGCGGCTCGCCAGCAGAAAATACCGCTCGCCCTCGATCACCGTCGCGCGATAGCGACCTTCCCATAACGTGCCACGTCGCGCGTAACGGCGGTTGAAGTGAGCCACGTAGCGGCGCCCGACCGCCTGCATCGCTTTCGGCAGGCTCGACTCCTCCGTTGGAGTGACAAGCAGTTGGACCGCGCCCGGCATCAACGCATAAGCGTGGATCGATAAGTGATGATCGCGCGAAGCCGCTTTCATACAGTCGATGAAGAGTTCGTAGTCCTGGTCGTCGACGAACGCAGGCTGCTGATCGAGTCCGCGGAGGATGACGTGCTGCGGCTGGTCAGGAACATAAAGACGTGCAAGCCGTGCCATGCTGAAGTATCCGATAGTCGCGTTGGTACATACCCGAAGGTCCGAGGAGCCGCATGCGCCGGAGGTTCGACGCGGCGCGGCCAGGCCAGGAAGCGCGCCCGGCTTAGGGAGAAAACTCTAACCGGCGCGTATGGTTAGTTTCAAACGTTGTGGTCATAATGAGCGGGCCTTTTTTGGAGGAGCACATATGAAATTAAAACAGGCCGTAACGGGGATCGCAGTGCTAGCCAGCATGACAACAGCAGCACACGCGCAATCGGCCGGTAGCTTTTTCGTCTCAACAGGCTGGTTCCATCTTGCGCCTCAATCGAGCAGCCAGCCCCTGCGAGTAACGAGCATTGGCGGCAGCCCGACCAACATCACAGAAGCCAATACCGGAGCCTCACTGGGTTCGGCCGACACCATCGGCTTCACCGCGGGTTACTTCATTACCGATCACATCGCCACCGAATTCGTGATTGGCTATCCGCCTTCGTTCGACCTGAACGGCACCGGTAGCCTCGAACAATTCGGCAAGCTGGGTCAGGCGAAACAGTGGAGCCCAACGCTGCTGTTCAAGTACTACTTCAACGCTCCCACTGCCACATTCCGTCCGTATCTCGGTATCGGCGTGAGCCGTATCTGGTTCACCGACGAGAAGATCACCAACGGAGCATTCCAGGCGAACGTCCTGCATGGTCCGACCAGCGTGACTACGGATAGTTCGTGGGAGCCGGTGTTTAATGCGGGTTTCACTTACGCGTTCAATCAGCACTGGTTCGCGGGCGTGTCGGTGTCGTACCTGCCGCTCAGCACCACGGCCAAACTGAACACGCAGGCGCAGACGCCGGTCGGTACGCTCAATGTGCAGTCGCAGACCAAGATCAAGCTGAACCCGATCGTTACCTACGTCAACATCGGTTACCGCTTTTAACACGGCTTGTCACACGGCTTGTAACACCGTTCTTCACGCGTGGAATGCTGTGGTTTAGGGTAGTCGAATTCGCGGGGCTTGAACAACGCCGTCATTTATCCAATGGCGGCGTTTTTTATTTTGTGCCGCCGTGGCAGCAGCGCGCCGCCTTTACCGATGCGGCGCGCCGCAGCCTCGGCGCGTTTGTAAAACTGACCCGCAAGCGTTGTGCTTCGTGCAATATCTGCTGACGATTTTCGCCCAGCGGCACCGTGCGCCGGGCATTGGGGTTTGGCACCGAAGTTGCGTCCTGCTGGTGTTTCCTGCGTTGCGATGTGGTTTAAGCGTAACCGTGAACGTGGGCCTTTTTCACCCTCATCGACGGAGCGACTATGACAGCACTTCCGAATACGCGAGATGCCCTCGGCGAATCCTGGACCAGCACGAGCCGCCGCGCGCGGCGTATTGCCCGCCACAGCCGCGACGCGGCTGAAGACATTGCAGGCGAACTTCGCACGCTAATGTCGGAGCTCGAATCCACGCTGGCCGAAGGAACCCAGGCCGATGCAGTAGCGCTGCGCGGCAAACTGCGCAAGCAGCTCGACAACGCCCGCGCCCGCATGAACGACACGCGGGAGGCCGTACGCGAGCGCGCGAATGTAGCGCTCTCGGACGCGGATGACTATGTGCATGAAAATCCGTGGCAGACGCTCGCGATTGTCGGCGGCGTCGCGCTGATCGCAGGCGCGTTGTTCGCCTCGCGCATGCGCTGAACGTTGCGCTGAGCCTGGCATCGAATGTTGCGCTAAAGCGTGCTTGAGCTTGCGCGGAGAAGAGCGCTGAGCAGTGTGGCTCAAGCGCGTGGGCGGGCTGCATAACGTTAGCGTCCCGTTGCATCGACGCTGTGCAGCCCGGTGGTACGAGACCGCCATCCCAGGCGGTCTCTGCCGTGCCTTGTGTGCCGGACTCAGCCGACTTGCTTCCTGCCGTGGCCCTCGCTTGCCACGGCTCGTGCTCGTTCAGTTATCGTCGATCACGAAGAGACGCTGATACTCCTTCAGCGCGTATCTGTCCGTCATGCCTGCGATGTAATGCGCGATAAGCCGAGGTTGCTGCGCGGCGTCGGTGGACTGGTAGCCCGGCGGCAGCAGCCGAGGGTCTTCTGTGAACGCGTCGAACAGACCGACGACCACGCGGCGCGCCTTGTTCGCCATCCGCATCACGCGGTAATGGCGGTACAGGTTCTTGAACAGAAAACGCTTGAGCGCTGCGGCCTGCGCTGCCACCGCTTCGCTATGCGCGACGAGCGCCGGCGCGGCGCGCACGGCGTCGAGCGAATCCGGTGCATGACGGACCAGATTGAGCTTCGTGGTATCGATGAGATCGACGATCAGCGTGTTGATGATGCGCCGCACCGTCTCATGGATCAGCCGGCGGCCTTCGATCTGCGGAAAATCGCGCCGCGCGGCTTCATAGTGTGTTTGCCACAACTCGACTTCGGCGAGTTGCTCGACGGTCAGCAAACCAGAGCGCAAGCCGTCGTCCACGTCGTGATTGTTATACGCGATCTCGTCGGCCACGTTCGCGATCTGCGCCTCGATGGACGGCTGGCGTCCTTCTAGAAAACGCTCGCCCAAAGCACCCAGCCGCCGCGCGTTTTCGCGTGAGCAATGCTTGAGAATGCCCTCGCGCGTTTCGAAACACAGATTCAGGCCGTTATACGCGCCGTAATGCTCTTCGAGATCGTCAACCACCGCGAGGCTTTGCAGATTGTGCTCGAAGCCGCCGTGCTCGCGCATGCATTCGTTCAGCGCATCCTGGCCCGCATGCCCGAAGGGCGTGTGGCCGAGATCGTGCGCAAGTGAAATGGCTTCAACCAGGTCTTCGTTGACACGCAGATTACGCGCCACGGAACGCGCAATCTGCGCGACTTCGAGGCTGTGCGTGAGACGCGTGCGAAACAGGTCGCCCTCGTGATTCACGAAAACCTGCGTCTTGTATTCGAGCCGGCGGAACGCCGTTGAATGAACGATGCGGTCGCGGTCGCGCTGGAATTCGGTGCGCGCGCTCGGCGGTGCTTCCGGATAGCGGCGCCCGCGCGACAGCGCCGAATGCGCGGCATACGGCGCGAGGTGCGCTTCGAGCGCTTCCTGCGTCGGGGCGCCGAGCGCTGCTGCGTTCGCCGCGGGTTCCTGCTTTACATCGTCGCTGCGCCTGTCTCTCACCGGGTTCTCCGAAACATGGGCGGCGCCGGTCGACGCCGTGCGCGGCGCCTCGCTGCCAAGGCCGGCCTTCAGACGGCGGCGGCCAGCGTGGCGTGCACCTCGGCGTCGGGCGCCTGGGTGATGAGCGTCTCACCGAAACGCTTCAGCAGAATGAATTTGATCGCGCCAGCTTCCGCTTTCTTATCGACCTGCATCAGTTCGACATAACGCGATTCGCCGAGCGCCGGCGCGCGGGTCGGCAGATGCGCGGCGACGATGACGTCGACGAGCCGCTTGCGCGACGCTTCGTCCAGATAGCCGAGCCGCACCGACAGGTCCGCAGCCATCACCATTCCGCAGCCGACCGCCTCGCCGTGCAGCCACTCGCCGTAGCCGAGTCCGGCTTCGATCGCGTGGCCAAACGTATGGCCGAAATTGAGAATGGCGCGCAGTCCGCCTTCGCGCTCGTCCTGCGCGACCACGGACGCCTTGATTTCGCACGAGCGCTTGACCGCTTCGGCGAGGGCTTCCGGCTCGCAGCGATTCAAAGCCTCGACATTGGCTTCGATCCAGCGGAAAAAACCGGCGTCTGCAATGGCGCCCGTCTTGATGACCTCGGCCAGGCCCGCCGCCAGTTCGCGCGCGGGCAGCGTGCGCAGCGCGCCGATGTCGGCGATCACGGCCTGCGGCTGATAGAACGCGCCGATCATATTCTTGCCGAGCGGATGATTGATGCCGGTCTTGCCGCCCACCGACGAATCCACTTGCGAGAGCAACGTGGTCGGCACCTGGATGAACGGCACGCCGCGCATGTAGCAGGCAGCCGCGAAACCCGTCATGTCGCCGATCACGCCGCCGCCCAACGCAATCAGCGTGGTCTTGCGGTCGGCGCGCGAGCCGAGCAGCGCGTCGAAGATGAGGTTCAGCGTTTCGAGGTTCTTGTGGGCCTCGCCATCCGGCAAGACGACAGTGGACACCTGCTTGCCGAGCGGCGCGAGCGAGGCGCGCAACGTGTCGCCGTAAAGCGGGTCGACGGTGGTATTGGTGACGATCGTGACCGAGTTGCCGGCGATGTGCGGCGCGAACAGCGAGGTCTGGCCGATCAGGTCGGCACCGATATGAATGGGGTAGGCGCGGTCGCCCAGTTCGACATTGACGGTAATCATACGGCCCATTATGACGCAGGATGTTTGGCGACGCCGGCCATCTCGAGCTGCATCAGAACCATATTGACGAGTCCGTTGACGGAAGGCCGGCCGGTTTCGATCACGAAATGCGCGCACTCGCGGTAGAGCGGATCGCGTACTTCGTAGAGCGCTTCGAGGCGCGCTTTGGGGTCTTCCGTCTGCAGAAGCGGGCGATTTTTGTCGCGCCGGGTCCGCAGCCACAGATCGTGCGGATTGGCGCGCAGATAGATCACCACGCCCCGGCTTTGCAGCGCCTGCCGGTTTTCCGGCCGCAGCACCGCGCCGCCGCCGGTCGCGAGCACGATTTTGTCGCGCCCGGTGAGCTCCGAAATCACGCTCGCCTCACGCTCGCGAAAGCCGGCTTCGCCCTCCAGCTCGAAGATCACAGGAATGCGCGCGCCCGTGCGCGCTTCGATTTCATGATCTGAATCGAAAAACGGGCGATCGAGACGGCGCGCAATGGCCCGGCCCACGGTGGTTTTTCCTGCCCCCATGAGCCCTACAAAAAATACATTGGCGTGTGCGTCCCGCGCTTGCAACGGTGTCCTCTGGCTAATCCGGTATGGTTCGTGCCGCAGCTTACTGGCAAAGCGGCTGCCTTGTCGAGCCTGCGCGCCGCCGCTTTCGAGCGGCGGCAGCATGCCCCTAATTCATCTGAACGACGCGCGGCGTGATGAAAACTGCCAGTTCGCTGCGCTGGTCGCGATGAGCCCGATGGCGGAAAAGCGCACCTAGAATCGGTATTTTGCCCAGGAGCGGCACCCGAGTCACATCGTCCCGGCCGTCGGTCGCGTAAATTCCTCCAATCGACACCGTACCACCGTCTTCCACCTCGACCCGCGTCTGCACGTGCTTCGTGTTGATTGCAGGCCCGGCGTCGGTCTGTTCGCCGACGCTGTCCTTCGCAACATCGAGGTCCAGCACCACGCGGCCGTCCGGCATGATCTGCGGCTCGACCTCGAGCTTCAGCGTGGCGCGGCGAAATTGCACACCCGATACGCCCTGCCCGACTTTGGCCTGATAAGGCAACTCGGTGCCTTGCTCGACCACGGCCTTCATCCGGTCGGCGGTAACGACGCGCGGAC
>Ga0209796_10000975_pt1 | contig 13663 bp, 6 predicted proteins | sample AgamicOrSfrz_FD_187167 | JGI IMG/M metagenome (GOLD analysis project Ga0209796, IMG submission 187167) | Agave microbial communities from Guanajuato, Mexico - Or.Sf.rz (SPAdes) (version 2) | ecosystem: Host-associated > Plants > Phyllosphere > Phylloplane/Leaf | place: Guanajuato, Mexico...
GCGCCAATGCATTCAAGGAGCCGATCATGCTGTTCGCGACGCCCGCGGGCATCGCGATGTCGACGCAGAAATCCGCTCATCTGGCAGCAACGGAGCACATAAACCTGGTCAGCGGCCAGAGCACGCATATTGCGACAGGCAAATCACTGCTGGCAAGCGTCGGCGAGAAAATCAGCCTGTTCGTGCAGAATGCGGGCATGAAACTGTTTGCGGCGAAGGGCAAAGTCGAGATCAAAGCGCAGTCGGACAACATTGAATTGACCGCACAAAAAACCGTGAAGTTGATATCTGCCACCGAGAAAATCGAAGCGGCCGCTGACCAGGAAATTCTGTTGACGAGCGGCGGTGCGTACATCCGGATTAGAGGCGGAAACATCGACATCCATGCGCCGGGCAAGGTCGATGTCAAAGGCGCGCAGCACAGCTTCAACGGTCCGACCAGTCAGGGCTATCCGCTGCCGGCCGCGCGTCCCGATCAACCGGGGCAGCTTGAGTTGCTCCATCAATACGCGAATGGCGAGCCGGTCACAGGCGGGCAGTTCTCCGTGCTGGACGCCAATGGCGGAATCCTGCGGCAAGGCGCGCTCGATGGGAACGGCCGCATGACTGTCAGCGGTTTGCCCCCAGGCGTCGCGCAAGTGCAATTCGGCAACGATCCTCGCGATCCATCCCAGCCGGCCAACTATTTCAAAAGCATCAAGTGGCCGATCGAGCCGCTTAGCGCTTCGGGCGACACCGCTGCCGCTTCACAAATGGCTTCGTTCCTGCCGGGGGCCGGTAACGCCGCGGGCGCAGCTGCCGCGGCCGGAACCGCCGGCGCAGCGAGCGCAACAGGCACGATGGCCAGCGCGGCAACGGGCGCAATGAGCACGGCCGCAGGCGGAGCATCGCAACTTGGCAGCCTCGCTAGCATGGCCTCGCAAGGCACCAGCGGCCTCGCATCAATGGCAAAAACTCAGGCAACAGGGCTCGCCCAAAGCGCACTCACCAAGGCGTTGCCATCGGAAGCAAGCGCCGCGCTTTCGCAGGCAAGCCAGGCAGCCAGTGCAGCCAAACAAATCAGCAGCATCGCGCAGTCGGCGCGCAGTGCGCTGCCCGCGATCAAGGGCGTCGTCTGATTCGATGCCGATCGTTCGACTTCAAATAAATACAGTCCAATCATGAAGGAAACAGCCTTTCTCGCACTCGCGTTCGTAATCGCTTCGACGGCGTTCGGCGCGACCGAACTGAAAACATCCGCGGCCGCGATGGCCTCACAATACGCGAGCGACGCCGACGCTGCGTCGAAATACACCGATAAACCGCTCGCGCTAACCGGCAAGCTGCTGTCCCTCGATGCGGGTCTGACCGACAACGTTATCGGCAAGCTCGGCGACGATTCTGCCTCCGCCGTGCGCGTGACATTTGCCGATAAGGCTAGCATCGACAAGATCCGCTCCCGCGTCGGTCACAAGGTGACGCTGCATTGCGTTGGCGCGTTCTCGACCAGCTATCCGGCAGCGACCGGCTGCAAGGTCAAGTAAGTCCGCGATGAGATTCGTTCAGGCATTCACGTGTGCGGCTTGCGGCGCTGTAATCGCCGCAAGTGCGCACGCCCAGTCGACAACCGATCTGCAGACGATCGCCCGCTTCGTCCAGTGCAAGCTTGACGCGCGTCAGATCGATAGATTCATCGGCCGCGTCGACAACGGGACCGTACCAGGTCTCACGAGTCAGCCGACGCAAGAAAAGGCGGTCGATCTCGCATGGAAAACGCAGAAACCGATTCAGGCATGGGGCACATCGTCGAACCTTGTGTCGATCGTGTCGCCGCGGCAGATGCTGCTCGCCATTCCCGCACCTGAAGGCGAAGAAATCAGTGTTGCCAAGCAATGGGTCGCGCGTATCGGCGGCATGAGCGAAGGAGCCGGCACCATTTCTCTGCGCGAAACCGCTCAATGGCGGGGCGTCGACTATCGCAAGACGGTCGGCAAGAAGGAAATCAGATTGCTTGTCGATCAGCAGGAAAGTCCGGGGTGGATTCTGCTCGGATGCGGATACGACAAACTCTTTACCAACAGCAACTAAACTGACCTGACCCAGCATGAGCGCAGCCGCTGCCCAGACCACTGCCGTTGTCCGAACCGAAGTCGCGATCGCGCCGCTCGTCACCATAGCGAAGGAGGACGTCGGCTCCGCACTCGAGCAATTCGATGCATGGCTCAAGAGCGTCAGCGATGGGTACATCACCCTCGATCGCGTCGAGCAACTGGCGAATTACATTCCCGTCGTTTCGAACATTCTGTCTGCGATCGATGTCGTGATGGATATCAAGCGGCTGATCGAAGCGGAGTCTAAAGACTTCTTCGACTATCTGAACCTGGGCATCGATCTCATCGGTGTCATCCCGCTGCCGCCGGTGATGGGTGAATTCCGCATGGGTGCCCGGCCGCTGATGAAGCTGGCCCGCGAGGAACTCGCGAGAAGCGCAAAGGCCGTTGCGGAAGGCGGAGCACAGATGATCGCCGATACGGTGATCTCGGTGCTGGTGGCGCACATCAGCGCGAAGTTTGCCGGCGACATCGAAAGATTCATTCAGGAAGTGCAGGCCAAGCTCGCGCAGATGCTCAATGACTGCGCGGATCATGCGAAGAAGCTGCTCGAAGGTCTTGCGCAGATTTTTGATGGTGCGGCGTCGGGCAGGCTTTTCGACACGTCGGGCAACTATCGCGCGGCTGACAAGCATCTGGAGCAAGTCGGCGACGGCTTTGCCGCCCACGACGCGAGCAAGGTCGCTGAGAACCTGTGGTCGTATCTGAAGGACGGCACCAAGGTACTGGTCAAGGACGCGGCAAATCTCGCCTCGCGCGCAGCGAATGAAATCTCGCCATCGACGAACCAGAAGCTCAAGCAAATGGCTGCGGAAGCGCGCCACGCGATTCCGATGGTGACGGAAAAGATCAAGGGTTTGAATAGCGCGGATGTCGGCGGCCTGATCTGGATGCTCGACGCGCTGATGAAGGCAGTGGCTAAGTGGAAGCAAAAGCAGAAACACAAACAGACTGTCGGCATCAAGGCAGCCGGCAAGGTCGAAGCCGAGCTGAAGAAAACCGAAGGCGAACTGGAGACAATCGCCACGCAGGCGAAGGCGAAGCACCCGGGGGCGAGCGACTGCAAGAGCTGTGGTCTGGGACGCAGCGGCGGCTCGATCGGCTATGCACTCGGCGACGAGCGCTTCGATCACGAAGACTTCATCTTGCCCGGCGCGATGCCGGTAGTGTGGCGACGTACTTACCGGTCTTTTCTCTCTGCTTACGACGAAAGCAATCTGGGTGCGCGCTGGATCACTCCGTACACCACGCGCTTCGATATCCACGCGGCGAAGCTTGTCTATCATGATCCAGCTGGACGCAGTCTTGATTACCCGTTGCTGAAGGCTGGAGAGACGCACGATGATCTCGCCGAGGATCTCACACTCGCGCAGCTCGACGATCAGTGGCTCACGCTCACGCGCGGCCATGAACTGCTCGAGGCGTATGAAAAGCGCGGCGGCGCCTTTCGTCTCGCGTTCCTGAAGGATCGCAACGGCAGTCAGGTCACACTGGACTACGACGACGCACATCGGCTCACGCGGCTGATCACCGCGCAAAGTATCGTCGTGTTTTCACACGATGCAGGCGGCCGTCTGGTCGAAGCGGTGGAGATCGACCAGGAGGGCGAACGGATCGGCACGCTGGTGCGTTATACGTACGACGAGCATGGCGACCTCATCGCGGCAACCGACCGCCACGGCAATCGTCGCGAGTATTCCTATACGCATCACCTCGTGACCCGGTACACGGATCGCACCGGCCGTGGCATGAATCTGGAATGGGATGGCTCTGGACCTAAGGCGAAGTGCGTGCGCGAATACGCGGACGACGGAAGCTACGACACACGCCTCGCGTGGCATCCGGACATCCGTCTCGTCGATGTAAGTGATGCCCTCGGCAATGTCACACGCTATTACTTCGATATCGACGGTTACACGTATCGAATCATTTATGCGGACGGCCTCAATGAATGGTTCTACCGCGACGCCCAACATAATCTGACGCAGCATATTTATCCGGACGGCAGCGTCGAGCGTTTCGCCTACGACGAGCGCGGCAACCTGATCGAGCAGGCTCGTCCGGATGGCAGCGTGGTACGCATGGAGTACGACGCAAAGGATCAGATGATTGTGATCATCGATCCGCAAACATATCGCTGGACCCGCGAGTACGATGACGCGGGCAATGTCACAACGCAGATCGATCCGTTGGGTCACAAGACCCGATACAGCTACAACGATCAGGGGCAGCCGACCGAAATCGTTGACGCAAAAGGCGGGGCAAAGGCACTCGCCTATGATGCTGCGGGGCGCCTTGTCAGTTATACCGATTGCTCCGGAAAGACAACGCAGTGGACCTATGATGAAGAAGGCCGCCTGCTCGAGAGCAAGGACGCGGGTGGGCGGAGTGTCATCTATTGTTATGGTGGCAATGGACAACTGGCCAAAGTCCAATCCGCTGCTGGAGTCGAGAAGCTGGAATACGACGCCGAGGGCCGGCTCCTGGTGCATACGGATCCGCTGAACCGCGTCACGCGCTATGGATACGACGCCGCCGGGCGGATTGCGAATCGACGCGATGCATCGGGCGAGCGGCTGACCTATCGCTATGACCGGGTCGGACGCCTGAGCGCGCTCACTGATTCGAATCACGCGACTTACCAGTTCCATTACGATCCGGTCGGTCGACTCCTCGAGGAAATTGCCTTCGACGGGATGACGACCCGCTACGCCTATGACGCGGCGACTGGCCAGTTGCAAACCGTCGATGAAGCGGGACAAACGACCCAGCTCGAATACGACAGCGGTGGACGCCTTGCGCGGCGCATCGCCGGTGCAAGCGACGAGCGCTTCATGTACGACGGAAATGGCCGCCTGATCGATGCACAAAACGCAATCAGCCGGGTGCAGCATTTCTTCGACCCAGTCGGCAATCTGGTGCGCGAACATCACGCGCAAGAGTTATTCGGCGAGCGCCGCAGCTATGTATGGCGACACGAATATGACGAGGTCGGCACGCGCATCAAAACCGTGCGCCCGGATGGTCATGCGATCGACTGGCTGGTTTATGGCACGGGCCATGTGCATGGCATGCAGATCGACGGCCAGGAACTGATTCAGTTCGAACGTGACGATCTGCATCGCGAAACACAGCGCACGTTATTGAACCGGATTGCACAGAACACGCGCTACGATCCGGTCGGGCGGATGGAATCCCAGGCACTTAGGCGTGCCGGCGCACCCGCTCCGATCGTTGCACGCCGGTATCAGTACGATGCCGTGGGACAGCTAAAGGAGATTGACGACAGCCGGCACGGGGTGACTCGCTACCAGTACGATCCCGTCGGCCGGCTGATCGAAGCTGTCAGCCCTTTTGCGACCGAGCGTTTCGCATTCGACCCCGCAAGCAACATCGTCGATCCGGGTAGCGCTGCACAGGCGCGCACTGGCGGAGGGCAACAACTAAGTAGCCTGCCTGCGCATACGCCAAAAGTCTTGGGCAATCTGTTGACGGACTATGCCGGCACACACTTTACGTACGATGCCCGCGGGAACCTGATCGCGAAGCGCTCACCCGGCGCCGAACAGCGCTACGAGTGGGACGAGTTCAACCGGATGACAGCCGCAAGTGTCGCTGAGCCAGCACGCCGTCACGAGGCGCGCTACTTCTACGACGCGTTCGGACGCCGTATCGGTAAAGAGGTCGACGGTGCGCGCACGATGTTCGGCTGGGACGGCGATACGTTGGCGTACGAAAGCGTCGACGGAGGTAGCACGCATTATGTGTATGAAGCGGGGTCGTTCGTGCCTCTTGCGCAGTTCGTCTGCGGCCCGATCTCAGGCATTGCGACGCCCGATTGGAAGCAGACCGATCGCTACGCGCCAGAAGACGATCCGCTGCTGAAGCCTGTAAGTCCTCCCTCCCGCGCGCACATTTTTTACTACCACTGCGATCAACTCGGCACGCCGCAGATGCTTACCGACGAACTCGGTGAGGTCGTCTGGGAGGCAAAATACAAGGCGTGGGGCGAAGCACGGGATGTGATCGCGCGGGTGTCGAAGGCGACGCTCAGTGCGCCGCGCAACTCGATCCGTTTCCAGGGGCAGCAACTCGACGAAGAGACCGGCCTCGCGTACAACCGGCATCGCTACTATGATCCGGGCACTGGACGATTTACGAGCAAAGATCCGATTGGACTGCTGGGCGGCGGAAATGTCTACCAGTACGCGCCGAATCCGACTGGCTGGATCGATCCGCTGGGGCTCAAGAAGAAGGCACAAACGCCAAACAAGGATTGCTGCCAGAAAGATCCTTGTGCCGGAAAAGATCCCGCTGCGCAGGCTAGAAGCTGGCAAGGCAAAGATCCTTATCCGGGAGTCGACACCTACACGAACACGGTTTTGAAGCGCGGTACAGTGTTGTACACGTTGTATCCGTATGCGCCGCCTGACAAGATCGCGACTGCGTTGCCCGGCAATTATTTCTCCGACGCTCGCACCATTCTCAACACGGGAGGGTCAGCGCGCGAATACAACGACATGACGCAGATTTCGCACGCAGACAATACCGCCGGCGCCCGGCCGATGAGAAGCCAACTGAGGGCTTTCGTCGTCACGAAGGACATTTGCGTAGCGAAGGGGCAATCGCTCGCCAATCCGAACCTGGGCAAGGGCGGTGGCACTCAGTATTTCGTATCGAGCGCCGACAAGGGCAGCCTCGTTGGTGGCAACGTTTTGAAGTTTGGGAGTTAACTGGATGGCCACGTTTGATTTCTCAACGGGCACGTTGAGCATTGATGAGTCGACAAGCCTCTTTCGCGGCAGACCGTCGCCCGAGGAATTGCCATTGGCTGCTGCAAAGGAACTGGCGAAGTACGGCGACTGGGAAAATTATGGCATCGCGAATGTGGAGGTTTGGGGAAAGACCTTCGGTGTGACGGCCCGATATTGCAAGCAAAGGCTCGCAATGGTCGACCTCGTTTGGCTGGACGGCGTGGCGAAAAAGATCGACTGGTCGGCGACTGAGAATGATCTTGTGAAGGAAAAGAAGAAGCTGTCAAGGTTGATCGCATTCGAAGCGCAATCGCCTTGTGTGTCTTCCACGATCGGCGCGGACACATTCGTCTTCAATTGGGGAACGCTTACCGTGCACGCCGACCTGCGCTCAATGATTGTCACGACAAGCGTCAGGTACACAGAGGAAAAAGCGTAGGTGGCTGACGTGGCGACGCATCAAACAGGTTGAATACGCGAATTTTTAAGCCTCGGAAGCATCATGAAACGATATCTGATTTTGAACGGCGACAAGACGACAGCTAACGGCGTCGTTAAGGCAGCCGCCACCTCCATTCAATTGAGCGATAAAGATGTCGCCCACGAAGGAGATCCAGTCGCATGCCCCGCTTGCAACACAACGGGGAAGATCCAATGCGACGGACCGCGCCAGATCATGACTGCACCGGACGGACGGCATGCCGCGTTAAGTGACGATCTGTGTATTTGCAGTTGCCATCCGCCACCTCGGTTGGTTGCTTCCCAACAGATGATGTCCACAGAGGCGTAGAGAAGCAACCGTACCCATACTCGCAGGAAAATACGAGCTCGAGGCTCAGTCAACTGTTCGGGTTAAGAGGATGAAAAGGACAGCCGCTCAGGCTTCTCTGCGGGCTCGAGGCACTGTCGGCAGACGAGCTGGCTGTCCATGTGGCGACAACTGATCGGGTCGGCGCCACAGGAGGGAATATATAAGTAGCATGATTTCATTCTGCCTCTGCTGTCTCGTGCGCATTCAAGCGAGTGACGGCCTCCGTGTGCACGTGTGCGGATCGTGGAGAGTCGATAGATGAAGATCGACACGACGAGCGGTGACCTGACGATCTGCGGGGCGGTAAACCCAGCGAGCCTGACGCTGAACGAAGCTCTTGTGACCGCGACGTTCCAACGTCGCACGAAGGTGTTGGAAAACGGATCCTTCGTTTCCTACAAGGTTGAGTCGATATGTGGCAACTGTAAGTACATATCCACGGTGTGCTTCCAGTGCGGCGCGCTTGAGTCAATCTCAGTTAATGTCGCGGATCTCGATTCGGCAAAAGGTTGGGAGAATGGAGTGAAACCGAAGCACAGGAGAATTTGCAGTTTCTGGTTGACCAGCTCTTCCGGCAAGGAATTACCAGTGCGCAGCAGTTCGCGTGGGGCGCTGTGAATGCCTCTTACCATCAACGGGCAGGAGGATCCAGTATCACAATAAGACATTTGCGGCCGTAGTTACTGACCTGCTGAACAATCCATTGATTTAAAAGGCCGTGACCCAAGTGCTCAGCGCTGCTCAACAGTCGAGGCAATGAGCGACTCTATCGGCAGCTAGCGCGATAAGTGTCGTCGGAGCAGTTGATACTCCATCGGTAGATGGTGAGCGCCTGCCGGTTGTTTTAACTGGGACGCGCCTTTCCGAAACGCCATGGAATATCTTTGCGCAGTATCTACGTGCCGAAATGTTTTTTTTACCGATTCCTGGGGCGCCCCAATAAAAAGAGAAAGAAATTCCCATTTAACATTTGTTTCGCCCACCCTAATTGCGGTAAACGGCTGATCTTTTGTATTATCGCGCGATAGCGCGGGGGCGCGAATTGCATAAATAAGAGGCGGCATGGGTGCGCAGGACATAATCGCGGCGATAAAAGGGGGGCTGGCGCAGAGCGATCGCCTGCTGAAATTCGATACGCCACTGGGCGCTAATGTCCTTCTGCCACAAAGGCTGGTGGGGCGTTCCCGGCTCGGCCGGGATTACGAGTTCACGCTGGACGCCGTTTCCACAAATGACAATATCGAGCTCAAAACGCTGATCGCCCAGCCCGTCACGCTTTGGGTCCAGCAGACCGATCTATCCTATGCCCCGCATCATGGGTACGTGCATACCGCCCGCCGCCTGGGCTCCGACAACGCAATAACCAGCTATCAGATCGGTTTTGTGTCGTGGATGCATTTTCTGCGTTTCAGAAAAGATGCACGTATCTGGCAGGATAAACCGGCAGATGAAATTCTCACCGATGTATTCAATATGCATCCTCAGGCACAGGGTGCATTCCGCTTTGCGTTGCGCAATACATTGCCGCAGCGTTCGTTCTGCGTGCAGTATGAGGACGACTGGAATTTCTGTCAGCGCCTGATAGAAGCGGAAGGCCTGTTCGGCTATTTCGAGCAGGCTACTGACGGCAAGTCGCACACGCTGGTAATCACGGACGATATCGGCAGCCTGCAGCCGCTGTCGCCGCAGACCGTGGATTTCTACCGCTCCGGCACGAACAGCGAGACGGACGCCCTTGTCCAATGGAGTGGCACGCGTACGCTGCAGAGCACGACGCTTACCACCCGCACGTTCGACTACAAGGCCCCGTCGTCGTCTGCGAATCGGAAGGGCACGACGATCCCGACGCTGACCACGCAAGGAAATCTGCCGCAGCAGGCCGAGGTGTACGAGTACACCGGCGCGTACACGTACGGCAAACAGGATCGTGGCGATCAGCTCGCGAAGATCCGGATGGAGGAGTGGGAGTCGCGCGCGAAGCGCTTCCATGGCGTAGGTGCGGTACGCAGGATCGACACCGGCCGCTGGTTCGAATTGCAGAACCATCCCGACCACAGCACGGGTAGCCAGCAGGACCAGCAGTTCTCGGTGATCGCCGTGGACTGGATCGTAGAAAACAATCTGCCGGTCTCAGCCGGCACGACGGACTTCCCGCATAGCCTGAGGCAGACAATTGCCGCGGCCCGGGCACAGCACGCGAACGATCCAACGTTGCTCATCAAGTCGGCCGACGGCAGCGAAGGCTTCTTCATCGCCGCCGTCGAAGCGCAGCGCAAAGCCATCCCGTTCCGCAGTCCGTTCGAGCATCACAAGCCCGAAATGAACATGCAGACTGCGACCGTGGTCGGCCCGCAGAACGAAGAGGTCTTCACGGATTCGTTGAACCGGGTCAAAGTCCAGATGCACTGGGACCGCCTGAATCCTGGCGACGAGAACGCCTCATGCTGGATGCGCGTGTCCCAATCGAATGCCGGTGGCGGACACGGTGGCGTCCACGTACCCCGCATTGGTGAAGAGGTGATCGTCTCGTTCCTTGATGGCGACTGCGACAAACCGATCATTACCGGGCGCGTCTATAACGGTGCAAAGACACCGGACTGGCATTCAAACGGCATCCTGTCCGGCTACAAGTCGAAGGAGTACCAGGGCAGCGGCTATAACCAGATGGTGATGGACGATGCCACCGGCCAGAACCGTGTACAGATGTACAGCAGCAGCGCGAACTCGCAGCTTCATCTGGGGTATCTCATCGCGCAGACGGGCAATTCGCGCGGTGCGTACCTAGGCAGTGGTTTCGATCTGAAGTCGGACGCACACGGGGCGATCCGGGCGGCACAAGGCATGTACGTGTCGACGCATCCGACCACAGGCACGTCGAGCCAACCTCTGGACGTCCGGGACGCGAGCAGTCAGTTGGTCAATTCCGAAAGCGTGATCGAGGCGCTCTCGCAGGCAAGCGAAACCCATCAGGCAGAAAGCCTGAAAGATGGTCACGACTCGCTCAAGTCCTTCACCGACGCAACGCAAAACAGCGTCATAGGCCCCGCAAGCAGCGGCGGCAACACAGCCGGCGGCGGCACGGGGAGCGCGAACGCGTTCAAAGAACCGATCATGCTGTTCGCGACCCCCGCAGGCATCGCAATGTCGACGCAGAAGTCAGCGCAGATCGCAGCGGGCCAGCACGTCAACCTCGTGTGTGGCCAGAGCACGCACATCGCGACCGGCAAATCACTATTGGCAAGCGTCGGCGAAAAAATCAGCCTGTTCGTTCAGAACGGGGGGATGAAACTGTTTGCCGCGAAGGGCAAAGTCGAAATCCAGGCCCAGTCTGACAACATTGAAGTCACCGCTCAAAAAAGCCTGAAGCTGCTATCGGCGACGGAGAAAGTCGAGGTGGTCGCGAAACAGGACATTCTTTTGACGAGTGGTGGCGCCTACATCCGGATTAAAGACGGAAACATCGAAATCCACGCGCCGGGAAAAATCGATATCAAGGGCAGCAGCCACTCTTTCGCCGGCCCGACCAGTCTTTCGAGCAAACCACCGGCACTCCCATCCGGCGAAGGCCCCTACAACGAGCAGTTCAAGATTCACGACAAACACACCGGCGACCCCGCGCCCTACGTGCGTTACCGCGTCGAGACTGCGGAAGGCAAAGTGTTCGAGGGCATGACTGATGAACAAGGCCTGACCTCGCGCATCATGACAAGCGCGCCAAGCGCGCTGAAAGTTTTCCTCGACACCTGACTCTGGTCGAAGAGCACGCGCGCGTCCTACGCATGCGCCTATTCATTTGCCCATTCAAGCAGACCGACATCCATGAACGCTCCGAGCACAAGCCACGCACCAGATGGCAACGGCACCACCAACACGACATCCGACAGTCTCGTGCATGTGCCGCACGATCCGGCGCCGATGCTCTACTTCCGGCCCGAGACCGGCGAATTCATTCTCGTGCCGGCGGAGGACGTCAGCGGTCTGCAAAGCGAATGCAATCTGCTGCATGACCGCGTCGACAAATTTCACAAGGCCAATGAAAAGCTCGATGAGGTGCTGAAGGCATACGCTGAGGACGTGCAGAGCCACATGTCCGATCCGCGCGCCGGGGAGTCGCACAAGGCCGCCGTCGACGATGCGCTCAAAGAGCGCGAAACCGCTCATAAGGCGCTCAAAAAAGAACTGGAGCCGCTCAGTAAGCTAGATAGCAAAGACCTCACCATGGTCGAGCTGATCCCTATTCATATCGATGGCGATGGAAAAAAATCGTTCAAATTCGCCAAGTACAAGCTGCACTACGTACGCTCGAACAAGATCAAGCCGGGTTGGCATAAGTTCGGTCCGGCCGCCTTCGAAGACATGAAGGGCCGCAAGGAAGAAAAAGAAACGGGCGCGAAGAGCTTCATCAAGAAGAACGCGAACGGCAAATACAAGATCGACGTCGACAAGCTGAAGGAAGGAGTGTTGATCAGCCGCGAGAGCAGCATCAAGTCGCAGTTGTACGAAAAGACCAAGGTGTCATCCGAGGTCGTCGAGAAGCACGTGACCGGGACGCTTTTCGCGTGGGCGGAAGAATGGAACAAGGACCTCACTTATAGCGCCGGCGCGGAAGAACCCGTTGAACGCGGCGAGGGCGAGAAGAAAGAGGCGGAGAAACCTAAGCAGACCGCGTTCGGCAACAACGTCAGCATCGAGGCCAAAGCGCAGTTGATGCGATATCTGGCCGGCGCGGGATTGGACACCGAGTGGCAGTCGCAAAAAGGCCGCGTGGCCATCAAGGCGTCGGCGCAAGCCGAATTCGCCATTGCCGAGGGCAAGGTTTCCGGTGCCTTCTATTATCCGGACATCGCCGGCTGGATGTGGAGCCTGGATGGCGATGACGGCAAGCCGTACCCGCTCGGTGCAGTCCGCTTCAAGTGCGAGCTGGGCTTGTCTGGGATGGTCGGTGCGAGCATGGTCGCGCAGTTGGGTGTGGTTGTTGACTATCGCGATGAAAAACGTAAGGACTTGGGCCTGTACGGCGCCGCAGTCGATAACCCGACCACTAAGCAACGCGAGATCAAGGTGGGGGGAAAGCCGGTCGATCCAAGCGCCAATGCCGACCTCGACGTGTTTGCCGGTGCACGTGCGGACTTGTCGCTTGAAGGAGCACTCGAGTGGATGGAGCCCGCAAAGACGGGTCCCAGTGGCAAATACAAGCCGTTCGGCAAGGTGGGCGATACGGTCACTGCGATGGCGGGTGCCGGCCTCACCTGCATGCTTGACGTGAGCTACGCGGCTGGCCGTTTCAGAATCAAGGCGAAGGCAGGACTATGCCTTGGCGTAGGAGCAAAAGGTGACATCGAGGTCTCGGTCGACGCGCTGCGCATCGCCGAATTTGTCAAATGGTTCTTCTACCAGCTTTATCACGCGAACTTCCAGCGATTGAAGTTCGTCGAAACGACCGCCTTTAACGCCTTCTCGCATATTCAGGTGATGGTCATTCAAGGCATTCAGGATCTGGCCTCGACCGTCGGCCAGGAAGTTGATGAGATAAACAGGCTTTTCACGGACCTCATCGCAGAATACGAGAAAGAGGCGGCACGCGTGGAATTGATGAACCGCGTGCTCGCCACTCCATGGATGCTGCAGTACGCGACGCCCGAAGCGAAGGGCATCATGATCTATCAGTTGACTCGTCATTGGTATGCGGCTGATGGCATAGATATGGCCAACCACAAATACGGTCGCTGGTATGGGAATCGGAAGGACGCTGTCAAGCAGATCCTCAAATGGTCACACACCAAACACGATCTGAACAACGTCGTGCAGCACATCCATCCGCAGGGGCGCTCTGGCGACATTATCGTGCGGCGCCAACAACTAAAAGAGTTTCTCGATATGTCGCTGACGAGTGCTCCGACGGGAGACGCAAAAGAAATTGACGACTACTACGACAGCCTGCAGGCGATGCTGAAAGTCGACCCAACACCAGGCTATGCAGTTGCGCAGGTCGACTCGAGCGATTACCA
>Ga0209796_10000976_pt1 | contig 13662 bp, 11 predicted proteins | sample AgamicOrSfrz_FD_187167 | JGI IMG/M metagenome (GOLD analysis project Ga0209796, IMG submission 187167) | Agave microbial communities from Guanajuato, Mexico - Or.Sf.rz (SPAdes) (version 2) | ecosystem: Host-associated > Plants > Phyllosphere > Phylloplane/Leaf | place: Guanajuato, Mexico...
ATGTCTACCTGTGGGTACTGCGTTTTCGCCAGCATGGCGAAGCCCGCCGAGAAGCCGATAAACGAGCCGAAAGTGGCGAGATAGAGCAGTCCCAGCGTCCAGAGATGTCCCTGCTTCAGCACCGGCAGCTGTTCGCGCAGCGAGGCGCGCATGCCGGCGATATCGTTCATGCCGCCCCAGGCGGCGACAGAGGCCAGCGCCAGCAGCGGCACCCAGATCCACGCGGCGTTAGCGAGCCAGATCTGGCTGCCATCCTCCAGCGTCGCGCCGCCCACGAAGAACGGCACCACGATAATCAGCGGCGCGACCAGCTGCATCACGCTGACGCCGAGATTGCCGAGGCCGCCGTTGATGCCGAGCGCCGAGCCCTGTTTGCTTTTGGGAAAGAAGAGGCTGATGTTGCCCATGCTTGACGCGAAGTTCGCGCCCGCCAGGCCGCAGAACAGGGAAATGACGATAAAGACGCCGTAAGGCGTTGCCGGGTTCTGCACCGCAAAGCCGAGCCAGACGCAGGGAATGATCAGCACGGCGGTGCTGATCACCGTCCAGAGACGGCCGCCGACCACCGGCACGACAAATGAGTAAGGCACGCGGAACAGCGCCCCGGAGAGCGAAGGCAACGCGGTCAGCAAGAAGAGCTGATCGACGGTGAAGTTAAATCCCACCCGATTCAGGTTGACGGCGACGGTGCTAAACAGCATCCAGACGCAGAAGGCGAGCAGCAGCGCGCAAACGGAGATGATGAGATTACGCCGGGCGATATGTTTGCCGCGACTTTCCCAAAATTGTTGATTTTCAGGCGCCCAGTTTTCAAGCGCGCCGTGCCCGGAATGAGGTTTTACGCTCACATATCCTCCCAATAAGCAGCAGACGGATCGCTCCCGCTGTCTGCGAGTAGTAATTAAAAAAGTAATAAATGAGAAACCGAATAATCCGTATTAATACGAATTTGAATGTAATCAGATGACGACGCCGAATTAGCCTTGCCCTTTCTAAATAAATAATGAGGCTATTCAGGCGCCGTTATTTGACGAACGCTTCCGTCCTGTAGAATGGTTAATAAGCCTATCGTAGCAAGCGGGAAAAACAAGAGGATTTGTAGGCGCTTTCATGACGCAGCGCAAAGCAACGCTGAAATGAGGAACAGCGCATTCAGGGTTAACTACCTAATTTTAGGTATATTATTACGGGTAATAAAATAGATGAACAGCTTTGCCACAAGGTAGTTTGATAAGAATCAAAGAACACCTTAATAAAAGCCAATATTTATTGGCAGACGCCCTACTCGCTGGCTTTTATATTAATGCGAGCCGCTCTCAATTGCGATTTTAATAACGATTAAAACCAAATGGCCTGCTATTCGTTATTAATTACATTATACAACGCAGAATTTCAATTTCTTTTCAGCGCCCACTGTGATTAGCCGATCGCGTTCCAGGAAGCTGGGGAGAGTTTGAACAGAACAGTCCGCAGAGAAACGGTCTGTAATCGCTGGCTAACCGCCTTGGCCTGTTGAGTTTTTTAAGCTGCATTTGGCACGTTGCAGCCTGTTTTTAGTATAGACATTAATTGTATGTTGTAACTATGGAGGGTTTAATGTGCAGTCGCCGCTTTTACGCCGCATCTCTTTCGTCGCAGCCGCTTTATCCGCCCTGAAACAGCCGCGCCACCCGTTCACGGCAATAGTCGGGCGTCGGCTCGCGGTCTTCAAACAGAATGTGGTAGATCACCGGCGCCACCACCGTATCCACCGCCTCCTCAACCGAGAACCCTGCTTCGCCGCGCGCGATGGCTCGCTGATGTAGCGTTTCAAGATGAAGATAGGTAAAGCTGCAGCATTTCACCGTTGCGCTGCCGCCGCCGCTGCCGATCACGTCAGCGAGCATCTGCCGCCCCGGTTTCGACGACATCTCTTCGGCGTACTGCAAAATAAAGGCTTCCATATCGTGCTGCATATCGCCGGTATCTTCGGGTTCGCTTAACGGGCGCATACGCGCCACCGCGACGTCGGCAAGCAGCTGCGTCAGATCGCCCCAGCGGCGATAAAGCGTGGATGGCGTCACGCCAGCCACCTCCGCCACCATCGGCACCGTTAACTCGCTGCGGTCGCGGGTTTTCAGCAGCGTATTGACCGCCTTGTGCACCTCTTCCTGGATGCGCGCGCTGCGTCCGCCCTGCCTGATCATCTCCCTGGCCATCTTTTTCCTCTCTGCAAAAAAATAAGCATATCGAAAATTGTTTAATGCAAAGATATTGCGTTAACTGAGAAATGCAAGTATACCTTCCTTAAAGCTAATATTTTGCTTTAAGGTGATAACCATGGCTTCCTCTACGACAATACAGCCCGCCGACGCGGCGCGCATTACGCTTTATGCTTTTGTCTGCGCCACGCTGTTTTCCGCAACCAGCAGCGCGCCGACGCCGCTCTACCCGCTCTATCGTACGCTCTACCATCTGTCGCCGGTGGCGGTGACGCTGATTTTCGCCAGCTATGTCTTCGCCCTGCTGCTTTCCCTGCTGACGCTGGGCCGCCTTTCCGATTTCATCGGTCGGCGCCTGATGATGCTGACGGCGCTGCTTTGCAACGCGCTGGCGCTGGTTATCTTTATGCTGGCAGACTCGGCGCAAACGCTGGTCGCCGCGCGGCTGGTTCAGGGCCTGGCGACAGGCATCGCGCTGCCGACCTTCGGCGCGGCGATCCTCGACGGCGATAAGACGCGCGGCCCGCTGCTTAATTCGGTGACGGCCTTTCTCGGCCTGCTGGCAGGCAGCCTGACGGGCGCGCTGCTGATCACCTTTGCGCCTTTCCCCACCGTGTCTATCTATGCGCTGCTGTTTGCGCTGATGCTGCTGGCGCTGGCGCTGCTGCCGCTGATGCCTGAAACCGTGACGCGGACACCCGGCGCGCTGCGCGCCTTAAAGCCGCAGATCGCTATTCCGCCGCGTGCGCTGGGCGCGCTGCTGCGGCTGGCGCCGGTCAACGTGGCGGCCTGGGCGCTGGGCGGTTTCTACTTGTCGCTGATGCCGACGCTGGCGATCGACGTGACGGGGCTTCGCTCGCCGTTCGTCGGCGGCGCCGTGGTGGCGACCCTGATGCTGAGCGCCACGGCGGCGGTGCTTATTTTCCGCCGCTGGCAGCCGCAGCGCGCGCTGTTTATCGGCACCCTGGCGTTGATGGCGGGTATCAGCCTGACCCTGATCGGCATTAATTATCATCTGGCGGCGCTGCTGTTTCTCGGCACTGCGGTCGCCGGGCAGGGATTCGGTTCCATCTTTTCGACTATTATCAGCATCGTGATGCCGCTGGCGGAGAGTCACGAGCGCGCCGGGCTGTTCGCCGCCTTTCTGATAAAAAGCTATCTCGCCTTTGCGCTGCCGGCGCTGCTGGCGGGCTGCGCGGTGCCGCTGCTGGGCCTGGTGGCGACGGCTAACGACTACTGCTGGGGAATTTTTTCGATGGCTGCGGTGTCGTTGCTGGCGGGACGGCGCGCGGTGCGCCTGAAGCCGGAAAGAGGATAAAAAAATGGCCGGTTAAACCGGCCATTTTCTGTTAGTTAGTTGCTTTGTTTTTCAGGTCTTCAGCGCCCTGCTTGGTTTTATCCCAGGCTTTTTCGCTGCCCTGCTTGGTGCTGTGCCAGGCTTTCTGGGAACCTTCGCTGACTTTGCTGGTGGTCGCGTGGCGTTTGCCTTCCGCGGCGTGTTCCGCTTTCAGCTTCTGCTCAGCGCCTGCGTCCTGCGCCTGATGCAGTTTCTCTTTGGCGGTATCGGCGCCTTTATGCGCTTCGGCCACGGTTTCATCGGTAGCGTGTGTGGTAGCTGCAAAAACCGGGGTAGCCAGCATCAGAGCCGAAAGTGCGATAATTGTCTTTTTCATGATTCCCTCACTAGTTATTAAGTCCAGTTTCAGTATAGACAAATAACGCAACCGCACAGCAAAATGCGCGTAATTTACTTCGGATTCGGCATATTCCTGGATTTTTATCTGGTCTGCCTGCCCTTAAGGCGACTCCTGCCGCCATCCGTCGCTACACTTCATCCTGTAACCCTCTACAAGGAATAGCGATGTTTTCTTTCTCTCCTGCGGTCGAGCTGACCGTAATCGCGCTGGCGCCGGGCTTTCGCGCTATCAGTATTCTCGTCGAAGCGACCGAGGTGCAGCACCCGCAGGTGGCGCGCGCGGCGCTGGACGACGCCTGCCGCGCTCTCGTTACCGAAGATGTGCCCTACGCCGAGGCGCATATCGCCGCCTGGCGTGAGGCCTTTAAGGCCTTCGGCGCGAAACCGGCCCGCACGCCGAGCTCGGTCGAAGCGCTGCGCAAACGGGTCGCTCGCGACGGCGCACTGCCCGCTATCGATCCGATTGTCGATCTTTATAACGCCATCAGCATAAAGTACGCCCTCCCGATCGGCGGCGAAAACGCCGCTGCCTATGTCGGCGACGCGCGTCTGGTGCTCGCCGACGGCAGCGAACGCTTCGACACGCTGAAAGCGGGCGAGCCTTACGAAGAGTCGCCCGAGCCGGGCGAAGTAATCTGGCGCGACGATCTCGGCGCCACCTGCCGCCGCTGGAACTGGCGCCAGGGCGTGCGTACTCGCCTCGACGCCAGCGCGCAGCAGATGTGGTTTATTCTCGAGAGCCTGCCGGAAATGCCGCTCGATGCGCTGCATCACGCCAGCGACGAGCTGATCGCCGGGCTGGAGGCGATGATGCCCGGCTGTCGCATTGAAACACAGCTGATTGGGGCTGGCTTTAGCTGATCGTTCCCTGTCGCAGGCGCGGTTTAGCGAGCCGCGCCACTGCCGCTAACGGCAAGCGGCTTACGGATTAGCTGGATTGGAATGCCTGCCCAGCATGGTATGCAGCGCGAGAGCGATAAGCAGCAGGCCAATCAACATAATGAACGGATAGCCCAAAGCGTGAAACAGCCAGATCCCGGCCACGCCGCCAGCCAGAAAAGAGATCAGCGTTAAAGAGTGAAGTTTTAGGCGCTCAATATAGAGCGGCGCTTCTTTCGGCGACTCTTTGCGCCTCAGCACGTCGAACAGCATCGCCAGCTCAATACCGATATCCGTCGAGGTGCCGGACACATGGGTGGTTCTCACCCGCGCGTTAGATATGCGGGTCACCACCGCGTTTTGCAGCCCCATCAGGAAGCTCAGGCATAATATCAGCACCACGCCGGGCGACTGCGGCGTCAGCCAGGTTTCTACCCCGCCCAGCCCAACCAGACCGACGCCCTCTACCAGGATATTGAACGCATAGACTTTACGCATGTTGTTGCGCCGTCCGGCATTGATTAACAGAGTGGAGAAAGCGGAGCCGGCGATAAAGATGGCGACGATCGACACAAAGAAGATGGCCGGCGCCAGGCTTGCCTTGGCCAGATGATCTGAAAGCGAAGAGACATTACCGGTCATATTGGCGGAAAAAAAGCCGACAACCTCAAACGCCGCGGTATTCAGCGCGCCCGCAACAGCTGCAAGCGTACAGGCGAGCTGCGTATCGGCCGTGTAACTACGAAAGTTTTCAGTGCTTATGAGCATAGCGCCTACGATGTGGAACCAGACTGCGCAAATGATCCCCTTAATGACGCCGTTTAACAAGCCGAACGGCCCGGCTGTCTGGTCACCCTTGCGCCGATATTCGCTTTCCCTGCACGGGCAGTCTGCGTTTTTTTGTGAGCCACCTTACAGTTATCGCGCGCTCCGCTGGCAACGCAGCCGATTCCGCCCGCACAATGGAATATATAATCCTTAATGAATATATATGCATGAATGGATTGCCGTCGCAATCCGACCACGCTTCTGTCTGCATCCTGAACGGAGAATATCGGCAATGAGTGACTATAACTATCCAAAGTTTGGCGCTGGCCTGTGGCATTTTGCGAATTACATTGACCGTTACGCGGTTGACGGTTACGGCCCGGCGCTCAGCACCCTGGACCAGATCAAGCTGGCGGCCGAAGTCGAGGATCTCGCCTATGTCGACATCCCCTATCCCTTTACCCCTGGCGTCTCGGTCGCCGAGGTGAAGCAGGCGCTGCAGGAGGCGGGGCTGAAAGCGATCGGCGTCACGCCGGAAATCTACCTGCGCAAATTCTCGCGCGGCGCCTTTACCCATCCCGACGCGGCGGTGCGCGCCGAAGCGCTGGCGCTGATGAACGAAGCGGCCGATGTGGTACGCGAGCTGGGCGCAAACTACGTTAAGGTCTGGCCCGGTCAGGACGGCTGGGATTACCCTTTCCAGGTCGATCACAGAAACCTGTGGAAGCTGGCGGTGGACGGCATGCGCGAGCTGGCCAGCGCGAACCCGGACGTGAAATTCGCCATCGAATACAAGCCGCGCGAGCCGCGCGTCAAAATGACCTGGGATTCCGCGGCGAAGTCGCTGCTGGGCATCGAGGAGATCGGACTGGATAACGTGGGGATCCTGCTGGATTTCGGCCACGCGCTGTTCGCGGGCGAATCGCCGGCCGGCTCCGCGCAGCTGATTATCGATCGCGGCCGCCTGTTCGGCATGGACGTGAACGACAACCTGCGCGGCTGGGATGACGATCTGGTGGTCGGCACCGTGCATATGACCGAGATTTTCGAGTTTTTCTACGTGCTGAAGTGCAACAACTGGGACGGCGTCTGGCAGCTCGATCAGTTCCCGTTCCGCGAAGACCATGTGGAAGCCGCCAACCTCTCGATTCGCTTCCTGAAGCATATCTATCGCGCGCTCGACAAGCTGGATATGGCCGCGCTGCAGGCGGCGCAGCTGGAGCAGAATCCGCTGAAAGCGCAGCGCATTATCCAGAATGCGCTGCTGACCTCTATCGAAGAGTAAGGCAACAGGCCGCGACGCGCAGCGCGTCGCGGCGCTGCCGTTAAAGCCAGCCCGACTTGCGCAGCCGTAGCCAGAGCAGGAAGCAGCCGACGATAGTGCCGCCCAGCGCCAGCGGATAGCCGAGCGGCGAGTTCAGCTCTGGCATCTCTTTAAAGTTCATGCCGTACATGCTGAAGATCACCGTCGGCACCACCAGAATCGCACCCCAGCCCGCCAGCTTTTTCGTTACCTCGTTCTGCTGCACCGCCACCATCGCCAGGTTAACGTGCATAGCGCTGGTGAGCATTTCCCGCATATCTTCCGCGTCGGTCACCACATGACGCGCATGATCCTGTACGTCGCGCAGATAAGCGCGCAGCTCTTTCGGCACGATATCTTCGTGCAGGCGCACCAGCTGCTGGCAAATCTCTTCCAGCGGCTGCGCCGCGTTACGCAGGCTGAGCAGCTCGCGACGCAGGCGATAGACCTTTTTCACCGCGAGATTATCAAACTCGGAGCGGAACAGCGCCGCCTCCATCTCACTGATTTTGTCGCCGAGCGAGGCGGTGTATTCGCCATAGCGATCGACGATAAAATCGAGAATACAGTAGAGCGGATAGCCCGGCCCGTGATCGAGCAGCGCGCTGTTCTGCGCCACGCGATCGCGAATGGGCGCGTAGCTGTCGGAAGCGCCATGCCGCAGGGTGATCAGGAAGTTTTTGCCGATAAAGAAGTGGGTTTCGCCCAGGTGGAGATGTTCGTTTTCCGAACTGACGGTCTTCACCACGATAAACATCGACTCGCCATACTGTTCGATCTTCGGGCGCTGGTGCGCGCAGAGCGCATCCTCTACCGCCAGCTCATGCAGCCCGAACTCTTGCTGGATTTTATGCATGAACTCCGCTTCGGGCTGATAAAGCCCCATCCAGATAAAGGCATCCGGCTCACTAAGCACATCGCTGATTTTTTCTACGTCTAATTCCTGCCCGGTCTGCCCTGGGCGATATACCATGCAATTTACAATCATGATCCTTTCGCTACACGGTTGTCTGAAGTAGTAAGAGCATAACCGCTTTTATTGCATTCAAATGAAGAGGTTTGTAACAGAATGCCCGCCGGATGAACTCCAGCGGGCAGAGGCGAAGCGAGGCGATTAGCTGCGAGGATCGATGGCTGGCACGTTCTGCACGCGGGCCGGTTTCAGCCCAAACAGCAGCGACATCAGCGGCAGCTGCTTAATCAGCAAATAGAGCGCGGCGCTGCAGATCAGGCCGAGCGTGGTCACTACCGCGACATAGGTTATCGGCAGCGCGTCGGGCAGATAGCCATCCAGCAGCCAGGCGAAGGTGATCACCAGCGGATAGTGCATGATGTAGATCACCAGCGCGGAATCGACCACGCCTTTCACCAGGCGGCTCTCTTTCATTCGTAATTTCTCGAAGGTAAAGACCACCCAGTAGGAGAAAATCACCGAGAACACGCTGGAGCAGAGCACCGGCAGGTATTTCAGGCTGCTGGTGATGTTGTAGTGGAAGATGGCATAGAACACCAGCCAGCAGGCCAGTCCCAGCGCCGCGACCACTTTAGTGTTGACCAGGATGCTGCGCGCCTGCTGCGGTATCTGATCGCTGTTAAGGTAGAGCGCATAGCCTGCCGCATAGAACACCATAAAGCGCGCGGTGACCGGAATGAGATTGACCCACTCGCCAAAGTCTTTCACGAAGAACTTCACCACAAAGAAGGCGTTGGCCGCGACGATCAGCGCTGCCACCAGCAGCGGAAAAGGCAAGCGACGCATCATCGTCGCCGCGCGCTGATAGAGACTGCCCGGGATCAGAAACGACATCGCGGTCAGCGAGACCAGGAACCAGAGGTGGTGCAGCGAAGTATAAGCGCCCAGCGCGCCATGGGTAGTAAGGGCTTCGCCGTCGATTTGCGCGTTGATAAGATACATCAGCCCGGGAATAAACAGGAAGGCAGAGATCAGCGGCACCACGACGCGCTTCTTGCGGTTACTGTAAAAAAAGTCGGAGCCTTTGCGCAGGATCACCATCGCCGAGAACATGCCCGACAGGAAGAAAAAGGCTTCCATTCGAAAGGTATGCATAAACTCGATCAGCGCGGTAAAGCCGTCCGCCTCATTTTTCCCGGAAATATAGTACCAGTTATTTCCGCCGGGAAGACTTCGCGCGGCATGATATAAAACCCCTTCCAGAATTAACAGCGCGCGCAGGAAATCCAGGCCGATATTTCGGCTTGAGAGAAACGCTTTATTTTCCACGTTGTACCCTTCTCAAAAATTCGTCAGAACGTCGCCTCTCCCCAGCCGCATTTTTAACAGCGAGACGCGAAAGGGATATAATCCTGACCTGGTGAAGTCGGCCGCGCAGAAATCAGAATAACCCTGTCTGGCCTGTGTGGGTAAAGCCTACCATCACTTAACGATAAAAAGCATTGCGCGGACAGGACATTAGGAATATGCCTGGAGTTCTGCCGCTCAATTAGGAAAAAAGCCAGGTAAAGCGGACAGAGCAGGATAAACCCTTCAATGGCGAGGCAGGAATATTATCCATAAAATTCAATAAATTAGATATTTATTTTTTCTGCACGCCGTCAACCTTCGCCCTGCTGCGGGCTGCGTCATGCTAAACGAGACGGCTGATAAGGCCGATTAATAGAAGAAATATCGCTAACGAATGCGATTCCGCTTATTTTACTCCGCTGGCGCGAAAAAGCCGTCTCGCTCGCTGCAATCCGCATTAAAAACGGGGCGCATCATAAAACAAAGCATTGATATAATTTTGCTGATAACTATCGAGACTTTTCGGGTTGTTGGCTGCTAATTAATTTTGCTACCTTGATCGCAGCCGTGGTTTTACCGCGATATTCACTGCAGGCAACAAGCCGAGAGCGATATGTTTCGAAAACAATTTTATTTTAAAATGGCGCTGCTTTTTGCGCTAACCTGCGCCGTTTCTACGTCAGCTATGGCGCAGCCGGCATCGCCCGCCACCTTTATTATTGAAGCCTGGGGAGGGTCAAGCACCAAAGGGGTGCTGGCGGTGCGCGAAGAGGGTCGGCTGCGCAATATTGTCAGCGAGCACAATGAAATCGCCGTGCTTAATCAGCTGCTGCAGGCGAAATATGGCCGCGGCGTGCAGGTGATCAATCGCGGCGCGCCGTCGGCGCAGGCGATAGAGCTGCTGAACGGCCGTTATAAATATGAGCACAATCCGCCGTGGCAGGAAGCGATGAAACAGTCCAGCGCGCGTCTGATCCTGCTTAACTTCGCCACCAACGACGCGCGCCACTATCACTTTCACGATATCGAAAAACCGTACCAGGTCAGCCCGCAGCGCTACAGCGAAGTGATGACGGCGCTGATCGACAGCGCGAGAGCCAACGGCAAAGCGGTGGTGTTGCAGGAGCCGCATCCGCTGTGCGGCCGGGCGGAGAAATGGGATGTCGCGCCCTATGCCGCGCGGCTCGACGCCGTCGCCCGCGCGGAAAAGGTGCCGCTGGTCAGTCAGTACCAGCGTATTCAGCAAATGCCCGACTGGCGCGCCATGATGTCGCCCGACTGCATTCACCCTTCAGAGCAGCTCTACCGCATCAAGGCGCTGGAAACCTTTAAGGTGATCGAGCAGCATTTCGGCGCGCAGCTGGCGAAGCTGAACGCCCGATCCTAGCGCAGCGAGGCGCCGCCGCAGATCACCATCTCCTGACCGGTGATAGCGGCGGCCTGAGGCGAGAGCAGAAACGCGGTCAGCGCGGCGACCTCCTGCGGCTGGATAAGCCGACCTATCGGCGGCACGACCGGCTTTGACGCCTCGCGGCCCGGCTGCGAGAGCATCGGCGTTTCCGTCGCGCCCGGCGCCACCACGTTGACCGTAATGCCGCGCGGCGCCAGTTCCATCGCCCAGCTGCGCGCCATCCCTACCATGGCGGCTTTGGTGGCGACATACTGCGAGCGGTTGGCCGCCCCGCGCGAGGTGCGGCTGCCGATCAGCACGATGCGGCCGCCCGGCTGCATCTCAGGCGCAAAACGGCTGGCGAGGATCTCCGCCGCGCGCACGTGCAGCGACCAGAGGCGCGAACTGACGCCGAGATTGATCTCGCCCACCGGCGCGGCGGCCATCATGCCGGCGGCATGCACCAGCGCGTCCGGTACGGGAAGATCGGCAAGGGCGCGGATAAGCGCAGGCTCATCGGTCATATCCACCTGAACGCTGCGGAAAAGCGCGCTGTCGCGTGTTACCGCGCTGCGGCTCAGACCCGTCACCTGCCAGCCCTGGTCGAGCAGCGCGGCGACAATCGCTTCGCCAATGCCGGAGCTGGCGCCGGTCACAATTGCATGCGGCATCTATACCTCCAGAAGCGAGCGCGGAATTTTAAACACCGCTTTGCGCACCCTTTCCGGCTGCGGCGCGGCGCAGAGCGCCTGATGCGGCTCGCCAGGCAAGAACACGGCGAAATCGCCCGTGCTCAAGTGTATCGAGACCGGCAGCGCGCAGGCGGCGGCGATAAAGAGATCCGCTTTGCGCTCCTCATCGCCCGGCTGCGCGAGGGGCTGCGGGCTGGCGTTAATCACCTCGTTGCCCTCCAGCACCACCTGAATATCGGCCCACTGGCGGTGATACTCGGTATGGCGCTGCGCCGCCGGCTCGGTCTGCGCCGGGCCGATATGGCAAAACCATTGCGCATCCGCTGGCTGAAAGCGGCCATCCTCGCGCTGTTGCAGCGCCTCAAGCCGACACTCGTCGCGCTCAAGGATGGCGCGCAGCGCGCCGGGCAGCCCCGCCATCGCCAGCGCCTGCAGATTGCCGATAATCATGACGCCTCCTTTACCCACTCCGGCAACAGGCGCACATATTTAATGGCCTGCCGGTAGAAGGTGTAAGCGATATGCAGATCGCCGTCGGCGCTCTGCTTAATGGTGGGATAAGAGAACTCGCGGTTGAGTTTCTGCTGCGAGTTATTGGTCATGCAGTAGCCGTCGCCTTCGTCGAGATAGCGCTGCCACGGCCAGCTTTTGCCGCCGTCGGGCGACAGCGCCACCGTCATTGGCGCGCGCGGCGCCCCCCAGAACGCGCTGCGCCCTTCGCGCGCCTGCGGCTCTTTGCGGCTGTCGTCGCCGTCGTCAATTTCGTCATAGAGCGACGCGCGTCGCTCCGTCGCGCCCGCCGCGCTCATATTGTTGAACACCAGCGCCAGCGTGCCGTCCTGCAGCGTGGTGACCTGAACAGAGGAGTTATTGTTGGGCAGCGTGGTCGGCTCCGGCTGCGACCAGCTTTCGCCGCCATCCTCTGACTGGCTGTAGTAAATATTGTCCGCCCAGCGGCTGCGATAAAGCGCCACCAGCGTGCCGCCCGGCAGTGCGGTGATATTCATGTGCACGCAGCCGAGGCTGCCAGGCACCGCGACGTCGCGCCAGCTTTTGCCGCCATCGCTGGAGATCTTCACCGCGCTGACGTCGTCATTGCCGACCCACTTCTCGCCTGGCTGGGTGCGGCAGTAGAACACCGGCAGCAGCCAGTTGCCGTTCTCCAGCACGGTAATCGGCTGGCGGATAAAGGTGCCGGGCTGGTCGAGCAGCGTCTCGATCGGTCCCCAGCTTACGCCCAGGTCGCGCGACTGGCGCATCCGCACGATAGCGGTGTCCTGATTGCCGGCGAGCTGCGCCGTCCACAGCAGCCACAGCACGCCGTCCGGGGCCAGAAACAGCACCGGGTTCTGTTCCGACCGCGCCGGATCGTCGGAAAGCTTTTCCGCCTCGCTCCAGCGCTCGGCGCCGGGCGTCAGGCGCGAACTGTAGACGGAGATATCCGCCACCCCTTCCTGCGTGCCGCCAAACCAGACGCACAGCAGCGAACCGTCCGGCAGCGGAAGGAGATTGGCCGCATGATTTTGCGGGCACGGCGACGGCAGCATCGCCGTCAGGAGGCGCGCATCCTGCTTTGTCGGGCGCAGCACCCCATCGCGGTTAACGGTTACGGACATATCGGACTCCCCTCTGTTCAGTACTCTGGCGCGTTTTAGCGACGTGTTGGTTTGGGATCAGGTAATCGATCGCCATAATGATGGCCGGCGTGACCAGCGCGATATACATATTGTTGATGCCGAAGGGATCGCCCAGCAGGTACCAGACCGAGGTCATGACGCAGGCGCCGATCAAACCAGCATTCGCGCCGCGCGCGCTCTTAAAGAACGGCGCGTAAAAGGCGATCACCGCCACCACCGAGATAGAAAGGCGAATGGCGCGGGTAAAGAACGAGAGTTTCAGCACTTCAGGCACCAGCAGCACGAAAATCAGCGGCAGGAAGCCAATAACCAGCGACAGCCAGCGCGTTGCCTTGAACTCCTGCTCCGGCGTCGGCTTGCGGTACGGCACATAGAAATCTTTTACCACCAGCGAGGCGATCGCCAGCGCCACGGTGCTAACGCTGACAAAGATCGACGCCACCAGTGACGTTGTCACCACACCCGCCATCCAGGGATTCATATCCTGCAGGAAGATCGGCATGGCGTAGAGGCTGTTGATCTCCGGGTGCAGATATTTTGCCGCGACGCCGATAACCGCAATCGCCAGCCCGATCGGCAGACAGAAAAAGAAGGCGACCCAGGTGGCGCGCTTCGCCGAGCGCACATCCTTCGTCGAGGAGATCGCCTGAATCACGAACTGGGTGCAGAAGATCGAGCCGATGGTGCCGATCAGCCAGGCGACAATGGTACTGGCGCCGATATGGCCGTCCCACGTCCAGTAGTAGCTGGGCATCTGCTCGATCATCGGCGTAAAGCCGCCGGTCTTATAGAGCGCGAAGCCCATAATGGCGAGAATGCCGAAATATTTTAGC
>Ga0209796_10000978_pt1 | contig 13634 bp, 10 predicted proteins | sample AgamicOrSfrz_FD_187167 | JGI IMG/M metagenome (GOLD analysis project Ga0209796, IMG submission 187167) | Agave microbial communities from Guanajuato, Mexico - Or.Sf.rz (SPAdes) (version 2) | ecosystem: Host-associated > Plants > Phyllosphere > Phylloplane/Leaf | place: Guanajuato, Mexico...
CAGCGACACCGGCACTTCGGTGCCGTCGCGCGCCGTGATCCAGTGATGCTCGCTTTTGTAGTTGTCGGGGTCGAAGTTGCCGACCGCGCTCTGCTTGAGGATGCGCCGCTCGCCAGTGTCCATATCGAGTTCGAACAGCGTGGTCGGCGTGGTCATTGAGCCGTAGCCGTAGCGCAGCTTGCTGGTTTCCGGCGAGGGGTTGAACGCCAGCCAGGTGACGTAGGTCGGATCGTCGAAGGCAATACCAGTCACTTCGCCGGTTTCCCAGTGGATCTGACGCAGGCTGGTCAGGCCACGCTGCCGCTCCTCTACCACCAGCCAGTCGCGGAACAGCTGGAAGTCCTCCATCACCACATGGTCGCGCGGCTTGATCAGGGTTTCCCAGCGGGACTCGTCGAGCCAGCGCGTGCGGTAGAGGCCGAAGTTTTTCCCTTCGCGGTTAGAGCGGATATAGAACTGATGCTCATAGTGATCCAGGCTGTATTCATGATCTTTGCGGCGCGGCAGGAAGATCTGCGGCGCGGCGTCGGGAAAACCGGCGTCGATCAGCTGGATCTCGCTACTGTTGGTGCTGAACAGCGCGATCAGAATAAAGTGTTCGGAGGTAGTTTTATGCACGCTGAGATGGTAGGTGTCATCCTGCTCTTCGTACACCAGCTGGTCGGCGCTTTGCGGTGTGCCGAGCTCGTGACGCCAGACCTGATAAGGCAGCAGCGTTTGCTCATGCTTGCGCACGTAGTAGAGCGTGCGTGAATCGTTCGCCCAGGCGAAGCTGGAGGAGGCGTTGTTCAGCACTTCCGGATACCAGCTTCCCTTCTCCAGGCAGCGAAAGCGAATGCCGTACTGCCGCCGGGAGAGAAAATCTTCCGCCAGCGCCATCACCTTGTTGTCAGGGCTGATGTTAAGCGAACCCATGGTGTAGAACTCGCTGTGCGAGGCGCGCTGATTGGCGTCCAGCAGCAGCGTCCACTCGTCGGTCACGGCGCGATCGGCGGGCTGGCGGTAATAGGCGGCATATTCGTTGCCGCTCTCATAGCGGCTCTGATAGCGATAGCCGTTATGCACATAGGGAACCGAATGATCCTGCGGCGGCAGGCGATCGACGATCTCTTTTAAAATACGGTTCTGCAGCGGCTGCTGGGTCGCCATAATCTGCTTGCCGTAGTTGTTTTCGGCGCGCAGATAGTCCAGCACCTCTTCATTCTTGCGCTTGTCGTCGCGCAGCCAGTAGTAATCATCCACGCGCGTTTCGCCGTGGAGGGTCATTTCATGAGGAATTTTTTTTGCGATGGGGGCCTGCATGCTCCGTCTCCCTGTTATTAATATCCTTTAAGGGTGGCATCAGGTGGCCGGGAAGCCAAATTTTTGTCGCTAACGCATTGTTATTGCGGCCGCGCAGCGCGGCCGCGGCGGGTTTATTCTGCTGGAAGGCGCGCTTTTTGCTCGCGCAGGTCGTTTTCGATGCCGTCGCGCACGTCCTGCGGGATCTTCAGCGCATCGCCGAGCGCGGTGAGATAGCTGCGCTCCATAAAGTGATCCACGTCGATAGCGGCGCAGCTGAGGAAGTAGAGCTCGAGCGCTTCGTCCTCGTTTTTCACGTCGGCGGCCAGCCAGGCGGGATCGAGCGGTCGATTGATCGCCTTCTGGATCAGCGCTTCCGCCTCCTGACCATAGCCCGACTCATGGATGCTGCGCTCGATGGCGGCGCGCTCGCGATCGTCGATATGGCCGTCGCTTTTAGCGGCGAACACCAGCGCCGTCACCAGGCGCTCGGCGCGCTGATCGGCAGGCGTCTGCAGCTCGCCGAACCCGGGGTCAGCCTGGTGCGTGTCGCGCACGCGCTGTTTATATTTGTTCCACAGCACCGCGCCGGCCGCCGCGCCGCCGCCGATAATCAGCGCTTTGCCGCCATACTCGGTTAACAGCTTGCGCGACTTTTTGCTGGCGATAAGCAAACCCGCCAGACCGCCCAGCGCGCCGGGCGCCAGCATATCGTTTAAACCTCCGTTGCCGCCGCTGTGACCTTTCTTCGTCAGCAGCGACTGAAGCTGTTGCAACAGGTTGTTCATCATTCACTCCTTTTTTAGCGATAAGGCCTCTACTCTGCCCGACCGGGCGTCAGTTAACGTCAAGGTGAGAAAAGAGAGGCAAAGCAGCAGAGGATGAGAACGCAAACGTTTTCGTTTATACTGCGCGCGCGTTTTGACTCACAGGTGAAATTATGACGACTCTTGGAACTGCGCTGCGTCCGGCTGCGACGCGTGTCATGCTGTTAGGCTCGGGTGAGCTGGGTAAAGAAGTGGCGCTGGAGTGCCAGCGACTGGGTGTGGAAGTGATTGCTGTTGACCGCTACGCCGACGCGCCCGCGATGCATGTGGCGCACCGCAGCCACGTGGTGAACATGCTTGACGGCGAGGCGCTGGCCGCGCTGATTGCGCAGGAAAAGCCCGATTATGTAGTGCCGGAAATCGAAGCGATCGCCACCGATAAGCTGCTTGAGCTTGAGCAGCAGGGTCAGCGCGTGGTGCCGACCGCGCGCGCCGCGCGCCTGACCATGAACCGCGAAGGCATTCGCCGTCTGGCGGCGGAAGAGCTGTCGTTGCCGACGTCCAGCTACCGTTTCGCCGACAGCCAGGCGAGCTTTGAGGCGGCGGCGGCAGAGATCGGCTTCCCCTGCATCGTTAAGCCGGTGATGAGTTCATCAGGCAAAGGCCAGAGCTTTATTCGCGAAGCCAGCCAGCTCAGCAGCGCCTGGGCGTACGCGCAGCAGGGCGGACGTGCCGGCGCGGGCCGCGTGATTGTCGAAGGCGTGGTTAAATTCGATTTTGAGATTACGCTGCTCACCGTGAGCGCGGTCGACGGCCTTCACTTCTGCGCGCCGATCGGCCACCGTCAGGAAGATGGCGACTACCGGGAATCCTGGCAGCCGCAGCAGATGAGCGACGTCGCGCTGCAGCGCGCGCAGGCGATCGCCGGCGAGGTGGTGAAAGCGCTAGGCGGCTACGGCCTGTTCGGCGTCGAGCTGTTTGTCTGCGGCGACGACGTCATCTTCAGCGAAGTGTCGCCGCGCCCGCACGACACCGGCATGGTGACGCTGATTTCTCAGGATCTCTCGGAGTTCGCCCTGCACGTGCGCGCCTTTCTCGGCCTGCCGATCGGCGGCGTGCGCCAGTACGGCCCGTCGGCGTCGGCGGTGATCCTGCCGCAGCTGCACAGCCAGAACGTACGGTTCATCAACGTTGAAGCGGCGCTGGGCGCGGGGCTGCAGCTGCGCCTGTTCGGCAAGCCGGAAATTGCCGGTTCGCGCCGTCTTGGCGTCGCGCTGGCCAGCGGCGAGAGCGTCGATGACGCCGTCGCGCGGGCTATCGCCAGCGCGGCGGCAGTAAAAGTCGAAGGGTAATAAAACCGCGGGTGGATCATGATGCGGTGAGCGCCCTGCTCACCGCTGAGGCTTATTTCGCGCCTTCTACCGCTTCGCGCGCCAGACGCGTAATGCGATCCCAGTCGCCCGACTCCAGCGCGTCGTTCGGCACCAGCCAGGAGCCGCCGATGCAGAGCACGCTTTTCAGCGCCAGATAGTCGCGATAGTTGGCCGGCGAAATGCCGCCGGTGGGACAGAAGCGCACCTGCGGGAACGGGCCGCCGATCGCCTGCAGCGCCTTCACGCCGCCGTTCGCCTCCGCCGGGAAGAATTTAAATTCGCGCAGGCCGTAATCCATGCCGGTCATCAGTTCGGAAACGGTGCTGATGCCGGGAATCAGCGGCACCGGCCCTTCTACCGCGGCCTTCAACAGCGGCTCGGTAATGCCTGGGCTAATAACGAACTGCGCGCCCGCTTCGGTGACTTCCTGCAGCTGCTGGGTGTTGATGACGGTGCCTGCGCCGACGATGGCGTCCGGCACCTCTTTAATCATCAGGCGCAGCGCCTCCATCGCCACCGGCGTGCGCAGCGTAACTTCCAGCACGCGAACGCCGCCGGCCACCAGCGCTTTCGCCATCGGCACCGCATGTTCCAGCTTGTTCACCACGATCACCGGCACCACAGGTCCAGTGGTCAGAATCTTTTCCGCACTCGTCTTCCAGTTCTTCATCAGTTCCCCTTGCTTATCCATACCGGCGCCAGCCGCGCGGCGCGCCATCAATGCGTCACTACCATACAGGATCGCCTTCCGCATCGTCTATCCGCCTGCCGCTATTTTTGAAACTGCGGTTCAGTTTCCTGCGGCAAGGCACAAAAAAGCCCGCACGCGGCGGGCTTTTTTCAGGATTATTCGAACTCGTTCCAGGAACGGCCGTCTCGCGTGATCATCGCCACGGACGCCACCGGTCCCCAGGTGCCCGCCTGATACGGCTTGGAGGAGTCGCCGTCGGCGGCCCAGGCATCGATAATGGAGTCGACGTAGGTCCATGCCGCTTCCACTTCGTCGCGGCGCACAAACAGCGCCTGAATGCCGCGCATGCTCTCCAGCAGCAGACGCTCGTAGGCGTCGGCCAGGTGCGACTGATTAAAGGTCTCGGAGTAGCTCAGATCCAGCTTGGTGGTCTGCAGCTTGTGCTTGTGATCGAGGCCCGGCACTTTGTTCAGGATCTCGATATCCACGCCCTCGTCCGGCTGCAGACGAATGGTGAGCTTGTTCTGCGGCAGCTCGGAGTAGGAATCCTTGAACAGGTTCATCTCCGGGTTCTTGAAGTAGACCACCACTTCAGAACATTTGGTCGGCAGACGCTTGCCGGTACGCAGGTAGAACGGCACGCCCGCCCAGCGCCAGTTGTCGATATCAACGCGAATGGCGACAAAGGTTTCCGTTGAGCTGGACTTGTTAGCGCCCTCTTCTTCCAGATAGCCCGGCACTTTTTTACCCTGCACGAAGCCGGCGGTGTACTGGCCGCGCACCGTCTTGTCGCGCACGTTGGTCTGATCGATACGGCGCAGCGAGCGCAGCACTTTGACTTTCTCGTCGCGAATGGCGTCGGCGCTGAGGTCTGACGGCGGCGCCATGGCGATCATGGTCAGCACCTGCAGCAGGTGGTTCTGGATCATGTCGCGCATCTGGCCAGCCTGGTCGAAATAGCCCCAGCGTCCTTCGATGCCTACCTCTTCGGCCACGGTGATCTGCACGTGATCGATGGTGCGGTTGTCCCAGTTATTGACGAAGATTGAGTTGGCGAAGCGCAGCGCCAGCAGGTTGAGCACCGTCTCTTTGCCGAGATAGTGGTCGATACGGAACACCTGGCTTTCGTCGAAGAACTCGCCTACCGCGTCGTTGATCTCTTTCGAGGTCTCCAGCGAGGTGCCGAGCGGCTTCTCCATCACCACGCGCGCCGGTTTGGCGTTCAGCTTCGCCGCGCCCAGGCCTTTGCAGATGGCGCCGAAGGTGCTTGGCGGCATCGCGAAATAGTTGATGGTGGTGCGTTTTGCCTGATCGAGCATCTTGCCCAGTTTGGGAAAATGCGTGGTGTCGTTGACGTCGAGGTTGCAGAAATCGAGACGGCTGCTGAGTTTGTCCCACAGCGCTTCGTCGATCTTCTCCTTCATAAAGGTTTCCAGCGCTTCACGCACCACTTTGGTATAGGCTGCTTTGTCCCAGTCGGCGCGTCCCACGCCGATGATGCGGGTTTCCTCGTGGATCTGTCCCGCTTTTTCCAGCTGATACAGTGAAGGCAACAGTTTCCGGCGCGCAAGATCGCCTTTGGCACCGAATATCACCAGATCGCATGCCTGGGCTGTTTGTGTTACCGCCATTTTCCTCTCCTCGTTGCAGGATGATCCCGTTGGCGTTTGCATCCTCATCCACCGGGTCCATGTTGTAATTTTCTTTCAGCACAATGTACTTATTTCAGGGGGTCAGGTAAACCGACTCTATGCTGGACCGCAGAGTTCACTCTGAACGGAATAAGGCGTGCCGATGTGATAGTGCGTGCGCTTTTATCCACTGTAGCGTTGCAGCCAATGAGCGGCAAAATCGAATCCGGGTCAAATTATGACAAAAATTTTCCGCGCCGACTTATCCGTACTTGCGCGCAGTCATGGCGAACAGGGTATATTCACGCTTTCATGCCCTCTCTGCCAGCCATTGCTGGCATCGATAAAAGCGATAACGGTCATCAGGTTATGAATACTCTGGAAAAAATCGAGGCGCAGCTGGCGACGCTCAGCAAATCGGAACGCAAGGTCGCTGCGCGGATCCTTGCGGCCCCGCAGGAGGCGATCCATTCCAGCATCGCCCGGCTGGCGCGCGCCGCCGAGGTCAGCGAACCCACCGTTAACCGCTTTTGCCATCGGCTCGGCACGCGCGGCTTTCCCGACTTTAAACTGCAGCTGGCGCAGAGCCTGGCGCAAGGGCAAAGCTGGGTCAGTCGCGACCTCGACGAAGATGACGACACCCGCAGCTACAGCCAGAAGATTTTTGATTCGGCGCTGGCCGGGCTGCAGCGCGTACGCGACCAGCTCGATCTTGCCGTGGTGCAGCAGGCGGTAACCGCGCTGTCTCGGGCGCAGAAAGTGGCGTTCTTTGGTCTGGGCGCCTCGGCGGTAGTGGCGCACGACGCCTTTAATAAATTTTTGCGCTTTGATCTCCCGGTGGTCTGGTCAGAGGATATTGTGATCCAGCGCATGAGTTGTATAAATAGTCGCGCGGACGACGTTTTTGTTTTGATTTCGCATACTGGCCGCACGAAAAATATGGTAGAACTGGCTCGCCTCGCCGGTGTAAACGGTTCCACCGTGATAGCCGTCACGTCTCCCGCTTCGCCGCTGGCAGAGGTCGCCACGCTGGCGCTCACGCTTGATGTTCCGGAAGATACCGATGTCTATCTGCCAATGGTTTCCCGCCTGACGCAACTCACCGTTATCGACGTGCTGGCGACCGGATTTATTCTCGAGCGCGGCGCCGCGTTTCGGGAAAACCTGAAGCGAGTGAAAGAGGTCTTAAAAGAGTCGCGTTTCGACAAGCCCTACGCCATGGAAAACGCAGCGCAACAAAAAAATTAACATCACATTCACAATGTGAGTCGTATCACAGGCTCTCCTTCAGTTAGAATAATGATCACGCCCTGTCCACTTTAGGGGATACGCAAATTTGTCAACGGAGTCCTTCATGTCAAGACGTCTCAGAAGAACCAAGATCGTTACAACCCTCGGCCCGGCAACAGACCGCGATAATAATCTGGAAAAAATCATCGCCGCAGGCGCAAACGTTGTGCGACTCAACTTCTCTCACGGCACCCCGGAAGATCATCAGCTGCGCGCGAACAAAGTGCGCGAAATTGCCGCGAAGCTGGGTCGTCACGTCGCGATTCTGGGCGACCTGCAGGGACCGAAAATTCGCGTCTCGACCTTTAAAGAGGGCAAGGTGTTCCTCAACGTGGGCGACCGCTTCCTGCTCGACGCCAGCCTGAGCAAAGGCGAAGGCGATAAAGAGAAAGTCGGCATCGACTATAAAGGCCTGCCGGAAGATGTGGTGCCGGGCGATATCCTGCTGCTCGACGATGGACGCGTGCAGCTGAAAGTGCTGGAAGTTCAGGGCATGAAGGTGTTCACCGAAGTCACCGTCGGCGGCCCGCTCTCTAACAACAAAGGCATCAACAAGCTCGGCGGCGGCCTGTCGGCGGAAGCGCTGACCGAGAAAGACAAAGCGGACATTATTACCGCCGCGAAGATCGGCGTCGATTACCTGGCGGTCTCTTTCCCGCGCAGCGGCGAAGATATGAACTACGCGCGTCGCCTGGCGCGCGAAGCGGGCTGCGACGCGCAGCTGGTGGCGAAAGTCGAACGCGCCGAAGCGGTCGCGACGCAGGAAGCGATGGACGATATTATCCTCGCCTCCGACGTGGTGATGGTGGCGCGCGGCGACCTGGGCGTTGAAATCGGCGATCCCGAGCTGGTCGGCATTCAGAAAGCGCTGATCCGCCGCGCACGTCAGCTGAACCGCACGATCATTACCGCGACGCAGATGATGGAGTCGATGATCACCAACCCGATGCCGACGCGCGCCGAGGTGATGGACGTCGCCAACGCCGTGCTCGACGGCACCGACGCCGTGATGCTGTCGGCGGAAACCGCCGCCGGTCAGTATCCGGCCGAGACCGTTTCCGCCATGGCGAAGGTCTGCCTGGGTGCGGAGAAGATCCCGAGCGTCAACGTCTCCAAACACCGTCTTGAAGTGACCTTCGACAATATCGAAGAGGCGATCGCCATGTCGGCGATGTATGCGGCGAACCATCTGCAGGGCGTTACCGCGATTATTACCATGACCGAGTCCGGCCGTACGCCGCTGATGACGTCGCGCATTACCTCCGGCCTGCCGATTTTCGCCATGTCGCGTCATGAGCGCACCCTCAACCTGACCGCGCTCTATCGCGGCGTGACGCCGGTCTTTTTCAACAGCGACAACGACGGCGTGGTCGCGGCGCACGATGCGATCAATCTGCTGCGCGACAAAGGCTTCCTCGTCTCCGGCGATCTGGTTATCGTGACCCAGGGCGACGTGATGGGCGCGACCGGCACTACCAATACCAGCCGGGTGCTGCGCGTCGACTAACGCCGCGCCCGCTCGCTGTACCAAAGCTGTAAACAACGCGACTGCCTGGCGGTCGCGTTTTATTTTTCTTAAAAGGAGTCTGGATGCCCCGCTATCAACCCGTCAGCAAACTGACAGCAGGTCTGCTGCTGTTTCCGCTGGCGCTGGTGCTGTTTGAATTCGCCACCTATATCGCGCACGACATGATCCAGCCCGGCATGCTGCTGGTGACGCAGGAGTTCGGCGTCGGCCCGGAGTGGGTCTCGACGTCGCTGACCGCCTATCTGCTGGGCGGCGTGGTGCTGCAATGGCTGCTCGGCCCGCTCTCCGATAAATTTGGCCGTCGTCCGGTGATGCTGGGCGGCATTCTCTTTTTTATTCTGGCCTGCATGCTGACCACCTGGGTCAGCTCGATCAGAGAGTTCGTCGCGCTGCGTTTTATTCAGGGCATCAGCCTCTGCTTTATCGGCGCAGTCAGCTATGCCGCGATTCAGGAAGCCTTTGACGAGGCGCTGGCGGTGCGCGTGATGGCGCTGATGGCGAACGTCGCGCTGCTGGCGCCGCTGGCCGGCCCGCTGGCGGGCGCCGCCTGGCTGACGGTGGCGAGCTGGCGCAGCATGTTCTGGCTGTTCGCCCTGCTCAGCGCCCTCGCCTTTATTATTTTATGGCGCGTGATGCCTGAAACCGCCGGCGACCGCAGCCACTCCATCGCGCTGCCGCAGCTGGCGCGCACCTACCGCAAGCTGGCGCGCGACCGGATGGTGATGCTGGGCTCTTTCGCTATCGGGCTGGTGTTTATTCCCATCCTGACCTGGGTGGCGCTCTCGCCGGTGATCCTGATGCATGAGGAGCAGCTGTCGCGCATGCACTATGCGCTGCTGCAGCTGCCGGTGTTTCTGGCGATGATCGCCGGGAATATTACGTTGGGCAAGCTGGCCGGACGCGTGCCTATCGAGCAGCCGGTGAAGTTCGCCGCCTGGCCGATTCTCTCGGGCCTGGGCATCGCACTGCTGGCGAACCTGCTGGACAGCCACAGCTATCTCTTCCTCACCGCCGGGCTGAGCCTTTACGCCTTCGGCGCGGGTATGGTCAACGCCGGGCTTTACCGCCTGACGCTTTACGCCAGCGACGCGGGCAAAGGCAGCGTCGCGGCGATGCTGGGGATGATCAGCATCCTGACGCTGGCGATCGGCATCGAGCTGGCGAAAAGCGGTTACTTTAGCGGCGGCACGCCCTGGTTTAGCCTGATCAATTTCGTCAGCGGCGTGCTCTGGTTTGTGCTGGTGACGCTGTTTCTGCGCGAACGCAAGCGGCGCGCACAGGTGACGGCGTTATCCTGAGCGTTAAGGTCTTACTCACAAGCTGCTGCGGAAGCTGAAATGCGGGGCGGTATGGCACGAAGAGCAAAGCGTCCCGCGGCAGGGACAAAAACGCCGGGAGCGTTTTTGAACGGCGCAGAGCGCTGGCCCGTTACGGGCGCACCTCAGGGATGAGGTGCGTATCCCCGCGGGACGAGCGCGCATGGATGCCTTGAGCGACTTTGCGATCGGGCTATACCGTCCCTGCGTCAGCACATTATCAATAAAAAAGGGCCGCAATTGTGGCCCTTTTGCTATTTACGCGGATAAAGCTCTTTGCGCTTATAGGGCTCGATATCGCCCTCTTTGCGCGTCTTCAGCAGCTTCAAAATCCAGGTGTACTGTTCGGGATGGGGACGCACGAAGACCTCAACCTCTTCATTCATGCGGCGCGCCAGCGTGCGATCGTCAGCCTCCAGCAGATCGTCCATCGGCGGACGCACGAAGATCTCCAGCCGGTGCGTCTCGCTGTTGTAAACGGGGAACAGCGGCACCACGCGCGCGCGGCACACCTTCATCAGGCGGCCAAGCGCCGGCAGCGTCGCCTTGTAGGTCGCGAAGAAATCGACAAACTCACTGTGTTCGGCGCCATGATCCTGATCGGGCAGATAGTAGCCCCAGTAGCCCTGACGCACCGAGCTGATAAACGGCTTGATGCCGTCGTTGCGGGCGTGCATACGGCCGCCGAAGCGGCGACGCGCTCTGTTCCAGACGTAGTCGAGCAGCGGATCGCTCTGGTTATGGAACATCGCCGCCATCATCTGTCCTTCCGAGGCGAGCAGCATCGCGGGGATATCCACCGCCCAGCCGTGAGGCACGAGGAAAATAACGTTCTGCTTCTCCGCCTGCAGCCGATCGATGATCTCGCGGCCGTGCCAGTCGACGCGCTGGCGTACGTGCGCCGGATCGCGCATGCCCAGTTCGGCCATCATCGCCATCGCCTGCGGGGCGGTGGCGAACATCTCATCGACGATATCGCTGCGCTGCGCTTCGCTCAGCTCCGGCAGGCAGTAGTAAAGATTGATTAGCGCGCGGCGGCGAGCGCCTTTTGCCAGTTTCCCCGCCATTCTCCCCAGCCCGCCGAGCAGCGGATCGCGTACTTTCGCCGGCAGCAGCGCCATGCCCGCCAGCGCGCCGATCGCCATCCAGTTGCCCCAGTATTTCGGTTTCAGGAAAGAACGTTCAAAAACGGGAATAAATTCAAGACTCTTTTTTTTCGGGGTTTCCATGCACTCGCCTCAATCAATGACGCGCTAATGATAGTGGCGACAGGTAAATTTGCAATCCCCGGCGCGGCATGAAAAAAAACCGACGCGTAAAGCGTCGGTCTTGTGGCGCGTCGCGCGGATTACTCGAAGCGCAGCAGCGGCAGGTTGGTTTTCACCTGCGCCATATAATCGCTGCGCTCTTTGCCGGTCAACCCTTCCATACGCGGCAGCTTCGCCGTCAGCGGGTTGACCGCCTGGTTATTGATCCAGATTTCAAAGTGCAGATGCGGCCCGGTGGAGCGGCCAGTATTGCCCGACAGCGCGATGCGATCGCCGCGCTTCACCTTCTCGCCCGGCTTCACCAGCACTTTCTTCAGGTGCATATAGCGCGTCATATACTGGCGACCGTGACGAATTGCCACATAGTTGCCCGCCGCGCCGCCGTTTTTCGCCATCACCACTTCGCCGTCGCCGACCGCCAGCACCGGCGTGCCCACCGGCAGCGCGAAGTCGACGCCTTTATGCGGCGCGATACGGCCCGTTACCGGGTTCAGACGACGCGGATTGAAGTTGGAGGAGACGCGATACTGCTTCACGGTCGGGAAGCGCATAAAGCCGCGCGCCAGACCCGAACCGTTGCGATCGTAGAACTTGCCGTCTTCGGCACGGAACGCGTAATAGTCTTTGCCGCCCGAGCGCAGCCGCACGCCAAGCAGCTGGCTCTGCGCGCTCTTGCCGTCGAGCATTTCGCGCGACATCAGCACGCTAAACTCGTCGCCGGCGCGCAGCTTGCGGAAATCCATCTGCCACTGCAGCGCCTTGATCACCGCGCTCGCTTCGCTGCTGGTCAGGCCGGCGCGCTGGGCGCTGGCGGCGAAACTGCCGCGCACTTCGCCTTTCAGCACGCGGTTCTGCCACTCGCCCTTCTGCATCTCAGACTGCATGGTGAACGCGCCGTTATTGCCGCGCTGATAGGTGCGCGTTTCGCGACGGTTTATCTCCCAGGTGAGAGACTGCAGGCTGCCGTCGTCGGTCAGGGTCCAGCTCAACTGCTGGCCGACCTGCAGGTTGCGCAGCGCTTTATCGCTGCTCACCAGCGCGTTGATATCGCCCAGTTCGATGCCGTACTGATTCAGGGCGCTGCTCAGCGTATCGCCGGACGAGACGGTGTATTCGTGCGTGCCCGCCACGTCCGGCACATCGCTATCGATGTCGTCGGCAGGCAGTTCTTCTTCCGGTTCGGAAGTGGTTTGATCGATGGGTTCGCTGGCCTCAGGCAGCAGCGTACGCAGCTGATTTTTATCGAGTTCGATGCTTTTGACTATCGGCATCGCATCATCGGCGGGATGGTAAACGTAGGGCCGCCAGACGGCGACGGCCAACGTTACAACGGTTAAAGACCCCAGCATAACGCGGTGGGGGCGCGGCAAATTATTAAATGCGAGGGCGACAGAGCGGGCTATCTGCTGCACTTTTACCTATTCCTCATGCTCCATTCAGGCAGCTCGCATACTGGCCTGACAGCTGTGAAAGGAACTTCACGTAGCTGTCCTGACTAAGGCTGATATTCGTCCCCAGCGGATCCAGCGTGCCTTTACGCACCGTTGTTCCGCGGGCAACCGCATCGATGACGGCTGGCCTGAATTGTGGCTCAGCAAAGACGCAAACGGCCTTCTGCTCAACCAACTGTGTTCGTATTTGATGTAGACGCTGTGCGCCCGGCTGAATTTCAGGGTTTACGGTAAAATGCCCGCTGGGCGAGAGGCCGTAGTGTTTTTCAAAATAGGTGTAGGCGTCATGAAAAACGAAATACCCTTTGTTGCTGACCGGCGCGAGCTGCGCGCTAATGTGCTTGTCGGTAACCGCCAGTTCGCTTTCGAACTGCTGGAGATTAGCGTCAAGTTTGGCTTTGCTTTCGGGCATAAGTTCCAATAATTTTCCATGGATTGCAACCGCCGCTAGCCTGGATATTTGCGGCGACAACCATAGATGCATATTAAATTCGCCATGATGGTGATGCTCTCCCGCTTCGTCATCGTCGCTATCGCCCTGGTGCGCAGCCTCTTCGCTATGGTGATCGTCGTCATCTCCGCCCTTCAGCAACAACGGCTTAACCTCTTGCATAGCGGCGATCTGAAGGTTTTTGGCGGCGGGCAATTCGGCGGCGGGCTTCGTCATAAAAGCTTCCATCTCGGGACCGACCCACACCACTAAGTCTGCGTTTTTTAAACGTTTTACGTCAGACGGACGCAGCGCGTAGTCATGTTCCGACGCGCCATCCGGCAGCAGCACATCCACGGGCGTCACGCCGTCGGCGATGGCGGCGGCGATAAAACCCAACGGCTTTACCGAGGCGACGACATTCGCCTGCGCGGGCAGCGCCAGCGAGGCGGCGAGCGCTAGCGCAGAAAGGGTAAAAACTGTACGCTTTTTAATGTGTAACATAATGCATCATTCCATCGTGACCTGGGGATGGGATGTGATATTATAACATTCGAAATTCTGTGCAACCTGTAAATAACATGACCTCACTCGTCACGCTTGAAAAC
>Ga0209796_10000981_pt1 | contig 13605 bp, 12 predicted proteins | sample AgamicOrSfrz_FD_187167 | JGI IMG/M metagenome (GOLD analysis project Ga0209796, IMG submission 187167) | Agave microbial communities from Guanajuato, Mexico - Or.Sf.rz (SPAdes) (version 2) | ecosystem: Host-associated > Plants > Phyllosphere > Phylloplane/Leaf | place: Guanajuato, Mexico...
TGCTAATCAATTCGGCGTTCGGCGCCAGCCCCTTTGCAACACCACAGGCACCGATGATTCCGGCGACGTGGGTCCCGTGCCCGGTCCCGTTGTCACCAAGGTCATCATCCTCGTCGGCTTGTGTGAAAGAGGTGCGGTCGGTCACATTCGTAAGGTCGCAATGCGCATCAACGCCGCTGTCAATGACCGCGACCTTGATTTTGGACGCGTTAGGCTCGCAAGCCTCCGGGGAAAGCGCATTGGAGCAGTGATACTTCAAAGAGTCTGCCGAAGCCGGCGACAAGCCATGCAGGGCGAACTCGACCACCTTCGACGAAGTTACGCCGCGCCGGAGCTCAGTCCAATAGTCCGAGAAGGGAGCAACCAGGATAAACTCCGCCAGCCCGCTCTTGGTGCCAATTGTCGCGTGTCCACGCGCATTCGTGACAGCAACGTGTGGGTCGTCAACGCCCACTTCCTTCAGCGTTACTGGAACCTTCGCAATCGGGCTGCCGCTTGTGTCGGTTACCTTGATTTTGAAGGAGCTACCCGCAGTCCACGTGAATCCACTGAAATCAAACGGCGCTTGTGCACTCAGGACGCTCTCAACATCGACAGCGGCGAGGCTGTAGGTGCGGACGGGATGAAGAGCTACGCCAGCGTTTGCGGCCTCAAAAGCTCGAGCCTGCTCATCTGTCAATTCCAGAACCGTGACGTTCTCGTCAACAGACGAAGTGGTGACAGGAATCTGTGCTCCTTGCGGGAAAGCCTTGGCGAGGAGCGAACGCAGGAACCCCTGCTTGCGGCCAGATTGCGCGAACGGACCGACGAATTCCGTCTCTTCGTCGGCCTTGGCCAAAACGATATATCGCTTGCTTTGCTCAGACATTTCTTTGCTTTCAGAATTTTGTTATCAAGCCTGTGGACGAATCCGCATTGCCGCGCGAATGTCATTCATTCGCACAGCGGAGGTAGCCACAAGTTCCTGAGCAAGGTCGCCGTATACGTTGGCGGTACCGTCGGGGTCAGAGATTGTCAAAATGACCGCAAACGGAATCCCATCCTTGGGAAACTCGGCCTGGTCTCTCAAGACGTAATTGACACTCAGCCGCCATTCATGAGAGCGACCGACGCCGCGGAAATTGCCCTCAAGAACCTTCACCGGATTCCACTTCAGACCGTCCACGAGAAGCGCAGCTTCCCGTGAAGTACGCTTTAGGCCATGGGCGTGAACCGGCTTCGCGCGTCCGGTCCAACCGGCCTTTCCTGCATCCTCGTCATCGTCAGATTCGTCGTCTTCGTCGTCGGCACGTGAGGCCTTGACGTTCGGCACTCGCTGTCGGAGCGCCGGCTCCAGATTGATGCGCGCAACCTCTGCTCCGTACTTGAAATCGAGCGGAGGCGAATAGACGAGCGTGAGGCGTGCAATACCACGGCACCGCCCTTCGGAATCGACGAGTTGCCTAGGCCAGCTGAAGTCGATGATTGTGTTCTCGTCAACGTGCAGATTGTCAAATACGACAACACCGAACGTATGCCTGTCGAGTTGGAGGGACTGGTGGCTCGCGCGGGGATACCCGAAACCAATCAGGCTACGGCCGATGCGTCGAGCCTGCTGGCTTTGAAACGGCTTTTCGAAGTAGGTATTGTGAAGAAAGAGTGCTTGAACGACTTCGCGCGGCGCGACCCCAGCGAGCTCCATATCGAGCGCTGCCAGAGTCTTAGCGACCAAGGGAGCCGCCATACTCGTACCCTTCACCGCGGCCAACATGCCGTCTTCTGAAACGCTCGAGAGCCCAGATAGGTCGTCCTTGCCGTCCGCGCCCCCAATGTGGCTAACGTCTGGCTTTACCGACCCCCGCACACCGGGGCCGCGGCGGCTGTAACGTGCAGGCACATCAGGCAGACAACCTCTAACGCCCGCACCGTTCATCGCGCCGACGGAGATGTTCAACAACGAGTCTGCCGGCCCCCAAAGGGTGTCCGACTTGCTTTCAATGAGCTGCGCCGCGGCAACTGAAATCACTTTGTCCCATTCTGGGCGCCTGTCTTCGTCCCGGACATTCCCCGCAGAGATGACAAAGAATACGTCGTGCTCACGAGCAATCTTGTCGAGCCGCGTCGCTTCCTCGCTAAACGCGTTAGGTATCACGTCCTCTTTATTGTTGAGGCTGAAGTTGAATACACGTACCCCATACTTATGGCGACAGTCCGCGACAACGCGCTCAAGCTCGTCCATGAATTTGGCAGACCCGTTGCCATAGTGTCTTCCGAAGTATTCGTTCTTCGTATGCAGCGCGATGTCAATCAGCCAGCATCCGTTCTCTTCGAAACGCGGTCCATAACCCGGATTGAAATGTTTCGCGCCGACAAGTAGACCTGCAATGTTCGTTGCATGGTCCAGGTCGCGCTGGCTTGCGGGTATCTTTCCGTAGCTTCCTTTGACCCAGGCAGCGAATTTATCCGAAATTCCCCCGTCCACCACTGCGACCATTGGGTAAGCGACGTCGCCTTCGGGTTGAGGAATATCCGCCGGCGTTACCGAGATGACGGTCGACCTGCGTTGAACGCGTTGTGCAACGGCCGATGCGCTAAAAGAGCTTTTCCGGTCGGAGGACAAAATGCGCGGAACGGCGACAGTACGCACGTTCGGATGCTCACCGAGCAAAGCAAGCAGCCGATGGTGGGAGCCATCTGAATAGTCGCCATCGGCTATGAACTGGTCGCCGAATTTCGAGAGCTCTGAAATGCCTCGAATGACAGCGAATCCAGGGGAATCGGTCAATCCAATGTACGCGAGATGAATCGTAGGTAGGGTCTCGTCAAGGACGACGTATATTCCCAGTTTCTGCGATAAATCTTTCAATGAGCGAACAAATGAATCTGCCGGGTCATCCTTGAATGTCGCGTTCCCTTTCCCGGCGTTTAGCTTTTCGAGAGATGATGTGATGGGCTCAAAAAGGCGCACTGCGTACATCGGCGCCAAGCCCGTTTCAGCAAAAGTCGAAATGGCGTATTCGGCGTCCGGTAGCCGCCTGTCTGCGGATGACCAAAGGCGAAGGCTCTCGAGCGCGCCGACTTCGGAGCGCTCGCGATTGGGGTTGACGACCCACTCTCCATGCTTATCACGCTTGCGAGTCGTAGCGTTATCGGCCCGTCCGACGCTGTTGAGCACATCACCCAGCCCTGTTGCGCTGGTGCGGACAATAAGCTCGCCTATGTCATCGCCCCCAACAACAGGTGCACTGTCCGGCGTGAAGAGCTTACGAACCGGACGATGGGTTTTTGCCCACGCCTTCTCTTGAAGTCGAACCTTGACGAATCCCGAAGAGCAAAACCTTGCGGAATTTTGCCGCAGCTGCCCTTGAATTTCCTTCAGGCTCGCGGTCACCGACGCTCGAAGCTCGGCGAACGCGGCGTCACGGTCAGCAAAGAAATCCGTCTTCTTGCTACCGGGATTAACTTTGCGCGGTTGACGTAGAACCTTGGGGTTCTGTACGTATAAAAGTGGATAATCCCCAGCCATCACCTTCCCCGGAACCGGGTCAAGCGACCCAGCGGCTTATTGTCGTTCTGTTAACTCCAAAAACTTCCCCGAGCTCCACCGTATTGAATGCGTAGTGCTCAGTAAATGCGCGGGCAAGCTCTCGCAATGGCAAATTGAGTATGCCAATAGCATCGCTGGCCACTCGAGCGGCATGAATGCCCATGACGGTCTGCAGCCTTTCCGCAAAGGATAGCTTCGGACCATCTAAAATCCAACTCTTTTTCAGCGATTTGACAACGTCCTGAATCTCGGCCCCCGAAGCCCCTTCCAGTATTACGGCCAGCAATTTGGCTTGGCCGTGGCTGAAATTGAGCGGGTCCGCGTAACGACCAATAATTTCGATTCTTGCATTGAGTTCGGGCTTCGGCAGCTCGACCTGTAACTCGAATCGGCGCCAGACTGCCGGGTCGAGCAGCTGGGGATGGTTGGTAATTCCTATCGTGAGCCCTCTCTCGGCGCGCTCATCGAGCTTTTGCAGCAACGTATTGACCACTCGCTTGATTTCGCCGACCTCGTTAGGGTCATCGCGCAGTTTCGCAATAGCGTCGAACTCGTCCAGAACGAGCAATGCCCGATGACGATTGGCGAAATCAAAAAGATTGCCGATGTTCCTTGACGTCGTGCCGAGGAACGAAGACATCAAACCGTCAAGACGAGCAAGGATAACTGGCAGGCCGAGTTGCCCCGCAAGCCATAGCCCAAGCTGCGTCTTCCCAGTGCCGGGCTCACCGAACAGAACGCAGCTCCGCGCCGGTTCGATGCCAACTTCAAGAAGTTCTGCTGCGCGTCGCCACTGGACAATCCAGGATTCGACTCCACCGGCAAGCCTTGACGGGAGAATAGGCCGTTCGGCCGGAAGCGATTTGCTGAGAATGATGCTCGCCAGAGGCGCGGATGTTTCGCGGTCCACGGGAATACGAGAGGTCCGGGTCAGCTCATCGCCAGAGAGCTGAATCACGGCGTTCGATACAGTCTTCTCGTCTGCGCGCGTCGAAGTGCTTACCAGGCGTCGAATCGCCTGCGCGCCGCCTAGGTCACCACCTTGCTCCAGTTCATCGGCTGCCTGCAGCACTAGCTGAGGGTCAGCTGCCTTACCGAGCGCGAACTGGCATAGCTGCACGAAAGTGCCGAAAGAGTGCGACTTTGAAGACTTCACGTGCATTAGTCCGCGAAAAATGTGCGTATGAGACTATATCGCGAACAATCCGTCAACCTCCCTAGCGGGCCGGACATACGCCGACCCGCGGCCCAGCGTCAAATGGGCGACCTAGCTCAAGGCACCTCGAAGCGCCTCCTGGAACCACTCCCAGGCTGCGATGGCTTTGCCCGAAGTGAAGAGCGCCGCTGCCCCCAGGAGCACCACCTGCGTGACCACGTGCCGGCGCGGCGAATAGCGCCACGTCAGTTTCCAGAGCCACGCGAACCAACCGTAGTTCGTCGTCGCGAAGGCGCGCAGCCCCGAGAGCGCGTTGGAAACAGTAGCAACGAGGACGAACACGATGGCTGCACTGTTCTGCACGACGACGTGGCGACCAAATTCAGTCAGCCGCTGCCAGAACTCGATGAGCGACCCGTTCGCCGCCAGGTCCTCAATCGGCTTCGGGATGTTCTGGCCAATCAGCTGGAGCGTCAGGTAACCCGCGAACGCGAAAACGATTGCGGGAAAGCTCGACATGGTTGCCGGCTGCGTGTCCCTGTCCCGGGTGTATGCGATAACCGCCGCGATGAGGCTAGGCAACACGGCCAAAGCAATTGCGTGCTGCATCGCCGACATCAGCTGCTCGTAGTGGCGAAAGAATTGCCAGACGGCGAGCGCGCCGAAGAGTACGGCGGCCGGCAACTCGCTGTCCGCCCCGCCACCGTTGCGCGGGGGCTCACGGTACATGTTCGTGACGTAATTGTGGTTGTGGTTATGGTTGTGACTGTTATTGTTCGTGACCTTGTTGGTAACGCTCACCTTGTCGCCGACGTGGTTCCCCTTGCCGTTAATGCTCACTGACGTGTTATCGAAGTTGCTCATTGTTCACTTCCTTTTCCATGTTTTTGCAGCGGAAGACGAAACTGGGTTATCAGACAGCGATGAACCCGGGGTTAAGCGCATTGAAGTCGTAGTCATTGACGACCACGCTGCGAAATCTGAGCGCGAACATGTCGGCGTCGAGCACCTGGCTCGGCGCGCTCCCGTGCAGGACGCGAAGCGCCTCGGAAACGCACAGCGTGGCGGCGAATGCGCCGACGAACGCCGCGCCGACGGCCTTGCCTGCAAGCTCCACGACACCGCAGCGGCCGAGCTCGCCCTTCTCGAGGAGGTCGGCATAGAGGCCTTCGATGACGGGCTCCTTTTGCGGCTTTTGCGGCCACGTCTGGGCGGTTGTGCGCGACGCAGGGAAGGTATGCACGCGCACGCTCTGAAAGTCGTCGTGGCGGCTGCCGAGGCCCGCTTCAACGATGAAGCTGGCGCCCGCGCTTTCGAGCGCACGGCGCGCCTCCGGGTTGTCGACGCCGCAGAACAGCAACGACGGCTCCCCCTGTCCTATACGGGTCTCGCCGTCGAAATAGCGCTCGACGATAGCCGTCGAGAATCCGCGCTTTTCGAGCCACTCTGCGACCACGCGCGTTTTTCTTCGCCCCTTGTCCCGCTTCGCGGTCAGCACGGAAGTGCTCTCAGTCGACACGCCGACGTGGTCGACGTCCTGCAGAAGAACGTGAGGTGGCTTGCGCGCGTCCTTCGGGTACGGCAGCAGGCTCAGGCACCATGCGAAGGCCTGCCCAAGATGCCCCAGGCCGAGCATCCACGTAGACGACGGCAGCACCTGCAGCACGGGCCCGTCGCAGTCGCGAGACTCCCAGTTGACCTGCGCTGGAGCCCACAACGAAATGCCGGCAGGCTCGCAACCCGTCGGCATCGTATCGGCGACATGCTGAAAGGCCTGACTGACGGCGAGCGCTGCGGCAGCGACGGCCGTCAGCGGCATGACGTAGCCGCCGGTCTCGTCGTCGATGCTGTGGTGCTCGTCAGCTGGCGATGTCCCGGCGCGCCAGCCCGACATGAGCAAACGCACGTGAAATGGGGCGCTGCGCGTCCGGACGCTGCCGATTGCAATCGTCGGTCGGCCGGGCGCCGCATCGGCGAGTGTTGCGCCCGCTTCACACAGCGCGTTCGCGAGCGACTGGTTGCTACCAAGCGACGGATGGAGGATGACATCGCCGCAGCCTGACACCGACACGCCGCCGAGAAAGGCGCGGCGACCGAGCATCACGACCGCGAGCGCGGCCACCTGCTCGTGAAAATCTGCAGGCGCTGTCAGCTCGAGTTGCAGCTGATACTTCTCTGCAATCTCGTGTGCTTCTTCAAAGGACTTCGCCTGACCGCTGTCGATTAACCGTTTGACGGTTCGATGCAGCGCGTCGGCGTCATATTGGGACGACATACCTTTTACCTCACAGGCCGATATAGAAAAAACTGGAGTTGCGGGCTTCGCCGACCGTCTCCCATTCGTGGGAACCGCGATAAACGTAGATGCCCATATTCGTGCGCGAGAACTTCCGCGCTGCAAAGTCCGGCAGGATGAGCCCGATGTGTCCCTTCACGGCGACCATCGGGTTCTTCCTGTCGGTATAGCTTTGCCCATACCCACCGGGATGGGTATGGATGTCTGCAATGACGGACAGCTTCTGTTCGCGACAGATTTCCCACAGCCGCCCCATGTGCCGTCCGTCGATGTGCACATAGCCAGACTCGAGCGCCTTGGGGTCGAGGTCGTCGTAAAGGACGTACGAGTGAATCGTGCGAACGTCCCCTTCGCACAGCCCCATCAGAAAGGCACCGCTTTCGCGAACGCCTGCGCTGCGCATGCGAAGGTCCTTCACGAGTTCCTGCCACAGCACCGCCGAGCAGGCCAACTTATGCTGCGGCGACCAGAGGCGGCGTAAAGTCTTGCGAATTGAGAAGGACATGAAGTTCCTCGAGAAACTGAACAATCGACCCGTCGGGCTTCCACAACCTCGCGGGCATCTGCGTCACCCAGTTCGTGTGTCCCTGGATGGTGAGCCGGTCGCACGCCAGATAGAGTGCGGAACCGCCGAGCCAGTCAGGCCGAAACACATCCTTTACCCGGCCCCCCTTGCTGCGCGGCCACTTGTGATGAGCGAGCGGCGCGTTCAACGCCGCGTCCCATGGCTGCGCGGTAGGCGGTTGAGCGGGAAAGCCCGAAAGCTCGAAACGAAACGTGAACGAACCGACGGCGGCGGTGACTTCTATCACCGCATGCGGCCAGTCGAGCGTCAGGAGGCGCCACTTGCCGTCGGCCACCCCCATCTGGAACAGCGCCCGGTCGATGTCCGCCTGGAAAGCGCGGGCATCTGGGGTCGCCAGGTGTTGAGCGGCGTTCATCGTTTAGCCCTGGAAACGTTCGTTAGGCACGAGGTCGAACGACAGGTGATGCTGGTGCTCGTGCGTGAGCGTGCCGATATGGGTCGAGCCAGCAGGGCGCTCCGTCGTACCGCTCAGTTGCAGCACGTGTTCAGCGGCATGCGCGGCGTCGATACCGAACTCCTTGTCCGCCCATTGCTTCAGACGGTGAATCGTCATCGCGGGCGGCGCCTGGCGGCAAACCTCGCGACCGTTAAAGTGAACTACGACCTTGAGCTCGTGGTGACGATGGAAGTGCAGCTTCGGGTGCGGCTTGCCGCGGAGAATCTCAACCAGCATCTCCTCGGTCAGCACGACGTCCCCGTCCTCCTCAAAGACTTTCAAGTCCACTTCCACGCCACCGGCAACGGCGCGGACAATCTCAACGAGCGTGACGCTCTGCGGAAGGTCCATCGTATGAACCTGACGCGAGTCTTCTTTTTGATAAAAAATATGCATGATATGCATTCCTTAATGTGTTGGCCTTCGCAGCGGACGCCGCTCATTGCCTTCACTGACTAATGACAGGTTCATTCAAAAACCGGCAAAACAACCGCGAAAAATTTCCATCCCGAAGAGCTCACCGGTCAATCGATTAGAAGGACCGTTACCACCTTCAAACTCTTCAATAGTGATATGGCAGCGACCATCAGAAACCGGCAACGCACTCACAAAAAATTCCATCGCGAAGGCGCTACCAGTCACGTGACGGCGAGAATCCTCACCATCGTCGAACCCTTCAACAGTGATATGGCTGTGACAGCCAGGAACCGGCAACGCCTTCGCAAAAATTCTTTTGCCGCGAGCACCGCCTCCAGCAGGCCGACAGCGCGAGCCATACGCAATCATCGACGAACCCGTCAGTAGCGGTATGGCCGCGACGGACGGAATCCGGCAATGCATAAGCGAGCGCTACGGGTGGCACGGATGGTCCCGGCCGGAGGTTGGGTCGCGGGTTGGCAGCGGTCCGCGCCGTCATAGTGACGACCGCGGCGCTCTCAGGAACAGAAGGAGGAAAAGGGAGGGGGAGGCAGCTGTGAGGCTTTCAACCGCTAGTGTGTGTTGGTCACTGAAATGTCGAAGAAGCATTTCAGTGACCAATCACAGGACTTATAACTTCAGGGACGACGAAAGCTCCGAACGGAGCCAGACAAACTATAGGACTGGTGTCAGATATTCAGACTTGCTTACTCAAGTTACATCGGAAAAGCGATTCATCACCTCGGATACCTGCTCGGTAGATAGATGAGCTGATGCCAGCGCCTCCGCGAAAGACTCCTGACGGGTCCCCCGTGGTTCACCCGGGCCTAAAGATGAGGTCGTGAGTCTTGCCATTTGAGGACTTGCTAACAGGTGCGCAGTGACGATGTCCCTGGTAACCTCTAAAGCTGAAGCCAACGCGTCTATCAGACGCCCAGGTATGGTGGCGTATCGAATCTGTCTGTCCCGAAGCTTTGTCACAACCTGCTTTGGCAGTTGCAATCTCTCGACCAATTGCCCAAACTCACCTCGCGATAACCGGGAAATCGGATTCTGCGTCTTCACCGACGGCACGGGTGCACCCTTCTTCGCGAATTCATACCGAAAATTATGGAAATGACTTACCGCGAGCCGGGCTGCAGCCTCGCTCGCCTGCGTTTCCACGGGCTTGTCGTGAAACTCATCCTCAACGAGTGACGCGGCGAACTCGACAAGCTCCTCCTTGAACTGCGGGAACTCCTCGATGTATCGATGCAATTGGGCCGCCGTGGGGAGACTCTGCTCAGCCGCGAATTGCATCAGGACTTCGTCGACTTGCGGCTTGCTCTGCTTGATGTTGGTCATCTGTTACTCCTTGAAGTTTGCGAGCTTCTCTACGACTTGGTCCTGACGGTACTGAACCGCCCGACGTTTGATTTGGCATTCTTCTGCAATCGTCGTCTCGCTTGGGTCAATCGATTCAATCTGCACGCCGAGGCCGAGCAGGATGGCGACCTTCCGCAGTTTCTCGGGTAGCGCGCCAATCTGCGTGAGGAGCTGCTCGGTGAGCGCGCCCCGTTCTGGGTCGGACAACCACCCAGGTGGAAGCTTGTCGACGTCTCTAAATGCGTCGGTGTCGTCAGAGGCGGACTCCTCTTCGTCGTCCGTCGGGGTCGTCGAGACATAGCGTTGCCTCCTGCTCTTTTCGCGCCGCACTTCGCTGTGTATAAAGCCAGCGACCGCTTTGGAGAATGCGACCTCAAAGAAATCGATGCTTTCAGACTTGGTCACGATGTCGAACGCCAGTGCCTCACCAAATGCACTGTTGACGTTTTCCAGAGCCTCCTGCGAATACATGCCGCGGACATGGAGCTTGTGTGCAGCCACGGTCGAAAATCGGCTCAGCACGCGACTGACGAGCTCATTGACCACAGGCTCAGGCTGCCCGTCCCGGATGAGTGCAACCATCGCCTCGACACTGCAATGCCCGTGCGGGCCCCGCGAGGAGCCACGCAGACGGTCAATCAATTCTGTCGGCCCCAGCTTGCGCATCTCGGCCAGCTGCGCCTCAACCTGCTGTCGCCGTTCGAACGGCTGACCAGCAAGCGTCTTCTTCGTCAACTTCCGGGCCATACGCCCTCCCCTGGTAACGCCTGATAACTACCAATGGCAGTGCCCGTGAAAAACCGGCAAAAAGTTTTCTAAAAAATTTTTGGAAACGAAATTTTTCATAATGCGAAAAACACAAGGCGGCCGTCGCGGCATAACCCGCCAAAGAGTCACGATTCTCACAAGTTTCCGCCAGTTCAAGGCTTGTGCGAAGTGAAACTGCCAAATGCGCCGCTACTGGCTGAATAGCGGTCAAACATACATTTGCAGCCCGTTACGATGTGCTGAGGATGAGCACCCGAGGAGAAATCGTCGTGGCTGCGCGCGGCCTTGCGCGCAGGCTTCCGCTGCGGCCTGCGGGCACCAAAGCATCAACCGGGAAACTTGGCGTTGGCAGGAAGGCGAAGGGCCGCCCCCATAGCCTCTGACGCTTCGCTATATCTCGTCTCAAGCCACCGGACGCTGTCCTCAAGCAGGTTTGGCGCGCAGTCGTCAAATCCGTAGCGTTGAACCAGGTCCACGACCGTTTGGACATGTCCAAAAAATAGCAAGGAGTTCAGTACGTGTTGCAACGCGGACGTCTTTTCGAGCAGGTGAAATGCGGACTGCCAGAACCAAGTCTCCCCTGCGTTGCTATCTGCCTGGAACTCACGAATTGACAGTTCGCGCTGCACCTCGAACGCTTCGCAATAGCGCATGTTGTCGCGGGAAAAGTAGAGCAATGCTTCAACTTCGGCGAAGGCTTCGGGCGTGAGCTCTGAAGCCAGTCGCGGCCATAATTCACTTCGTTTCCGGTCAAGTTCCAGAATTTCCTCAATAAACTCGTCGTGTGTTTGCCTATCCGCAAGCAATGCTTCTACGTCTTTCGAACCTCCTGAATACCATCCCCTCACTACGTCAAGGTTATGAAGCTCACACCATGCGTCGAAGAAGGTTTGCAGGTGTCCTGCATTGGCATGAAGGAGTGGACGAGGTGCCTCGATGATTGCCGCCAGCTCAACGTTATCCTTGATGAGATTGACCGCTCGTCCAAATTCATTTGAGCTTAGCCCGAAACGCTCACGAATCGCCTTTTTCGCGTCATCGAATTCTTCGCTATCCCAGTTGTGCTTGGGTGGCAGCCGGTAGGCAATGCAGACGAGGTCGAACCTGGACAGATGCGCCGTGTACGTCTTGAAGCGATACTCATCTTTGAGAGACCTGCCTGTGTAGTTCAAGGTTCGAAGATTATCAATCAACCCTCCGAACTTTTTCCACAACACGCCGAGATTGATAATCGCCAGTTCGGTCAGGTGTTTCTGGTTCTCGCGTCCGTATGGATACCGGAAGACCTGTCCTGTCGCATCAATTTCAGCGAAGTCCATGACGTCCCGGTCGAGCAGCTCGACGACCTTCCTGTAGCGCCGGTCCATGAGAACGGAATGGTACTTAAAATAGTTCCATAAGCGACCGATATCGTGCGAGGTCTCGGTATCGATTTCTTCGAGTCGAAGCTCGTGACGTACGAGCGGGCGCAATGCGCTGATAGCCGACTTAATGTACAACTCGATAGAGTGACGCATGTTGAAGCAGATGGGATACACAAACGTGTCCGTCGAATGCTTCAACCCCCGGTGTCGTAGAACTGCTTCGAGTAGCACCTTCGCCGCATCAGCGAAGCCTTCGGCATAGTCAACAGCGTCGGGCGAACCGTTGTCTCCTACGCACGCATTTGCCCAGGAGGGCGTCGCGTTTCTAAAGGTCTGGTTTGAAATCTTTTCCGGCATTTGAAATCTCGGCGGTGCTCGACGCATAGTCGAAGCGCTATGAGCTTGCCCGCTCGATTGAAAGAGGGACTTGTCTAAAATCATGTACCGCCGGTTATGCATCGTCCGCGGCGTCAGGGAACAGAATACGCAGGTCTAAGCACCCTTCGAATAGCAGTTGCTGACACAAACGAATTTACTGCACTAATTGAGTCTTTCCTCGTGCTGTCGCGCGACATTTGTTGAGTCCCAGTCTAGCTATATATTTTCCAATTGGACAAAGCGGGCTTGGGAGAAACTTGCGAGCGAAATGTCGCATCTCGCTCGCTACCAAATTGCGTTCTCAGTAACCTACCCGAATCAAGCGGCAGTGGTTTGAGTTTCCGGAACAGCCGGTTGTTCCGTTGTAGCAATGTCCGCGACCAAACTCTTCGCGGCCATCTTCACCGGCGCCTTTTTTGCTCCCGCGGCTTTCTTGGCGACAGCCCTCTTGGTCGCCGCCTTTTTCGCGACACCCTTCTGGGCTGTTGCGACCTCATTGGCTCCAGCCTTCTTCCCAGCAGCCTTCTTGACCACTGGCTGCTTGTCGGCCGGAGTAGCGCCTGCAATCAAGAATCTGCTGCGGTCCTTGGCGTCAGCAATCCAAGCCGGCGCGCGCCCGCATCCACTCCATGTCGCGCCGCTCTTGGGGTCACGATAGAGCGCCAGCTTCGGTCCTTTTTGCTGCCTGTTGCCCGCAGTCGTACCGACTGTCTTCGATGCCGTCTTCTTGCCGGCCATCCGCGACTGCGTTGCCAATCAACAGCAATAACGAAAGAATCAATCGTTGGCGACTAACGACATTCTCGGCCAGTCTGTTCCTTATTTGGGGCACTCGGTGGGCCACGCGTCGAGTCGTAACATGCGGGCATGTCCTCCGTCGGAGGCTTCTACACCGGCGGGCCACGGCGCCGCCGCGGGAGCGAGCTTTGCGAGGAACGGCTTCCCTCTGGGCGCAGGCGTCGTACCTGAAACTGAAACACGAACGTATAGCTCGGGTACCAGATTACGCCAATAACGGTGGCGACCAACTCGCCCGAGAGTTTGGTGCCGGCGAGACTAATGAAGAAGGCCGTCGACGCCGCGGCAAGGAAAAGCCATTCGAGGAAGAGTCGGAACAGACTACGTCCTTCTGCGGTCCCTGCGAGGGCGCTGACAGCCTTCCGTATAACAACCTTGCGCTGAGCGTAAGGAACGGACGCGAGCTCGGGAACCGAGTTGTATGAAAAGTAGATGTGCATCGTCCTGTCGAACGTTCCCGTCATGCTATCCGATACCACGTACATCCAGCCGCCAGTACCAATGCAAGGGGCCTC
>Ga0209796_10000985_pt1 | contig 13589 bp, 14 predicted proteins | sample AgamicOrSfrz_FD_187167 | JGI IMG/M metagenome (GOLD analysis project Ga0209796, IMG submission 187167) | Agave microbial communities from Guanajuato, Mexico - Or.Sf.rz (SPAdes) (version 2) | ecosystem: Host-associated > Plants > Phyllosphere > Phylloplane/Leaf | place: Guanajuato, Mexico...
CGGCATCGTGCTTCCTGTCTCCATTAACGTCACGGTGAGTGATTTCTCGCGCAGCGGTTTTGCCGATGAACTGGCGCAGCACATTATCGACGCCGGGCTTACGCCTGCCGATATTCACATTGAGTGTCTGGAAACGGAAAAAGTGCTGGAGAGCGATACCGCTCTGCGCGAGCTCAACCGGCTCGATGCGCTCGGTTTTACCATCCTGCTTGATGATTTTGGCGCAGGCTACAGCAATATCAGCTACCTGCGGCGCATCCCCATTGACATGATCAAACTCGACCGCTCGCTGGTCAGCCAGATCGCCACCGATAACGACAGCCGCATCATCGCGCGCAATGTGATCATGATGCTGAAAGAGTTGAACTATGAGGTGCTGGCGGAAGGGGTGGAAGATGTGGAAACCGCGCGCATGCTCGAAGAGTATGGCTGCGATGAAGCGCAAGGTTATCTTTTTGCCCGCCCGCTTCTGGCGGCAGATATTCCCGCCTGGCTGCAGGACAGCAAACCCTGGCGCCTGCTGGCGAAGATCCATGCCGATCCCAGGCATCATTTGAAGAGTTAACCCCTCTGCGCACGCGGTAAGTTGAGCAGTAATACAGCGTCACGAAAATGTCATAAAAGTGCCATCTGTTTATATATCAAAATATTAAGCTCAAAATGCTCTGTTTCTGCTCAGCTCGACATTAAAGCCCTGCTTAAATAGGTCGATAGTGCTGGCGTGCGCGCCATTTGCGCCTCACCACCAGGGGAAGTGACACAGCATGAAAATTAACCATCTTACTATCGGGCAGCGTCTGGGTTTGTTGGCGACGTTACTGTTACTGGCAACGCTGTTTATGGGGATCCGCGGCCTCGCCATTAACGCTGGCGCACTCGCGCAAAACAAACAGATTATGGCAACCGAAGGCGAAGTTGCGCAGAGCATCGACACCGCGCGTAATGCGCAAGTGCAGTTCAAAATTCAGGTGCAGGAGTGGAAAAACACGCTGCTGCGCGGGACGCAAAATCAGGAAACCTTCGTTAAATATAAAAACGCCTTTGTTGAACAGAGCCAGAAAACGCAGGCGCTGTTAAAAACCCTGAGCGTGCTGCTTCCAAAGATTGGTGTCGCGAACAATGAGGTTGTCAAAACCATCGACTTGCATGCAAAGCTGGAAAGAGAGTATCTGGATGCCTTGCAGCACTACGATATTGCTGATGCCAGCAGCGCACAGCGGGTCGACCATATGGTGACCGGTATCGATCGGGAACCGACCAAAATGATCGATACGGTGGTGGCGAGCACGCTGCAATATGCGGCGCATATCCGCCAGCAGACCGAGGCGCACAATAACACCCTGTTTGAAGAGACGCGTCTGATGCTGACGCTGGTGATGGCCTTTACGCTGATTGTCGGCATGCTGATCACCTGGTGGTTAATTCGCAGTATTACGCGTCCGCTGGCACAGGCCGTCTCCGTTGCCCGCACCGTCGCCGCGGGCGATCTGCAATCCTCCTTCGTCATTTCCGGGCGCGATGAGACCGCCGAACTGATGCGCGCCATGCAGGAGATGAACCGGAACTTGACGCGCGTCGTCTCCGGGGTTCGCTCCGGCACTGAAACGATCGCCGGTGCCTCACAGCAGATTGCCAGCGGCAGCCGAGAACTCTCCGCACGCAATGAAGCGCAGGCCAGTGCGATTGAACAAACCGCCGCCTCGATGGAAGAGCTGACGTCGGTGGTGAAGAACAATGCTGATAATTCACGCATCGCCAGTGATATCACCCGTGAAGCCACGCGGGTGGCTAACCAGGGCGGCGAGGTCGTGGAGCGCGTCGTCACCACCATGAGCGAAATCAATCACCTTTCGACCGAGATCAGCAGCATTATCGGCGTGATCGACAGCATTGCGTTTCAGACCAATATCCTGGCGCTCAATGCGGCGGTAGAAGCGGCGCGCGCAGGGACTGAGGGCCGCGGTTTTGCCGTGGTGGCATCGGAAGTGCGCGCCCTCGCCCAGCGCTCCGCCACGGCGGCGAAAGAGATCAGTGAACTGATCCAGCGTTCGGTGAATCGCATTGATGAAGGCAATAAACTGGTGAGAAACGCCGGCAGCGCGATGACCGAAATTATGCAGAGCGTTGAGCGCGTAAGCCAACTTGTCGATACCATTTCGCTGGCCAGCAACGAGCAGAGTGTGGGCATCGATCAGGTACATGTCGCCATCACGCACATGGACGCCGCAACGCAGCAGAACGCCACGCTCTCACAAGAGTCCTCCGCTGCCGCGCAGGCGATGCAGCAGCAGGCGGAACAGCTGGTGGAGATGGTTCGCATCTTCAAACTTCAGCGCGACCCGGCATAAGCACACTTTCGCCAGGGGAATTACAAAGGCTGATGATTAATACACTGATCATCAATTTTATGAATCCCTCCAGCGAAAAATTTGCGTTTGTGCACTTTTGGCCGACAGGTTATAAAGTGCACAAGTGACGGATATACGCTTTAACAATTTGTACTCTCTTCGCTGGCAGTTTTGATGTCGAAACTGCCATCCTTTATTTCTTCTCCCTGCCTCCCTGCTCCGCCCAATATGCCCGGTTTATGGGCTTGTACGCAGAATGCGCCCCTGTTACACGCTTTAGTCTTGAATACTGATTTTTTATCCAGTATAAATGCTGCACGAAAAATTCAGACTGAATAGGACGACCCTGTGTTTGTTGAACTGGTTTACGACAAGCGTAACGTTGAAGGTTTACCCGGCGCGAGAGAGATTATCCTCACTGAACTGACAAAGCGCGTACACCGCATCTTCCCGGACGCCGATGTACGGGTGAAACCGATGCAGGCTAACGGCCTGAACAGCGATGCCAGCAAAAGCGATCGCGAAAAGCTGAACCGCATGCTGGAAGAGATGTTTGAAGAGGCGGATATGTGGATGGTTCAGGAGTAAACGTCAATGACGTGATACGCGCAGCGCGTGGTTTCAGGGTCGCTCTTTACCCCCACCGGGCGACCAAATTTAACATGTGGTGCGCTTATTCCCTGACTTCCGGGTAAATGTATCAAAGCATTTCCCTTGTTTAGGAAATATTTAACCGCGCAATCTCATAGTATTCGGCAAGGAGAGTAAACCATGCTGATACTAAAAGAGAATATAGGTAGCGGCCGCCACCGCCGGTGTTACCAGCACCCGTTTGATAGTCAAAAATGTGTCAAAACCCTCTATAACCCCGACGATGGCGGGTTAAAAGAGGTGAAGCGCGAAACGCGCTACTACCGCAAAAAATCAGGCTCTATTCAGGCATGCCAGGCCATTCCCAACTACTACGGTAAAATCCAGACCAATTTTGGCACCGGCCATGTTTTCGAACTGGTCACCGATTACGATGGAAAAATTTCCAAAAGCCTGGCCTTCTACCTGAAGAACAAGCGTCTTTCTCTGCCTCTGCTCGAGGAGAAACTCGCTGAGTTGCGCAGCAATCTCATTGAGTACGGCATCTCGACCATGACGCTGAAAGAGTACAATGTGCTGGTGCGTAAAACCGCGCCGCAAGAGTATGAACTGGTCGTTATCGATAATATTGGCGAAGCCGAGTTTGTGCCGCTCTCATCTTATTTCCGCTTTCTTCATCGCCGGAAAATAGACAGGTCAATTAAGCGCTTCAAACAACGCATCCATAAGATTATCAATACCGTTCAGGCCGCCTGAAAATAACGCAACCGGCTGTTTTGCCGGTGCGTTTCCCACCCTGATAAGTCAATACGCCACTAATCGCAAAGCAGCGCAACCCCTCATCCGCTATGTTAGCCCGCTAATTATTATCAATGTGGCAATATTATGAAATTCGATAAACGCCTGACGCCCACTACCGTGATTCTGGCGGTTTTCGCCTGCATCATTCCTTTTTTCGCCGACTTTTCTTTGCCCCTTTATCACGGGCTGTCGGTATCAGTGATAGAAAATGTCCAGGCACTATGGCTACTATTTGCTTTTGTTTTCACTTTACGCTTCGCGCTGACCACCCCGCTAACGCCTGAGCGCAAACGTTTCTGGATCTGGGCTGCGATGTGGTGGCTGGTATTGCTTGGACGCAGCGTCAGCTGGGGCCGCGACTATTTTCCGCATGAACCGCGCCTGCTCTTTCGTGCCATCTCGGTGTTACTGATTGGCGCGCTGGTGCTGTTTCCCCTCTTTTCCCATGCGCTACGCCAGCAGATTAGTGACCGCCTGCGCCATCAAACCCTGCTTATCTGGAGTTTTGCGCTGGTGGTCGTCACCTTCCTGATTTCCGACAGCGTGGAGCACCACCGCGCAATCGCCCACTTCTTCCTGCACAAGCGCGACTATCAGGATCTGATTGAAGAGCTGTATGAGTTTCCTTTTATGATTGGGCTCTTTTATGTCTGCCGCGATCTGATGCGCCGGGAACCGTTAACAGCGCATCAGTCGCAGGAGAGGTCACTCACGAAGGGGTTGCGTTGACCCTTTTTTGGCGAAGCCGAGCCAGATGAGCAGCGCCGTCAGCGCAATGCTCGCCAGCGTAATAAAAGCCGTGCGCCAGGAGTAGTGCGTCGCCACGGTTCCCGCAAGCGAGGGGCTGATGGCGGCCCCGAAGCCCTGCATCAGCATCACCAGTGCCTGCCCGGCATTGACGTGCCCCGTGCCGTTTAACAGCGAGGCAATAAAGCCGGGCACCGCCACGCCGAGAATACCGGCGCTCATCCCATCAAAAACCTGCACCGGGATCGCCGTCCACGGCGAGGGCCATAGCGCGGCGGTCATTGCGCGAATCGGCAGGATAATCAACGCGATAAGAATCAGTTTTTCATAGCCATATCGCTGGGCGTAGCGCGAGACCATCAGCGCCACCGGGATCATCACGCCCTGCGCTATCACCACCGTCATTGCCGCATATGCGCCAGGATTGAACAGCGCGGCGTTATGGCCTGAGGCTACCTGCATACTCAGCATTGGCAGCTGTGCGGCATTCGACAGATGGAACAGCATCAGGGTCAGCCCGGTGATGGTGAGCGCCGGGATTTTGAGCAGCGTAAAGAGCGACGGGATCTCGCCGAGCGTCTCTTCGGGATTGAGCCCGCGCGCAACGCGGTGATCGATATCTTTTTCGCGGATCGCCAGCACCGCCATCAGCGCGCCAAAGGCCATCACCAGCATCAGCAGGAAGACCGCGCCGATGCCCCAGTACCAGCTGGCAACACCGGCCAGCAGCGCCGAAAGCATATTGCCGCCGTGGTTGTAAGCTTCATTGCGTCCCAGCTGATGGGCAAAGCGTTGCTGCCCCACCAGCCCCAGCGTCAGGCCCGCCATTGCCGGGCCGATAAATGCCGCCGAAATGCCCGTTGCCACCTGGCTTGCATAAACCATCAACGAGCCGGGGAAGAACCACAGCAACAGCGTGCCCGCCATGATCAGCAGCGCCGCCACGGCGATAATCGCCCGTTTTCGCGCCGAGGCATCCACCACAATCCCGGAAGGCAGCGTCGCCAGAAGCCCGGCGATACCGCCTGCGGTCATCGCGTAGCCGATCGCTTCCGCGCTCCAGTGATAGTGAATCAGGAAGATCCCCAGAAAGGGACCAAGACCATCCCGCACATCCGCCATAAAGAAGCTGAGTAAACACAACGCCTGAATCGAACGTAATGGCATCTTAAAGTTCTCTTTTTTCCATATTCAATGAGCAGGCAGAGTCTACCCTGGCGAAGCGCTACCAGGGTGCGATGAAAGTGTTACAAAAATGTGATTAGTTACGCGACGGTCAGAATTAGCAGGGCCAGCCGAGCTGCTCGCGAATCGCCCTGCGGTAGGGCGTGTCGAACACGGCAGGAACCCGGCAGAGGTAGTCCTGCGCATGGTCCAGGGTGTCGCCTGATAATGAACGCAGATAATTGAGCGCATCATCGACACAGGGGATCCGCCCTTCAATGCCATTGAAACGCGGTGGCAACGCGGTCCAGATCACCGCATCAAGCTGTCTTGCCGCCGCCCAGGTGGCGAGAGTACCGTCCATATTGCCCGCCAGCACCAGCGAGCCGACGCCATCGTCGCGTGAATCCGGGATCTGCTCGCGCTTGCGCAGGGCCGCGGTCGCAAGCTCGAGATCGCCGGTATTGAGAAACGCCCAGTGAACCGGAACAGCCGGCGCGTTAATGCAGATCGCCGTTGCCAGCTCGCCCCCATCACCGACACGGGAAAACTCAATCGGTAAACGCGGGCCATCGGCATGCCAGCGGCTGGCCAGCGGTAAACCATCCGCTTTCCAAATCAGCGATCCCCATCCAAGACAGGCAATGTTCATTCTTGCTCCTTTGTCATTTTTTCCATTCACGACAGCTATAGCGCAGCCCTGTTGCAGGCCGCTGCGTCGCACCTTTTAAGCGTAGGCCGCGCCGCTAAAAGCGCCAGCAGCACGCAGGCATGAATGCGGATCGTCTGAAAATACTCACTGAGATTAAAAACGAGGCGTCGGTAAATCAGTCACTTGACAGCCAGGATATGGATAAAAAATGCATATTTAACAAACAGATACAGTTATAAATCCCGCTTTGGCAACAATAAAAATAGTGTATGGGTGGGTGTCATTGCCCTGATGGAAGTAACGCTAAATGGAGAAAAGAAAGATGAAAATGACAATTGCTGCCCTGGTTTTGATGATAGCGGCGGGTAACGCTGTTGCCGCGCCGGGCTCTGCCCTGGCGCTCAATAGCGGTGAAGCGGCTGGCGCAAACGCCTCTGAATTTGCAGTGGGATCTTCCGCCATTGCAGGGGTGACCGTCGCCACGGCCATAACCGGCCTCGCACTGCTGGCGGCTGGCGGCAATAACGGTTCGAATACTGGCACCACAACGACGACAACCACGTCGACACAGTAAGTTGCGCTTCGCCTCCGATTCAGGCGGCTGGCATTTTACGCAAAACGGGAACCTTAGGGTTCCCGTTTTATTTGCGCGCTTGTCAGTGCGAAATTAAATACGCATTCACATATGCGGCCTCAAATAAACCTTGAAGTTTTTTTCTGTCTATTTTCTGTTCAATAGTGACAATTATGGTAGCTTTAATTGCGTCACAATGATGTTAAGATATTTCTGATTGCAATAATTGGAAATATAAGATGAATAAGTTTTTAGCTTTAGTCGTTGGCGTAATGATGGTAACAGGGTGCAGTTCCCGCGTGGCAGACCTGACAGTAGCAAGTACCAAAAATTATAACCTTAACTCCAATAAGTTTGTAAAAGGTGCTCGCGTGAAAGCCGAGGATTCTGCGCCAGTAGTAATTTTCCCGTTAGGTATTCCTAATGTAAAAACCGCTATTGATCGCGCGATTGAAAAAGATCGTTGCTCTGTTGCACTGTCGGATATTGTCGTGACGCAGTTTAACTACTCTTTCCTGTTTGGCAAATTTGGTTACCTCGTTGAAGGTACCCAGGTCATTGACCGTGCTCAGCCGGGTTGTGAAAACGCCAGCTGATGATTACCCGGCCAAGGCCGGGTTTTTACTTTCTACGCTTCACAGAGTTCAGTTTTCCCACGCCTTATTCAGATCGCCTTTATGCTTTGTAACGGCCCGGAAACGTTTTCAGTATGATGTATTGTCATTTTTATAATTAACATCTGAAGATAGGTTTAATTTGCTTTGCCAAAATGGCAAAGTTCATCGCGAAACAGGGGCAAGTATGAGCTCAGATTATAAGGGTAAGAATATTTTTGGTGCTGACATCTATGAAGGAAAGGATGGAGGTATTTATCATAATAAAGATGAAGCAGAACAAAGCTATAAACAGAATAATAACAGCTATGATTCTTCATCTTCGTACAGCAACCAACACACTGATTACAGTTCACAATCCTCATACCGCTCCTACTCAGGGGGCTCATCTGGCATATCAGATAGCGCATGGGACAAAATTTTAGGTGTGGTGCTGAGCACGGTGGGCAGCTGGTTGATCACATGGTTGACGTATTCAATTCAGCACTCGAATCACTCACTTAGTGTACTGTTCAAATTCTTATCATTAGTCTCTTTCTTATTTTTTTGGCCGGGAAAAATCCTTGCAGCCTTGATAGAGAACAACACCATACCCGGTTTTCCGCTGCTTTATATCGCAATCCCGCTTTTGAATTTTTTCTGGCTTTGCCTGATTGGTAAACTCCTACTTAAAAAAGCAAAGTTTAACCGCGTATTCGGCAAATTCAGTTTTAAAAAGCATCGGCAACTTTCATGGTTTAAAGTCGCGTTAGTGCTTCTTTCATTTCAATTAGTTATCGCGCTCAGCGCCTTATTGTAAATAGCTTTACCCGCCAGTTAAGACATATCAGCTGACCGGGTTCGTAATGCGTATAAAAACGGGGGCACCTGTGTATGCCCCGTTTTATTACCCTATCTGCACGGTATTAAACCGGCATAGAGAATGTTGTGACTTTATCCGTTTGCGGATCGATGGCAATGACGCAGATGGCATAGTTACCGCCAAGACGGTCTTTCCTGTCGGATATTTTCAAATTGTAGGTTTGCGAAAAAGAGGTGTAGCTGGACGAGTTGGACTCATTCAGCCTGAAGCCAATAAGCTGTTCGAAATAGCTGCGGCTCTTACCGATGCTGGTTTTGCACTGCTCGTTTGTGATGGTGCCCTCCCTCCTGGCAGAGGCGCTCTGCGGTGCGTTTGTGCCTTTAGGTGTGAGCGCGGCGTTCGCCGCGTTCATCTGATCTTGCATACTTTTCTGGAAATCAGCGCATGACGCAGAGGCCAGTATCAGGCCACACAAAAGTACCTTCTTCACTATTTTATCCATCCTGTTCAGGTTAAAACGGCCGCGACGCGTCGCTTGCTGCGAAGTCCTGCTTTTTATTTTCAAAGAGTATCAATCGTGCAAAAAATATCGTTATCTCACCTGCATGCGATATTCGATCATGCCGCTTTTCTTCGCCACCCAGTCATATAAACGCTGCCCGCGATAATTAGTTTCGTGGGTGTGCCAGTAGAGATGGCTGGCGTGACGCTTTCTGCTCTCTCGCTGCACATATTCAATCAGCTGCTTGCCCGCCTGCTGGCCGCGAACGGATTCGCAAACATAGAGATCTTCAAGATAGCAATAATCGCTCTCCGCCCAGGTTGAGCGGTGAAAGAGATAATGAGCAAACCCCACCACTTTGCCGTCATATTTCGCCACCACGCAAAATACCGGCTCAACCGGGCTGAAAAATCGTTGCCACGTGCGTTGAGTCACCGTTTCGGGAATATCCACCTTGTAAAAATCCTGATATTTCTCCCACAGCGGCAACCAGCCCTCATAATCACTCTCGATGACCGCTTCAATAGTAAAAATAGTATTACTCATAGTTATGACCTCTCTTTTTTATATCTGTTACGTGCCCGGCAGGCGTAAATAAGCTGCACCGAAATAGATCCCGGCGGTAATTTCCCACCCATTGAATGGAAATAGCTCATTACGCTTGCGAAATGATTATAAGCAGGCAATGGCACGTTTAGCCCCACCAATTTTCGCATACAGAGCAGACCAATTTAGGTTCGGCATTTGCCCCTGTTGCTTTAGACTGGCGGTTAAGATGCGTCATGGCGGGGAGAGCCAATGTTTAAGCATGCACAACTTGAAACGGTAAAAGCGTGGATGATCGATCCTGCCAACGGATCATTGCCGCTGCATGAGAGGATCCAGCGGGCGATACGCACGCTTATCCTCGACGGGATCTTGTCTGAGGGGAAAGCGCTTCCCGCCTCCCGCGCGCTGGCAGCATCGCTTACGGTCTCGCGGGATACCATTGAAGCCGCCTATAGCCGCCTGCATGCGGAGGGGTTTATTGAACGGCACACCGGAAAAGGGAGCTTCGTCTCGCCCCGTACCCGGCTGCTGAAATCGCAGGCCAGGCAGCGCCGTTCAAGCGCTGGAGTACGCAAACCCGCGCTCAGCGCCCGGGGAGAGGTCATCTATCAAAGCGGAGGGGTGCGCGAATTTTCCCGCCCTCGCCCGCTGGCGCCGGGTATTCCTGAAACACGGTTATTCCCGATCCCTACCTGGGAGCGCCTGCAGCGCCAGGTGCTGAAAGAGTATCGTCACCAGGTTCTTGATCAAAGCCCGCCCCAGGGTATGGAGCGGTTACGACGGGCCATCGCTGAGTATGTCAACCTGGAGCGCGGCGCGCACGCTACCGCAGATCGCATCATCATTGTCACCAGTTCCCAGCAGGCACTCACACTCTGCGCAAACGTGCTGATGGACAACAACGATAGCGTGGTGATTGAAGATCCCGCCTATCAGGGAGCGCATAAAGCCTTCAAAGCGGCCGGGCTGAACACCCTGCCGGTTACGCTTGATGATAACGGCCTGTCGATTGAGCAGCTTAACGCCCTGAGCGAACCGGCCAAGGCGATCTACCTCACCCCTTCTCATCAGTACCCTACCGGCGCCACGCTCTCACTCGATCGGCGGCTGGCGGTTATCGACTGGGCAAACCGGCACCAGGCGTGGATCATTGAGGATGATTACGACAGTGAATTTCACTATGAAGGCAAACCGATGGCCTGCGTACAGGGGCTGGATGGATCTGATCGGACGATCTATATCGGCACCTTCACGAAGTCACTGTTTCCGGGGCTGCGCCTCGCCTACATGATCGTTCCCGATGAGCTGGTAGAACCGCTGACGGTGGCGCGCACGTTAATGGATGGTCATACCGCCTCCATTCCCCAGCTGACGCTGGCTAAATTTATCGAGGGTGGGCACTTTGGCGCTTATGTGCGGATGATGCGCGGCGTCTATGTTGCGCGGCGTGACAAACTGGCCAGCCTGATTGAGCAGCACCTCGCTGATTTCGTCGCCTGGGTGACGCCAGCGGGTGGCATGCAGATGCCCTGCCACCTCAAAGCGGGGATCGCAGAAGCTGAGATCGCTCTCGCCGCCCGCCGCGCGGATGTCGATATGCTCGGGCTGACCGCGTTATATGCAGGCCAGCCTGCCTCAACGGGTTTTCTGATGGGCTTTGCCGCCTACAACGAGCGGGAAATTGAGTCCGCTGTGTTGAAACTTGCAGCGATTTTTCGCGCGCGCGGACGAGGGTAGCTATCTATCTTTTTGCGCACCAGAGCAGAAACGCGCAGGCGCTGACGCCTGCCCCGGCTATGCAGACCGCGCTCCAGCCAAAGTGAGCGTAGAGCTGGGTGGCAATAATTGCGCCCGTTGCGCTGCCCGTCGAGTAAAAACACATATACGCGCCCACCAGGCGGCTTGCGGCCTCTGGCCTGGCGGCGATGAGTGTGCTCTGGTTGATTACGTGCACCGTCTGCACGGCGAAGTCCAGCATAATAATGCCGACAACCAGCCACAGCAGAGAAGATTCGATGCCAGCGATGGGCAACCATGAGAGCGTCAGCACGACCAGCGCGGCACCGCAGGCGCTGCGTCCCCAGCCTCTGTCAGCCCAGGCACCCGCCTTCGCCGCCGCCAGCGCACCAGCCCCCCCTGCCAGGCCAAATAAGCCAATCTCAGTATGGGATAACGACAGCGCGGTGAGCGGCAACACCATTGCGCTCCACAACATGCTGAACGCAGCGAAGATAAGCAGCGCGAACGCACCGCTTCTTCGCAACTGCAGCTCGGTGATAAAGAGCCTGAAAACCGAACGCAGCAGAGAGAAATAAGGCGCGGTGCGCTTCTCAGCGGATGGTGCGGGCGCCGCTTTCGCCACCACGCAAGCCATCAGCACTATCAGGCAGGCGGAGGTCAGGTAAACCGCCCGCCAGCCGGCAATATCAGCGAGGCTGCCAGCGATAACGCGGGAGAGCAAAATACCCAACACAATGCCGCTGGTCACCGTGCCAACAATTTTTCCGCGTTGCTCCGGTGCCGCCAGGGTGGCGGCCCAGGCCACCACCAGCTGCACCACCACCGCCAGCAGGCCAGTAAAGAACAGCGCGCACAGCAGAGTGACAAAATTGGGCGCTAATCCCGCCGCCAGCAGTGCCGTAGCCGAGAGCGACAGCAGCGTGGTGGTGAGGGTTTTTCGGTTGATCCCATCTCCGAGCGGCACAAGAAAAATCAACCCGAGCGCATAGCCCGCCTGGGTTGCTGTTACCACGCTGCCAATCACCCCCTGGGGAATATTGAGCGTCAGCGCGATGGATTCCAGTAAAGGCTGTGACGCGTAAACATTTGCCACCGACAGCGCGCTTATCAGCGAGAACAAAAAGACAATGCCCGGTTTCAGCACCTGAGCATCGCCAGATACTGCATCCTGCGTGATACCCGCCTCTACACTCAATTTATTTCTCATCGCGCCTGCCCATTCTGGTTTCTTTTTAAAACCACAAGAGCGACAGAGATAGCATTCGAGGTTTTCTTTTGCAACCAGTTTGCGCGGAACTTATACTCATCTTCCTGAAAAGAGATGCCGGGAGTGCAGAAATGGCGAAACAGGAATCCCTCAGAACCAGTGAATGCCCAGTGGCCCGAACCCTCGAGTCGATTGGTGAGCGCTGGTGTTTGATGATTATCCGGGAAGCGTTTGACGATGTGCGCAGGTTTAGTGAATTTCAAAAAAATCTGGGGCTGGCAAAAAACATCCTCGCCGCTCGCCTCAAACTGTTAGTTGAGCATGGCATCTTTGAGATCTGCCCGGCTTCCGATGGCAGCGCCTACAGTGAATATGTGCTGACCGACAAAGGCCGCGCGGTGTTTCCCATTGTGGTGGCGATGCGGCAATGGGGTGAACGCTATCTCTTTGCAGAGGGAGAGGTTCACTCTGTGCTGGTGGATAACACCAGCGGTCAGCCTTTGCAGCCGTTACGTGTCTGCTCCGCAGAGGGGAAAAAAGTGGAACCAGCGGATTGCCACCGCCAGCGGGTGACATCAGGCGGCAAAGGGTAATTGTTACGTCGGTTACCGCTCATCCGCGCTGCATCGCTTTTACCCTGTCGACAAAAAGCCTCAATGCGACGGGCATATGGTGATGTTGCGGAAAATAGAGTGCGATCCCTGCTGACGCCACCGCCCAGTCGTCAAGCTGCGTCACCAACCGCCCGGCGTCCAGATGCTGGCGGGCATAGCGCTCCGGCACATAGGCAATGCCCAGACCGGCGACGGCGGCTTCGACCATCAACGCGCTGTTATTCAGCGTCAGGCTGCCCGGCACATCCAGCTCGAACTGCGCTTCACCCTGCTGATACTCCCAGTGGTAGCGTTTTCCACCCGGCAAACGCTGGCGCAAACAGCGGTGCTGCATGAGATCGTGCGGATGCGCGATTGTTGGCCGCCCTGCCAGATAGCCGGGCGAGGCGACCGTCACAAAACGCAGCGGCCCGCTGAGAGGAATGGCGACCATATCGCCCGGCACATCTTCAACCAGACGAATGCCGGCATCAAACCCCTGCTCGACGATGTCGACCAGTTGCCCCTGCGCCACCAGATCAATTTCAATTCCCGGCTTTTGCTGGATAAAGTCCGGTAACACCGTTTCCAGTAGCAGGCTTATCGCCGTATCGCTGGCGCTGATACGCAGCGTGCCATAAGGCTGCTGCGCATTAGCGCTCACATCATTTAGCAACTCATCCATTTCAGCCAGCAGCGGCGACA
>Ga0209796_10000989_pt1 | contig 13524 bp, 10 predicted proteins | sample AgamicOrSfrz_FD_187167 | JGI IMG/M metagenome (GOLD analysis project Ga0209796, IMG submission 187167) | Agave microbial communities from Guanajuato, Mexico - Or.Sf.rz (SPAdes) (version 2) | ecosystem: Host-associated > Plants > Phyllosphere > Phylloplane/Leaf | place: Guanajuato, Mexico...
TGTTGGATTTTTTAAGAGGCTTGATGCCCGTTATCGGGTTCGCCTCTATATATCCGTTCCCGTGCGCGAAGGCGAAGATGGCTTTCAGATCGGACATGCTGGAGTTAACCGTGGCGGCCGTCCTGCCTTTCTTCTCTATATTCATCTTCCTGCCGGTGAAGTAGCTTCCGTTCAGCAGTTCGATACGCAGGTTAAGCAGATCCTTCTGCATTATTGACCTGATGTCCCGGCTGTTGCCTATGTTGTCCAGAGTGACCCTCACCCGACGTTCGGTCGTCACATACGAGCTGTTCGCCCAGTCCGGCTTTTTGAGCTTTAGCCATAAATCCGCTACTTCCCGTATTGCCACCGGCTTTGAAGATTCCACTTCGTTTTTAAACAACGGCGAGTCGGGGAACTGGCTGCGGTAATCAAACGTCCCTGTTTTTATACAGCAAGGCGCCGTTATAGGCTGGCTCAGCGGCGATGGAGATAGCGATGGCACCAGTCAGCAGCCGACACAAGTAGTCCAATAGCAATACAGGCGCAGATAAAGCACAGGACGATGCTCACTGCGCTTATTTTACTGGGATGAAATCTGTCAGCTATAGCCGCTACAGCTAGCCACGCAGCGGGGACCAGCAAACAGGCTATAAGACGGCCGATGCGGACAGATTTGGTGTGCCTACGGGACCATCTGACTAATCTACGCATCCCTTTTATCGCGCCAATCAGCAAGAAAAAACCAACAAGCCAGTAAAGCAGCGGCGGCCACATTCTTGCAGCAATGACAACAAGCGCTACCGATATAGTTAGCTGCACAACAGGATTCATTTAACCCCCTTTAATGTTATCGCTTAGACGCGAAGCATAAACACGCCCGGAGCAAGCCAATGGCCGATATTACCGCCAACGTTGTAGTCAGTATGCCGTCTCAGTTGTTCACTGCCGCGAGAACCTTTAAAGCTCTTGCCGGCGGGAAGATTTACATCGGGAAAATAGATACGGATCCGACTATCCCATCTAACTAGGTTCAGGTTTATGTATCAAATGAAGACGGGAGCTACGTTCCTGTAGCTCAGCCTCTGCTTATTAATCAGGCTGGCTATCCAGTGTATGGTGGGCAGATTGCCAAATTCGTGACCGTAGAAGGTCACGCAATGGCGGTTCTTGATATTGATGGCGTACAACAGTTCTATTTCCCTAATGTTCTGAAGTACGACCCCGACCAGTTCAAAGACCAGTTAAGCAGCGACGATATACGCTATGGCGATGCCATGATCGCGGTTAAGCAGCCTTACACTGGCGCGGTACTTACAAATCAGCACAACAAGAATGCAGAAAATCTGTCAGTAACTGATTTTGGAGCAAAGCTAGACGGCACTACTAATGACACCGCAGCATTCCAGGCCGCAGCAGCTACAGGTCTGCCAGTTTACATCCCTGCTGGCTCTGTATTCCTGAGCGCGTATGTTGATGGCCTGTTCTGGTCTTACGGTGAAATCACCTTTACATCGACAGGACATGCACCTTATTCGGTTATCAGCAAAAAGCGCTTTAATGCCATGTTCACAGACTTCCGGGAGAAGATGTGCCGCGGCGATACCGTCAGCATTACCTGCTTTGGTGACAGCACGACGGAAGGAATTGGCAGCACAGGTTGGGGCGGCCGGCCATCAGGCAGTCCTACCTCTATTGCTCCTCCGGGTGCTTACCCTAATCGACTTCAAGGCTTACTTCAGGAAATACACGACAACACAAAAATATCTGTAAATAACGCTGGCGTGGCGGGGAAACAGATTCTGGACGGCTGGGCTTACAATAACTACGCGGCATACGCCAAGAATGTTTATGGTGTTTCTGATGTGGTGATTATTGCTTTCGGCATTAACGACGTATATCAGACTTCCTACACTGTCGAGGCGTTCCGCGCGCAGTATGAAAAGCTGATTTATCTCATCATCAAGGATAAAAAGGTTTTACCGATCCTGATGACGCCAAACAGCACAATCCAGGCTACTCAGCGCCACACAGCCATGATTAAAAGTGCAGCAGAGGTGGTAAAAGATGTAGCGGCAAAGTTCGGGATTCCTGTTATCGACCAGCTCTACTGGCAAAATCTATGGCTGCAGTCGAGCCATGACCCAGCTGCAGTCTGGAACACGGTGCAGCCAGACTTTATCCACTTTAACGACATCGGCTACATGTTTATGGCGAGCGTAGTGGCTAAAGAGCTGAGTCCGATCGTAGCCTACAACACCGATAAATATGCCCGCTACCCCGCATGGGCTGGAAAGCTAAAAAACCGCAGAGGTTCCGCATTCGGGCAGGAGCTTGGCTACTACCGCCCAATCAATAACGCCTTTGGCGTGACAATGATATGGGACACAACCACAGCCCTGGCTAACGACAACATTGTGGATATGTGGATATGGAACGACAAGCCAATTGGCGCTATCCGCTACCACAGCGTTAACCATGACGGCTGGCTTGCCAGCACGGGATATGCATCATGGCCGCTGTTGACTGTTTACGCCAAAAGCTACAGCCCCGACATTGTTCACAGCCAGGAAACGGTGGCCGGCGCCGGGCAGGGTGTGCAGGCAGCAAACTTGTCGGCGGAGTGTTCCCAGTTGCTGGGTAGCGGCGGGTTTGGCAGAGCAGCCCCTTTCGGTCTGGTTCGGCTTGTTTACACGCTTCGCGCCAATCCACCGACTGGCGGCGCATTCTTCGGGTATTTCTCTGTATCGGACCACTCACCGCGCGGCAAAGAAACCGTAACGGCTGGTGACATCACTACAGGTACAGGAACCAACCTGGTCAACGCCATGCCATTCGACCCGACCGTGGATCTACGGATCGGATTTGGCGTCGATGGAAATACTACCCGCATGCGCATGAACGGCAAAATGCCGCTCGGTACAGGCGTTGTTATTCTGGAGTCAGCAGTTTACTCAACTGACGGATCTGATGCCTCAAATCTGCGCACAGGCTTTCTTATCAGCCGAACGGCGGCTAACCGCATCAGCATGCGACCGGTGGTGTGGACTAACGTGAATGGCGCTACGACAACGTTTGGTGTCGAGACGCTTGGCGCGACGTGGACAGATTTTAGTTCGACGGATGCCTATAACTTCACGGTGTTAATGGCTCGTTCGCAAACGACGTTTTCGATAACGCTGTATAGCAACGACAAAAACACGCTTATAGGCACATGGACAACTGGCATCGGTAATTTTATCGGAAGTACAGGAGGGGTCTCGGGAAGTATTTTCACTGCGTCTAACTGCCCGGCAAACTCGTACGCGGAGCATCACTTCTTTATCCAGTAATTAAGCCGCCGGAGATCTTCCCGGCGGCATTAATGATTTAATTAATAGAAGGGCGTGGCGGCTCTAAGTGCATTCCCTGTATTGATAATGATGCAGTCTTTTTCGCATCGGTTTTTATCAGAAACAACAGGGTCGACGGGGATCTGAAAGTTGAATCCCTTGTTTTTCTTTATATAGTCGGCCATGCCGCCAATAACCCAAGGAGCCGCAGATGAAATTCCACCAAATTCATCGCTGATTTGCAGCTTCTCAAATGCATAAAAAGTCGGGTTAGACAGGTCAAACATTACCGTTCCGGCGAAGTCTTTAGGTATCACGCGTGTAAATTCGCTGGAAAGCGCCTGCAGTTCGCCCTTCTGAGGAATAACAAACCCGCGCATAATATTGTACTGGCTGGATACGATGGCGGTAACAGAGACGGCAATCAGCAGCGCCGGCCTGAACCTTCCTGCACTGAAGGCAATCCGGATAAGGCCCAAAGTAAAGAGGGTGCTTACTATCATGCTCATGCCAATAAGTGATCGATACGCCGCCCAGCTCTCTGCGATTGCGAGGTTAAGCGAAAAGCTGCCGATGGCAAGAAGGATAGCCAGAAACACCTTCTCAAAGGGGCTCTTCCCATTGAAGAACGACGCCATGCCAATCAGGATGACCACAACACTAAGTGACACATACACATCTCCGGCCGTAATGAAGTAATTTTTCAACGCCATCACTAGCGGCTGATGAATGAACCAGTCTAGCTTTCCGGGGATGTCATGAGTAATAGCGGCGCGGTCGAGAGTATGCCCGTACATCCGCATAGGGATGACTTTCGCCATGAAAACACTAGAGGCCATACCGATGCAGGCAACGATAAAAGACAGGATAAGTTTTTTATAAGAAATTCTCTGCTCATCAAGGCAGTTATCGACGAACACGAACGCCAGAAAGCACATTGCAGCTGGCTGATAAATAGAAAAAGAAAGGATGATAAGCGCGCTGGAGATGATGGCCTTAACAACAGCGTTTATCTTCATCCTAGAAGTTAACATGTCATAAGATGCCAGTGATAGCAAGACGGACAATGCAAACGGGAAGCAAGTAACCCATGCTGCATAAAGCTGAAGAGATGGGATAAGGCAAGCTAGTATTGATAGAGTAATTCGCTCTGCATTATTCCGGAGAATTTGGCGTCTGGAAAGAAATGAAAAGAGGTAGATGCCAATCATAGCTACTGATGCGCTAGCGAAGAGTCTAATCCACGCAAGAGAGTCCATGTTGCTGGAGATTTCAAACGCCATCATCCTCAGTAAAGCATAACCCGGCCGTCCGGATATTATGTCCCATCCAAACCCCTGATATGAGCCTTGCATCATCTGCTGAAGGAGGGTGTAATCATCGAGGTATGCATAGGTGAAAAGATATGCAGGCGATAAGCCTGCAAGCACCGCCGCAAAAACGATTAACATACTTATCTTCGATGTAAGCATGCTGTTTCCTTTTACTTGAAGCGGCTCAACTGGTTCTTTCATAACATCCCTTACATTGTAAATAATTTCATTTTGAAAGCTTTGCATTTGCTGCCTTAATTAACTTTAACTTAACTAGATAACAAGTTTCCTCAGGTACTTGATTTTATATAGAATTAAATAATAGATGGTGCAGGCTGCATAAACCATTATTGTAATAAAAGCGGCGCTTAATATAACTGGCTGCGCTTTTAGCTGAGATGAGGTTAGTAAATATTCCAGAGGAATTAAATGGAAAAGATAAACACAAAAGCTTGAATCGCTAAGGAATTTAAGGAGTTTTGATGTTCCGCCATGATGGCTACATTTTATTTTACTCATCAGGGAAAAAATCAAAATGCTGACAATTAAAATTCCCATAGAGTTATACCAAGTGAATCCTTCGTTGGTGTTTAACACTCCTTGCGACTTCAAATAGAACTGAATGTAAACAACGGTGGATATCGCTAACGCCAGCAACAAAGTGATAGTTATGGCCTTTACATTTTTGATAATTTTTCTTTCATGTATGAGATACCCAATAATGAAGTAAGCCAAATAAGTTCCTAGAAAATCGCCACCAAATACAGTATAAACTGAGCCGCTGCCTGCAAGGATATTCTGGGACACAGAAAGAAAATAAACTATAATGCAAAGTGAAAGATATATTAATATCTCGCTGTTTTTTAACGCTTGGAGCATTCTTCCTACAAATGGAGCAACAAAATAAATTCCAATTATAGTAAACATAAACCATAGTTGGTAGGCGTGCATCATGCGACCATGAATTAAATCATTAAAAAGGTCATCATATTTAATCTCACCTTTATTCAAAGTGATAACAAATATGTTTGTAATAAAAAAATAGAATGCAAGAACTAAAAAGAACTGAGGTAATCTTTTTTTGTAAAAACCAGCGACACTCATCTGGTTTATTTTTGGAAGTATTAAGGCGCCTGATATCATGAGAAATATAGGAACTCCGCACCTGCCGATGATGCGAAAGGCCTGATAAAGTCCAAATTTGAGATCTGAGATATTTGGATGAGTAATCATCAGTTGATCAGTAGTATGTAAAGCAACAACGGATAACATCGCAAAAAACCTGGCAAAATCCATCCAGATAACTCTATTTGATTTCATATCCATACCTTAATGTTATTTTTGTGCATTTTTCTTATATTGCTTGCGCCAGTCCCACTCACCCCATAGCCATGCTGCGACCATGAGTAGGTTAAACCCATGCTGACTCATAATGTTTTGGCTTGTAACTCTCTGCAGAAAGCAGAATATTCCTACTATCCTGATAAAAGCTTTTAACACCATAGCTCCATACGATTTGTCTGATTTGTGACGGTGGAAAGATAACTCAAACGGGGGGTTTTTGTAAGGTATTTGTATGGATTATGGAAGTAACACAGTTGTAAAACTGATACATCAGCGCTTAGCTGCCTATGTTTTGGTGGATTGCTGCCATCTGACTGATCCAGCTGTTCTCATTTCCATGTGCGACATCTGCAAAAAAAAACAACCGCAGCGGCTTGCCAAAGTTAACCCGCAATATTGCTGTGTTTATATACAGTAATTCTTCAGGACATTCTTATGCCACGCGATTATGAAATAACCACAGCCTTCAAAGATGCGATCAGGCTGGATGCTAAAAGCCGGCGGATAGTGACAACCAACGACTTTCGATTAGCGCTCGAAAAGTACAATCATCACTGGCCTTTGGAAGAGTGCAACCGCTGGATTAAGCGCTATCAGACGTTCTTCTTCGAACTCGTCACGGACGGAGGAGAGGACAAGACGTGGGCTCTGCGGAATATGGGGTATATGAGGTGAGCACGCCCTATATTGAAGAGGGCTTCGAGCCTCCATCTTCAAGCGCGTTCCGTATCGAGACGTCTGACGCGGTTGTCATCGTTAACCGCGCCGTAAAAATGAAGCCAGGCGATGAGGTAGCGTTTCAGTACGATGGCTATCCGATGGTCGGCAAACTGTTCGCTTCGGGGCTGATAACGCAGGACAGCGAAACTATCGACGGGGAAGGGCTGGAGGGCATCATCGTGCTCGGTAAAGTTACCGCTACGATTCTGGATGAAGACGAACAGTCCCGGCCAACGATCTGATTAAGCAAAAATGTGTGCTACCGGAGCCAGTAGCACACATGAAGCACAAAAAAATACCGCAAAACACCTCGTATTCACCCAATGGGCAAAATGTGCCTTGCGGTATGCTTCTGATAAACCTTGAATCACTCTGAATCAACATACTCCTGCAAAACTGCAAAGTGAAATTATTAATATGCAGGTTTAGGTTAGCTAACTAACTAATAAATTTAAAATTAAGGATTAGAGCGCTTTGGTGTAGGGCATGGGTGGGACAAACTCGTTCAGTTTTTCGTTGGGTAGGCTCCTTTGTGCTTCGTCATTTTCCTTCATCCAGGATCCGTATACCTGATATACCCTCTGCGCATTAGCGTGCCCCATCTGACTGGCAATGAAGTTGGGGTTTGCTCCTGCCGATAATGCCCAGTAGGCGAAGGTGTGCCTGGATTGACAGGGTTTGCGATGGGCCAGCTCACCTTCGTGCTCCGTTCCCTGTCTGTTCAGGCGATTCTGGTGAATAGTAAGCGCCTGACCTGACGTTTACTGCATCATGTCTGGCGTTCTACGTGAATTTTTGTGATGCTCAGTTTCTTCGTCATACTCCTGTATTTCGTAGGTTAAAGTAGACTGAGGGGGAATTATTGATAGTCGCGCTGCTTGTGGGGAACATCTACTGCTGCATCGATCAGACAAATTACCTTGTTGCCTGTCTTTATCTGAATGGCGTAATTCGCTTTATGCGTTAAAATGCGAGATACGGTCACCGTTTTGGCTTAAAGCTCTATGTCCAACCATTCCAGCTGATAGGTTTGCCCATGTCGCAGACCTGTCAGGCTAGCCAGTAAGCATATATTATCGTTTTCCCGGGTAGGGCAGGTCGAGATGAGGCGTGAGATCTCTTCGCGTGTTATCGGGTTCGGCCACTGATAGATATCTTAAGAGGCTTGGTACCCATCATCGACTTTGCCTCTATATATCTGTTCCCGTCTATGTGCGTGAAAGCGAAGGTGGCTTGTAGGTCGGACGTGCTGGAATTACATAAGATCGGGTTCGGCAGCCTAGTGGCGTTCTCAAAAAAACTCACTTTCATAGAGGTTAATTTTTTTGATATCTCTCGCCATTTAAATTGTAAAAGATACCCTTGGATAGTACTAACTAGGGTATCTTTATAATAGATAACTAATTTTTACTTGTTATCATGACTAAATAATCTTTTTTTGTTTTCCTAACAAAAATTGAAATGAATATTGAAAAGAAGAATAGTGGAAGTAGGTATAAACCAATGTCGTGAAGAATATTATAGAATGATAATTCTATGCTCGATTGATAAGCAGAATATATAAATGAATAATCAGGGTTAGCTATCCTTAACAGCAGATTTAATTGCATAAATGCATCGAGAAGTACTGTTGAAATAATTGATGCGAAGAAAAAAATAGCGATATTAATGAGTTTTTTAAAACTATTCTCATTATTTTTATAGAGGTAATAATTTAATAATGGTAGTGAAATATATAAAGAGACGATTGTATAAGCATACCAGCGGCGTAGAAGAAAAGGTGCCCATAAAAGTGCTCCAAGAACGATTGCCTTTTGGATGTCTAATTTTACAGAAAGGTCTATTTTAATTGAGTAAATCACTGAAAATATAATAAAAATTAGACCCGCGATATTAGGATAACCTCTTAGGGTGTGAGCCCAAAAAGCAACTAACTTAGCTGGAAAAATAAGCGTAATCACCTTCCAGTAAAAAGTCCTTTTCTCTGAGAAATGTATCAAAAGCATAGAGAATAGTATAGTTACAGGGAGCAAGTACATGATGGAAAGAGACAAAATGTACGCTAATCTATCCTCTCCGCCAATCATATAAAAAACAGAGGTTATAGCAACCGGGAGTAGATTATAGTCGTCATTTTTAATTGATGAAGCGAGTTTTAAGAAGGCATTTGCAGGTTCTACAAACAGATTTGATCCAAATTGTTGCCAGAACCTCCAGTAACCATTTGAGTCCCAGAAATAGATATTATGCTCTATACCTACATGATATATGGCAAGGAAAATAGTAAATGAAGCCACTATCGCAAAAAGAAAAGTATTCAAACTTTTGTCACTTAATTTCATTGTCGCCTCCTTGCCTTTCTTCAATAAAATACCTAGGTCTCTCTTTTGTTTCGATATAAATTTTTCCTATATATTCTCCAATGACTCCCAGGCAAAGCAGTTGTACACCGCCCAGGAAAATAATTGAAATCATAACTGACGTCCAGCCCTCTACGGCATTTCCATTTATTTTCTCAAATATTGCATAAATAGCAGTTAAGATCGATATTAGACAAGTCAAAAATCCTAAGGCTGATATCAGTCTTAGCGGAGTTATTGTAAGTGATGTAATTCCCTCAACTGCTAAAGAAATCATCTTTTTTATAGGATATTTTGATTCTCCTGCTATACGTTCATCTCTGGAATAAAAAACTTTAGATGAATTAAATCCTAATAAAGGGACTATTCCTCTTATATACATATTCTGTTCTTTGAAATTGAGCAAGCAATCAACAGCTTTCCTGCTCATCAATCGATAATCAGCATGATTGGAGACTTGATTGACTCCCATTTTTTCCATCAAAGAATAGAACATTTTAGCCGTTGTTCTTTTGAAAAAACTGTCCGTTGACCTGTCATTTCTAACACCATAGACTATGTCACTTCCTTTTTTATATTCATCAAGCATATTTTCGATGCAACGAACATCATCTTGTAAATCGGCGTCTATGCTAACCACTACATCCGCTCTTGATTCAGAAAGACCAGCAATCAGAGCATTCTGGTGCCCTCTGTTTCTTGATAACTTGACTCCAGATATGAGAGTGCTTTTACTACTAGCATCCTTTATCTGAATCCATGTATTGTCTTTGCTTCCATCGTCTACGAAAATTATTTTACTTTGCGAATTGACTTTCTTTTCACTAATTAAATTTTCTAAGGTGCCCCCTAGAATTTCTAGACACTTTGGCAAAGCATCCTTCTCATTGTAACATGGGACGACAATATCCATGCTAGGAGGCGTGCTATCTCTTCTCTCTGTTATGCTTGCATCTTTCATTTCATCACCCAATACCTGTTTAATATAAAGCCTGTAATTGTATAGATTATCATCCCAACTAATTGCGCGAAAATCTTATAGTCAGGAGAAAGGAAAAGTATCATTTTAATAGGAAGGATATTTGTAATATAAGCAATACCGCACGCAATAAGAAACTTTGCTAAGTTTCTTATGCTTGGGCCAGTCTTAAAAGTAAATAGGCTATTAACAAAAAAACTAAAGATTATGCCGGCAACATAGCCAATAGCATTTGCGATATACAAATTGTAGTTCGCATACATTAGACAAAAGATCACTAATGCTGTGACCCCTGTATTCATTAGGCCAACAACCATATATTTTACTAGCAATCTTCTTGTGGACAAATTTTAACCTGCTTAATAAATAGACACGGACAGAACACTTATAATAGTAAAAAATAATTTTATAACAAACATTAAAAAAATGTAATCTCAAGGATTTTCTTTTTTTTACACAATTTAGTTAAATAATTTCTCTCTAATGCTCTGTAGTAGAGATATTCTCAATAGATTCCATCTGTTAGAAGGGATATGGTAGTAATTACTCACATCTAACATGCATGTCCATATACCTGTTTTAATAAACAGTACCTTGTAAAAGACAGGCGTTCTGCTTCATAAATCACATCCGCCTCAGTACGTGCTTTTACTGCATATAGCTGCCGAGAATATATTTTAACTATGCAAGCCTAACGCAGTGCTATCTACAAAGTTAGCTAGGGGTGTCAGTTCATAAATCTAGCGAGTTAACTGTTCAAAATCTGTACAAATATGAGAATGTTACTAAAGATAAATCGCAAGGTTACATCTACTCCCTTATCGATTTGATCAGGACGTTCATGTTAGTTCCGGCTAGTTTCAGCCTACCCATTCACTAACTAGTGCTATAAGCATAACTGCGTGTGTCAATAATGAAGGTCTAGTATCGTTTCACTACAGGGTTAACTGATGGAGGAAAAGCTATTGTCTGTTAATTTAATAACTTAAAAAGGCCTAAGGATGGCGTAGGGGGCTTGAATGCATCAATGTGCTGAAAAAAGAGACCGTAAGCATTTTAACAATCTAAACGTGGTGGAATGAGGAACGTGAAAAATAAACTATAAATCTCGGGCGAAATCCATTTCAATTATCACATGAAATACGTCTTACAATTTAACTCTTAAAAAATAGGCCTGTCTATCTAGGATGAGCCAGCAAATTTCGCTAAGCAACATTATAAGCATGGGCATGAGAATCATTAAGTAGTAGTTTTGCAACTAATTGTTTGGTCTCTTTTGTGTAAAATATGAGTAGAGAAAGTAAAACAGTTCTAATGGAAAAACTTGATTATATTTTTTTTGGCGATAAAAGCTTATTCTTTAGATAGTATTTTTGAAAGTTAAATTTTAGGCAATTTTTAAAAAAAATATGATGATGCAATAGTAGGTATGGCTAAATATCATATGGCGCGAATTTTTATATTTCTACCCTTGATAAAAATATTTTTTGGGAGTGTAAAAGTTCATTGATTTACCTTAGTGAACTGGTATGCTTATATTGAAAAGTATTAAGGTTTTTTTAAACGAAGCGCTCTTTAAGTATGTTGACGGTAATTAATAAAAATAGTCAGTGCTAAGTAAGGGTTGATAAATATAGGTGTTGGTTTTTATATAAGACTGAAAGGAGCGACAGGGAAAGCGCCTGTGACGGGACAATGGAAAACATAAAGCTTATAACCTACAAGATGTGATGGTTATAAATTTATTTCGCAAAAAAGTCATGGAGGATGATTTATTATTGAATCTTAACTCTACAAAGGTGGTGTCGTATTTACTCCATGGCGGAATATTGTTTTGGCTATTTTTTTTCCATAATCATAACAGGGGAGTTCAATATGCTTAAGGGATAAAACTGATAATCCTGCTGCAAATGAAACAGCGATAGTTGCATAAATAATATTGGCATCAAAAGAGCCTCCTTTTAACCATAGTAGTCAGTATATAATTGGCGTATGGATAAGATAAAGTGAGAATGATATATGTCCAAGAAAAACTAATTTTCCTGACTCGAGAAAATTTTTACAGTCTGACTGTACGTGCGGTAAAACAGCTATCGCAATGGCTACTATCGGTGTGAAAATCAAATAAGTATTAAGTTGTATATTCAGGGCAAAAAGTATTATCAGAACTAGCATCAATAATATGAAAATTGTAGCTGCGATGACTTTTCATAACGCTTTAACTGCTCTTTGTATCGCATTGTAATTTGGTAGGCACAAATACCTAATGAAACACAGAATATGCATCGGATAATACTATCACTAAGCAAAGGAAAAGCAACATAAGATGCCCCTTTTACATCAATATTAAAGTAAAGGCTTAATGCTAATCCTAATAAAACTGTTATCCAGGGAAAAACTTTATGCATAAAGCTTAAGAGCAATATTAAAGTGCCAGCGAACAGTTCTACGGAAATAGACCAGCTAGGAATGTTTGTTTTTGGTATAAATCCTGTTCCAATAGACTTTGTAAGCGTAACATTGCCAATAATATTCCCAGGAGTGATAACACCGAGCCATTCAGGAAAAAGTGTTCCAGTTGAAATGTATAGCGCAATTGGAACTAACCCTACTGCTATGATATGTAGAGGATAAAGTCGAAAAACGCGTATTAAGAAAAATTCGAAACCAGACATCCTGTTTGATTCAAATTTATTTTTATAGGAATGATAAAGTACGATACCAGAAAGAATGAAGAAAATATCAACTGCATAATCAACATTATGAAAGATATCATAACCAGTATGCCAACCAGTAAAATGACTATATGAGTGTGACAATGCAACCCCCAGAGCCAGTATACCCCGCAAACCATCAAGGCCAGCAAGTCTTTTCATTGTTAAAATATCTCCCTTCTTTAGCGGTACTAGTCACAATTACCCTGCAGATTGCAAGCGCTAGAATGAAATGACCACTTAAATAAAAATTTTTTATTGATAAAGTTACAATAAACGATAATGCATATTGTTTTTAGCGCTGCATATGCTCTCCTCGTAAGGAGTCCGTAAGCGACCGTAAGGTGTGATACTAGGAATTACCTGGGAATTGTCAAGAAATCCTTTTCAGTGGTCATCAGTGGTCTGTCTTGCTAGCATTGTCTCATTGCTTATGTTACGCCCGACTTCGCTACATAAGAGAAAACAGCATGTGGTAGCTTAGCCATTAAACATTCCGCAAATGGCATAAGCACCCAAAATCCATCTTGTTCATCGGATTGAAAAAATCTGCTTCACCGTATGCTTGTGATAGACCTTGGGTCTATTTACAGTCATCAATTTCGGTATGTTGCTTGATCAAATCAGCAATATGCAGGTTTAACCTCCCACCCACCAGCACGGCGTAACAGACACCCCAATGAAAACACTATGGTTAATCGCAGCCGTGCTGCTGCTCTCCGCCTGCGCGACCAAACAGTATCCCCAGGCGTCAGCGGTAACGGATGAGGAAGCGGTGACGCT
>Ga0209796_10000990_pt1 | contig 13513 bp, 9 predicted proteins | sample AgamicOrSfrz_FD_187167 | JGI IMG/M metagenome (GOLD analysis project Ga0209796, IMG submission 187167) | Agave microbial communities from Guanajuato, Mexico - Or.Sf.rz (SPAdes) (version 2) | ecosystem: Host-associated > Plants > Phyllosphere > Phylloplane/Leaf | place: Guanajuato, Mexico...
AGGCATCTCAAGACTTCTGACAGACCTATATGAAGCCGATCTGGATAGTAGACGACGATCAATCGATTCGCTGGGTGCTTGAAAAAGCGCTCGCTCGCGAAAACTTCGCGACGCGCAGCTTCGCGAATGTGCGCGAGGCGTCGGCGGCGCTCGATCACGAAAGCCCGCAGGTGCTGGTGTCCGACATCCGGATGCCGGGAGGCTCCGGCCTCGAATTGCTGCAAACCGTGCGTGACAAGGTGCCGGGCTTGCCGGTCATCATCATGACGGCGTTCTCGGATCTGGACAGCGCGGTCGCCGCGTTCCAGGGCGGCGCGTTCGAATATCTCGCGAAGCCGTTCGACGTCGACAAGGCGGTTGAGTTGATCCGCCGCGCCGTGGACGAAAGCATGCGCGGCGAACAGACGTGGGACGAGCGCGTTGCCGATGCACCTGAAATGCTCGGCCAGGCGCCCGCGATGCAGGACATGTTTCGCGCGATCGGCCGCCTGTCCCATTCTGCGGCAACCGTGCTCATTACCGGCGAATCAGGCACCGGAAAGGAACTGGTCGCTCGTGCATTGCACCGACATAGCCCACGCGCGAACGGTCCCTTCATTGCACTGAACACAGCGGCAATTCCAAAAGACCTGTTGGAATCCGAACTATTCGGTCATGAGCGCGGGGCATTCACCGGCGCGCAGGCGATGCGCCAGGGCCGCTTCGAACAGGCCGAGAACGGCACGCTCTTTCTCGACGAAATCGGCGATATGCCGTTCGATTTGCAGACGCGCTTGTTGCGTGTGCTGTCTGACGGCCAGTTCTATCGCGTGGGGGGGCACAACCCGCTGCGTGCGAACGTGCGCGTGATCGCGGCGACGCACCAGAATCTCGAATCGCGTGTGCGTCAGGGGCTGTTTCGCGAAGACCTGTATCACCGACTCAATGTCATCCGTCTGCGATTGCCGGCGTTGCGCGAGCGCAGCGAGGACATTCCGCTGCTCACACGGCACTTTCTGCAAAAGAGCGCGCGTGACCTGGGTGTCGAGCCGAAGCGCGTGTCCGAGGAAGCGCTCGCCTATCTCGCATCGCTGCCGTTTCCGGGCAACGTGCGGCAGTTGGAGAACCTCGCTAACTGGCTGACGGTGATGGCGCCTGCGCAGACCATCGAGATCAAGGACTTGCCGCCGGATCTCGGCCCAGCTCAAGCCGGCGCGGCGGATCTCGCCGGCGGCGGCGCGGTGCTCGGCACGGCCGACGCGAGCCTCGCGGCGACTGCGCCGCTCAATGGCGCGAGCCCGGCGGCGCAGCTGCCTGCGGCGGGTGGCATGCCCGTCGCCGCGGCTGTCAGCGCATGGGAAGGCGGTCTGCGCACGGAAGTCGCGCGCCTGTTGCGCGAAAATTCCGCGGATGTGATGGACGAACTGGCGCGCCGTTTCGAAGCAGCGGTGATTCGCGAGGCGCTCGACTTCACGCGTGGGCGCAAGGTGGAAGCGGCGGAGCGTCTTGGCATTGGCCGCAACACGATTACGCGCAAGATTCAGGAGCTCAATCTCGAGCCCTGATCGCTCTGGCTGGAATGCGGCGGCCGGGCTCGGGATTGTTGCCGGGTCGGCCGCCGTTCTCTGCGCGGCTTCGCGTTCAGGTGGCAACGTTGATGCCCGCGTAGATCGCGGCGCGGACCGCACCGCACCGACGGCTCTTCACCCGGCAAGGCATAATCATCGCTGTTTCCATCCAACAGCCTACGATGCCTTCTGCTTCTGCCGTTCCCTCACCCTGGCCGCTTTCCCCCGATCCGTTCCTCTGGCTCGAAGCGCTCGACGATCCCGAAGCTCTCGGATGGGTCGAAGAGCAGAATGCTCGTACGCGCGCCGCGTGGTGCAGCGGCGCGCCATTCAAGACGCTGCGGCAACGGCTGGCCGACGCGTACTTGCCTCGCGAACGCCCGGTCATTCCGGACAGATGGAAGGAGTGGGCGTACGACCTCTGGCAGGACGAGCGCAACCCCAAAGGCCTGTGGCGGCGCACCAGTTGGGCAGCGTGGCGCGGCGGCAAGCCTGACTGGCAGAACCTGATCGACTTCGACGCGCTGGGCGAGGCCGAAGGCACGCCGTGGGTGTGCGTCGAGCTCGACATTCTTTATCCCGACGGCGACCGCGCGTTGATCACCATGTCGCCGGGCGGCTCGGACGCGCTGGTGGTGCGCGAGTTCAATATCGACGCGCGCCGTTTCGTCGACGACGGTTTTGCGATTCCGAAGGCCGGCAAGCACACCGCATCGTGGATCGACCGCGATACGCTTTACGTCGGCTGGGACAATGGACGCAAGAGCCTCACGCGCTCCGGGTATCCGCGCGAGGTGCGGCGCTGGACGCGCGGCACGGCGCTCGCCGACGCGCCTGTGGTGTTCAAGGGCGCGTATAGCGACATCGGCGTGGAAGCACACTACGATCCGGTGGAAGAGCGGCACACGGTGGTGAGCAGCGTCGATTTCTTCGACTCGCATACGTACTACCTCGACACAGCAGACGTGGCCGCTGTTGCCGCCGATGCGTGGCGTCGCTACGAGGTGCCCTCGCATGTCGCGGTGAACGGCTGGCAGGGCTGGCTGTTGCTCGAGCCGCGCCTCGACTGGCATTGCAATGATCTCGTGTACCCCGGCGGCGCATTGCTGGCGATCCGCGAAGACGCGTTCCTGCGTGGCGAGCGCGAGGTCACGCCGCTCTTCATGCCCACGCCGCAGACCTCCGCGTGCGAATGGACGCATACGCGAAACCAGCTCATCGTCTCGTATCTGGAAGATGTGCAGAACAAGACCTTGCTGTTTGCGCCGACACAATCCGCCGACCGGACATGGCAGTGGCAGCAGCGCATTTTCCCGTCGCGCGAGGACGGCCAGGCGGAGGTTTCGCCAGTGGAGTCGACACTCAATGACGAGGTGTTCGTCGATACCGACGACTACCTGCAGCCGCCGGCGTATTGGCTCGCCGATCTTGCCCGCGATGATCTCAACGACTGGGAGTTGCTCGACCGCTGGCCGACGCAATTCGACGCGACGCGCTTCGCGGTGACGCGCGGCCAAGCCGTTTCGGCTGACGGCACACGTGTGCCTTACACGGTAATCGGACCGCGCGAGATGCAGCTTGCTGAGCACGTGGACCAGGCCGAACAGTCGAGCGCCGCGCAACACCCGCGGCCGTGCCTGCTAGGCGGCTATGGCGGCTTCGCGATTCCGCTCTTGCCGAGCTATCTGACCGGGCAGGGCATTGGCTGGCTCGAGCGCGGCGGCGTGTACGTGGTCGCGCACATACGCGGCGGCGGCGAGTTCGGCACGCGCTGGCATACGGCGGCGCAAGCTGGGCATCGGCAGCGCGCGTTCGACGATTTCATCGCGGTGGCCGAAGCGCTCGTTGCCAGCGGCGTGACGAGTGCCGCACAACTCGGCATCCAGGGCGGCAGCAACGGCGGTCTGCTGGTGGCGGCGTGCATGGTGCAGCGTCCCGAGCTGTTCGGCGCCGTGGTCTGCGAAGTGCCGCTGCTCGACATGAGCCGGTATCACCTGCTGCATGCGGGCGCGTCATGGATCGACGAATACGGCGATCCCGACAATCCCGACGACGCGCGCGTGCTTGCCGCTTACTCGCCGTATCACCGGGTGTCGGCGGGCGTGAAATATCCGCCGGTGCTATTCACCACATCGAGCGCCGACGACCGCGTGCATCCCGGCCATGCGCGCAAGATGGCCGCGCGCATGCAGGCGCTTGGTGTGGACAACGTGTGGTATCGCGAGAACACCGAAGGCGGCCATGGCGGCGCCGACGAACTCGAGCAGGCCGAGCATGATGCGATGGTGTTTGGATTTTTGTGGGCGACGCTGGCCGTTTCGGCCTGAGATCTATCAGCCGAGCTGCGCGACGACCGGTGCGTGGTCCGACGGCTGGTCCCACTTGCGCGGCACCTTGTCGACTTCGCATGAGGTGCAGGTCTCGGCAAGCGGCCTCGACAGCAGGATGTGGTCGATGCGCAGACCCGCGTTGCGGCGGAATGCCATCATCCGGTAGTCCCACCACGAGTAGATTTTTTCGGGCTGCTCGAACTGGCGGAACGCGTCGACAAGGCCGAGCTCAGTCAAGCGCACGAACTCCGCGCGTTCTTCCGGCGACACCAGATTCTGGCCTTCCCACGCCTTGGGATCGTGCACGTCGCGATCGTCGGGTGCGATGTTGTAGTCGCCGAGCAACGCGAGCTTTGGATACACCGCCATTTCGCTTTGGACCCAGTCGTGCAGCGCAGCGAGCCAGCGTAGCTTGTAGGCGAACTTGTCGGTGCCGGGCGCCTGGCCATTCGGGAAATACGCGGAGATGATGCGCACGCCGTCAATGGTGGCGGCCACCACGCGCTGCTGCAGGTCGTCAAAGCCCGGAATGTTTCGCACGATCGTGGTCTCGTCCACGCTGATTCCTTCGCGAACGAGGATGCCGACGCCGTTGTACGTTTTCTGACCCGCGAACCAGCTCCGGTAGCCTTTCTGTGCCAGTTCCGCGCGTGGAAACTTCTCGTCGGGGAGTTTCAGTTCCTGAAGACATAGCACGTCGGTGCGGCTCGTTTCGAGCCAGTCGATCACATGCTGTTGGCGGACCTTGAGAGAGTTGACGTTCCAGGTAGCGATTTTCACGGGAAATTCTCGGGCTGAATGGCGCAGGAGCCGTAGCTTACCAGCGTGCACGCGCGGCAGCCGATTTTCGCGCGGCGAGGGCGCGCACCGCCGACTGAAAATAAAAAGCCGGTGTGTGCCACGCGCGGCGTATAGTAGGGATCACACTCACAGTTTGACTACTCAGGCACCAGCGTGCAGCGGAGGGCATCATGGCTCGAACCTACCCGGAAATTTATAAGGACTTCGAAGTGCACCCGCTGGTCTTTTCGCGGGAATTCGGCAAGTTCGACGGTCACAAGCGTGATGCCGAAGGCTACGACGTCGCGGTGCGCGTGTGTCGGCCGGGCGCGATAAGCGGGTCGAAGGCGAGCCGTGTGTTTCGTCTGGTGCGGCCTGTGACGTTCGCCGATTTCGGCGTCGCGAAACGCAGCGCGAGCCAGTACGGCGCCGATATCATCGACGGCAAGATTGAGGGTGCGACGGTCCAGGATCTTTGAGCGCGCCGGCGCAGGCTTGCGTGCCGCGCGCAGAATTCGTGTGCGATTGTTTGACGTTTTACCTGCGTCCCTATACAATCTCTTTTCTCTGACGCGGGGTGGAGCAGTCTGGCAGCTCGTCGGGCTCATAACCCGAAGGTCACAGGTTCAAATCCTGTCCCCGCAACCAAGCATTGTTAAAAGCCCGCTGGCGCAAGCCACGCGGGCTTTTTTAATTTCTGGGGCTAGAATTGGCGCGCTAGAAGTCTGCGTTCAATGTAAGCCCCGCCACGACTCACTCCCCCTCAATCGCCCACTCCACAGCCGCTTGCGCATGCAACGCCGTGGTATCGAAAACAGGCAGCACCGAATGTTCCGGCTTGATCAGCAGCGTGATTTCTGTGCAGCCAAGAATCACTGCCTGTGCGCCGCGGGCGCGCAGCGATTCGATCACACCTTGATACACCTCGCGCGATTCGCGCTTCACGTCGCCGTGGCACAGCTCGTCGTAAATGATGCGATGCACGTCAGCGCGGTCCGCGTCATCCGGCACCAGCGTATCCAGGCCGTAGCGCTCGCGTAGCCGGCCCGTGTAGAACGTCTGTTCCATCGTATAGCGCGTGCCGAGCAGGCCGACCCGCTCGACGCCCGCCGCGCGCAGCGCGCTGCCGGTCGGATCGGCGATGTGCAGGAACGGCACGTCAATAGCCCGTTCGATCGCTTCATACACGCGATGCATAGTGTTCGTGGCGAGCATCACGAGTTGCGCGCCGCCGCGCTCGAGTTGGCGCGCCGCATCGGCCATCTGCTCGCCGAGTGCGTCCCATGCGCCGGCGCGCTGATCGGCTTCGACTCGTGCGAAATCCACGGTCAGCATCAGGCTGCGCGCATTGTGGTGGCCCCCAAGGCGCGCCTTGGCGTGACGGTTGAGCAGCCGGTAATACTCGGCGGACGACTCCCAGCTCATTCCGCCGATCACACCTATCGTTTTCATCTGCGCTCTCCCGAATCCGTAACAGTGAGCCGAGTATAGGTGTGCCGCGGCCCGCGTTGCCGATACGGATTTCGTCGTGCGCGCCGGTACGGAACATCCCATCAGGTCGGGCAACGAAAATACCGCACGCAATGCCCCGCGGAACCCCTAAAGAAACGCGCATCGCCTTTCTGACGCCGCTAGAATCGTCATCAGTCACGACGCCTAGTCCACCAAAAAGGAGCGGGATATGGACCTGATCATCCGCCGCGCGATGCTGCCGCCACGCCTCGCGCCGCAAACGACGCATGCGGTCGACATCGGCATGGAAGCAGGGCGAATTGTCGCCGTAGAGGCGAATCTGGCCGCTGTGGCGCGTGAGGAAATCGACGCCGCCGGCTCGCTCGTCACGCCGTCCTTTGTCGATCCGCATTTCCATATGGACGCCACGCTGTCCTATGGCCTGCCGCGTGTGAATGCGTCGGGCACGCTGCTCGAAGGCATTGCGTTGTGGGGTGAACTGAAGCCGCAGCTCACGCAGCAGGCGCTGATCGACCGCGCGCTGCAGTATTGCGATTGGGCGGTGGCGCGCGGGCTGCTGGCAATCCGCAGTCACGTCGATGTATGCGATCCGCGCCTGCTCGCCGTCGAGGCGCTCGTCGAAGTGAAGCGCCGCGTCGCACCGTATCTGGATCTGCAACTCGTGGCTTTTCCGCAGGACGGTGTGCTGCGCAGTCCGGGTGCTTTCGAGAACCTGAAGCGCGCCATCGCAATGGGCGTCGACGTGGTCGGCGGCATTCCGCATTTCGAGCGGACCATGGCCGACGGCGCACAGTCGGTGCGTATGCTCTGCGAGTATGCGGCGGAGCAGGGCTTGCGCGTCGACATGCATTGCGATGAATCGGACGACCCCATGTCCCGTCACATCGAAACGCTCGCGGCCGAAACGTTGCGGCTCGGCATGCAGGGGCGCGTGACGGGCTCGCACCTCACGTCGATGCATTCCATGGACAACTACTATGTGAGCAAGCTGTTGCCGCTGATGCGCGAATCGGGCGTGTCGGCCATTGCGAATCCGCTCATCAACATTACGTTGCAGGGACGTAGCGACACCTATCCGAAGCGGCGCGGCATGACCCGCGTGCCGGAGATGATGGCGGCCGGCATCAACGTCGCATTCGGTCACGATTGCGTGATGGACCCGTGGTACAGCCTCGGCTCAGGCGACATGCTCGAAGTCGCGCATATGGGCTTGCATGTCGCGCAGATGACCGGTGTGGAAGGCATGCACGCGTGCTTCGACGCCGTCACGGTGAACGGCGCGCGCATTCTGGGCCTGGAAGACTACGGCGTCGCGCCGGGCTGCGCCGCGAACCTCGTGCTGCTCGATGCGCGCGATCCAGTGGAGGCGATCCGCCTGCGCGCGGCGCGCCTCGCAGTGATAAGCCGTGGCAAAGTGGTGAGCCGCGCACCGGCGGCGCGCGCGGCGCTGTCGCTGGAAGGGCGCCCCGCGGAAGTGGATTTCAAGCTGCATCGCGGTTGACTGCCGCACGCCGCGGCCAAAGCGCACAAACGCGTCGCATAAACAAGTTCAGAGGCAAACAAAAAACCGGTGTCCGCTTACGCGGAACACCGGTTTTCTCCTGACGGCTTTGGCACACGAGAACCCGTGCCGCGCCCTTTACCTCAGCGGTTCATGCTGGCCCATCAATGCGCCGCGCCGGGCGCCATGCCGTTATGCCGCAGCAACGCGTCGATGTTCGGCTCGCGTCCACGAAACGCCTTGAACGACTCCATTGCCGGGCGGCTGCCGCCCACTTCCAGAATCTCCTTGCGATAGCGCATGCCGGTTATCTGGTCGAGCACGCTGCCGCTTGCGGACTGCGCGGCTTCCTCGAATGCCGCATAGGCGTCGGCGGACAGCACCTCGGCCCACTTGTAGCTGTAGTAGCCCGCCGCATAACCGCCCGCGAAAATATGGCTAAACGTATTGGGCCACCGCGAGAAAGGCGCTTGCGGCACGACGTGAAAGCGCTCGTTGATCTCGCTTGCAAGTTGAGTCGCGTTCTTCGCACCACTCGCGTCGAAACCGGTATGCAATTGCATGTCGAACATCGAGAACACGATCTGCCGCAAGGTGCCGAGTCCGCTCTGGAAATTCTTCGCGGCGAGCATCTTGTCGAACAGTTCGCGCGGCAGCGGCTTTGCGGTTTCCACGTGCGAGGTCATATCGGAGAGCACGTCCCATTCCCAGCAGAAGTTCTCCATGAATTGCGACGGCAGTTCAACCGCGTCCCACTCGACACCGTTGATGCCGGACACGCCGAGCTCATCGACGCGCGTCAGCATGTGATGCAGCCCATGGCCGAATTCGTGGAAGAGGGTAATCACTTCGTCGTGCGTAAAGCAGGCGGGCTTGCCGCCGACCGGCGCCGAGAAGTTGCAGGTCAGATACGCAACCGGCGTTTGCACGCCGCCTTGCGTATGCTTGTGACGGCCGCGCGCGTCGTCCATCCACGCGCCGCCGCGCTTGCCTTCGCGTGCATACAGGTCGAGATAGAACTGCGCGACGAGACCGCCGTCCTGATTCTCGACGCGGAAAAAGCGCACGTCCGGATGCCAGACGGCCGCCTCGTCGCGGCGAATGCGCACGCCGAACAGCGTTTCGGTCACCTTGAAAAGGCCCTTGAATACAGCGTCTTCCGGAAAGTACTGCTTGACTTCGTTTTCGGAAAACGAATAGCGCTTCTGACGCAGGCGTTCAGCGGCAAACGTCATGTCCCAGGGTTGCAGGTCGGCAAGACCGAGCTCGCCCGCTGCGAATTCGCGCAACTCCTTCCAGTCCTGCTCCGCGTGAGGACGTGCGCGCGTGGCCAGGTCTTCGAGGAAAGCCATGACCTGTTCCGGCGACTCGGCCATTTTCGGCGCGAGCGAGACTTCGGCGAAGTTCCTGTAGCCGAGCATGTGCGCTTCTTCCGCGCGCAGCTTCAACTGCTCCGCGAGCACGGACGTGTTGTCCCATTCGGGCTTGCCGTTGCCGTATTGCGGACCGAGTTCGGACGCGCGCGTCACGTACGCACGGTACATCGCCTCGCGCATCGGACGGTTTTCCGAGTACTGCATGACCGGGAAGTACGACGGGAAATGCAGCGTGAATTTGTAGCCAGTCTTGCCTTCGCGTTCGGCCGCTTCTTTCGCGGCTTCGATCACGTCTTCGGGCAGGCCGGCGAGTTCGGCCTCGTTGCCGGCTTCGACGAAATACGCATAAGCGTTGGTCGCATCCAGCACGTGATCCGAAAACGCCTTCGACAACGCCGCCTGGCGTTCCTGCAATTCTGCGAAACGCGGCTTCTGGTCTTCGGGCAATTCCGCACCGGACAAGCGGAAGTCGCGCAGCGCGTTGCTAAGAATCTTCTTGCGCTCGCTCGTGAGCGAAGCGAATTCGTCGCTCGCATTGAGCGCCTTGTATTTCTCGTACAGCGCGAGATTCTGTCCGACGCTCGACCAGAACTCGGTGACGCGCGGCAGGTTTTCGCCATATACGGCGCGCAATTCGGGCGTATCGGCGACGGCGTTCAGATGACCGACGATGCTCCATGCGCGCGACAGCGGTTCAGTGGCGCGCTCGACGGGCTCGACCACATCGGCCCACGAAGCGGGCGTGACGGGCTCGGCCGCGCGCTCGACCGCGGCCGCCGCATCGGCGAGCAGCACGTCGAGCGCGGGCGTGACGTGTTCGGGGCGGATCTCGCCAAAGCGCGGCAGGTCGGAGAAATCGAGGAGCGGATTGTCGTGATTCGAGACGGTAGTGGACATGAGGCTTCCTGTCTGACGCGGGTGAACGGGTATTCGGTACTTTAACCGGTGCGCGGCGCGGCGCGCGCGGCAGCGCCATCGTGCACCTGACATAGACATTATTGGGGCGGGTAGGCCGATTCCAATCGTCGGCATACAAATTACCAGATGTGGCGGCCCGCGGCGCTTTTGTGCGAAAGCGAACGGTGCGAAATGGTGCCGCGCCGCATGCTGACGTGTCTCTCGCCCGATTGCCGGGTGAAACGCACAGCAACTGAAGCGGCGCCTTGCGGCGCTTCCCTGCCAGAGGTATCGATGCATCCGCTTTCGCACGCTCTATCGCGCAACGGCAACAACTTCGACCTCGTGCGGCTCGTGGCCGCCGTGTCCGTCGTATATGGCCATTCGTACCTGCTGCAAGCGCCGGACGGCACGAGCGACTGGGTTGAGAACGCGCTCGGTTTCGACGGTTTCGGCGCGCTCGGCGTGTATGCGTTCTTTCTGTTGAGCGGCATGCTGGTGACGGCGAGCTTCGACCGTCAACGCTCGGTGCCGCGCTTCGCGGTGCTGCGCATCGCGCGCCTTTGGCCGGCGGTGGCGCTCGGCTCATTGGTGACGGTGTTCGTCGTCGGGCCGCTGTTCACCACGCTGCCGCTGCGCGAATATTTCAGTTCCGGCATGACGTGGTCGAATCTCGACAACTTCTCGACCATCGTGATGAAAACCGGCTGGGCGCTGCCGGGCGTGTTCGAGCACAACCGTTTTCCCGTCTCGGTGTGCGGGCCGCTATGGACGCTGCCGATCGAAGTGCGCTGTTATCTGATCGTGCTCGTGACCGGCATGCTCGGGCTCCTGTCGAGCCCGCGCGGCGCGGTGCTGGCGGCCGCGCTCGGCATTGCCGCTTTCGTGTTGCGCGTGCATTTGCCGCCGCATCTGACGCCGCATTCGCTGCCGCTCGTGCAGATTGGTCTGCGCGATTTCAGCGAAACACCGGGCGGCTACTCGTTCTGGCCGGAACCGTTCTTCATGCTGGGGATGCTGCTGTACGGCTTGCGCGAGCGGATCAGCATCAACGGTCTGGCGGCGCTCGCCTTCACGATGGTGTTCCTGGTGTTCCGCGATACGGCGGGCGCACAACCGCTCTTCTACCTGGCATTCGTGTACGGCGTGCTGTGGGTCGGGACGACGCCGCTCATGCGGCGGTTCGTGCCGCGGCATGATTACTCGTATGGGATCTATCTGTATGGCTTCATGGTTCAGCAATGCGTGGCCAGTCTCGCGCCGCAATTGAACCATGTGACGGCTGTGCTAATCGCCGCGCCGTTGATCCTGCTTTGCGCGGCGCTCTCGTGGCACTGCGTCGAACGACCGGTGCTGACCTGGTGCCGTGGGCGTCTTGCACATCGGCGAGCGGTGTTGTCGGAAGCGCCGTCCGTGGCAGAGCGGGGCGCTAGTCAAACCGTCCGCTGAAGAGGCCGCGAGCGGCCGGCTCGGATAGTGACGAGTGCGAGACGGGGAGCGCGCGACGGACGCCGACGTATGCGAGGGCTAGAGATTTGTGCATGCCCGCAACGATCCGTATGCAGCCGGAAAGGCAGGAAAGGCAGGAAAGGCAGGAAAGGCGATGAAGCGCATCGCGCAGTGGATCAGGCAGGAACGTGTCAAGCAGGTTGCGTAGCGAGTTGAAAGCGCGGGGCTAGCTGGTGCCCAGCGCTTTCCTTTTTCGCGTCAGCCGTTCTTCGCCGCCTCGCGTTCGGCGGCTTCAATCGTATTCACGAGCAGCATGGTGATGGTCATCGGGCCGACGCCGCCCGGCACCGGCGTGATGTAGCCGGCCACGTCCTTCACGCCGGCGAAATCCACGTCGCCGCACAGCTTGCCTGCTTCGTCGCGATTCATGCCCACGTCGATCACCGCGGCGCCAGGCTTCACCATGTCTGCGGTGAGAATGTTGCGCAGGCCGGTGGCCGCGACCACGATGTCGGCATTGCGCGTATGCGCGGCCAGGTCGCGCGTCTTGCTGTGGCAGATGGTGACCGTCGCGCCGGCTTCGAGCAGCAGCAACGCCATCGGCTTGCCGACGATGTTCGAGCGGCCGATCACCACCGCGTTCGCGCCCTGCAGCGCAATGTCATACGCGGCGAGCATTTTCATCACCCCATACGGCGTGCACGGGCGGAACAGCGGCTGGCCCGTGAGCAGCGCGCCGGCGTTGGCGACGTGAAAACCGTCCACGTCCTTTTCCGGCGCGATGGCCTCGATTACCTTGTGGCTGTCGATATGCGGCGGCAGCGGCAGCTGCACGAGAATGCCGTGGATGAGCGGGTCGCGATTGAGTTCGTCGATACGCTCGAGCAGTTCCGCTTCCGACAGGTCCGCCGGATAACGGTCGAACGACGAACCAAGACCATTGTCGTGGCACGCCTTCACCTTGTTGCGCACGTAGACTTCGCTGGCCGGGTTGTCGCCGACCAGCACGACGGCGAGGCCCGGCTGATGCCCGCGGGCGGTCAGGGCGGCGGCGCGCGCGGCGACGTCGGCGCGCAGTGTCTTCGAGAGGGCTAGGCCGTCGATCAATTTGGCAGTCATGGTCGGTCGAGAGGGGCAGTGTGGTAAGCGGAGCAGCGTGCGTGCCGTGGACGATGGCGTTTTTCAGCAGCAACCGGTCGGCACATGAAAAGCGCGCGACGCCAATTGGCGTTAGGCGTCACTGCAGAGTCCGTCATTATACCGGCGCGAGCGGCGAGGCCTATGACGTCCGCGTAGACCGGATGCACGGCGCCGCTGCGGCGGGGCGAGACAAGAACGGGAAGGTCCGGTGAGAACCCGGTGAGGTGCCGCTGAGGAGCCGCTGAGGAGCCGGCCAGGGCGGTCCGGCCGGCAGCGCGCGGCGCGCTGCGGCACTGCCGCGCGCGCCGCCGGCGCTTTACTGCGCCGGTTGCGGCTTGTTGGACAACGCGAGTCGCAGCAGGTCGGCGACCGTATTGACGTTGAGCTTTTCCATGATGTTGGCGCGGTGCGCTTCCACCGTCTTGATGCTGATGCCGAGGTCGTCGGCGATCTGCTTGTTCAGGCGGCCCGCAATGATGCGCTCGAGCACCTGATGCTCGCGCGCGGTGAGCTTGCCGAGGCGCTCGGCAGCCGCGCGCTGCTGCTGCACGCTGGTGCTTTCGCTGCGCGCCTTGTCGAGCATGCGCTCCACGAGCTTGCGCAACTCGGCTTCGTCGAACGGCTTTTCGATGAAGTCCATCGCGCCTTTCTTCATCGTGGACACGGCCATCGGCACGTCGCCATGACCCGTCACGAAGATGATCGGCAGCGACGCGTTGTCGGCGATCAGGCGTTCCTGCAGTTCCAGTCCGCTCATGCCGGACATCCGCACATCGAGAATCAGGCAGGCGATCTGGCCCGGATGCTGGTGCGGCTGCCACGCGTCGATAAACTGCTCGGCGCTGGAGAAGCACTGCACGCGGTAGCCGTTCGCCTCCAGCAGCCAGCGCAGCGAATCTCGCACGGCCTCGTCGTCGTCGACGACAAAGACAGTTTCCTGTGTGGTGACTGGGCTGTTCATAGCTCTCCCGTAACGGTTTGTGGTGTCGGCGCCTCTGACCCGCCGTTGCTCGGGCCGTC
>Ga0209796_10000995_pt1 | contig 13428 bp, 14 predicted proteins | sample AgamicOrSfrz_FD_187167 | JGI IMG/M metagenome (GOLD analysis project Ga0209796, IMG submission 187167) | Agave microbial communities from Guanajuato, Mexico - Or.Sf.rz (SPAdes) (version 2) | ecosystem: Host-associated > Plants > Phyllosphere > Phylloplane/Leaf | place: Guanajuato, Mexico...
GGGCACAGATACTGGCTGCCGATTACTTGTCGATGCTTTCACATCGTCGCCGCCTCATGCGAGAGTTCGACGCCGCTACATCAGGGTTTGACGCGTTGTTGCTTCCGACGACCTCAATCATTGCCCCCACGTTCGACGAATGTATGGCTGCCGAAGATGCTGTCCGGACGAAACTGCTACGGAATACCGGCCCGTTCAATTTTCTCGACTGCTGTTCTATTTCGCTGCCTGTGCACCGCCCAGGCGAAGCTCCAGTCGGTCTGATGGTTGCTGGACACAGGGACGGCGACTGGCAGCTGCTGAAGATAGCCAACGCGATCGAATCGATCATTGCGGGAGCTGCAAGCAGAAGTAAATCTTAAGCGAACAGTTTGGGGACGATCGGGATGCGAGCGACTGCACCTTTTCGTTTTTCCCTTTTTCTCCACCCTTAATTTATAGGAAGTAAGCAGATGCCATATTTGCAGCTCGATGTAAACGGTCAGTACCCGTCAGAGGCGAAGGCCCGGCTTGCGCAGCTTCTTTGCGAAACCTATGCAAGGATGATGAGCGTCGACATCCGCCGCATTAGTGTGACGGTGAGGGAGTGCGGAGACGGTGGCGTTTGGCGAATGATTGACGGCCGCCCACAACCTGTCGCAGTTCTAATGTGCGACATCCGAAGGGGCCGCTCCGCTGAGCTACGGCTTGAAGTCGCGAAATCGCTCTGTCGGCACTGTATCGAAATCCTTGGGCTTCACGAGGACCGTCTAAACGTTGAGTTCACTCAGCATGCCGGCGATGAAATGTACCACCCGACACTAGGTGGGTACAGCCCGGAGTGGTCTGAAGACGAAAGCTCAGGGGCGTGACCGTCTCTATGCGGGGCGGTTCTGAACGTTCCACGCCCGGGAACACAACTGCGCCGACGCCTAGCGGATGCCTACTGCTGATAAAGCATCCGATGGCAGTCCGCTGTGCTCGGCGAGCGTAATAGCGAGGACGAGCAGGGCCGTCTCATCCGACTCCATGCTCTCCGCGTGTCCCCTCAGCAGTTCATGCAGCGCCGACAGTAGCCGACTGATTGACGATCCGCTCTCGGACGTCAGCGGCCAGGCGCGCAATAGATAAGCAAGGTGGACAATCCTTCGGCGTTCGCAGAAGACATCAAAGAGGCGGGTACAAGCATCGTCGAAATGCCAATTTCCGATTGGCGAACTCGCTGGATCTGAGGTCGGCTTGGGAGGCGGATTGGAGAAATTCCTAACGCGGCTTCTAAAGGTCCAGCGCCCTATGGAAGCGCACCTCCTGATTATCGTCGACATAGTCACGATCCAGTAAATTTGATGTCGTCTTTAGGAGTTACCGATATGTTGCGTGAATCGCGTACGCCTGTTCCGAGATAGCAGCCGAGAACTTCATCACGGTCATGACACGCAGTGTGCGTTCGCTGCACCATTTGAAGCTGACCTTCCGAGATTGCCAAGGAAAGCATCCACCTCGGTGCTCGCCAAAGAGCATAGTTGTGGAGCTACTGGACTTAGAAGCTAACGTTGCCTGCGCCTTGTAGCGGAGCATCGTTCCGGCTTCCTCCGGCGTCGCTGCGAAGTCACCGGACTTTTCGGGTTTGGCCTGCATTGTTTCTTGCCAAGCGTCCTCTCCCTATACAGGCTGTCTTGCAGCCCGACATGGAGGTTTCCGGCCATAATGGCCGGTTGACTCGCGGCACGCATTTGGTGCCGCCCTGCGCGAGCACAGAACAGATGTAGTCGTCAATGGCCGCTCGGCCGTGCGGGAAACGAAGAGTCGGAAGCGCGATGCGGTATATCTGCCAGGTAACGCGAAACGCTTTGATTGCGATAGTGCGTGTATATGCGCGCATTGTCAACGGGGTTAACTACGGATGAACGTGGACGTCGCGGAGCGAAGGCAATAACGGGTCGACACGAAATGTTCAGCCTCAGCGAGGCAGAACTTATCCGATGTGGGTTGAAATAGAGCTTGACCGCCTGCGGGCCGGTGAACTGAATTGCGTTTGAAGAAATTGATCCCGGACGCGGGCTCGCACTAAAGTGCTTAACGATGTCCTCCCGAAGGGATCTGCGACAACATCTGCAGACGCGCAACGGTACTCGCTCTGCGGTTTGGCGCCGAAAGGGCGGTGAAATAGAGAACCATACCAGTGCATCTGCCCGTGACTGCACGTGAGGTACCGAGGTTATGGGATAACTGCCTTTTCGATAAGCTGATCTTGTTCAGAAAGAGGTGACGTCACCGTCATTGCCATGCAACTCGCTCCCCGTAATCCGGTGGGCATCGCGTTGCGGAAGGTGCCGGAGTAGGTGCAGCGCGCCTAGGTCTAAAGCGCATCGACAACGGTGGTCAGAAGCAACTAAAGGCGATTTTCGGATGGTGAGGAGGTGTTCATCGTCGACGCAGGAGGCCTCTGGCTTGCAGTAGATTTCGTCGCTGTTTTTTGTACTGTCGGCCGGTCGAGCAGTTGCCGATCTCGGTTATCGGTTCGGCTGCCAGGATTGCGGTCGGTGGTGGGCAGTTGGCAATTGCCCTCGCTTCCGATCTCATTGTTTAACGCGGAAGGGATTGACGATGTCGTTGTCATGAAAGCGATGTCATCTGAATGAGTCGCTCGGGCCTCTTGAGAGAGACGGAGTGCTGCGTGGCGGCGAGTTTGCGTAAGTGCCGGTCCTTTCGGGGGCGTGCGAACTGGATGCATATGCGCGTATACTGTTCTGAGTTGCCACAACCGCCGGGAGACGTTCGATGGAATTGCTTCAATGTAACTGTTCGTTTCTGCGCAGTGCAACGCGTGCGCTGACGCAGGCATATGACGAGGTGCTCAGGCCAAGCGGCTTGCGTATGACGCAATTCTCCATGCTCGCGCGGGCGTCAGCGGTAGGTGAAATTTCGCTGAGCGAGCTGGCTGACCTGATGGCGATGGACCGTACCACTCTTGGAAGAAACTTGCGGCCACTCGAGCGCGAGGGCCTCGTGCAAGTTGACATCGGGGAAGACAGGCGTGAAAGGCTGGTCACCGTGACGCCCGCTGGTGCAAAGGTCTTGGCTAGTGCCCTGCCGTTGTGGGAGCAAGTGCACCAACGTTTTGAGCGAAAGGTGGGGAAACGCGAAGCCAAAGAGTTGCGATTTGCTCTGAAACGGCTTGTAAGTGTGGGCAGAGAGTTGTCTGCGGAAAACGCGTGCCATCCTCAATGAGCGTTGCAACGGCGCGAACCGCAACAATGAGGGCCGTACGGGATGGTATTACCGACCCGGAAAGCGGTTATCCAGGCGAGTCGGAAATTGAAGCGACCCTTCCCTGAGATTCTTTCGAATCAGCGGTTGCTTGGTTCCGCATCGGCCGTCGTTGTGGGATCGCCACGATCTCTCGCACTGCTGCTGCGGGCGGGCACGGAGGCTTCCCGTGGTCGCTGGAGCGGCCAAGAGGGCGTGGCGAAGCTTGCATCACCGTTTTCGCAGGCGCTCTACGCGCACTTCTGAGCGGGCCGGCGCCTCGATCGCGACCGCAACGGACTAAAAAATTAAAGCGCCGCTCACGTTGCGACGTCCGGCGGATCCTACGCGTCCGCCCCCTTGCGTGCGGGGTGTTACGTTAGAGGCTACCTCGGATCTTACAGATAGGTAACAGAACGTATTGACGGCAAGCGCACTTGCGTTGATCTTCGGGGCGTGGGTGAACTAAGGGTTACGTTGAAGTAGGCGCGCCTTGAGATAAACCGTGGGGGAGACCAAAAATGCATGCACTGCGAGCGCTCAGAGAATCCGGGGTACACAGCCCACACGATATAAGGGCAATACTTGCCGAAAATATAGTCTTCAATTCCCCGGTGCTGACCCGGCCGTTAGTCGGCGCAGAGATAGTCTCTGCCGTGCTCGCAGCGTCGGCACTTGCTCGGGGCATTGGCGGACAGTATGTATCGGAGTACCGCATTGACGCAGTCACGACGGTTCTGAGATGGCAAGGCACCGTTCAGGGTCACTTACTCGAAAGCATCGAGATATTAGTTGACGACGCCGCAGGCCTACTAGTTGAGCGGACAATCGCTTACCGGCCGCTGCCCGCTGTCGAGATATTTCGTGACCTACTCTATCCTCTTATCAAAGACATAGTGCCGGCGGACTTGTGGGCTTATTGACTGATCCATGTGAGTTGAGCCGCCTTCACTAGGGCACCCGTTTGGTACGGTGCGGCCGCTGCAGTAGCGCGAAAGTGCAGGGCGTTAGCGACTTTGAGGCCAAACAGCGGCGCCTTCCGTAGCCCGCGGATTACTGTGCGGCGTGATTGCTTAGGCCATGCCTTAAGCTTTGCTCTGCAACGTCCCAAGGCCGACGGTAATGCTCGCGCGAACAGATAGCGATGCGGGGCCATACGACTGCGAGCGAGCAATGTGGTGGATCGTTAGCCGGCCGTCATCGGGCTGTGTCAAAAAGTATTGCTGGGCCAAGAGTTCAACGGCGGGACACAGGAAATACCCTAAAGCCTCAGTTATAGGGCGTGCGCCCGACCTGATATGCAGAGGCCCGCGCGTGGTAGCGCGATCCCTCGTAGCGCATACCGGCCGCAGTCGTCGCAGAGCTCTTCACCGGTCACCAACCGTTGTTTGCCCGCGTGGCAATGGAATACCTCACGCTGGAAACTGACCCCAGCGTGCGCGAATTAAGGATATAATGCGCGCATATACACGCATATCTCTATGCGCAGTCTGTATGTCATCCGCAGCTATACGGCCGGAGAGGGCAAGCAGGATGGAAGCGTTATATGCAGCAGATGCGGCGCTATCTCTGGATGAGAACGCCCGGAAAGCTGCATCTCCAAGAAGCTGATCTGAGCTTGCTCGCCGACCATGGAACGAGGCCGGCGACGGTTTCCGATAACTGCTTGGTATTAGCCGAGCGGCTGCCGAAGCCGCGTTAGCTCAACAGTGATCGAAGACCCATCCTTTGATCGAGGTCACGACGGGTTCAACTCGAGGTTTTCCAAGATGGCGTTTATCAAGAATATGAAGATTGGGCGACGCCTCGGTGTCGGCTTTGCACTCGTACTGCTGCTATTGACGGCTGTCGGTTGCATTGGCTTGGTGCAATCGTCCCGGATCTACGCCGGTACCCGCGCCATCTCGGAAGACTGGCTGCCTAGTGTTGAGGCGTTGAGCGAAATCCGGCGCAGGGCCGACGACGTGCGTCGCATTTCCCTGCGCGAACTGCTTCCGGCAGACGAAAAAGGGATTGGCGAGTTGCACGCACGTCGCGCGGCAGGAGTGATCGGATTTGCGGCTGCGATGCAGAACTATAAGAAGTATCTATCCTCTGACGACGAAAGAAGGCTTTACGAAGGGATCGAATCGTCGTGGGCACGTTATCTTGAGACGAGCGACCAGGTTGAACGGTTGATGGGGTCAGCAGACGCCAATTTGTCCAGCGCCCGTCAGCTTGCGGCCAGCGAAGGAGTTTCGCGTTTTGCGACTACTCTGTCGTTCATAGACGCGGACAGCAAGCTTAATCATGAGGGGGCTGTGCGGGAAGTTGAGGCTGCAAATGCGGCGTTCGTTAGCGCGCGTGTATGGACACTTATCCTTATGATTGCCGCATTGATCGGGGGTGTTTTGATCGCCTTCCTCATCACCCGGTCTATTACTGTTCCACTGCAACAGTCCGTGCAATTAGCCGAACGCGTCGCAAAAGGCGACCTAACATCAACGATACAAGCGGACGGTAAAGATGAGATCGGCCTACTGCTCGCGTCGCTTGGGCGCATGAACGAGGGTCTTCGCGAGACGGTAGCACGCGTGTTTTCTGGCAGCGGGAGCATTGCAATCAGCTCTGCGGAGATCGCGACGGGAAATGCGGACCTGAGCCAGCGTACCGAAGAGCAGGCGGCCTCCTTGCAACAAACGGCTGCCAGTATGGAACAGCTAGCGGCGACCGTGCGGCGAAATGCAGACGACGCAGGACAAGGCAATTTGCTCGCTTCCCAGGCATGCCAGACTGCTAGCCGCGGCGAGGCGATCGTAGGCCGGGTTGTCCAGACCATGAGCGACATATCGACCAGTTCCGGGAAAGTAACGCAGATAATTTCGGTGATCGAAGGCATCGCCTTCCAGACAAACATTCTCGCGCTCAACGCCGCAGTCGAGGCCGCGCGCGCTGGCGAGCAGGGAAGAGGATTTGCTGTAGTGGCCAGCGAGGTGCGTACGCTAGCGCAACGAAGCGCTTCGGCTGCCAAGGAGGTCAGGGACCTGATAACTCAGGCCGTCGCAACGGTCAGCGATGGCAGCGCCTTGGTCGAAGATACTGGACTCACGATGCGTGAGATTCTGGAATCCGTACAACGGGTTGCCGAATTGATGCAAAAAATTAGCACCGCATCCGAGGAACAGCATTCGGGAATTGCGCAGGCGACCGTTGCCATCTCGCAAATGGACGAGGTGACGCAGCGCAATGCGGCGTTGGTGGAACAGGTTTCGGCGGCGGCTCAATCGATGGCGGCTCAGTCGCGTTCTTTGCGCGACGTGGTGTCGGTATTCAAGGTGCCCGATGTCGATAGATAGCCAGACCTATCACGCCAAGATCCGGCCGTCGTCGAGCGGCCGCACAGCTTGTTGCAACCCAGTCGCGGTTCCGGCCGCGACGCGTCAGGTTTGCCGCCAGAAAGCCTAGCTCTGGCGTTGGCTTGCATAACTTCACTCCTGAGCCATTGTTGAATCCAGCCTGCACAGCTGTCGGGAATAGCTCTGCTTCAGAACAGTCTGCAAGGAGTCGTCGCCGCGGCGGTGCAAAGCAACCGAGCAGTTGCACTTTCGACATTCATCCGTGCGCTGAATTCGAGACCACTTGCTGTGGTTAGTTGCTTAGATCGGCCTCTGGAACAAACCGGTTCAAGCCCAATTGCACATGAATATTCTTTGACCAAGAGTTGACTGCACATAGCAAGCCGTCCCTAACAGGATTGCTAGGTCATCAGCCCCAATGAACATCATCGCCGGTGCGAGGGCGGCCTAGGGGCTTCCCCGGTACGCCGAACGGGCAGAGGTTGAGGTCGGCTAGATGGAATGCAATGGGGCAGTGCGGTGAGTATTTGGCCAAAAAATCGCCGCGCGATTGGCGTGGCGACCACGCAGACCGCTTTGCCCGTCAAATCCCGTTCTCTGCGATTCCACGTTCGTTCACTACGCCCCGCAAGCAAGGCATGTCGCCCCTGTGCGACAAGGCAGGCGCCCCTGCCGTCGCCTACTCGAGGCAACCCCTGATGTCACAGCGGAACCCTTCGCAGTGGCCTACCGTACGTTTTTCTCGCCCCGTTAATCCGAAAGACTCCCAGTTGACATTACGCGTATATACACCCATTATTCAGCTCCGATGTGAACACTGGGCTTACGGCGTTTCGTGAAAACGTCGTTAACGTGAGGTAGTTCACGATGCAGTTTGGGGAGCCCTCAAAGGTAGGACCCCGTTGTGTCCGCGCGGCCGGAGACTGCCGTCGGCAACATTGCTGCTAGGCACTGACAGCAATAGGGTGTGGAAGGCCGGCCTGTACGTCCTTCTCTCGTCTTCGGCGCGAACTGGTAATCAGGGCTGGCAGAACGCTGGCGCTATGAAAACGACCATACAGCAAGACAAGAATCAACGGAGACGTCATGATGAAGAAAACCTTCTTTGCAGCCGCAGCCGCTGGCAGCCTTGCCAGCGCATTACCTGTCGATAGTCACGCACAAGATAGCGTGACGCTTTACGGCGTTATTGACGCTGGTATCACATACGTCAACAAGGTAGCGAGCGCCACAGGACATGGCAGCGTTCTAAAGTATGGTGACGGTGTTTCGCAAGGTAGCCGCTTCGGAATTCGAGGTGCCGAAGACCTCGGGGGCGGCCTCAAGGCACTGTTTGTGCTGGAAAATGGTTTCAACAGCGGTGATGGCACGCTGGGGCAAGGCGGTGCAATGTTCGGACGCCAAGCGTACATCGGTCTGGCGAAGGATGGAATCGGCTCCCTAACGCTTGGCCGCCAGTACTCCCTTTCAACTGATATTCTCGGCGCTGGGTACACGACGGGTAGTCAGACACCTGCGGGCAATTACGCTTATCACATTAACGACCTCGACCAGCTCGTTCAGAGTCGTCTCAACAATGCCATCAAGTTCAGCAGCGCAAATTTTGCGGGATTGACATTCGGCGCGATGTACGCGTTCTCAAACTCGACGAACTTTTCTGGTGCGCCGACGACAACCGCCGGCACCACGACCACCCAAGGCTCATCGAGCGCCTATAGCTTCGGTGCGAATTATACGAACGGTCCCTTCGGCATCGGCGCCGCCTACACCAATATTCGCTATCCCAACGGAGCAACACCACCGTTTGGCGTGAGTGTAGCGAACGTAAATACCGGAGGCCTCCGCGACCTCGAAACGTTCGGCATCGGGAGCCGGTACGCAATTGGCGCTGGCTTGGCATGGGCTAACTGGACGCGCACAAAGTTGGAACCGCTCGCGGGTCGATCGTCAACACTGAACAACTACGAAATTGGCGGCCGATATCTGTTCACTGCAGCACTTAATGTCGGATTAGGCTACACATTCTCCGACCTCAGTGATCGTTCCGAAGGGAAATGGCACCAGGTCAATGGAGCAGTTGACTACGCGCTGTCGAAGCGTACGGACATTTACTTCCTGGCGGTTTATCAAAAGGCATCGGGCAGCAACTCGGTTGCCGGCCGCTCTGTCCAAGTTCAGGCTGAGATCGGTTCCGCACCTTCTTTCATCGGGAACGCAGGTGCGAACTCACAACTCGTGACTCGCGTGGGGCTTCATCACAAGTTTTGATTTTCGCAGAAGACGCAACCCGGCTCGGTGCTGCACCCCACCGCCGACGAGGCAGCATCGGGGACCCTCTGAAAAACGCGCTAGTAGACCCTGTATGCGAGAACTAACGAGCACATGATGAGCAACAATTCACAAGAGGCCGGTATGGCCCATCGCACCCAAGTGATGGGTGCAGACTTCGTCGAGCGTGCGATGTCGTCTGCTGACGCGTTTTCCCGCCCTTTGCAGGAATGGCTGAATGAGCATGCGTGGGGCACGACGTGGTTACGCGACGGGCTTGATCTCAAGACCCGGAGCCTCTGCACATGCGCAATGCTTGCCGCTCTCGGAAAAGGTGCCGAACTGAAAGGCCATATACGTGGCGCCATTAACAATGGTGCGACTACAACCGAAATCCGCGAGGTCTTACTTCACAGTGCAATATATGCTGGGGCCCCTGCAGCTGTCGAAGCGTTTCGAAACGCTGGCGAAGTGCTGCAGGAACTTGGTGCGAGCATCCCCGAATAGCCGAACCTCCGCCAAAAGGATCCCGCAACAACACCCTCCAAGAAGCGTCGTGTCGCAAACACATCAGTATCAAGAAAGACCGCGATCTCGTACCGGGGCCCACCAGTCCCGAGTTCCCACTTTCATCGACGCAATTCGCCTGATCAAGGCGTCGCGACAGTAACCCGCTGACCAAATCAAAGTGGTGTGCAACGCTCCGCCGCAGGTTTCGCTCCGGGCTTTAAGGCAACATAGGTGTAAGCACGATCCAGTATGGCCCTGACGACTACCCGGTAAGTGCGGTCGAAGCCATCCAAATCCGCGAAGCCCGCATATCAGTGGATACAATATCGCTGCGCAATGCAGCCGTCGGTTGGTGCTTACATCGTCGCCTCCAGCTTTCGATGACGTAAGTCGATCGCCGATCCGCAGTCGATGGGGCCAATGAGCCACTTCAACCAATGACTGTTTCATTCTCCGCAGACAATTCCCTGCCTACATTCACAATCATTTTGAGCGTGTGGCGTAGTTCCTTAGATTCGCGTTTTCCCAACTTGTGCTCAAACCGCAGATGCACGCTCTCCCACAGGGGCAATGCACGAGCCAAGACCTTCCGACCAGCCGGAGTGACGCTGACAAGTCTCTCGCGCCTGTCTTCCCCAACGTTGATTTGTACGAGGCCCTCCCGTTCGAGTGGCTGCAGATTTCGGCCCAGTGTTGTGCGATCCATTGCCATCAAATCTGCCAACTCACTCAACGACATCTCCCCCACTGCCGACGCACGCGCGAGCATGGAGAACTGAGTGATACGTAGTCCGCTCGGTCTAAGTACTTCGTCGTACGCTAGTGAAAGGGCACGGGTCGCACTGCGCAAAAATGAACAGTTACACTGCAGCAATTCCATACGGGCCTCTCAGGAAAAATCCATGTCAAAAGTTAGTATACGGGCATATGCATCTTGTTATCGACGTTGCAAAACGACAGTACAAAACTGGGAATCTCTGCCACCGGCGCAGAGATTCTTCCTTGGATCAGCGACTACTGAACAGCTGGGTCTTTCGTCATGATGTTCCGGTTAGTCAGCTCCGCGATCTGTTCCGAGCTGTAGCCCAACTCGCGAAGCACTTCGCAGTTATGTTCTCCGCGGAAGGCGGGAATGCCGGGATGCTCGAGTTCATTGGCCGAAAATCGCCACGGCTTCCCCGGCACGCGTGCTGTGCCGCCCGCGCGGTCATCGATAGCTTCGGTCGCACCCCACCATTGCGCCCACTCTGATTCGGCGAAATCCTTGATGTTCCTAACCACGCCGAACGCTAGCTTGGCCTCGTCCAGTTGAGCGTCCAACGCCGCAAGGCTATCGAACGTAAGGATCCAGTCCTGTACGATCCGATGAAACTCGGCAAGATTTTTTTTGCGAAGTTCCGGCGTCTGGAAGCGTGGATCGCGCGCAAGGTCCGCACGTCGCATCGCGCCGATGTAGAGGGGGAACGACAGGCTCGCAACGACGCTCGTAGCAATTGTGATCTTCTCGCCGGTGCTCGTCCGGAAGAATGGCGAGAATGACGGCCCCAGCGCCGGAGGTTCGGCCCCGAGATCGGCATCGGACAAGTCCACGTGCACCCGCTCATTAATGGCCAGCATGGTGGCAGCCATTGCGACGTCGATATGCTGCCCCTCACCGGTTACGCCGCGGCGATGCAAGGCTGCGAGCACCCCGATGGTAGCTTCAAGACCGGTGTAAATGTCAGCGTGCGAATAGGGATCGTGTCGGTCTTGCGCGAGGTCGTCTCCCAGATGGGAGAGGAAAGTGGACGTGAACCCTGACTCAGCATGCACAGTCGGCGCGTAGGCAGCACGATGCGACAGCGGGCCGCCTTGACCATATCCGCTGATGGAGACGTAGATGAGTCTCGGGTTAATCTCGCGCACGGACTCGTAGTCAAGACCGAAGAACGCCAGTGTCCCGGCTCTGAAGTTCTCAACCAGAATATCGGCTTCACTGATCAGCTTCTTCGCAATCTCCCGCGCTTCCGGGTAATTCAGGTCAAGGCTGACGTTGCGCTTTCCAGCATTTTGCTGAATATAGTAATACGAAATCGAATTGTATTGCGGCAACGCCGAACGCGAAATGTCAGGTCGCGGCGGCTCGACCTTAATTACATCGGCACCGAGGTCATGCAACGTCTTCGCGCAGTGCGGTCCCGCAAGCACGCGCGAGAAGTCTATTACCTTGATGCCTGAAAGTGGCCCCTTGCTCATGTCATCCTCGTTTTCAGTTGCCTTCAAAGACCGCACTACCGGGTCCCGTCGTTGCAAATGCGTCTAGACCGCGTTGAAGGTCAGCGGTCCGGTAGATGGCATCAGCGATATCGGCCATTCCCTCATCCGCTGCACGCATCCCATTGTTACTGTAAAGCGAGGCGAGCCGCTTGGTGGCGGCATGAGCGACGGTCGGACCAGCCGCAATCTCACGAGCGACCGACATCGTCACAGCTTCCAGCTCAGAGTCGGGAACGACACGATTGATTACGTTCCAGCGCTCGAGCGTCGCCGCGTCGTGCCTGCGAGCAAGCAAGACGATTTCTTTCGCCCTAGCGAGGCCGACGCGGTCGATGAGGCGCTGCACGCCCCCCATGAGAGGGTGCAGCCCCAGCGTCGCTTCGACTAGGCCCATCTTTGCGGATGCTGCGGCGATAATCAGATCTGAAGCGAGAGCAATCTCGAATCCACCGCCAACGGCGATACCATGGACGGAGGAAATGATGGGGATCGGAAGTTCATCAAAGGCGCGAAGGACACCGACGAAGTCAACGTCGTTACGACGCGCGCCTGCGTTTTCAAAAAGCGACATCTCCGCTCCAGCCGAAAAATGTCGCAATCCGCTTTTGATGACGACCGCTCGCGCCTTCTCTGTTTCGGCACGCTTCAGGTTGTCGATCAACGCTTCTGACAGCGTTTTTCCCACAAGGTTATGGGGGGCGAACTGCATTGTGATGACGGCAACATCGCCGTCTTTCGCGAATTGGATCGCTTCGGTATCAAGTGAAGTCATCTTGTTTCCTTTAGAGATAACGTGTAGTTGAGCGAGGGTGCCGGCGTCAGTGCTCGACCGCCTCCTCGGCACCGTACCCGCTAAGCATCCGCAACTGCTGCTCTTCGAAGCTACTGGCAGACGTTCTTTGAGAAGTGATCAACGAGACGAGCCAACCAGCCACAAAGCCGCAAGGGATGCTGATGATTCCCGGATTGGCGAGGGAAATCAGTGGCGTCGTAGTTTTGAACACGAGACCATGTGCCCCAATGACGGCCGGTCCTACAAGGACAAGTCCTATTGAAGAGAGAACACCAACAACGACGGCCGCGACGGCGCCTGCGTCAGTGAATCGGCGCCAGTAGAGTGTCAAGAGGATGACGGGCAGATTCGCGCTGGCCGCAATGACAAAAGCAAGTCCGACAAGAAACGCGACGTTCAAGGACTTCACTGCCAGCGCGAGGCAGATTGCGACTACCCCAAACGTCACAGTCGCAATCTTGGCCACACGAACCTGACGCTTGTCCTGCGCGTCGTTGCGGAAGATCAGCATCGCAAAAATGTCGTGGGCAATCGTCGATGCGGAGGAAATCATGATGCCGGACACAACCGCGAGGATCGTCGCGAACGCGATCGCGGATACACAGGCAAGCAACATTTCCCCGCCGAACGATCCCACGCCACCGCCCAACGAGACAGCGAGCAGCGTTATTGCGCTATTACCTGCCTTGTTTGATTGGAGGATCGACTGCGGACCGACGATTGCGCATGCTGCAAAGCCTAAGAGACAGACCATGATTGCAAATGATGTCATGACAACGAGTGCGATCTTTGCCGAATGCCTTGCGTCGACCGCCGACGGTACGGTGTAGAAACGTGTCATGACGTGCGGAAGCCCAGCCGTTCCAAGAGCCAGAGCGATCGCGAGCGAAACGGTGTCCAGAGGGTTTTTAAGGTACGCCCCTGGAATCAGATAGTGATCCGGATGCAAAGAAGAGGCTTTAGCCTTCGTGAACATCGCCCCAACGTCAAACGAGAAATGTGCGAGCGCTAGCACGAGCAGAAAAGCTGCCGCAGACC
>Ga0209796_10001008_pt1 | contig 13308 bp, 15 predicted proteins | sample AgamicOrSfrz_FD_187167 | JGI IMG/M metagenome (GOLD analysis project Ga0209796, IMG submission 187167) | Agave microbial communities from Guanajuato, Mexico - Or.Sf.rz (SPAdes) (version 2) | ecosystem: Host-associated > Plants > Phyllosphere > Phylloplane/Leaf | place: Guanajuato, Mexico...
TTACTCTTATTAGCAACATTAAATTGCATTTATACAAATTAGTGCTACAGGTTTCATTTTTTATATCATATTCCATAAAATTTTATGTTTTATACGTGTAAAAAGAAAAATAGGCAATTTTTCTACAAAGTATATAATAGGTAAGATTATATTCAATGAAATGTTTTGCTATTTACTTTTATTAAAATATAACAATATAAATTATATAAATTTCAAAGTTAAAAGGTATTAAGCATTTATTAAATTAATCATTTTAAATTATATTTAATATTTGTTATTTTTATCTAAATTTTCACTTTGGTAAAGATAAGTGTCTCAAGGTACTCAAGTATAAGCTTTCCTTAACTCTAACTAAGAGAATTGTCTGTTTTTCATTTAATTAGTTTAAAAAGGTTAAATTGTATATTTTCAACATAATAAACATAAAAAGCATAATTGGATTTCAAAAGAGTTCTCCTTCCTTTTTACCAACCTTATTAAGTGACAAGTGTGGAAAAGCTATGATATGTTAGCATCTCTACATATTATTTGAAAATAAGAGAGTGTGGTGTTTAAATATGAAGAAAAATGAACTAGTAGATGCCGTTGCAACAAAGTCAGAACTAACGAAACAAGATTCAAAAAAGGCTGTAGATGCGTTGCTTGAAACGATTTCTCATACGCTTGCCAAAGGAGAGAAGATTCAATTAGTTGGGTTTGGTACATTCGAAATACGTGAGCGCGCAGAGCGTACAGGCCGTAACCCTCAAACAGGTGAAGAAATGACGATTCCGGCAACTAAGATACCTGCTTTTAAACCTGGAAAAGAATTAAAAGAAGCTGTTAAATAACATGAACTATAACAACCCTTTAGAGCTTTGACTCAAAAGGGTTGTCTATTTTTACTGCTAGATTATTAATAAGTTGAATGTTGATTTTTTCTCTAAATATGTAATTCAGTTAGTGCTAATACCTATAGGTTTATATTTATTGCTAGTAACTTTATTAAATTTGCAATATGAACAAGCTTATTAATTTATACATGCGAAACAATCAATTCACAGGTTCCACTTATCTCAAAATTTCTTATCTTTGCAGGAAGGATAAAATGGCTACCTTTATTAAAGAAATAGTCTCCTTCTACGCTTCTAAGAGTTCCGTTTCCATTTATTACACTACACAACATAAAGGGTTTGTCCATTGTTAGAGAGGCTGTTCCATCTATTTTCCATTTGTGAACAGAGAAAAATTGATTTTCTATAAAAGTAGTAATGAGTATATCTTTATATTTCGATATTAGGAATTTATTATCTACATCTATGTGAGGAATTGTCGTAACATCTATTGCCTTTTCAAGATGTAATTCGCGTTTTCTTCCATTTTCATCTCTTCGTTCATAATCATAAACGCGGTATGTAGTATCAGAACTTTGTTGTGTTTCAAGTACAACTGTTCCTTCGCATAGAGCGTGGATAGTGCCACTGGGTACATAGAAAAAATCACCTGGTTTCACCTTTACTCGACGAAGTAACTTATCCCAATCCCCGTTTTCAATCATTCTAATGAATTCTTCTTTTGTTTTAGCATTGTGACCGTATATCATCTCAGCACCTTCCTTACAATCGATGATATACCAACACTCTGTTTTCCCTAACTCTCCGTTTTCATATAGATTTGCATAGAGGTTATCAGGATGTACCTGTACAGAAAGATCTTGATTAGCATCTAAAATTTTTGTTAAAAGTGGAAAGGTATCTCCTCCATAGTGATCAAAAACTTCGGGATTTTCTCTCCAAACTTCATTTAAAGTTTTTCCAGAGAAAGGACCATTTTCAACAATAGATGGTCCATTTATATGTGCTGAAATCGCCCAGCATTCACCGGTTCTATCATAAGGGACTTTGTATGCGAATTTATCCTCTAATTCCTTTCCTCCCCAAATTCTTTCTTTGAATATAGGTGCAAAAAATAGTGGTTCAGTCATGATTAATAATCCTCCAGTCTATACAATTTCGCTTAATAGCTTGTATGCTTCTTCTTTTGTTTGAACGGCTAATAACTGCTCTCTATACCTGTCATCCATAAGTTTTCGAGAAAGCATTTGAAGAATTTTCAAGTGTTCATTCCCTTCACTTTCCTTGGGTACAGCAATCATAAATATTAATTTTGCTTCTGTTCCATCAAGACTTTTCCAATCCACACCTGATTGTTTAATTCCAAATACTACACTTGGTTTCTTAATAGAATTCGATTTCCCATGGGGAATAGCAATATTCATGCCAATACCCGTTGTACTTTCTTGCTCACGATTCATAATTGCTTGCTTAAATTCTGCTTCAGAATGCAGAGTTCCTACATGAAGTAACTTTTTTATCATTTCATCAATAATGTCATCACGTGTTTCTCCTGTTAAATTAGTTTCAATAAGTTCTAAGCTTGTAATGTCCGTTAGTTTTTTTATTTCTACATTCTCTACTTGCTTGCTTTCTTTTTGAGTTTCTTGTTGTACGTGGGGCTCTTCTATTGTTGCTGAGACTTCCTTCATTTCTGCCACTTCTGATATATCCAATTTTGAAATATCTTTTTTCAATACATTTACTAAAATGGCAGTTACCATAGAACCGCCAATTACAGCAACAAAGAACATAAATACATTGTCTACTGCTCCTAATACAGCAACAATTGGGCCACCATGCGCTACTCTATCCCCTACATGACCAATCATTGCAATAACAGAACCTGTCATAGAACCAGCCATAACACTTGGAATAACACGGATCGGATCTTGTGCCGCAAATGGAATTGCACCTTCTGTAATACCAAATAGACCCATTGTAAAGGCTGCTTTACCCATTTCTCTTTCTGAAACTTGGAATTTTCCCTTTCTTAAGAACGTAGCAAGTCCCATTCCGATTGGTGGAATACAGATTGCCGCAGCGATTGGACCCATAATCTCATAATTTCCTTCACCGATCATTGCGGAACCGAATAAGAATGCAACCTTATTAACGGGACCACCCATGTCAAAGGAAACCATAGCACCTAAGATCAATGCTAGAAGAATTGAACTAGACCCTTTCATACCTGCTAACCAAGCTGTTAATGAGTCAAAAACTTGTGCTACAGGTGCACCAATAATCAACACAAATGCCAGACCTACAATGAGTGAAGCAAATACCGGAATAATGATGATTGGCATAATTGGTTGAATTGCTTTTGGAATTTTTATTTTCTTGATTCCTAATGCTATATAACCAGCTAAGAAACCGGCGATAATTCCCCCAAGGAATCCTGCACCACTTTCACTTCCATAAAAACTTCCTGTAGCTGCAATATATCCGCCAATCATACCAGGAACAAGTCCAGGCTTATCGGCTATGCTATATGCAATATATCCTGCTAAAATTGGAACCATGAATGTAAATGAAGCACCACCAATTTGTTCAATTGTTTTCCAAAAAGACGCGTCTGGAATAACTAAACCCTGGGGTGTTTTCTCACCTCCAAGAGTGACTGCTATCGCAATTAATAATCCGCCAACTACAATAAATGGGACCATAAAAGATACACCATTCATTAGATGCCGATATATCGGATTTTGCTTCTTTTGCTGGTTATTCTCTGCTACAGTTTTTGATTTTGAATGATAGACAGGCACATCACCATTTCTTACTTTCTGAATTAATTCCTCGGGTTTACGGATTCCATCTTGAACCCCAACAACTAAAAGTCTTTTTCCTATAAATCTATCTTTATTTACTGCTCGATCTGCAGCGATAATAATACCATCTGCTTCACGAATATCCTCTTCAGTAAGTTCATTTTCTACCCCTATTCCACCTTGGGTCTCAATTTTCATTTGAATCCCTAATCTATCTGCTGCTTTTTGTAAATTTTCTGCTGCCATATAAGTATGAGCAATTCCATTTGGACATGATGTAATCGCTAACAGTTTCATTATTAGTCCTCCTTAGTTTTTTTGTAAGCGCCTACAAATAATATATAACAATGTCATAAGTCCAAAAGTTTAGTTTTTTACCGTAACTTCCGGAAAAATTAATCTTTTACTTTATCAAATAAAAAAAGCAAGGCATCTATGCCTTGCTTTTAATAATGTAGATAAGATAAGAACTTCATTACATTTGTTTCTGTAGTAAGTTTTTGAATAAAGGATGGCTGTTCACTTATAAAAGATAATTCTTGAAATAGTTGCTTTGTCATTTTCTGTTCCTCATTTTTTACAGCCAACATAAATACAAGAGTCACCTTTTCAGTTCCCCAATCAAGTGGCTCTTTTAATGTAGCAATAGCAATTGCTGACTGTTTAATAAATTTAGAGTTTGCATGAGGAATAGCAATACCTGCTCCAATGGTTGTTGCTGACATTTTTTCTCTCATAATGGCATGAACAGCATATTCTTTTTCCACATAACCTTTTTCATATAAGACTTTGGCTAACTTCTCAATTATCATATAACGATGTTCTACATCGTCTTGTAACGAAACTAAAAAAGGCGTTGTATAATCTAGCATAGAAAACGCTGTTTTTTCTTGACGAACTGGTTCATCAAATTGTTTGATGAAATCTTCTAGTTTTTTTTCTTCTGTATATTCCAATAATGGCGATACAATAAGGTGAGGGATTTTCACCCCCGAGATGGATGTGGTAGAAATAACAAGTTCTACGTCCTGATGTTTTGTTAAATAATCGTCTAAATCATCTTTAGAAATACAGTCCATAACATAAATTTGATGAAATTTCCGTTCAATCTTTGTCCGTAATAACTGTGACATTCCGATTCCCATATGACACACTATGATTACATTCTTTTGCTTCTGCCTATTACTATCCAAACGTTCAATAGATGCTTGAAAATGTAATGTAAGATATGCTGCTTCTTCTTCTGGAATAAAAAGATCAAATAATTGATTAATTTCTCCTAGAACATCAATTACTATATCAAACATGTGGGGATACATCTTTTTAATGTCATTTAGCATTGGGTTTGAGACAGAAAGGTCATAATTAATACGATTTAAAGTTGTATATAAATGTATTTTTAAGCCATTTTTCAAAATTTGATCTTTATTAAAGTCTAGCGCATTTAGCTCTGATACTCGATAAATTAAATGACATAGAATTTTAAAAAGCACTGAATTTTCTTCATTAATTATATCTAAATCCCATGATGCATCATTTTTTGGATAACGAACCTTGCCACCTAATATATGCAATGTTAAATACACTACTTCTTCTTCTGAGAAATGTATAACGAAAAATTTTTCCAATCTCTTAAGAAATTCATATGTCCATTTGTATTCTTTTTTCTTCTGTAGAACAGTTATTTCTCTTTTAGAAATAGAAATAGATTGCTTTAATTTTGTCCTTCGAATCATCATCAGTGTATGTAATAGTAGACTTTCGAGCGTATCATCTGTGAAATATAAAGAATGACGCTTTTGTAATACTTTTAATTCACTTGCTATAAATTCTACCTCATGATACAAAAACTGCTTTTTAATAAATTGATTTGTAATGCTAGGATTATTAATCAAATCTAATATTCTAGTCAATGCTTTTCTTTTATTTTTTTCAGTTCCTTCGATTATTAAACCTATTCTTTGTTTTGAAACTAGTGCTAAACCAAAGCGCCTTAACCATTTTTCAATTTTATTTAAGTCTTTCTTTATTGTAGATCGATTTAAAAAATATTGATCAGCAAATTCTTTTGCTGTAACTGGCTGTACATTCATTAATAAATCATAAGCAATTTGCAGAATTCTTTCTTCATCAGATTGATACTTCGGCTCCTCCTTTACTGTATGGAGCTCATTACATAAACGCACTTTTTCATGTTCCTCTATATCTAAGTAAACACCTAATCCCGGTTTTCGAGTTAGATGAGCATCTGAATAATCATCAAGATAATCTTCAATTATTTTCAAATCATTACGAATCGTTTTTTCAGAGCAATTTACTCTATCCGCAAAATCTTGTACTAATGAATACTTATCAGGTTCAGATAACAACAGATATAAAATTTCTTTTTGCCTTGTGTTCATCAGTTCCACCTGTTTCTTCTATTCTTTTTAACTTCATATATTACTAGGTTTAATTCTTTATTAAAGAGCACTTTAATCTCTCCTCTAAAAGTTGCTTGAGACGATGTATTTTATGAAATTTCGCTTATAATAAAGATTGATAGCGTATCACAAAATTACCCATACTAATAAACAGAAAAAACCCCAATAAAATCTATCCTCCTAGGAATCTCATTTCTCCCATTTTTTTAAGCCTAATGTTTTAAAAATCATATTATCTCTTTTGTTGTTATCATAGATAGAGTTTTCCCAAGTTGTTTCTCAATTTCTTCTCCTTCCCTTTCAATAATCGTACCTACCCATTTTCCTTCTTTATTTTCAGCTTCAATTACTGTACTAATTAAACATAAAATTACAGAATTATATAGTCGATATAAATATGGAACACATTCATATAATCTAATACTAATCTATACTTAATTAAATTATTTGCTCTAATAGGGAAAAGGTAACTTCTGTTATGAAAAGAAAAGTCTTTACTCCTGCTGAAAAAATTTAATTATTATTCTTTCTCCAATCTTCTCCAATGTAGATTCACCTGCTAGTTGAAGCTAATAAAATCTTTTTCGTATATCTTTAATTAGTGTTTAAAAACGCTTTCATTTTGCATGTTCATTATATTATTATAGATATTTTTAAATGTCTATGCTTTTAGTAAAAGTAATATAGACCTTTTTTGTTTCCTAGAATATGTTTTATGTTAACTAAAGATGTATATCTTACACACCTTAAAAATACAAAAAAACCTATCTCTTTCCAATCCAAAGAGGTAGGTTTTTTCTGCTCTATTGCTGTAAGGATTTTCGCTGATGCCTCATAGCGTCTCGTGTAGTTTGCTCAGAACAGAAAGATTCATGTAAAAAAGAAAAACTTAGTGTTTTCTTATATCCAATATCTTAATAACGTTGTTTAAATGCTTTTCTGATTCTTCTAAACGTTTTTGAGTATTTACTAAAGATTTTTGAACAGATAAAACAGAGGGAACTTTGATATTTTTGGCTTCTGTGCATACTAGATGACCTATACTGTCCTGTCATTGGATCGTACATTTGAAATTCATAAATAACTTGTTGCTTGTTTGCAAAATAAGATATTGGGTTACAGGGTAAGAATTTGTAATCTGTGACAGCATTAATATTGCTTTATTTCGGTCTTCTTTATAAATAATATTCCATATGCTAGAGGTAGATTGAAAATATGAATGAGTTATATTTGAAGAATTTAGAATTGTACCATCTTGCCTAATTTGAAAATAAGGAACAGGAATCCATTTAGCTATATTACTCATATCCATGTTCTAACTCCTTTAAATTAATGAATTTTTTCACTTGGGACAATATGTTTCTAGAGCAGTGACCATGGTAAATTAAGATGTATATAATATACATCTTAATTATCAAAAAAACTACCCTATCTAAAGGTATTCCGAAAATTTTTTTATGTTAACTAAAGTTGTAGACGATATTCATTTCATATGATTAGCTTTTTATAAACAATAAAATATAAACCGCCATGTATATTAATCTATAAATACGGTTAGACTAGTAACGTATTCCCCCTATTCCGTTATAGTTGAAAACCCTTTGCTATTTTATAGCAAAGGGTTCTTTTTTTGCCCTTGATAATACTCATAATGAAATTAGCTCAGGTAGCAAATGTGAATATCATGACATAAGGTTAATGAAAAATGAAAATAGCTGTTCCTATAAAATATGTTGTTAATTTAGATATATAAGAGATTACTAGTTGGGGGACAATAAAAAATAGAAACTTACATATAGGAGGTAAAACTAGTGAGCGAACATAAAAACATTTTTTCTACGTTTGTTAATGAAAATCAATTTGACTTACATTCATACCTTACTTATTTATTCATTCATCAATGAATGCCAGGAAGGTGTAGTAAACGAATTAGAACAGAAACATATAAACCAATAAATTTATAAATAAAAATGTGAAATGAGAGGGTAAATCATAGTGAATGAAAAAATGGTGTAGACGACTTTATCTTTCTGGGAAGAAGGAATAAGTCGTCTATTATACTTGCCTAATCAGGTACGCATAAAACAAGGTATCAGTAAAAATTCTCCTTCTAGTTCCATAACATATCATAATAAAAAAGCCGAAAAGGTAAGCCTCGGCTTTTTGAATCACGCGGTATCTATATAATGTTGTATATCATTAGTAATGGACCTTAATCTTCCCAAACTTCATTCATTAAATCTTCAATTTCTTTTGCCAGTTTTTTTGTTTCAGTTTTATCAATCTTCACTTTATTCCCTGTAATATAAACGACATCTCCAACTTGTGTTTCTTTGGGGAAAATACTCTTAGGGTAATCCTTTGTCGTTCCTTCAATTTCAACAACAGCAAAGCCCTCTTCAAATCGATCAATAATACCTTTTATCTTTTTCATAATTACCTCGATTTTTTAACAGAATAAGATGTTCCATCACCTGTGATAATAATTGTACCACTTTGGTCTGTTCGTAGAATACTTGCTTTAGAGTTTTTTAGTAAGTTCACAACTTGAGAAGTAGCATGTGAATGAAGAAAGAGATCTTATTTGAATCGTATGTCTTGCTGTTTGATATTGAAATAACAATTGTCAGTATAATAGAAAAAGAAATGACCACACATTATGGACATTGATGGCGACAAATTTTTTTCGCTGAAGGTGGAACTCAACTCTGCGATAATTTCCCCTTATTATTCCGATTAAATCTTCTTCAAGATATCTTCACTGATCATGAATTACGCGACCTATTTATATTAGTAAATATAAAAAACACTTTGAATCAACAATCAACTATTTCTCAGGATGATTTTGACCACCTTAAGTATTTCTCTCACCAACTAAACAAAAAGAAATTCCTCTCATTATCTATCTAACTTTATTCGCAGTGAAAAATCTTAAAAACACTTAAGCATAAATAATAAGAAGTAAATAGGAGTTATATTTTTAAGAACTTAATGAATATGAAAAGCCTACTTGTAGAAGAACAAGTAGGCTTTTCTGCTACGTTAAAGTCTATAAAACATTTACGTATCATTCCCAAGATAATTATAGCATTTCCTATTTATATTTGTAGAAAATCTTCTACTTTTACATCCTTCTTTAACTTTCGCAATCCTTTATTTATTCTATAGATTGTGGAGTATTTAGGTATGTAGTCTCTATCGTTACAAAGCCTAGATATAGTTGGGCGACTTAACTTTGTTGCCTTTTCGAGTTCTAATTGATTAATATCTTCTTGATTATCTAACCATCTTCCAAATCTTGTTCGCTTCTTTCCTAAGCCTAGAATCATACAGCCATCTCCTTTAAGAAGAAGTATGGACATTATGTAACTTTTTTAATCATTAGAAAAAAAGTTACATATAGGACAAGCAGTAGTTCATATCATAAATTAAGACGTCAGAAAGAGACGTCAACTTAAACTATTAGGAATGGAGCGAATCAAATGACAAAAGAATTAGCAATCTCGCTACTAAGTCGAAAAGACGTCTATTTAACGCTAGAAGGAAAACAGATGTTAGAGGTCATCTTGAAAGAGAAAAACGCGTATGAAGAGAAATAAGAAGTCGAAAAATCAAGTTGACACCTATCGACCAACCGTGCGTTACCATTCTATGTATCGTACATATGTAGATAGTCTATTTCAATCTACAGAATTAGATCGAAATCAAATTATGAGGTGTGCGCTTTTTACTGCAGCGCACAATCCTGTTTTCTTAGCATTAATGAATCAGTATAAAATGAATGACGTCCCTCTCCCCTCCTCTCTATGGCAGCCTTCTTCCCACCAGTTATGGATGGAACAAGAGCCCAACATCGAAGAGAAAGGAGGAGGAGAACATGATGACCTTGAGCGAAAAGGAACGGCTACAAACACTTCTACGATACTTAGAACATCAACAGATGGCCAATCAATGTCAGAAGCAACTATTCAATCCAAACAGCAGCCTTCTACCAGTGAAAAGGCAGCAGGGCCTGCAAGACGTCAGCAACCGATTGAGAGACGAACAAGGACGTTTCCTACCTTACAATTATCAAACAATGGAGGAATCAAACTTGATTTCAGGTAAAGAAGTAGCATTACAACGAAAACTAAAAATAGAACCGATTGAAGGTTCTTATAATAGTTATGCGGTAAATGAAAAGGAAAAGAGGGATTGGAGTGGGAATATCTATTTAGCTTGTGTGGCAGCGATTTTAGCGATCGCCTTTTTTACCTGACGTCTTTTTAGAATAGTGTCGATATTTTGGTCATAAACATATAGCATGAATACAGTTAAGACCGCCTTATAAACTGATACGTAATGGGCGGTCTTTGTTGTAAATATGATTAAAAACTCCTGGGAAGTGGAAAAACAAGTATAAAGATTCATATAAAAGATATCTTTTATATCTTATAATATGGATGACACAGGAGGTATGTAGATGGAAAATAGTCCTCGTTTCGCAGAATTAGTCTCTGATTTTGAAAAACGGTTAGGTGGACATTTAAATGCCAAAGAAAAAGAACTACTTGTATGGATATAAAACAGAAAGTAATAAGTATGTTCAATAATCGACATTTATCCTCTTCACCTTTTTAGAAATTTTCTTATATGTAGCGTAGAATTACCTATACACGATAGGTGACAAACAGAAAAAATCCTACACACTGAGGTGTAGGATTTTTAAATCGTCCCGAATATTAGATTAGAAACAGAGGGTATTCGGTATTGCAAACGAAATGAAAGTTTAACTTTCCATATTATTCTATCAAAAGTATCTTTACTATTGAACATGGCAACATTCTCAATTTGCTACCTGTATCTGGAACAACAAAAGGTAATAAGTTACAATTCACCCTATTGTAGATTAAGTATTAATCGACAAATGCTTGTTTATCCTCTATTTCACGTGGCTTTGAATATGTAACATACGTGCCTGCCATCATGTCATGAAGACTTCTTTTATCTTTACGGAAAACCACCATGAATACACTCACAATTAGCGCAATACCTAATGTAAGACCGTAAACAATGCCGGCTACAAGAACTCGTAATAGCATTGTTCCAATTCCAAGTTTCTTTCCATTGACTTTGACAATTCTAACTCCAACAATTCGTTTCCCTATAGTATATCCATACCATAATATAGGTACAGCAACCGCATAGATGAAACCTATGAGTGATGTAATGGGATCTTCACCATCAAAGTCTCCTGTAATAAGAAAGCCAATAAGCCCCAAAGGAATACTTACAATAATGCCATCTAACAGATTTCCTAATAGGCGTATCCAAAATCCTGCTGGTTTTGTTACTTGATCCACTTTATATTTCTTCCCTTCTTGTAAATTAACACTTTATCTATCTAAATAGCTCCTTAAATGATGATAACATGATTGAAGAGGAAGGTAAAAAATATAAAATATTTTAAATTTATCCACTAATAATAAAATACATGTCTCTAGTATTGATATTACTAAAGAGATATTCATAGAAAAGAGATGAAAGATTAATTAGGTTTTTTTAATTGTAAATTTCCCTTATTAAAGATAATAACAGCATTATAAGCTTCATATAAGGCATACAAAGGGTAAAAAAAAGCCATAAATACAATCATAGTTGGTACCTTTTCAACAACACGAAAATGGCCGGACATGAAACTTTTAACCGCAATTCCTAGGTAAACCAATAAAGGAATGATAATAACAGCTAATAACAATAACCACGGGGTCATTTTGGTTTCCTTCAGTTTTTCTCGACAATGTGGGCATTTCATTGTAAAAGGACTTGAAAAATCTTCGAAATGCTCAACCGTAATAGGTTTTTGACACCCTGGACAAGGTGTTGATTTTTTCATATAAGCTTCTCCTTTTTGAAATGTAAAAGAGTAGAAATAATAGGGTTATTGAATATATAACATTGCTCTTTTAAAAAAAGCTTTAAATAAGTTTAGAGCTCTCTACTTTGATAGGCTCTACACGTTTCATATAGGTAGCTGCCATCAAATCGTGTAAACTTCGCTTATCCTGGCGGAAAACCACCATAAAAAAGCTAATGATAGCAACTATTCCTCTTGTAAGACCATACATAAGACATGGAATGAAGACATGTAAAACCATAGATCCAAAGCCTACATCTCGTTAAGGTTATAGTTAAATCGCTTATATACCTTGTTTTTATGTTGGTGATTCGTTTTCATAATATTGATGATGACATGTTGCTCACTTTTCCAATGTACATCAACGTCATGAATCATAAAAGGTTGAATTCCTTGAAGCTCTTTATATTGATTAAGAGTGCTTCCAGGTTGTCCGTAGTACATTCTAAGAGAATCAGCCTTTTGTTTTTGCTCATAATCAAAGTAATCAGTGGTTTGTTTATACATCTTTTTTACTTCAACAATGTTTTGTTGATTAGGAGATGTGCTTGTTGTAAGTGAGACGCTACGTATCATGTTTGGTTGTTGTTGGCTTTTATCCAAGAAGTGGTTCATCACAAATACAAGAAAAATCACTCCAAAGGATAACATGATCCAAAGCCACTTTTTCATGTCGACACTTCCTCTTTTATGATTAAAAATCAAAATGAGTAAATGAACTCATTACGAAATAGCATTTTCTGCTATTTCGTATCCTTAGATAATAACATACTCAAAAACTCTTGAAAGGTCTCAGCAATCTTTGATGTAGATGGATTACACTCATATGATTCTTCGTAATCTAGAAAATCGACAGATGGATTATTTTTATCATAGTGAAAGTTCAAACATAAATAATCTCCCCATGCTAGTTTCGCAATTGGAATTAACTCAGATCCAATGAGATCTTCATCATAACATCCCTTCCTTGTTCTCCTAAGGAAATTTCGCAGCACCCAATATCATACACACCACACCATAAGAGTGCTCACTAAAGTTTTTAATAATGCCTAAAAAACGTTCAATTTGACACCTGTTATTGATGATTGTTAGTGGTGTAGAATCTATTACTGTACATCCGTTATAGTGTTTCAAGAATTCTTTGTACGCACTAGGAAATTGGATGCGAAAAGAAGCTTCTATTTCTGCAATGTCTTGCTCTCCTGGTAATGGATAAATGATGCTTTCCTTCACAAATCTCATTGTTATCGGTCTCCTTGCAATAGGTCATCTTCAAGGAAATACATTATGACTTTTGGTATTCATACATAACTGGAACTTTATCCATTTTAACGGTTTTAGCTACAACA
>Ga0209796_10001010_pt1 | contig 13282 bp, 20 predicted proteins | sample AgamicOrSfrz_FD_187167 | JGI IMG/M metagenome (GOLD analysis project Ga0209796, IMG submission 187167) | Agave microbial communities from Guanajuato, Mexico - Or.Sf.rz (SPAdes) (version 2) | ecosystem: Host-associated > Plants > Phyllosphere > Phylloplane/Leaf | place: Guanajuato, Mexico...
AATTGCTGCGGTGCGTGCACGATCAGCGGCACGCGGCAGCCGCCTTCAAAAAAGGTCATCTTGTACCAGAGGCCACGTTCGCCGAGCATCTCGCCATGATCGGAAGTGACGACAATAATCGTGTCCTGTGCCAGTCCGGCCTGGTCGAGCGCTTCGAGAATCGCACCGAACTGGTCGTCGACATAGGAAATCGCGCCGTAATAGGCGCGGCGTGCGTTGCGGATGTGCTGGTCAGTCGGCGGCGTGCGGTCGGTTTCGCAAACGTGACGCAAGCGCCTGGAGTGAGGATCGGCATCGTCGAACGAGTCGCGATGCGCGGGCATGTCGATATCGTCGTCCCGATACATGTTCCAGTACTTTTCCGGAATCGCGTAAGGATCATGAGGATGTGTCAGCGAGGCGACCATGCAGAACGGCCTCGCGTCTTTTCCCGCGTGCCGATCACGGGCGATGTCGAAGAGCTTCTGGCGCGTCGTGAACGTGACTTCATCGTCGAAATCTAGCTGGTTCGTGCGCACGCACGGCCCGGCGTCGATAACGGAACTCATGTTGTGATACCACGTTGGGCGCGCCTCGAAATCGTCCCAGTTCGGCGTCCAGCCGAAGTCTGCCGGGTAGATGTCGGTGGTGAGGCGCTCTTCGAAACCGTGCAACTGATCCGCGCCGCAGAAATGCATTTTTCCCGAGAGAATCGTGCGATATCCTTCAGCGCGAAGGTAATGCGCGAATGTCAGTGTTTGCGACGGAAATTCCGCGGCATTGTCGTACGCGCCGATTGCAGACGGCAATTTGCCGGACAGAAAAGAAAAGCGCGACGGCGCACACAGCGGGCTTGCGCAATATGCAGAATCGAATACCACACCCTGCTTTGCAAGGCGGTCGAGGTTGGGCGTTCTGGTTAGCGGGTGTCCATAAGCGGCGAGCGCAAATGGAGTCATCTGGTCGGCCATCAGAATGAGAATATTCTTTTTGCTGTCAAGCATGGAGCGCGCCTTGAATAGAATCATGGATGTCAGTGCAACTACCTATGCCGGTGCGATCGCAGACACAACTCGAAGCGCTGGTGGCGGTCCGCGTGCGGCATCTGCACCACTATTGCCGGTCAATTCGGCGCTGTGAAGACGGCAATTCGTTATGTGCCTATAAGGGGGCGTTATACGTGCCCACGCTGTAACCCTGATAAACTAAGGAAACCCGCGCCAGTTAAGGCTCTCCGGCTGCTGCGGGTGTACCACGTGGCACAGGGACATAAGATGAGCGAACACATTATCAGGCGAGGCGCACGGTATTACTACCGCCGCCGCGTGCCCGTTGAGTTGGTGGAAAAATTAGACGGGAAAAAAGAGATTCAGTATGCGTTAGGAACGTCCGAATTGAAGCAGGCTCGCGTACTCGCCCGCCGCGTTGGTGTCGAGGTTGATGAAATGTTCGAGCGTGCCCGTTTAGGCACGTTAGCCGATGTGCCAAGCCCGCCAGCCGTGGCCGCGTCCAGTCTCGGCTCTAGGCTATACGAGGAGGCTTACCCGCCCCATGAGTCCGAGCTTGCACCTTACACCGAACAAGACCGGCTCATAGCGGAACAACGCAGTGCCGTCAATGCGTTCAAAGAGGAGCTTGCGCGCATCCTCGTCAGCGCACGCCAGCGCGTCTCCCAAGGCGCTCACGCCTCCTCGTCCATACCAGCGCATACCCAAGCAACGGGGACGCCCGGAGCGGGCCTAAATGAGGCGTTCGCGGCATGGGAGCGGATACGCCAGCCAACGCAAGAAACCAAGGCAACAATGCTGCGTGTTATCCAGCGCTTCCGCGAGGTCAAAGGTCCCGCAAAGCTAGCGGAGATTCAGCGCACGCATTTAACCGCGTTGCTGAATTCAATGCAGACCTCAAGCCTTGCAACACAGCGGGCCTACCTGTCCATGTTTAAGGCGCTGCTATCCGCCGCTGTTAGTGCAGAGTTAATAAGTCACAGCGTAGCGGCTAATTTCCGGGTTGAGGGCAAGGAAAGAGGTAAGGCCCGTATTCCGTTTGCTGTTAGTGACGTACAGGGAATTCTCGATAAGTTGCCGCCAAGCGGCGCGGGCCGGTGGATACCACTAGTAGCGCTGTACACTGGAGCGCGGAGAGAAGAGATTGGGCAGCTACGGCGAGAGGACGTTAAGCAGGAGACCTACAGGGACGCTAACGGTAAGACCCGCAAAGTACAAATGCTATATATAACGGACGATGACGATACGCAGAGGCTTAAGAACACCAATAGCCGGAGGCGTGTTCCCGTGCACGCCGAGCTAATCCGCTTGGGTTTCATGGACCACGTAAACAAGCAAACTGGCCCAATCTTTCCTGAGCTTGTGCCCGACAGAACCGGTCGCGTTACGTCCGCATTCGGCAAGGCGTTCAGCAAGGCACTAAGGACGAAGTACGGAGTATCCGATAGCCGTAAGACGTTCCATAGCTTCCGCCACCTGTTTAAAGAGGTCTTGCGGGAACATGGCGTAGCTAAGGCGGTGAATGACGCACTTACGGGCCACTCCTCCGGAGACGCGTCGGAGGACTACGGCGGGGAGTTTTACCCGATTCGCCCACTCGTGGAGGCTATGGAGAAGTATGAGCTACACGGCCTGGAGCTACCCGCCTAATGATTTCGAGTGTCTACCGTTGGCGGTAAGTACGTAGATTTCTCGATAGCCGCCGACCTCTGGACTAGCTCTATAATTTTCTCAACCTCTACAAGCATCCTATACAACTGCGCACGCGCCACCCTTGCCGCCGACACTTGCATGTTGACGGCGTGGCGCTTCTCTAGTTCCTCAAGTAACTTATCAGTGCGCGGGAATACTTTCTTTCTAAGCTGCTCGTAAGTTGGGTCCGTATCCGGCTCGTACTTTTTATCGTGCTTACGTCTAACGTTCACGTAAGCGTCTGTGAGCGGTTGGTAGATAGACCAAATCTCCTCTAGTTGCGCTTTAGCTACTGCGAACGCTTGTTCGTTTCTGATGATCTTGTACCGATCTAACGGCGGTTGCTCCTCCAGCGCCTTTACCGCCTGCCTAATCGCCTTAGGGTCAAATAGCGTGAAGTCGATAGCATCGTTGCTAGACATAGATTCTCCTCAAAGTTGCGGGGAGTTTAGCCAACGGTACCTAAGCAGAGCAACGATTTATAGGGAGTACATACAACCTGTCAGTACACTTCCGCGACCATGGACAAGGTCTTCGTACCCGTTCAAAATCGACAGCAGGGCCGCCCCTCCTAGTTAGGACACGCGGACGCGTACAATATGTGTAGACCAATAAGTTTCATAGTACCGTGAAAATAAACAATCTCTTGAAATTTGTTGGCGGCCTCTTCGCCACGATCATCGTCGGTGCCATCGGAAGCGGCGTATGGGAGCGGCTTCTATCCCCTGCACTCGCATATACCTCTAGGAGCATCACCGATTTTCTAGCAAAGGTATCAGAGAGCTATTCCGATTCTATTTACACCTCAGCCGCGAATTTGTACCCTTCCGTAACACCTAAGGATGCCATATCCTTTATATTTTTCATCACATATTCTGCTGCGTTCTTCCTTGCGATAAGGAGCAAGAGGGATACTCGAATCGGACGCCCCATGTATCGGGGCATGTTATTAGCTTTCTCCGGCTGGACAGGTGTAGGTTATTGGGGAATATTCTTAGCAATAATTGCATTCAATTCCGCCCGAACTCAAACAATACAGCATATACAAAGCTACTCCCAATCTAGAATGGAAATTGTTCGGCCGTATATTGGAGAAAACCGATACCTCAAACTGCGCTCGGATTATTTAAGAATGGAGTCAAAAAACGACTTTAACAAATTTTTATCCGAACTAGGTGCGAGCTTCCAAGAAGCCAAAATACCGTTTGAAAAATTCCCTCAGTAGCAAAGTCAGGCATTCAAAGCCAACTTTTTGGCTGCACTTCCTCGGTTTGACAAGGGTTTCCGGCCGATTGCTTGTAGTAATATACGCTCTGCGAGCCGGAAACTCAGACAGTCCATATAGCCTTCCCCGAAAATATTCCCGGCCAACCGTACCATGTGGCTGATTCCTCAAGTACGGACTGAGGCGTATTGGTTCCATGTCGTTGAAATAGGCTACCTAACGCTTGCTCGTTAGCAATGATCCCGACTGCAGCTATATCCCTGATTAGTTGAAAATGCTGTGATCGCGCTCTAGCTATACGGGCAACTCTACCGTTACGGTTAATGTAACCGATCAGCAGCCTCTCCAGAGGTAGTACGAATGATCCTCGGTTGTTACGCATACGGAGTAGGAACACGGCTAGGTCTTTGGCTCGCTTCTTAAGTCCGTTGAGAATACATAGCTGTTCGATAAGCTTAAGACTAGGATTGTGAGGTACGGGACAGCGCCTATCAAACATATCCCGCTTGCTAATTATCTCTCCTGTCTGAGTATCTAAGAAAGACTTAGCCGATATCCTCAGCACAGGATACTTTACTACTTTCCAACCGGCCTGCTTAAGCATTAACTTAGGCACGGTTACCAAGGTAGTATCCGACTCCCACTCAATGTACCTTGGTGTTATCTGGCTGGCTACATGACTACCAGCGTCTACGCTGTCATACAGCACTATCACCAACTACCATCTAGCGGCAATCCATCCGGACCGAATGCACGTTTAACCTTATGACCCAAGTCCTGTGCTGTCTTAATTTTATGGCACCCAACGCACAGATATTGGAGGTTAGTCATATCGTCATTACCTCCGTTCTCCAATGCTTTAATGTGATCGACCTCACCTTGGTCTGTAGCGATGCCGCATTTAGCGCAGCAATAGTTAGCCGCCTCTTTAACTGTAAGGTTGCGCCGTTGTAACGCTCGGCCAGTAAGACGCAAGTGAGCATTACCACTAGCACGAATGCGAGTTATTCTCAATACCTACCTCTATGAAATGTGAAATTAATAAATACCGGGGGGGATAGGCGAAATACAGGGACGAAAATCGCGGAATCCGACAGGTTCAGTCAGAAAAAGTACCAAAAGCAAAATGATCACTTTTTCGAGCGGAAAACCGCCCGCAAACCCTTGTCAAATATGGAATCCTTTTATAACCGCCCCTATAAATCTGCAACCCTATTTAGAGACTTGGTTCCGGCAACGTCTTAGGGTTAGCAAAGGTGTACTGCTGGTCCTCGTCAATCTCTACGCCTGCGTCACGAACCGCATATAGCCATAGGCCGGGGATAAGCTCGGCCTGACAGTTTTCGTTGTGTTTGTCCCATAGCTTCCGGCGCAACTCTATAGGCGACTTGGTCGTCTCATACTGGCCCGCCTTGGTCCGCTTAAGGCCAAGCCCCAAACGGCGAGTAAGTTGGGCCTCTTGCCTCGATAGCTTCTCGATAACAGCGAACAGCGGGTTAGGTTTATCATTGCCCGCCGCTGTAGATACCGTGGCCGGAGCATTGGCCGCTACCTTGCGCTCCCGGTCGAGCTTAGCTCTAAGGTCTGCAAGCTGGTCGGCTAGGAGGTTATCAGCCTCGCTCCACTCGATCCGTTGCGCTTTGATAGCAGCCAGGTGTTTAGCCTTTGTCGCCATTATTCAGCCGCCTGCAATGTCTTGATGATTACAGCCGAGTCCGCACTAGCCCTAACCGGGTCCAACTCGTAAAGCTTGGCAATCAGCGGACAAAGGTCACGTGTGATAGCTTGCTCTCGTTCGACTACATTTTCTTGATTATTCATTCGGTATCCTTAATTTATAGATGGAGAGGCGGCTAGGCGCAAGCCCAACCCGCCCCGTGTTAGTCTTAAATCATGCCGTGTTTGAGTTGATAGCTATATCCGCCCTGGCCCCTGATACGTTGGTCCATACGCCGATCTACAAGCGCTTGAAACATAGGGAGCAATTCCTTAGCGTCCTCAGCGGTCAGCCCACCGCGTCCGTTGCCGTCCAGGTGAAAATGCAAATCACCGCTACCGGAGCCGTTATCACCACCTGAGAAGCTAGCTGGAGCGTTACCAACTGGACCACCTGTAGCAAAGTGCGACATATGCCCGGAGTTAATAGCTTCAAGCAAACTACGGTGCTTACTAGCTGCGTCCGCCTTAACCACAAACTCCCCGTTAGAGAGCATGGCCGGGATACTATCGCTAGTACCGGAGCCGGGGCCGCTAATATGCCCGCCGTCCGCGTAATGGCCTACCTCACCGCCAGTAGAGAACGCAGTCATTCCGATACTTTGGAAAATCTGCATCTCTGCTTGGCGCAAAGCAATTTTCGCCATGTCCGCCAAGATACTTGCGGTGAACTCGCTAAAGCTCCCCTTTCCTGTGGTAACGAATTGCTCAAGGGCGTTAGCTGAGTCCTGCCATGCCGTACTAAACGAGGTAGCCATAAGCTCCGCGCTAGTCATAGCATCGCCACCTAATGCGGAGATAGCCCCATGCATCTGACTCGAATAGCTTTCACGGACAGATTGCTGCGCGGCCAAATGCTCCGTAAGCGCCTCTTGTTGCTCCGTGTACGCTGCATAGGCGGCTTGTTGCTTCTCCTCCCACGCTTTCTTATCTGAGGCCGGGTCCAATGCGTATTGCTCGTACAACGCTTGTGTTTTGCGGGCGTACTGCTCCGCAAGCTGATACTGAGCGTCATAGTCGGAGCGCTGCTGTGGAGTCGCGTATCGGGTAGCGTCCGCAACGGAATACGCTGCTGTCTGCTGCCGCAATGCGTCCGCACCTTGGGCCGCGTATCGCTGTACGTCCGTGGTGCGCTGCTTCTGCAACCGGTCCAACGTATTGTTAAGGCTTTGCTCAAGGTCTGCGCGCTGGATATTCAGCTTTTGCAATTCCTTGAGTGCTTCCTGATACGCTGCCGTTTGCGGCCTTGCTCGCGCTATGTCTACTCGCTTCTGAGCGTTACCAATCTCCGAATCAAGCGCGGCCTCTTGCATAGCGGTTAGCTGTCGGTAATACGTTTCCGCGTCTACTGCGCCGACCTCGTATTGTGCCTTTAGGTTTTTCTCCTTCTGGCGTTCAATCTCGACCAACGCAGCATTAGCCCGTGTACTCTCTGCAATCTGGCCCGCAAGCGCTGCCGCGTTGCTATGCGGTTTCTTAGCCGGAGTAATATGCTCCGTATCGAACGCCAGCATTTGCTTACGCTGGGCCTCTAGCTGAGCTTGCGCTGTAGCGGTGTATTGCCCGGACTCGCGCAACAACTTGATACGATTGTCGATGATATCGTTATCGCGTTTGAGGGCTTCGCTAAGCTTCTGTTGCGGGCTAAGGGTCCGCTCAAATTGCTTGGTTAGCTCCGCTTGCGACTCTGCGAGGAGAGTTTTAGTTTTGTTGGCCCTATCCGCTGCGGCTTGGTCCGCGTTGGTAGCATCAACGATCTTTTGCTGTGCTGCGATCAGCGGGCCGTAGTCCGTGTAATCGTAGTTGGCCGTCTTGCCGCTCTGTTGTGCCGCTTGCTTGGCCTTAAGGTCGTTAAGCTTATCGAGGTCCGTAGAGTTGCCGGAGAGGGCCCGTACATACCGTTGAGCCGCAGCGGTCACACCATCCCAATAGCTCGCCATTTCTGACGTATGGGTTTTGGTGGACGTAGCGAGGTCGTCTAGCTCACGCTGGATAAGAAGCGTAAAGGCTTGATGTTTCTGGCCGGTCTTTTCCAACGAGTCGATAAGGGCTAGGTCCGCGTCCGTCATCGTGTGGTGCGATGCCTGGTACTCGTCCGCAGCTTTCTTAACGTCTTGTTGCTGCTTGAGTAGTCCCTCAAGTACCTTATCGAACGTGTCTCCGGTCGTCTTAGCCATTGCTGTAGCAACCGCCGCAACTTGCGGGAATACATCGGCGGAGACCTTACCACTAGCAACAAGCTTATTGAGATCATCCGTAGCCGCACCAACGCTGACACCGAATCGACTAGATAACGCCTCCGCGAGACCTTGGATAGATTCTCGCGTTTGGCCCGCGTATCCAGAGGTTGTATTCATTGCCTCATGGAACGCTTTTACTCGTTCGTTGGCTGCGTCAATTTGGTGATACATGACATAGGCCGCGCCGCCCGCCGCCACTAGACCTAACGTGAACGGGTTCATAATTAGGCGGGTAGCGTCCATTTGCTCGCCCAACACCATGAGCGAACCGCCGAACCGTTTCCAGTTACCCTGCGATGCTTCATGAGCCAATACCATAAGCTCACGCCGCGCGGCGGTTGTCTCCAGCCCTAGGCCATGCGTGTGGGACGTAGCGGCCTCGATCTGGCTAACGTAGCCTTGCATGGCTGCGGAAATGCCTAAGCCCTCCGCTTTCATGCTAGCCATTTGCGCCTGCGTCTTACCAGCGGACGCCGCCATTTTGTCCATTTGCGTAACCGCGTTGGCGATTTGCTGGACCTGCTTAGAGGTACTGGCCCCGGACTCCTCCAGGGCTTTCTGGAAATTCTCCAGGACTTCTTTAGCGCGGCCCGTACTAGCTGCGTAGGCGCTAATGCGCTGACTGGCTCTATCTACCGCCGCAGTAAAGCCGGAGGAGTCAGCGGTAAATTTTGTCTTTACTTCATTTGTCGTTGACAATAGTACTCCTTATTTATGGCCGGTTGATTATCGGCAAGTCCAGTGGCTAGCAGGCGGACAGCCTACAGTTAAACCCGTTAGAACACTCCGAAGAAAACCATCCCCGTAACCGGGTTCCTGTAGCTAGTACCGCCGTCCGTGTCGTACACCCAAGAAATACCACCGGCATTAATGGTAAACATGGGAGGCGGTGTAACTTGGTTGGTGTGCGCAAAAAGGAAATCTGGCTGAAAGCTATAGAAAGGCGTGCCCTGGCTAAGGTCCGCATTGACGGCGGCGTTTGTACCCGCTACGCGAGCGCTACCAACAATGCGCCCCAATCTATCGGACGAGTCCAGAATAGGAAACCCGTTCGCGTTCCAAATTTGCAGCCCTTGCATTAGTGCGACGCCTCATGTTGCTTCTGGAATTCAGCGGCTAGCGCATAGTGCGCCCTTGCCTCCGACATAGCAGCCTCGATCCGCTTGTATGGGCGACTTGGAAGTGCATACAGCCGTTGTGCCTCCGCGAATGCTTCCTTACCCGTCCTAATGTGGTACAGAGAAAGCCGCAACGAGTGGCCGTGCTTACCTCGGGCCGTGTCAACCATACGCGCCAGCATCGTATCTACCTGCGCGGGCGTGCCTGTGATTTTGACGGGCCAGTTAGGACCGATCAAACGGGCATGTAGCTTGAGGCGGATTTCGTTATAGCTCAGACTGACGCGCTTTTTAGCAATGGTTCGATACGTAAGAACGCCCATGCTGTCGGCAAGCCGTTTCAAGTGCGTCCGCTGGAGTCCAGGGATAGCGTCATAGCCCCTCATACGGCCTCCTCTACGAAACAGCACACAAGCTCACCAATAGCGGCAACAGGGACGCCCAAGCGGTCGCAAAGCCTTTCCAGTTTGCCTAGAATGACCTCCGGCAAATACACCTTGAGGGTGCGGTATGTGTTCTCCCCGCTGAGCTTGAACACGGGTGAGCGAGAGCGCGCCAGCGCTCCGGCTAAGTGGCGGAACCACCAAAACGCGTTATGCTCCGCCTCCCGTGCCTCGGTACAAAGCTTCTCCCAAGCCGCCTCGCTAATCTTGTAATACTGCTCCGGCAACGTCGCCATTACTCGCGTTCCGCCGCTTGAATCTCGCGGCTCAACATCTGCAACCGCGCTGAATCTCGAATTTGCTCAAGTTGTGCCACGGCCTTACGGTAACCGCTGATTTGCGCCTCGGCAGCCGACACAATACGGTTAAGCTCCTCGTCGGAGCGGTTATCCACAACAATGAATTTCATCTTAGTAGTAGTCCTAGTTAGTTTAGGGGCGGAGAGACCCGCCTCTTGGTGTTATAGTCAGACTGGCTGGAATCCAGCAACGAACGCGATAAATTCGGATTGGCCCATCGTAAGCGCCACGTCCTTACCTTCTTCGTCCTTAACGGTAATGGTTACGGAGTGGCCTAGGTTACGGCCAGCACCTACAGCCGCGCGGACCGCCGCTCTGCGGTCGGCTCGCGTCATGCCAGCGCGCTCCGGTTGATCCATGATTGCGCGGTATTGCGCACCGAGTGAGAAGTAGTCAAACATTCTCGTCAAATTCCTTTAGCGCCTTCTCTCCGGCTTTAACGTTGTTTTCTAGGTCCACAATCTCTTGCTCGATCCGCTTAATTTCGGCGCGCTTAAGATTGATTACGAATGTGTTGTGCTGTACACGCTGAAATAGGCCAGCGCGAATAATGTGATCAGGCGTATCCATTTTTTAATCCTTTAAGTTAGTTGATCGGGTTTTGAAACTTGATACCCACTGTAGCCAGCTTGCGTACTCGGTCCGCGTGGTTGGAAAATCCAAGGCCTTGAGCGATAAGGTCCTGCTTAGCTCGATCCATTACCGGGTCATGGGTCTTTTTTGTAGTAGGCTTGGCGGTGTTGATAGTGTTTGGTTGCGGCTTAACCTTAGCTGTAGGCGTAACCGGTTCGCTATCGCTATCCTCTACTACGGTTGCTCTACATTCCGAGTTAGCCGGGACCACTACGAGTGAAAGCTCATGTACAACGCTGTTTTTGATTGTCTTGCCTCCGTGCTCATTATCCGGTGACTTACTTGGAGTGTGCCGGAATCCAATACTTAGACCGACAGCCGCGCCAAAGCGCAAAGCAGCCCACCAATTGTCCGCCTCGCTGTTTTCTCCTTTAGGGATAACGTGGGCCGTTGCTACGAGACCATTAGACCTTCTCTCCACGCTTACTACTTTTCCGATAGGGCGCTTATGGTCATGTCCACCGAGCAAGGGGAGCGGCATAGTTAGAAACTGCACACCTTCTGGACGAACGATATCGCCAACGCTGTCCACCGCATCCGTGGTCATGTAACCTTTAAGAATGCGCGCCATACTTAGGCCGAAAAACCGATAAGCTCGCCTAGGATAGCGATAGCGTCTTTCTTTGCTTCTTCGTGCTTCTGAGATGACACAAGGTCACCGTTAAGCGTCTCGCGGGCCGTGCGAGCTTGATTAAGCGATGCAATAGCCTCACGTCGAGCATTAACGAGACTAATATCAATTTGCAATGTTGGGTCCGCAGGTACGGTACAGTCAATGACCCCGTACTCTTTGACAAGGGCCAATTCCGCCGCGCGGGCCGCCGCTTGTGCAGTCGCTACCCGTGCGTCCGCCGCCGCGATTTTTTGCTTAATCTCCTGCATTGTTGGGCCGGAATAGTTAAGGGCGGCCCTATTTGCCTCGCGCCAGATAGCTATCGCTCTGGCCACAGATTCCGCGCTGTACTGGATAAGGTTCTCATGCGGTTTCAGCTTGTGCATGGTCTGATCGCGGAGCCGTGCCGGGTTGATTAGGTTTTGAATGACCTTCATTTTGTTCCTTAGATTTTGGATGCCTAAATTTATCCGCGTTAGGCTTTCGCGGTTACCAGTGTCTTTATCAGTTTTGGTTATCAGTTGGCTCGGTCAGGAACACAATTTCCGTGCTGTCGTAGCGGCTAGGCTTAATCTGCTTGGGAAAGCTCACTCTGTACTTGACGCCGCAGAATTCCACGGTATGCACGTTTTCAGGATTGGGAGCTTGCTTACGCTTAGACCGTAGCTTTGAGAGTAGCCGCCTCATTGGTTCACCGCGTGCGAGGGATATGGCCTGTCTCCACTGTGTCAGAGACGGTAAGCCGTTCGGCCTGCTCCCTCAAAAGCGCGCTTACCGTCTTGTCTCGATCTACGGCCAGGTAACGCAACGCCTTAAAGGTATCACTATCAACGCGCACCGCTACTACGCGGCTAACGTCTTGCTTGCTAGATGACATTATTAACACTCCTAAAGTTAATTGGACGATTGTTTACGGCGGGATAAATACAAGCTCGCCAACGGGCGAGCTTGGCCAGCAGACCAGCTTGGGCTAGTTCGTGAGGTTTATGAAACGGGGGGGGATTGGACGGCAGACGTGAAAAAGCCCCGAGTGCCGTGTAGCGCTCAGGGCTTCATTCGGAACATTTGTATCAAGCCAATGGTCCGATTTAATATTTACCAAGGAACACTTGAAGGGAATGCGCCTTGGTAACTTAAGTTACTCCGTAACACTTGTGCACCGGGATTTAGCTACCCCTCACCACGCCATCAATTTACGCGCCGTACTGAAGTACATACGGCGGGCCTATCTATCTGTGGCTGCTACGGTTCTATCCGGCCTAACTCGTTATCCGGTACTTGTCGATACGGCTCGGGCCTAATCCCTTACCGCCATTTCGTCTTACTGCATCAACCAACGTCCGGAATTTATCACGCTGGTTTACGGCTTTGCAAGCACTTTCGCAGAAGTATCTACAAAAATTGTGCAACTCCTACCCGCGCGCCGGTCGGCAACACGCTGGCGACCAAACGCGCCGCAAGCTCATGCTGGTTCGCGCAGTGTCGCGCCGTCACTTTGACCCGTGCAACGTTTCTGCTCCGTTTCGTAGATGCTTGCGTGACTTCGAAGCCGTAATGCGTCAGCGTGGCTACAACCTGGCGGTGTGCTGTATGGATGTTGATACCAGGAACATCAATGTAAAGCGTCTTGTGCATGGTCTACCTCGTTGCGATGCGTAACTGTAGTGGGTCGTGGCGTGGGCCGATTGCCCGAACAGCGCCGCTCCGTTTGTGTCCTTTTCGCGGGGCGTCTACACCTCGATTGACATACATATTAAACGTAAAGATGACTATGTTTAATCGAACGCTTAGACAGAAAAGTAGTAACCTTATTCATAGTCATAACTATGTAAATTCTGCTAGACTCCGCTCGTACCAACAACACACAGAGGGTTACGACAATGCCAAGAGGTAGGCCACAGAAAGCCCCTGCCCGCTCGCTTAACGTCCGCGTTGAGGTGTCGGACTTGGATAAGCTTGCAGTACTGCAAACGATCACAGGCAAGCCCACGGCTGAGGTAGTGCGAGATGCGCTTAGGCGCTACATAAAGACCAACGAGGGCAAGCTCCGGGAGGCTGGAGAGAAGCTAGCGAGCGGTAGCTATTGGGAGAGCAATGAGGGCTAATGTACTCAGCAAATAGAGGACTTTGTGGTACAGTCACGGGGCGTTACCACACCACTCTAAGTCATTGATTATTAAAAGGTTGCGGTAAGGGGGCGTTATGTCGAGGCAGGACCGCTTGCCGCCAATGCAGGCATTGACAATGTTCGAATCCGCCGCGCGTCTCGCGAGTTTCACCGCGGCCGCGCGAGAGTTGGGTTCTACGCAGCCGGCAG
>Ga0209796_10001011_pt1 | contig 13270 bp, 13 predicted proteins | sample AgamicOrSfrz_FD_187167 | JGI IMG/M metagenome (GOLD analysis project Ga0209796, IMG submission 187167) | Agave microbial communities from Guanajuato, Mexico - Or.Sf.rz (SPAdes) (version 2) | ecosystem: Host-associated > Plants > Phyllosphere > Phylloplane/Leaf | place: Guanajuato, Mexico...
CACTCCCACCATTTGAAGCGTTTGCCGGCGTTAAGGCGGATAACCAAGACTAGCTTCCCTCAGCCGTTACTGAGCTCAGCGTTGAAGGAGAATCAGAATAGCTGAAGTCTAGGGGCAGCTGGCTGCTCGTGCAGGAGGCGGTCGAAGTCAATGTAGCAGGAGCGGATAAACAAACTAACTTCCGAAGTAGCTAGGAAAGGAGTGTAACGTAGTGAAACGAACTCAGCAGTTGCCTGTCCCTGCATCAGTAAGAGTGAAAGAATCGGTTTAGAACGTATCCGCTCTTTTAGGGCTGGTTTGCTCGTTTAATGAGCTCGTTCCCCACTCCTATGATAAGAAAGTATCCTCGTCCTAGGGAAGATAGCGAAAGAAGATCTTCACTTCACTTCAGGTTTCTCATCTCTTATTACAACCATAAAATCCTTTGCTGCCATCAACTATTAGATGCATACCTATAATGAACACCCTCCCTTGAGCAACCCTTGAGCCTGCCGAACCAGTCACTGAGGGATTAGCCCAAAGCAATCAAGCAAGAACTGCAGCTAAAGCAGGTTCACAAGATAAGTAAGCATGAACTAAGCATGAACGGAGAATCTGCCTGGCTGTATCGGTAGCAGGTGTTGAATCAGTTGCCTTTGGCCTAATAACAAATCCCCATCCAAGAAGTTGAACTGCGAAGTAAGTTTCCAAGTACGAGGGAAGTTATTCAGGAAGCGAAATACCGATTAAAAGAGAATCTATAGGTTGACAAAGTTCTGAAATGTCACTCTTTTCTAGGGGTGAAACTGGTCTGTTTTTAGCCCCTTTTCGTCACCTATCTTTAGTGGAGTACTTTTTATTACTAAGAACAGAGAAGAGAACTAAAGAATTACTTTCAAGTAAACTATTTCAAAATATCTCTAAACTCTTCCAGAGCAACCGGAAGATCTTCTCTAACAAGCCTTGCTCTTTAAGTTCAAAGAATAGGATTTCGCCGAATAAAAGAAAGAATTGGATTTATAGCAACCTTCTTCTCTTAAAGTCAGCTATGCCCTTTATCAAGCATTTCGATCATGAACAGAGGGTTCAATGGTAGTGATTTACTTAGGGGAATTAATAAGTTAACTATTAATTATGTGTTAGGAAAGAAGTCCTTTTGATCGTGTCTGCTAGTTAAGGGACAAATGGATTCAATAATCAGACTTTCTTCTTCCCTTATCTCTATAAGAACCTTTCTTTGTTGTCGTTTCACTCCTTTAGTCGATGGTGGTCGTTCACTCCTTCTTTGAATAGGGTGTGGGCTTTTCACATCTCTTTCCCTGCCTGCTTCTTGGCCACAACCACAGCTACAGCTTCTTCTTTCACAAGCGATTGTGGGCATGAATAGAATTAGTGTATTGACAACGGTTTGTTATAGTCGTAAGAAAGATTTTCCGGTCTCTGAGGCCATCGTTCGAGTCTTTAATTACATTATGGATACTTCTTTTTTGGCTTGTTCACATGCTTTTCGCTTGAAAGGTTTATGCGGGACATACGGGATATCGAAGAACAACCTTTTCTAATCTATCATCTCGATCTGGATTTAAGTTACGGTTTTGTCAATAGAGAAAGGTTGAAAAAGAAAGAAACGGATCCCTTTTTTTAATGAAAATCAAGGTATGCTCAATCTTTTTGATTCTTTTTTTTATCCTTGGCCGCATTAGCAAAACATTCTTATCTGACTCTGGATTCAGACCTTCGAACCCTGGAACGATGGGAGCTATCGACTAACTTCACTCCATCTTACCACCTATTCTGTTGATCAAGTGGTTATAATGACCCAATCCTGGAATGAATTAGATGCATAAAGTGGGATCGAAGAAGAAATTCCATCAGCTGACAACTCATCCTTTCTATCTCGATCTCTGAGACCGAGACCAACCAGACGAGAGGGACCAATAAAATAGCAGCATTTCCAGAAAAGTAGCGCTTAGTCTTTATTAAAGCTAATATAGCGCACTCTTGAACGTGACGAAACTATAAGGAAGACGAATACGTGGTATAAGCTTGAGAACTTCCTTTGCTAGGAAAGATTAAAGACTTGGGTTAGATAGGGTGCATCACTCCCATTCGTTGGAGCTGCCCCTAACCTACGTAGCTGATCCCTTGTCGCATATTTCATTTGTTTAGAATCTTCTCCTGCCTTCACTGCCACTGATTGTTATCTCGTAGCCATGGAAGGAACGAAAGGAAAATAGCTATTGGGGCGTTATCAGATGATTCCACTTATGGGGGGGTAAGCAAAGCCGCTAAGATGGAGCTTTTGATATAGGCATCAAAGCAACAACCAATCAGTCAAGATTGTAATAAGTATCAGAGAAATCGTTGTTTCAAGCTCTTCGTGTATTTTTACGAAGGTGTCTAACTAAGGTCACCGTAGAATCGACATACGAACTATAATATGCGCATAAATACCTTTTAGGGAGTTGAGTTGGGAACCTATTAGTTAGAAACGCCCATGAACAGGTCTAGTATTACTAAGTGCTAATGATCAATGAAAGCAAGCTCACCTCAATGTCCGACGTGCGGATAATAATTATAATTGCCACCTTCAAGTATGAGAGGAAGAAGTCGTGGAAACAACCAAGCCTTTTTCCTTAGGGGCTGGTCAAGCAATGATAGAAGCTCCGGCCGATACACTATATTTCTACATACAAGTGAGGCGATTAATGAATGATAAAAAAAGTCATAAAATTAAATTGGAAGAGTTGAAGAGCAGCTTGATAATTGAAAATGAATAATACCAGAAAACTTTCGCCTAAGGATTACTTGATTAGTAATATGAAAATAACCCGAACGATACGAGTGAAACGAAGCCTAAGACGAAAAATCTTACAATATTGCTTTAGGTATGTTCTTCTATTCGTTAAGGATGATGTTTTTGTCTTTGTTCGCTTACCTCATATTTGAAACTCCTACTAGGGCTTTCTGTGATGCTATTTCGACCTCGTAAAGATATTAGTCTATAAAGCGAGCTAATGCAGTCGATAGGAAGAAACCTAAAAGAAGATTAAGTTCAAGGAAGAAAGCAAGGGATGACCCATAGGAGAAAAGGGTCGAGTTTTCTTCACGTTTAAGGTTAGAGAGAAAAGCAGTGCAGTTACCCGCTCCTATCCTTTCCTTACTGTTTTTTAAGTAACTTACTTCCTAAACGCTTCTTAGATAAATAGTTTCAAATAGTTAATCCAATACCTGCCAAGGGATCAAGGATTACCCGTGGAATAAAGCTTTTATTCTCTCTCGTTTTATATATGGGAAAGAAAGCCTGTTGAAGTTACCACCAAGGGCTCTTTTTCTACTTGGTGTGGCTAACGATCTAATCTCATAGGAGGTATAAGGTGCTAATTTATATCTTTTTTTTTATATAGTTTAATCTTTTCCATCAATATATTCTCTACTGCCTAGTCTACTATTTAGCTGTGTCCTTAGACTTATTCGCTTCAGTCATGTATTCGTGAACTTTTTCTAGGTCAGGTAGGTAGAATAACCTTTGCAGATAAACTTCCCGATTAACAGGTAAATTTGGTGATCAAAGAAGAGAATCAAGGCTACTCGCCCCCTATTACTAATAGATTATGGGTCCTCTTACTATTATAAAGAAGGATTACTTTTAATGTATGTCCCAACACTAAAGAATGTCTGACTTCAGGACAGCCGCCTCATAACTTACTTTGACTTTTTGACTTAAAAGCACATCCGGCCACTTGTTGTTTCCGATCGCGGGGTCAAAGCTGGCATCGAATAAAAGCAGTTGGAGGTGCGAACTCGTAGCTGACGTTGGTTGTCTAAATCTGCCTCTTCCGCTTCTGTCTTTCTTTCGCCTTCTGCTTTACTTGACTAAATAAATAGATTCAAAACTAGGGAGAACAGACTGAATGGACAAGTAATCAGACTCCCTATGTACAAGACAGTAGTACTAATAGCAGCAAAAATAACCCAAAGCAGATCAAACCAATTGCACTTGATAGGATACCAGTCCTAAGGTAGCTATCAGCTATCACCAAAAGATATCTGATCTCAGATGCACATAGAAAACATGTAATAGCATAATAAGCTAAAATGAATCATCAAGAAAATCTCTGGCTATCTCATGAATCAGACCAAAACACCCAAAATCATTTACAACCTATACTACCCTTAGCATAGTGATGCCCTACAAGTCCCATGGGGGAACTCTCGATCACTCAAGAGGATATCTCTCACCAACCCAATCAACTCAGTGAGGTGGAACCCGCAAGTTGGAAAGGTAAGAGAAGAAGGTATCGATCATACCGGATCTTCCATAATAACATCCTGCTGAAGCATATACACGTAGCTCTCATTATCACTCACTTTCAGTGGTTTGAATACCCGCCCGGGCTTATAGGCGTCTAAGTCTGCTTGCGAGACAGGAACCTTCAGATGAGAGACATAAGTCTCTCAGAGCTTGCTTCGCCTCCGCGGAGTTAGGCATGGGAGGGATCTCAATATAAAGTCGTCATGCTATCCGGCTATCAACGGTTAGCTCTTATGACCATTAGTCGTTAAGGCGTAATCCTTTCAGATGAGCTACTACGACAGAAGTCGTCATGCTAGCTCCTTCCTTTGCTATCATTTTACTATCATCGTTCTCGGAGAGGGCTTCGTTCACGTTCACTCCCTCCTTTCAGTCGCTTTAGTAGTTTATCTCTTTGAAGGGAGTTAGAATCGGTTTAAATTGTTCTTGGAAAGGGAGTTTTCACTGTTAAGAGGTGCGTAACGCTCTTTCGAGATGCTTTCATTGAATTGATTGGGGGATTTTTACACTTATGGCATTTTATAACATATTAGGCTTTCGTAGTACACCAATCCGTATGGCATTCCTAACTAACTGTTACCTACTATGGCCTTTTCTTTCTTACGGGAGAGCCTTAAAACAGCAGTTGATGACACCTCATGTAGCGACAGGGGCATTCCTCTTTCTGTTTGTTAGAGGACAAAGGCGCCATGCTTTCTACTAAGAGTTGGTCCTGCGCTTCCATTAGTAAGGCAGAAAGGGAAGTAAGGAAGGAAGCAGCCGTCTGGATAACGACAATTCTGTCCCTTCCTTCGTTTAAGAAAGTAGGCTGGCAGGTCGAGAGTGGGCGCAAGTACTCAATTTCGTTAGGGCCCTTCCCGTCTGTGCAGGGTTTGCCCCTGCCTTCTCTTCTTTTTTTGTCTAGCTTCTGAATTGAACCGATGAGCTTTCGCTATAATAGCTCTATTTTCACTAGTTGAATGAAATGGATCCATACAAAGGGTTCCAGCTGAAAACTTGCCTCCTTTAGTAAAACCGCGGCCATTTCGTGGATGGGCAGTGGATCTGATGGGTAAGCCACCATCAAGCAAGCAACATACGTTCATACTTGTTGCAACGGATTCTTTTCACGAGTGAGCTGAAGCTACGTACCGAAGAGCGAGTGAACGAGCTCCCGTTGCTCGGGGTTTCCTATCCTTTCCTGGTCCTGAGTCAAAGTATGTACTCAGCTATATTATTCTGACGAACCAGTCCATCCTCTCCCTTACGGTCGAGCATAATGAAGAAACTCTCCCTATATAAAGAGTATCTGCGTAAGACCTCATACGAACTATCTCATTCACTCTCGAAGGAAGTCTTCGTATTCAGAATAAGGCTAGCTATACAGGCTCTCTATATATGAAAAATCAATGTACATCGACCCTTTCCTTACCCCTTAGGTCTACCTTTCTTAAGGCCCTAAAACTACTTTAGAAAGAGCATATGAAGGGGACTCTCGGTTGATCTTCTTCCGACTTCTCCTTTGAAGTGACGTTCTGTTCTTTCTCAAGAACTCACTCCAGCATCTGAAAAATCTAACTGAACAGTCTTCGCTACTTCGTGCCGCAACTTGGAAGTCTAGCTACCTATCCGTCTCCACCTCTGGCAATATATCTATCCCACTCTGTCCAAGCAGTCGAGTTTCGCTTCTTTCCTGTAAGTCAGTCGATCTTGATTTGTTCTCCTCCCCCTTTCGGTAGAGATCTGAACTCTATGATTCGATTCTTTATTCTATTCTCGAATTTAGCTTTATCAAATAACTGAGGATTCGAACTGAATAAGAGAGAGCGAAAGACTTTCCGCGTAAGAGCTCTTCAAACCTTGTCCTATCGAAGCTGCGCTCATACTCCTGGAAGTGTAAATGGTTTTAAAAATATATGAGAGACAAAAGATTTGGCCAAAAGGATAGCCAAGAAAGATGCCTGCCTTGGCACGGGGATCCTCTGTTTTCTTTATGCCTAGTGGGCTTGTGAACACCCCTGAGTCATTATTGTGACAAGAGGATGTTCTCACTGATCCTTCTTCCTTCGACAAAAGCTGACTTTTGCTTGCGTGTGGAAGAATAGGCTTCATTCTATCCGCTAATAACTTTGCAATGCACTTTTTTCTTGTGTTGCTTCAAGATATAGGCCTAACATCTCTGACTTTAGTGGGATTTTCTACTTTGGGGGAAATGGAAGTGGAGTTGAGTTCTTTTAATACTTTGGAAGAAAGATTTGACTTCAAAACATTTTACCCATTTATATGCCAAGTCCTGCCAGCATTGAATCCATCCGGGCCCGGAGCTTTCTTGCTTTTCAAAGAGAAGAGGGTAGCATTGGAGTTCCCATCCGGTTATGTTATTGCCCTTGTATAACCTTTTCTTTCTCTTTCCCTTTCCGTGGAAGACTATGAAGATTAAGGCATTTAAGCAAAGCGCCAGACGCAGCCGCCCTTACATGTCGTTTGAAGTTGGAGTGCCAGGAGGCTAGGGAATACGATCCAGCCGGAGGAAATGTTCGTCTCCTCAAGTTTTCGCAAGGAAAAAGGCCTATTTCAATGTAAAGTTTTATGCATGCGCAAGAGAAGTCGAAGGCATTAGTCTATGCCAGTCCCCCGAGAAATATGTTTATAGTTTTAGTCTACTTTTTTTTTCCAGGTAAGACTTTCTATAGTCGCATTCTGAAGCTTTCAACCGAGTTTGAACTCATCTCGTGCAGACAGTCAGTCTGTCTTTCTTAAATAGTAAAGATCTTCTAATGCTATGCCTAAAAGTAAGCCCAAAATCCCGGTCTTTTTAAAAAAAAAAATAAGGACTTCAAATGCTTAACACAAGATAGCTAAACTCTCTTATTTCGGGAAATCAAATTCTTCTTTAAGTCGTAAGTAAGCCTACCGGAGGGGCTAATGCACACCAAACCTCGGTTGGAAGAGTTATTGAGGTATGAAATCACGCAAAAGACCAACGGGAGAGGAAGCGCCCCATTTACCTCTACTCAGACGGCTCGGGGACTTACTAACAGTAAGAAAGGAACGGATAGGGAAGTCCTTAGTAGGAAGTAGGAAGGATAAAACGAAGGCCCTTGATTGCGGGCTTTTGATGGATTTCTTTACATATGGTATGGCAGGGGTGAAGCTATCTAGGCGATCGTGAACTGCAAGAAAAGACCGTAAACAGGATTAGATTGAGGAAAAAAGAAATAATAAGATGCGGGAATGGCAAGTTCCCTATTCATTAAATCATTAAAGTAAAGACTTGGACAACCGGCCTACTGATGATTCATTCTTTTTGGGAATTCACCACGACTGGAACTCTTCCTGCTTGCTACTATTGAGAAGACCACTAAAATAAAAGGAATTTATGTAAAAAGACTTCTCTCACTTGCTCGAACTCGCTCGAAAGCTACAGGCATGACGGGGAGATTAGCCCTTGAAAGGAAATACCTATATACTGTTGGGGAATACGTATATACTGTTTAGAGAGCTGAAAGGCTGGAGAAGTGACTGGTTCGATAAAGCCAGGAATTGCTATTAGACACGAGATGAGGCCTCGTTGCTGATTCTATAACAGTTTGCCCACTTTTTGCTTGCTCATTCGTTAACTGGCAGGGCGAAGAAAGGCATACTTTACTATATTAATTAATGGGCGCATACTATACTTTATTAACCTGGATTGCTAGCAGTGAGAAATGAATATCTGATGAAGTTTGTTCAAAGCAAGAACAGCTTCACCCGAGGAAACTCCCGATAGGGAGAGGTTAGGGGGTGGTAAGACATAGACGAGCAATGTCCCTTTGTTAGCCCGGCAAGAGTGAATTCTTTTATGAATACTAGTTTTCAACGGGCAAAGATTCATTTCATTAATTTCTAACATTCCGGTTGTTGGTCAATAGCCAAACCCATTCCTTTTCTTCAGAAAGCGAGTCTTCATGAATTCCTACTATCACTAACGGACTAAAAGCATAACTTCTTAGCTGGCTTACTACTTCACTTCAAATAGAGGTATTCCCTTTCATAAGATGGATAGTCCTTTTGAAAGGAAAGCAGTAAAATACTAGGCAAGTGGTAAAGAAATCTATCTATTTCCGCAGAAAAAGCTCTATCTGTTAGAGTACCTGAAAAATTTGTACTCCCATATCGATGAATTCCAAAACACTATTGAAGACTCTACCCGATATGGAAAGGGGCCTTCCTTAGTAGCCCACGCTTCGAATTGGAGCGCCCCTCTAATTCAGGTTGGGATGCTGGATCCTCAGCCCTACCCCTAGCGAGTCAAGTCAGTTCCCGTTAATAAAGTTAGGATAGTTTCAATAGCCAGCAAGTTCCTACGTCCCTAAGGCCTGTGCCCCATGGAAAGGGCGGATCATCAAATCAAGTCCGGGCAGATTCAATCCTGTGATAAAGCCTGTCTTCCAGTAGGCTTAGTTTTCTCGTATCGGGATTGAGCCCGGAAATTTAATATAAACTAGCAAGAAAGGGTGTGAAGGACCTTGCCTCTAAGGTAGCGGCGGCGGACAGTCTGGTGGATTAGAAAGAGAATCCTACTGGACACGAGAAGAATAAAGACAAGTCATAAAGGACAAGAAGTTGAAGAATGCCTCTCACACAGATGGACAGCAGGGAAAGCCTTCTAAGGCGGACTCTGGCTCTTTCATTTGTAAGAGTCCTCCTCAGGTACGAGATTGTCCGATGAAGGAGAAACTTGCTGGTTGCCGAGGACAAGAGGGAAGAACCCCCTAGGGTGAATCCGTTACAGTTGCGGAATGCGATCACCCATGAGAAGCCTACGTCTGCTGGGCTTATGTATGTTGAGATAGTGCTGAATGAAATGGCCACTCTGCTCGTGCGATGGTCGATACGGGGCGGGCTTTATGGATCTCCCCTGAGCCAAGGCTTTCTTGAATCAAAGCATTGGTACCGTATAAAAAATCTAATTTTAAATGATATAAAAATTATTTTAGCCTCTTTCAGGTTCAGTTACTGAGGTAGTTCCCTTTCGTGCCCTTTCCTTCGGCGCTTTCAAGAATAAGACACAATTAGCTGCTTCTAGACTCTCAGGAAAGAAATAGAACGGGAAGTGAAGAGGGAATGCTTTGTTAGCACACCAAGGCTTCTGGCTGATCTGGTCTCACTGGATAGTTTTGACTTCGAGGGAGGCGAAAGGCCCAATGAAAGAGTAAGAAAAAGATGTGAACATGAAGACAGAGGTTACCCTACCAGGAAACGAAGCTCGTGGGAGTTTCCCTGGTGAAAAGGAAAGCCCAATAACGGCTTCGGTAGAGAACCCAACTCTTTTCCTTTGGCCACAAAAACTTCCCTGAAGTAAGTCCGGTCATTCCATACAACGAAGCTAGCGAACTAAGGCAGCACCCAACGGAACTTTAGTCTTTTTATTCTATTTTATTCTATTAGTAGCTATTAGTAGCAGGGCCGTAAAAAGCAAGGGATAAAGAAAGGCTGCGCGGATGACGATGCTATCATAAGAGAGGACCAGACAGTTCCCGGTTCCGAAAGCAATAATATCTTTTTTTACTGAGTTCTTAGATGTCATGCCACCGCAACTACCGAGAGCTCTTCCTCCCCGAAGGGCTATTGTTCGATAGGCTGGTGATCTCTGAATCCGATTCAGTACTCGATGATGGTATTCTTCTTTTTTCAGTTCAGTATTTGACTAGGTAGGAGGCTCTCTTAAGCCTGACTCCGATAGCCGCTCTTCAAGCTGATGCGCGGTAAGAGACAGATTTTTCTGGTGTAATGCGGATTTGAGGTAAATAAGTTTCAGGAAAACTATATCTAATATCGTAATCGGATGTGATCCTTGCTACGAAGACCTCTGCTATCTCTATCAAATCAACATCAAAGAAGGAAGTAGGTATAGTTCTCTTGACCATTTTCAACTTCTGTGTCATTCATTTTATTTTGATCTTAGAAGCAATCGTAGCCAGAGAGTCAGCATGACTTTTCTTGGACCGAGAGACATGGTCAATTCGATCTTCTTCAAGTAAGAGAAGGACCTTGGGCAAAGGGTTACCGGCTCATTGAGCACCTCTGGGCCTTGCTTTTTCGCTCCGTTCTCTTACTCATTATCCGAAAGAAAGTGAACCAAACAGGAAGTGTTTTTACTGCACTGCCTTTCTTCTCTTATTCTATTTCTAGTTTGATCGAGAGCGGTACACTTCTCCCCAATATGAGATAGGTTGCAGCTATAGTCAAAACTCCAACTGGGACAATCTAGTTTAAACCATGACCATCTATCTTTTTATCGTTATATATATTTATATATATTATTTATATATATATAGGGCTTTCACCGCCTCTGACGGAAAAAAGAGGACGTCGTCGGTTGGTTGGTTTGTCGGCATTTAGCCGCTTTTTTCTTGTTTTCTTACTTACGCAAATTGCCCGCAGCTTCCCTACGTCCCCCCTTTCTACTTCATCGTCGTAGGTCCTTCTGCACTGCTTGATCCGTTCATTCGTCACCGTACCTTTTCAATGAAAGAAGACAAGGTATATGCGCTTAGTCCCCGAGCGGATTCTGTGCTTCTTGCCAATGGCTCGCTTCGAAAGACAGAATTCTTCTTTATATAGACAATTATCAGTCATATTCAATCTCGAAAGACCTCCGTCACTTCTTCCCTGTTTCCGCCCTAGGCCCACTCACTCCCGTCGACGAGAAGGGAAAGGAGGCACTGAGGCGACAATCCCATAAAGGAAGGGGTCCGATCTGCATGTGTTAAGCACCGCGCATTTAAGAAAAGAGAGAAGCTAGCGTCCCATTCCATGCTTCCCTATGCTATCAAATCGCGGACGATCTCTTGCCGCTGCAAGTCCCACATCCGCGGTTGGTGAGAGTAATGTGATAGAGGAAGACTTTTTTTCGAAATCGGGATAGTGTTCAATAAACCACCGTTGATGCAATAGTTGATGCAATAGAAGTAGAAGCTCTTAATGCAATATCTGGTGGTGAAGACATTCCCGCTGCTACAGTTTGAGTTGACGGTTCAGGAAAGTGCTAACAGGGGCAAAAGACTAGCATTCGATGCTTGTGTTTTCCTCATCAACAGTAAAGTCATAAAGTCATAAGTACCACAGCTTCCTTTTCCCAATCGTAAGGTTATAGATAGAGTATTAATCATATGGAGATAGGGAATTCCTTGTCATCAAGTCAAACATCTGACCCAGCAGGGGAATATTATAGCCTAGCTAGAAAGGGAACTGAATCCGTACAACTCTCGTTTCCGGTGCATGGCTCTTTGGTCTTAGGCATAAGCTCTTCTAACCGCAGCACCTGTCCTGCCCTACACGACCCTTCCATGGCCGACGCAAACCTCCTCCTTATTTCCTAATAGTGTTTTTGAGATAGGAGGACCAAGCTCTCAACCCCATACAAACCCTAGTCCCATGCCAAACCGTTAAACTATGATGGCGGCTCTCTCTCTTGGCTCAAATTCACAATTCTCTTCGGGTGGTGGCAACCCTCCTCCTCCTTTTAATCCTCCTAGCATTAGACGCATTGTCAACCAGCCTCTAACTGGTCCCGAGGATTTTCTTACATGGCGACAACAATTTATCGCCCATCTTATTGCCCATAACTTACTTGGCCTTGTTGATGGATCTTTTCCCCCGCCACCAATGGTTGTCACTGATACATCTGGTCAGTCTCAACCTAATCCATTATTTTACCAATGGCTCCGTGCTGATCAACAAGTTAGATCCTGGCTCTATGCTACAGTTTCTAAGGAGATTAACAGAGAAATTAGTTAAGTAGCATTCCCATCTAATTTGGAATCGTCTACATCAACGGTTTTTAACTTCGTTTATGGCCAAGACAATGGAGCTCAAGCGGCGTCTCACCAACATGAAGAAGCAAGCAAATCAGTCTATGGAGGCTTATCTTCGAGAGATAAAGGTAATTGCTGATTCCCTCGCCGCTATCAATGCTCCTCTTTCTGATCAAGAGTTGATGCAGTATACAATTTTTGGTCTTGATGGAGATTATGATAATCTGGTTACTGCTGCTGCATATTTTGGTGCTAATCTTACCCGAACTAATGAATAGTCGTTCCATTTCATTTCACTCCTATCCTCGTACAAGAAGGTTTCCTCTCGTCTGAAACCAATCTTCACTGGTCTTACGGAAGCTTTTGCTGGCTAGGTTTCGCCTTTCTTCGACCGGAATAGTAGTTGTTTATGCCGCCGATAAAGCCGGTTAACAATCTTACGCCAGGGCAAGCAACCGTTCTGGGGGCGGGCATCCTCGTGCTACTGCTCAAAGGGCAACTTCTCTTCTTTGGAAGGCTTCAAAGAGAGTTGGTTCCACGAATTTCATTCCTTATAATAGCCCGGGGAACACTCGCGTACGTACGGGTTGGCATCGAGAAGGAAAGCAGGTACGAGGAGAGGAAAAAGTTCGATTTGAACCTCGGTTGGAAGAGTGGAACGTTTCCAAGGCATGATCCGCATTTACGGGTTGCACCTCTCTGCGGTAACCGCCTTCTTGTTGATTGGCAAAGATAGGTTGATTAACTCACCCCTGCCTAAGGCCCCGAGCAGGTTAACTCTAATAAAAAATCCCTACAAGAAAGGAAGTTAGGGGAAGTAAGATAAGTTCGCGAAGAAAGAATGTTGCTAGGCTCCAATAGAAAAACGACTTCCCTAAACGGAATTTCCCTCTAATGACTCTTCCCGAGGGGGATTTTTTAAAAAGTATGGGTCTTCTAGGTGGTAGTACAAACATGGAGTTGATGTTTGTTGGTACTGGAGGAAAGTTTGCAAACAGAAGCATCACTGGCAGCAAGCTTTCAGTGCTTCATCACCAGACATTCTACACAAGGGTGAATATTGTCCAGCTAAAGGGTACTCATGGTTGCTGCAGCATCAACAGGTACATAGAGACACCATTCTTATATGGTGTAGGAGTATTGTCCCTAAGCATAGATTTCGTCTTTGGTTGGCCCTGCAAGATAGACTACCAAAGAC
>Ga0209796_10001014_pt1 | contig 13256 bp, 10 predicted proteins | sample AgamicOrSfrz_FD_187167 | JGI IMG/M metagenome (GOLD analysis project Ga0209796, IMG submission 187167) | Agave microbial communities from Guanajuato, Mexico - Or.Sf.rz (SPAdes) (version 2) | ecosystem: Host-associated > Plants > Phyllosphere > Phylloplane/Leaf | place: Guanajuato, Mexico...
TCTCTCACCTGCTTGATACGCGCTTTGCCTGGGGCGGCGTGGAAATCCATTTCGACGTCGAGCGCGGCGTGATTAGCCGCTGTCAGATTTTTAGCGATAGCCTGAATCCTGCGCCGCTGGAGGCGCTGGCGACGCAGCTGCAGGGCGTCGCCTATCGTCCCGACGCGCTGGCCGCGGCGGTGGCGCGCCTGCAAACGGCGTATCCCACGCAGCATGAGGAGCTGGCGCAGCTGAAAAGCTGGCTCACCGCCAGCGTCAGCTAGCGCGCAAAGGGGCCGGGCGCCACCGATTCGCGCAGCGACAGACTGGCGGCGAACGCATGGGCGTCTTGCCACGAGCCGCCGTCGAGCATCGCCAGCAGGCGCGCAATCGCCTCCTGGATCATTTCCGTAACGGGGATTTTGACGCTGGAAAGCGCGGGCACGGTAAAAGGCGCCAGCGGAATATCGTCAAAGCCCAGCACCGACACCTGCGTCGGCACTGCGATCTGCGCTGTGGTCAGCGCGCGAATGGCGCCAATCGCCATCTCATCGTTGCTGGCTACCAGCGCGCTAAAAGCGCAGTTGCTGGCGAGCAACGCAGACGTAGCCTGCGCGCCGCTCTCCGCATGCCAGTTTCCCTGCGCGATAAGCGCCTCACGCAGCGGGATGCCGCTCTCTTCCAGCGCCGCTTTATAGCCGGCCAGGCGCTCAAGGCCGGTCGGGGAATCGAGCGAGCCGGTGATAAAGGCGATATCCCGATGGCCGAGATCGATAAGCGATTGTACCGCCATCGCGCTGATCCGCTTCTGATCGGCGTAGATGCAGAAGCTGTGGTGCTGGCGCAGACGTCGGTTCACCACCAGCACCGGCTGTTTGTGCTGCGCGATGATCTCGTCCATTTCGTCGATGGTAAGAAAGCGCGGATAGATGATGATGCCGTCGCAGCGCAGGTCGAGCAGAAAGTCGATCGCCGCCCGCTCCTGCGCCGCGCTGTGTTTGCCGTCCGCCAGAATAAGCTGGCGGCCCTGCTGTTCCAGCATGCGCGCGGAGTGCGACATCAGCTCGGAAAAGTAGTTGCCGCTGTAGAGGGTGTTGGTTACCACCAGCCCGATGGTCTGAGTCGATTTCACCGACAGATTGCGCGCCAGCAAGTTAGGGCGAAACTCTGTTTCTGCCACCGCCTGCATCACCTTTTCCCGCGTCTCCTGACTGACATAGCCATTGCCCGACAGCACTCTGGAAACCGTGGCTTTAGACACCCCCGCCCGTTTCGCGACCTCAAGTATGGTGGCCATAATTTTTCCCTTCTCCCTCAGTCAGCTGAGCAGTCTACTTAACCTCGGACGCCGCTCGACAAGCATCGATTCATTAAGTGATGCTAGTCACAGTTTGAAAAATATCCGCTTTTTCCATCTTGTTATCAATTTTGCAACTGTTCATGATTTTGTGAAACCGGTTTCCTATAGCGCATCACCCTGCCTTAGCGAATCAGCGCGCAATCTGTCCCTACAACAGCAGGCCGCCGGTAAACACACTCTACTCATAACAACAGAGACGCAAAACTATGCCTAATCCCTACGCAGAAGTCTCTCGCGCCATCGTTCAGTCGCTGGGCGGCATGCAAAATATTGAGGCGGTCACCCATTGCATGACCCGCTTGCGGTTCGTGGTGAAAGATCGCGCCCTGATCGACAGCGCCGCGCTCAAAGCGCTGCCTGGCGTGATGGGCGTGGTCAATAACGACACCCAGTGCCAGGTCATTATCGGCAACAACGTTGGCAAGGCCTATCAGGCGATCCTTGAACTCGGTACCCCAGCCGCCTCAGGCGGCGCGCCGGTGAAACGTAAAATCACCCTGAGAAGCATCGGCGCCGGCATTCTCGATGCGCTGGTGGGCACCATGTCGCCGCTGATACCGGCCATTATCGGCGGCTCGATGGTGAAGCTGCTGGCGATGGTGCTCGAAATGAGCGGCGTACTGCCGAAAGGCTCCTCGACGCTGACGATTTTGACGGTGATTGGCGACGGCGCCTTTTTCTTCCTGCCGGTGATGGTGGCCGCGTCCGCCTCGCTGAAGTTTAAAACCAATATGTCGCTGGCGATCGCCATTGCAGGCGTGCTGCTGCATCCCGGCTTTATCGATCTGATGGCGAAAGCGGCGCAGGGCCAGGCGGTGGACTTCGCCTCAATTCCGGTGACGCCGGTGAAGTACACCTACACGGTGATCCCGGCGCTGGTAATGACCTGGATCCTGTCGCATATCGAACGCATCATCGACCGCATCACGCCGGCGGTGACGAAGAACTTCCTGAAGCCGATGCTGATCGTGCTGGTCGCCGCGCCGATCGCCATTCTGCTGATTGGCCCGCTCGGCATCTGGATCGGCAGCGGCATTTCCGCGCTGGTTTATACCGTTCACGGCTATCTCGGCTGGCTCTCGGTGGCGATTATGGGCGCAATCTGGCCGCTGCTGGTGATGACCGGCATGCATCGCGTCTTTACCCCGACCATTATTCAGACCATCGCAGAGAGCGGCAAAGAGGGCATGGTAATGCCGTCGGAGATCGGCGCCAATCTGTCGCTGGGCGGCTCCTCGCTGGCGGTCGCCTTTAAGACCAAAAACCGCGAGCTGCGCCAGACCGCCCTCGCCGCTGCCGCTTCCGCGATTGTCGCGGGCATCTCCGAACCGGCGCTCTATGGCGTGGCGGTGCGTCTGAAGCGTCCGCTGGTCGCCTGTCTGATCAGCGGCTTTGTCTGCGGCGCGGTTGCCGGGGTCGGCGGTCTCGCCAGCCACTCGATGGCGTCGCCGGGACTCTTTACCAGCGTGCAGTTTTTCGATCCCGCCAACCCGATGAGCATCGTCTGGGTGGTGGCGGTGATGGTGCTCTCCGTAGTGCTCTCTTTTATTTTGACGTTGATTTTAGGTTTTGAAGATATTCCGGAAAGCGCGCCCGAGGCCAGCGCCTCGCCCACGCCAACCGACGCGATTAAGCCCGTTAAGGCAGCAGTCCATCATTGAGGTAATTTATGTCGGAACTGACATTTCCAGCAGGTTTTTTATGGGGTGGCGCACTCGCCGCGAATCAGTCTGAAGGCGGCTATCGTGAAGGCGGGAAAGGCCTGACGACGGTGGATATGATCCCGCACGGCGCCGCGCGCATGCCGGTTAAGCTGGGGTTAGAAAAGCGCTTTGCGCTGCGCGAAGACGAATACTATCCGAGCCATGAGGCGATCGATTTTTATCACCGCTACAAAGAGGATATCGCGCTAATGGCGGAGATGGGCTTTACGGTGTTCCGCACCTCTATCGCCTGGAGCCGCCTCTACCCGCGCGGCGATGAACGCGAGCCCAACCCGGAGGGTATCGCCTTTTATCGCAGCCTGTTCGAGGAGTGCCAAAAGTACGGTATCGAGCCTCTGGTCACGCTGTGTCATTTTGACGTGCCGATGCATCTGGTCATGGAGTATGGCTCGTGGCGCAACCGCAAAATGGTCGATTTCTTCGCCCGCTATGCGCGCACCTGCTTCGAGGCGTTCGACGGGCTGGTGAAATACTGGCTCACCTTCAATGAGATCAACATTCTGCTGCACAGCCCTTTTTCCGGCGCGGGACTGGCATTCGAAGCGGGTGAGAATCAGGATCAGGTGAAGTATCAGGCCGCGCACCATGAGCTGGTGGCCAGCGCGCTGGCGACCCGCATCGCCCACGAGGTCAACCCGGCCAACCAGGTCGGCTGTATGCTGGCGGGCGGCAACTTTTATCCCTGGTCCTGCAAGCCGGAAGATGTCTGGGCGGCACTGGAGAAGGATCGCGAGAATCTCTTCTTTATCGACGTGCAGGCCAGAGGCGCCTATCCATCCTATGCCGCCCGCTTGTTCCGCGAAAAAGGCGTCGCTATCGAGATGGCGAGCGACGACGTGGAGATTTTGAAAAACAGCGTCGACTTTGTGTCGTTCAGCTATTACGCGTCACGCTGCGCCTCGGCGGAGATGAACGAGCAGAACAGCAGCGCCGCCAACGTAGTGAAATCGCTGACCAATCCCTATATTAAACGCAGCGACTGGGGCTGGGGCATCGATCCGCTGGGTCTGCGCATCACCATGAACATGATGTACGACCGCTATCAGAAGCCGCTGTTTCTGGTAGAGAACGGGCTGGGCGCGCAGGATACGGTGGAGGCGGACGGCAGCATCAACGACGACTACCGCATCAGCTATCTGCGCGAGCATATTCAGGCAATGGCGCAGGCGATCGACGACGGCGTGCCGGTGATGGGCTATACCACCTGGGGCTGCATCGACCTGGTCGCCGCCTCGACCGGCGAGATGAGCAAGCGCTACGGCTTCGTCTATGTCGACCGGGATGATTTAGGACGCGGCACGCTGGCGCGCTCACGGAAAAAATCGTTCTGGTGGTACAAAAAAGTGATCGCCAGTAACGGCCGCGATCTCAGCTAAGAGAAGAGGAATCAGGCAGCAAAATTCACGCGCGGCAGCTCAATTTTCTCAGCTTATGCCACACTTAACGCACCTGCCTTCTGTTAAGGATATCTGATGAATTTTCGCTGCCTTTTTCTCGGTGTGACTCTGGCGATATGGAGTCAGTCGCCGCTGGCGATTCCGCTGCCCCAGCGCCCGCCCGACACCCTGCCGCCGGAACAGTACATCAGCCACGTTAACGCTAACAACACGATAACGTGGCAGTTATGGGCGCCTGCCGCTAAAGCGGTCGAGGTGGTGACCGGAGCCACGCCCGATCGTTACGTTTCCCATCCCATGAGCAAAAACGATCAAGGCATCTGGTCTTTTACCAGCGAACCTCTGCAGCCCAGCTTATATGAATACTTTTTCAACGTGGACGGCTTTCGCAGCGTCGACACGGGCAACGCGCTGGCGAAACCGCAGCGGCAGGTGAATACCAGCCTGATCCTCGTGCCGGGCAGCCTGCTGGACGATCGCGAGGTGCTGCACGGTGAGATCCACACCCTGAGCTGGCATTCGCCGTCGCTGAAGCGCGAACGACGCATCGCCGTCTGGGTGCCGCCCGGCACGCGCGCCGATTCGCCCCCGCTGCCGGTGCTTTACTACTATCACGGCTTTGGCGATACCGGCATGTCGGTGCTGACTCAGGGACGGGTGCCGCAGATTATGGACAACCTGCTCGCCGAGGGGAAAATCGTGCCGATGCTGGTGGTGATGCCGGATACCGAAACCGACGCCGAGGGCGCGATACCGGAAAGCTTCGCTCCCGCCGCGCGCCGCGAGGTTTTCTATCCGCGCAACGCGCAGGCAGCGGATAAAGAGCTGACAGAGGAGATTATGCCGCTGGTGGCCGCGCGCTATCCGGTGCGCAAAGATGCCGGCGGCCAGGCGCTGGCGGGCCTCTCTCAGGGCGGCTATCAGGCGCTGGTCAGCGGTATGCGTCATCTGGATAAATTCGCCTGGCTGGGGATTTTCAGCGGCGTGACCACCGAAACGGTGCCTGACTTTCGCGTGGCGGCGCAGCTGAAGAAGCCCGCAGCGATCAATCGCCAGCTTAAGCTGCTGACGCTGGTGAGCGGCGAAGAGGACATTATCACCGGACGCGATATGACCGGACTGAAGGCGCAGCTCGATCAGCGCGGCATTCGCAGCGACTGGCATAGCTACCCTAAACTGGGGCATGAAATGGATGTCTGGCGCCCGGCCTATATTGATTTTGTGCAGAAGCTGTTTAAGACGGAAAACTAAGGCAGCATTTTCACCAGGGTCAGCTGGTTTTCCGTTTCCCCCTGATGGTAGCTGACCCGGTCCACGCCTGAAAATATAAGCTGCATGCCGCGGCCGCCCTCGCTCAGGCTCTCCAGCGTCAGCGGCGCGTCGGGATCGATCACCGGCGGCTGGCGCTTCTCCTCCGGCACCGGCACGCCGCTGTCAAAGAGATTCACCGTGACCGCGCGGCCGTCGTGGCTAAAATTGACCCTGTAACACGCCGTGGCGTCGTCATGATAGCCGTGACGAATAATATTGCTCGCCGCCTCGCATAAGGCCAGGTCAAGCGGATAGATCCAGCTCTCGTTCACCGGCAGCGAGGCCAGGAACTGACGCAGCGCGACGCCGAGCGTGGTCAGGCTGTTAATGGTCGCGGGCAGCTGTAGCTCTTTTTCCTGGGCGTGTTCAGACATAGGTCAGCCTCCTTCGTTGATCGCGGCGATCGCCTCGCTGCGGTCGGCACAGATGGTAAACACCCGATCCATGCGCGTCAGCGCAAACATCGCTTTGATATTGGCGTTGAGCGCGCAAAGCACCAGCTGCCCCTTGCCGCTCAGCGACTTCAGCAGCGAGATCAGGGCGCCCAGACAGCTACTGTCGATAAAATCCACGCGCGAAAAGTCGAGGATCAGCGCGGTTTCGCCCTGCTGGATCACCGCCGCCACCGCCTCTTTAAAACGCAGCGCGACAGAGGCGTCGAGACGGCGCACCACCGGCGTGAAGAGTAAAGCCTTGTCGATCTTTTCAGTTTCAAATTTCATGGGTTTCTCCCGTTGAGCCCTGCTGCCGTTCAATCACCAGCAGGGAAATATCATCCGCCGCAGACGCAGCTTCGTCCGTAGCCTTGCCGCGCCACTGATTAAGCGACTGCTCTACCGCCGCCAGCAGCGCCTCGATCGAGTGGTCATGCAGCGAGGCCAGCAAGGCTTCCAGTCGCGCGGCGCCGAACATCTGCTGTTCCGCGTTTTCGCACTCGCTGATGCCGTCGCTGTAGAGGCAGAGTCGTTCGCCCGGCGCGAGGTGAAAGGCGTACTCGTCCCAGTCGAGGTGCTCAAGCAGCCCGACCGGCGGGCCGCCCTCGCCGATTTCGCGCACCGCGCCGCTGTCGCTGACGATAAACGGCGTGGGATGGCCAGCCTGACAGAGCCGCCCTTCGCCGCTATGACGATCGATCACCCCGTACACCAGAGTGAAATAGCTGGTGACCTCGGGATGCTGCGCGCAAAAGCGCTCGTTCAAGATGCGCACTACCTGCGACGGCGGCGTAACGGCCTCGCCGTCGAACAGAAAGGGATCGACCGTGCGCCCGTGCAAAAACTGGCGCGCCACCGCCACCGACATCATCGCCGCCGTTACGCCGTGTCCGGCGACATCGACGCAGTAAAAACCTACGGCTTTGCCATCGAGAGGAAAGAGATGAAAGAGATCGCCGGACACCCAGGCGGAGGGCATAAACAGCCAGTCGGCGAAATAGTCGCCCTGGCGCAGATGGTGCGGCGGCAGAATACTGCGCTGCAGCGTGGCCGCCGCCTGCAAATCCTGCTGGATCTGCGTCAGCGCCTCGCTGAGTCGGCGATTTCTGCTGGCCAGCGTCCCCTCCAGCTGCAGAATGCGCTCGCCCGCGTGCAGCCTCGCCTGCAGCTCGACCTGGTTGACCGGCTTGCGTAAAAAGTCGTCCGCGCCCGCGGCGAAACCGACGCGCAGATCTTCTACGCTGTCGCGCGCGGTGAGCACGATAATGTAGATATAACGATCCTGCAGCTGCTGGCGGATCTCGCGGCACAGCGTCAGGCCATCCATCACCGGCATTTCCCAGTCGCTAATCACCAGGCTGACCGCTTCATGCGCCAGCAGCGTCAGCGCCTGCTCGCCGTTCTCCGCTTCGAAAACCTGATAGCCCCACTGCCGCAGCAGGCCAGCCAGCAGTCGCCGGTAGAGCAGCGCGTCGTCGACGATAAGCACGGATTGAGGCGGTAGCGCGTCCATAAAAAACCTCAGAAAGGAAGAAACCAGATAAGCGAGATCGTGCCCTCGCGAAATTTCGCGTTGGCGCTGCTGCGGCCGGGAAAGCGCGTGCCGCTGTAGTTGCTGTACTGGAGCGAAAATGAGCCGGGCGTATAGCCGGCATAGCCGAAGCTGTAGCTGTAGTCGCCGTTCCACGGCTGCTGCTGTTCAGAGTGCGGAAACCAGAAGGCGGTGGCGCGAATAAAGAAGTGCTGCTTAAAGGTGTAGCCGCAGCCGCCCAGCCCGACCTCTTTATTGGAGCGCAGATCGTTATCTGCCAGCGAATAGTAGCGCGGCACCCAGCTGACGCCGACCTGGCAGGTGAGCGCGTCCCCTTTATTGATGAGCAGATGCTTCTCCAGCGACTTCGGCAGCGAAAATTTATAGGCGAAGGTAAAGGCGCCCTGTTCAAAGTAGGTGCGGCGCGCGTTGCCCGAGGGAAACAGGTGGTTATCGCCATAGTTGCTATAGACCAGGCTGAAGGTATTGGGATGCCAGTCGTCATAGCCGAAGCTGTAGCGAAAATCGGTGGTGTATTTATCGAAATCGGTAATGGGGGCGCGCAGCGTGACGTTAGCGAACCAGAAGCTGTAGGGAGAATATTGCAGGCTGAGGTTCACCAGCTGATTGATCTTCTTTTTTTGCTGCGCTGATTGCTCGCCGTTAGGGATAGTGATCCACTGCTCTTTCAGCCCGCTTGAGAAGCTGAGCGCGCTGGAAAACTTATCTTTATTGCCGGAAAAGAGGCGACCCCAGCGGCTGGTGAAGACCCCCGCCTGAATCGGCTCTTCATGCGCCGAAACCGTTTCGTTGTCGGTTGCAACGGCGCAAGCGGGCGCCGCCGCGCCCGCGGCGAACGCGATAGTCAGCCATCCTGCTCCTCTGGCCGAAAGCCACGGGTAAACCATGCCGCACTCCTCGCTTAATTAGGGATAAAACGCCCGCCAATCTCTTTTTTCGCCATCCACCACAGCAGCCCAAGCGCGGCAAGATGAATCAGCGTGTTGCGTATCCACGCCTGGTGCCAGAGGTCGAAATCCACGAACTGACTGACCGCCATCACCACGAAAACGTGCAGGATAAAGGTATAGAGCGAGTGCTGTCCGAGCGGGATAAGAAACCAGCCGAGGGCGCGCTCGAGGGGGCGCCAGCAGAAGGTCAGCACCAGATAAACCAGCAGCATCAGGCTGAAATCGTTCAGCACGCGACAGGGACCAAGGGCGTTTTTGCTGGCGAGGTGGTAGTAAAACCAGTTGAAATCGGCGGGCGGAATAACGTGCAGCAGCAGGAATGAAGGCATAAAGGGGTTGGTATGGTTCTGCGCGACGAACATCATGACAAGCGCATAAATCACCATAATGCCCATCACGATATAGCCGCCCGGGGTGCGGGCCAGCGACATCAGTTCATCTTTGTACCAGCCGCAGCACATGCCCAACACATAGATAAACTGCCAGGCGAGCAGCGGAAAGGCGAACTCGAACTCCGCCACCGTCAGGCGCGTCGGCCAGAGATGATAGCTGACGTAGCCCGCCAGCGACGCCAGCAGCAGCCACCCTGCGCGTCGTCCCTTCAGCAGCGCCAGAAACAGCGGACTGAGCAGCAGCAGGCAGATATAGAGGCCAAGTATCTGCGTCTGATGCGGCCCGATTTGCAGGTAGAGGATGATATTAAACCAGGTCTCTTTGATTTGCGGCGTAGTGGGAAACAGCGACCAGACGGTGCCGGAGTAGCGGTCGACGAAGTGGGTGACTTCAAAGGTATTGACGTAAGGAATGCGCGACAGCAGCAGCATCAGGCCGATGATAGTCAGGTTGACCAGATAGATTTTCCCGGCCCGCCGCCACAGGGTCCAGCTTACCGTCAGCAGCACCTCTTTTTGCAGCCGCTGGCGGTTGAGCATGCCCAGCATAAAGCCTGACAAAATAACGAAGCCTTCGGCGCCGGTGGTGAGGCCGAACCGCTCCCAGGTAAAAATATTCACCAGCGACAGCAGCTCGGTGTGCGCCACCACCATCATCACCAGCGCGATGCCGCGCAGCATATCGACGCGCAGATCGCGCTTGCCAGGTACCGCATAGCGCCACGCGCGCCAGTCAAGGCTTACCGTTTTAGGCTCAACCGCCACATCCGCCATAAATGATTACCATAAATGATGTAAGGATATTTTTTAGTTAAATGAAATAGATCGTTACTCTGTAAGGAGAAGTTTAGCGCTGTTGCTGTTTAAGTCACGCTGAAATGAAAAAATTCTTAATCACCTTGTAAACACCTGTAATTTAATACTATATAAATTGTCAGAGAGCGCATTCCGATTGGTTAGTTAATCTTTAAGCACAGTCGCTCCGCTAAAAACATAAAAAGGCCTTAATTATCACCATTTATCAAGCTAATGAATTGACTCTTGCCACCAGGTGAAAAGATAACCAACAGACGCTTCCGCCATTAAAACGAGACGCCATGGATTATTACTTTTCACGCTTTGAACATCGACGTCCGCCCGCCCCGCTCCATACGCCGCTGTGGGTAATGCGGCTCTGGCAGGTGCTGGCCGTAGCCGGCCTGATTCTGGGGGCGAATTACGTCCGCTGGCGCTGGATGGAGTCGCTCAATATGGATGCGCTCTGGTACGCCATTCCGCTGGCGCTGGCGGAAACGCTCGCCTGGGTCGGCACGCTGCTGTTCACCATCAATATCTGGCAGGTCAAGGATCCCGCCTGTCCGCCGCCGCCCGACGAGATTAACCAGTGTCTGCTGGAGCAGGACCGCGCCGACCCGCGCCCGCCGAAGGTCGATCTCTTTATCGCCACCTACTCCGAGGATCCCGAGCTGGTGCGTCTCTCTATTCGGGATGCGCTTAAGCTGACCTATCCCGCACCGCTCGATCTCGCCATCCACGTGCTGGACGACGGTCGGCGGCCTGAGATGCGCGCGGTGTGCGAACAGGAAGGGGTGAATTACATCACGCGTGAAAATAATATCGGCTTTAAGGCGGGCAACATCCGTAACGGCATGGAGCAGACCGACGGCGACTTTCTGGTGATTTGCGACGCGGACACTCGCGTCTTCCCTACGCTGCTGGCTAATACGCTGGGCTATTTTCGCGATCCCGACGTCGCCTGGGTGCAGACGCCACAGTGGTTTTACGATCTGCCGGAGGGCGAACGTTTTGCCGACTGGCTGCGCCGCCGCGCTGGCCTGCCGGGCTATCTGTTCGGCCGCGCCGCAGAGGGGCTGTTCGGGCGGCTGACGGTCGGCAGCGATCCCTTTTTCAACGACCCGCGCATGTTCTACGACGTGATCCTGCGCCGCCGCAACTGGGCGAACGCCGCGTTTTGCTGCGGCGCGGCGTCGGTGCATCGCCGTGAGGCGGTGATGCAGGCGGCCTTGCGCAGCTACGTATTCAGCGTTGAAGAGGAGATTTCGCGGCATACCCGCGACATTCGCGACGACGAGATGCGCGCCACGCTGAGTCTGGCGATGCGCCCGCATGTGATCGCCGATACCGAGCTGACGCCCTACAAATTTCACGTATCGGAAGATATCTACACCTCTATCGTGCTGCACGGCGACAGCGGGCGGCGCTGGCGTTCGGTCATGCATCCTGGCATCGAGTCGAAAATGCTGTCGCCGCAGGACCTGCTCACCTGGATGATCCAGCGCTTTAAATATGCGGCGGGTTCGCTGGATATTCTGTTCCACGACAAGATTTTCAGCCGTCGCCGCTTTAAGCTCAGCCTGGGCCAGACGTTAATGTACGGCACCACCTTCTGGTCCTATCTCGCCTGTATCTGGAACACCGTGTTTCTGATCTCGCCGCTGATCTATCTCTTTACCGGCATTCCGCCCGTATCGGCCTACTCGACGCCCTTTTACCTGCACTTTCTGCCTTTTTTCATCGTGTCGGAACTGGCGTTTATGTTCGGCACCTGGGGCATCTCCGCCTGGGACGGCCGCTCATCCTATCTCGCCTTTTTCTCCGTCAATCTGCGCGCCCTGAGCACCGTGCTGCGCGGCGAGAAGGTGAAGTTTCACGTCACGCCCAAAGAGCGGCAGTCGGGGCGTTTTCTCTATCTGGTGAAGCCGCAGCTGGCGATCGTGGCGCTGACGCTGCTTGGCCTGATCTGGGGCGGCATTCAGGTGGCGCGCGGCAACGTCGACGACCCGTCAGGCTACGTGATTAATATCTTCTGGGGTGCGGTCAATATCGCCGCCATGATGCCTATGATTATGGCGGCGATGTGGACGCCGCCTGCTACGCAGGAGGCGGAAGCGGAATGAGCCTGAAATCGGGCATTTACAGCGCGCGCAGCTATCTCACGATCCTGATCGGCTTTTTAATCGGCTTCGCCATCGTACTGTGGGTCGAGCGGCAGATGCCGACGCGCGTCGAAACCACAGACGGCATCGTGCTGAGCAAGTCGTTCCCGCCCTTGCCTGAGCAGCGCGAACTGACCTTCGATGAGGCGGTCTGGGCGCGTATCGCCTGGCAATATTTCGTCAATAACACCCAGACCAACGGGCTGGTGAACGCCGAGGCGGACAAGCCCTGGCTCAGCCTGTGGAGCACCGGCAGCTACCTGCTCGCGGCTATCGCGGCGAAACAGCTCGCCATCATTCCCGATGCGGAGTTCGACGATCGCATCGGTTCGGCGCTGGAGGCGCTGGGCGCGCTGCCGCTGAAGCCAGATGGTTTGCCCGCCGCCTTTTACCACGCCGACACGCTGGAGGCGCTGCCGTCGGCAGACGAGAATGCCGGTTCGGCCATCGATATGGGCCGCCTGCTGATGCCGCTGCAGATCCTGCTGTGGCGCTATCCGCAGCATGCGGCGGCGGTCAATCAGCTGCTGTCGCGCTGGCAGCTCGCGGGACTGCTGCAGAGCAGCGGGCCGCAGGGCGCCAGTTTGCCGGTCAACCGTTGGGTCATCCGCACCGACGATCCGCGCGGCAGCTACGGCTATCGCCTTTATGCAGGCAGCGTGCTGCGACTGATTAACGCCTCCGCCGGTCTGGCGGTCAGCCAGCCGCCGGACGGCCTGAAGCTGGTGGAGATCGACGGCCACGCGGTGCCTGACGAGGGCCTGCGCACGCCCTGGGGCAAGCAGCCGTCCCTGATCAGCATGCCCTATCTGCTGACCGGGCTGGAACAGGGTTTCGACGCGCGCAGCGGCGAAATCACCTGGCGCATTATGCAGATTGTACAGAACCGCACCGGCACCCCGTCCGACGCGGGCGAGATCAACAGCGACTACGCCGAGCAGGCGCCCGATTTCGTCGGCGCGCTGCCGGGCAGCCAGCCGCTGCCCATCCAGAATATCAACGACAGCGCCAGCGAAACGCTCGCCAGCCGCGCCCTTACCTCAACCCGTTCCGCCTTCGCCTGGTATGCGCTGTTCCGCAACCGCTGGAGCGAGGCGCTGCGCAAAGGGATGCTACCGATGATTGAACCCGGCAAGGGCTGGAAAGCCGGCTTCAACGCCGACGGCTCGGTCAACGCCGCTATCGATGCGGATACCAACG
>Ga0209796_10001017_pt1 | contig 13204 bp, 6 predicted proteins | sample AgamicOrSfrz_FD_187167 | JGI IMG/M metagenome (GOLD analysis project Ga0209796, IMG submission 187167) | Agave microbial communities from Guanajuato, Mexico - Or.Sf.rz (SPAdes) (version 2) | ecosystem: Host-associated > Plants > Phyllosphere > Phylloplane/Leaf | place: Guanajuato, Mexico...
TACCGCCGTTAACGGTCACGCTTGCATCGCCGGTCGCGGACGTCGGATTGTTCACGTCACCCGCGAAGACCAGTCCGTTACTGTTGTTGAGCGAACCCGTCGTCAAGGACAACGCGTTCGTCGCAAGCAGCCCGCCCGTATTCGTCGTGCCGCCCGATGCGACGAGGTGAATGGTCGGCCCGTAGATCGTGCCACTGTTGTCAATGTCAGCCGCGGTGACCGTCATCGTTTGCAACGACGAAAGGCTGCCCCGATTGGTCACCGTAGACCCGGACACCTTCAGGTTCCCGGCGACCATCTGCGTTCCGACGTTGGACACCGTACCACCGGTCAACGTCGCATCGCCCTTGTAAGCGGCCGTGCCGCCCGTTGTCAGTGCCGTCGTGGCGCTCGCGCTGTACGTGCCGTCGATTACTGCGTTGGCCGTCGTTACGTTTGCCCCGATCAGGGTCGCGTTGCCGTTCACGCTCAATGCGGGCGCGCTCCCACTGAAACTCGCATTCAGTTGACCGGCCGACGTATTGAGACTGTTCGCCGCGGTGGCAACCAGCGATCCGCCGATTGCCATTCCCTGCGTCGTAATGTTTGTGCCAGTAAGCGTCGCATTGTGCGAGACAGTGGTCTGGCCACCCAGTGTCAGGTTCTGGGCGGCGTTCAGCGTTGCATCGCCCGCCGCCGAAACGGGACCGTTCGCTGTAAGACTGCCGTGCTGCGCATTCAGGTCGACATTGCCGAGACTCTGCGTACTGCCCTGCGCCGTCACATCTGTACCAGCACTCACCTTCATATCGCCACCGGACAGCGCATTGCCAGCCAATGTCGCATTACCGGTAGTAGCGGTCAGCGTTTCGGTACCGACTGCAGTCGTAGCACCAATGGCGAGATTCTGACCACCGGTTGCGCTGAGATTGTTGCCTGTCTGGATCGCACCCGACACGGCGACATTGCGGCCAGCACTGAGCGTCGTGTCGTTCGCGACGCTGACATTGCCCGTCCCGGTGATGTCCCGTCCTGCGGCGACGGATGCATTGCCCGAGCCGTTCACGCCCAGTGCACCGTTGAGCGTGACATCACGCGCAGCTGTCACAGTTGCACTCTGGCCGGTATGCACATCGCCAGCGACTGTCACATCCTGGCCCGCCGTGATCGTCGCCTGCCCGGGCGTCGTCAATGCTCCTTCGACAGCGACGCTGCCCGTCGAAGAAGCGATCGCCGCGTCACCTTGGGACGACACCGTCCCGCCAAGGTTTACGCCCTGCTGGCCCGCGACATCAAGCTGACCGTTGGCCGTCACATTGCCCGTGGTCGTCGCAATGCCTGTCGCGCCAGTGAGCGACACGTCGCCGACAGCAGCAACAGAACCGTTGACCGTCGCGTTGTGTGCGGCCGTCAATGTCACCGTGCTACCGCTCTGTGCCGCACCATTGATTGTCAGGTCGCGTCCGGCGACAGCCGTGATGATGCCCGGCGCACTGAGCGCGGAATTGACAGTGAGATCACCCGCCAGGGCATGGAGTGCTAACGTCTGTCCGGTGACGGAGCCAACTGTCATCGAGTTCGATGCAGTGAGCGTCGAGTTGCCATTCGAAGCGACAGACTCAGCGCTGAGATTTCCGCCCGACGTCATGCTGACATTCTGGCCCGCAGAAACGGAGCCAGTCGACGAGATGTCGCCACCTGCGTTGACTGTGTAGTTCTGGTTCGCAAGTCCGGTGCCGGAGATGGATGTCTTGCCGGTACCCGCCAAACCGACGTTCTGGTTCGCATAAGTGTCAGCAACCGAAACATCGCCATTGGCATTGACGACAACGTTTCCGGTCGTCGCCATCAGCGAGCCCTGCATGTTGACGCCAAGTCCGGCCGCCGTACCGACGATGTACACCTGACCTGCCGTCACCGAGCCGAACCGGCTGGCGTCAATCGCATAGCTGCCCGCCGGTAGCCCGACCGACGATGCAGTATTGGTCGAACCGTTCGGGGACAGCGTGTAGCCGGTACCCGTCGCGTCCGACGAGACGGGAGAAACGAGCTGGTTGCCCGTGATGACGTTGACGCGCTGGCTTGCGTTAAGCGGCGCGTTGAGATTCACGGTCTGCGCGATGAGATCAAGGTTTCCCACCGTTCCCGCGATGCCGACACCGGGTGTGCCATCACTCCCCGGCGGTCCGTTGATCGAAATGTTCCCCGAGTTCACGCTGTAGGCGAGCGCCCCTGCGCGCGCGAAATCGGTCGAACTGCCGCCCACGCCCGTGACGAACTGCGGCGTGCCCGTCGTGAGGGTGAGATTTGAAATGTTTGTGAGCGCCGTACCGCCCGGAATCGAAATGCCGTTCGGGTTCGCGATGATTAGCGCTGCAGTGTTCCCAAAAATCTCCAGCGGGCCTGCGATCACGGAGGCATATTGCGACCCGGTCGAAGTGACCTGGGCAAGGATCGTCGACGCCGTTCGCCCGCCGAGATTCGGATTCGCGCCGACCTGCCCGCCGTTCAGCGAGGTGCCGCTGCTCAGACTGTTGTTGAAAATCAGGCCTTCGGGCCCGGCCGAGAGTGTCTGGAACTGCGAAACCGAAAGCCCCTGCGCGTTCGGTGCCGCAATGTTGATTACTGGTACTCCACCTGAGCTCTGCGTAACAGTCGGCTGAAACGGAATCGGTGCACGAGGATCGACAATGGGCGCAGCATGTGCTGTCGCGTCCGCGAGAAACACGGCAGGCGCGAAATACATCACCACGGCCATAATGGACGCAGTCGCACGCATCCACAACGAGTAGCGTTTGGGTCCCGCTTCGGGACCGTGCATCAGGCTGTTACTCTGGCGCGCTGCTGCTTGTTGCGTTAATCGGTTAAAGCTCTCTCGGATCGGTCGGCGCATGAAATACCGCTGTCGTTCTTCTGTTTGTCACGTCGAGAGATTGCGCAGCAACGCTATTGCCGTGTTGGCTTTTGACCATTACAGCCGACGATTTCTGCTTCACGTATTCTGTGCCGGTCGCCATCGTATATATAGAGCCGCCCGCCCCCGGACGTGCGCCGCTTGCGGCGCAGGCTCATCTCTCGCTTCTGTTACATGGCCGACACATTACCAGAAACATTTTGTTACACGCCTCTATCCGAGCAAAAATCGATGCGGTGAAGCAACACTTGATGCACGGCGCATGGCATGCGTGTGAAGAATCCCTCATTGATTCCTTCTCTGACAACGAAATCATTACGCGAACCGGAATCGCCGACCCTGTAGAGCCATTCGCCCGCAACCAAAGCGACCGTTCACAAGGATTCTGCCGGCCAAATTGCAAACGAAAAGCATGCCGGATTTTTAAGCGATAACACAGGCGAGAATAATAGCGAAGTTGTTCCGAGAGCGACATCTGCGTAAGATTCTGTTCGAGGATTTCCAGTCCACTTCCGCCTCGCGCCGGTTCCCGGGATACTGGCGGGCATACCGGATCAACACCTTGGCCCCTGTTCGTTCCGCCGAATGACGTACAAGTTCCGCTGCTGCTCAGGCAGCTTAGACGGCAATTGAACGGCGACAGCCAAGCATGTCGCTAACATGGCGGCGTGGCGGTCGATTTTATAGAATGCTCCGAGATAGTCGCCTCGTTGAATCGTCGCCGTGATGTCTGCAATCCCTGCTTTTATAAAATCTGGTCGCAATTCGCGCCCTCCGCTGTGTTAGCGACTTGCGCCAGAACGAGACGCACGGCTCATTCAACGTTGCAATCTTCTTCAGCGGCGTGTGCGCCGCGAGAAAACTAACTCGCAATTGCGACTATCATAAAGGGCGACTCTTATCAGAAATCGGTGCATGACATTTCTCACGAAGGCTCGGTGGACGGCGCCGCGTCCAAGCCCACCTCAAATCTTCCCGTTGTGCTGCTTTGTCGGGGTACCAGTCTGAGGAACAAGGCAAACTCAAGGCCGGACCTGAATGTTTTTGCATCCCCTATAGTGGCGACCAGCGCGGTCCCGGCTTTGACCGTCAGCCTTGGCGTCGACGACGATTCGCGTATAGACGACTTTCAGCGGGAGAGTATCACTGGCCTCGTTATGACGCCCGAAGGCCGCTTCGTTGTCTATAACGTGAAATTGGGGTTGGAATTTGTGCGTCCGCCTCCTTATCGGCCAACGTCCGCAGCCGATCACTGGGGCACGCACAGGGGCTGCCGCATCGGGCGCCGGTCGGCCATAGGTGGTCTCTGGCGGTTGCTTCGTGAACGCCCGTTTACGAAGGACATGCCGCTTTAGGCCCGGCAATCGCGGCAGGCCGGTCCGAGTCAACGCCAATGGGCATTTGCCCGCTAAACCGCGACGCCAGCGGTAAATTTCTTTTCCGATAGGCCCACGGAGACGTCGGGTGAGACGGCGAGACGGATGCTTCCCAGTTCAAGGACGTGCCTTGGAGAGTCGCAACCGAACGTGCCTTCATATGTTTGCGCAGCGCAATCGTCCTTGCCTTTCCAGCTCCATCGTTAGGGAAGTCCACCAACAATCGCCAGCAACTGGACGAGCCAGCCTACAACCTGTGCAATCTGACCTACCGTGTTCACAATATTTTGAATCTGACTAGCCTGAGCTTGGAGTATCCCGGCTTGAGCTCGCAACTTGGCCGTGTCAGCAAGGAAGATATTGTCATCAGTCGCAATCAACGCTTGGGTTAGCGTCGTTTGAATGTTGACCAACATGATTCCAGTCTCGGTCAACGCGAGCTTATCCTCTGGACGCTGTGCCTCAGCAACTGCGGCCTGGACAACCGGAATTGCTTGATTTACTAGCGTCAAAGCATCTTGAATTCTTTGGATATCAGCTGGTGCGGCCATGTCAGGCATCTCCAATTCTTTCGTGCGGGTGGCTATTTGGCCAACGCTGCTTGCATCGCCTGTGCAGCTTGCGCACGTGCGACCAAATCTGCCACTTCTGCAATGAGTCCGCCCGTGCTTGCGTTGGAAATCGCATCATTTGCGCTCACTAGACTTTCGAGCGCACTATTCAGTTGACTAGCGACGGTGACAGAGTCTTGCTGCACCAAGCTTCCTGTTGCAGACATTCCAACGCCAAGAGGCGGGGTATTCAAAAGCATCTGCCGAGCAGACACCGCCAATAAATAGACCTGTGGATTATTTGCTCGAGCGGGAGCGGATTGCCCCTTTGAAATTAATATTCCGTCTTGCTTTACAAGTGCTATGGTCGTCTCAAACATATTCGCAACGGATCCGGCCTTCGCTGCCATATTTTTTGCAATCTGCATATTTTCCAGCTGAAGATGGTCAGCGATTGTCCTGAGGTTAGCCGACTGTGCTTTTGCACTTGACTTAATGTCGCTTAACTGTTTTGCGGATAGGATCATATTGGTGATGCCAATGACTGCTGCTTCAACGGCTGCAGCAACTGGCATACCATTAGTTTCGATCAGGCCATGGCTCTTAGCCAGGCTGTTTAGCTTACCCGCCGCATCTTGAGACTTCGCCGAGAGCGTCTTATCGGAGTCCGCTGAAGCCACCGCTTGGATTTGATCAGCGTAAAGGGTAATTGCATTTAGCAGATTTTGACGGACCGCGATGTTATCGTTGGTCATCACCTCAGGTACACACGGTCCGGTGAGTGCTAATGGAATGGGGGGGGCCGGGTCGGCCGCCTTGCTGTAATTCCATACGTTCTCGTAAAACTGGAAATTGCAATCGGCAGTTTGCGCTGACTTGGCAAATGCTATTTGCGTAGTAGACAGTGTGTGAGCACCCTGATCAAACTTCGTAACTGTGTCCTGGATTTGAGTCAGTCCGCTGCACCCAGCGAAGCAAGTGCAAATGACAATCGTAGTGGGAAATTGTCGTAACGTAGACATATCGGTCATTTACGTAGTTGGTATTTCGAACGAGAAAGCAACCGTCATATAGTTTCGACTGGAAAAATATTGGGAAACGAATGAATTAGCTAAGTCCTACGCCTGTTTTTCATATTATATGGGCCACAGGAAACATACCTATTCGATACCGTTTTCGGCTTTCCACAACATACACGCGGCGTCCGAAAAATTCACGCAGCGTTTGAAAGTTATGTTCGGTAGGGCACACTTTTGACTCGCTGGCCCGCGGCCTAGCATTTTTGTATTTTCTTAATACATGACGCATGCCGCTCGCGAATATCTGGGGTCAACATTTTTTCCCCGAAGTTGCTGGTAAACGATAGTCCTTCTCCAGCCATCTGTCGTATAAAACTTATTGCGACGGACAGGTTGACTTCACAAACGACAAACCCATTGTCGCTGCGAACAGAGTTTAGTGGGATCGCAGTGATGCCGAATTATCGATCTTTGTTGTTGTGAGTCATGCTTTTACGCGTTTTTTCAATCTTAAGGCGAATGAGATGCGCTATTTTAAAAGACTGGATTTTTTGCTAATTTCCGTCTTTGCGACAATCTTGCTTATTTTGACATTTTTTATTATCGATTTTTTTCGGATCCCTCTGCCGCAATTCACCGCGAGTAAGGGAGGCATATTAGCGGTGTCCCCTTTACAGTGGTCCTCCTCGGCGAGCTTTGGCGAACCTCGCGCGCGTACAGCGTGGGTGATCCTCTTCTTCATTTGCGCAATCGGCGACGTCGGGGTGCTCGCTTTGATAGGGCGATCAGCATATCGCTGTCTAATTCGAAGGCGGTCGGACCTGTGTGTGCCAAACTATAGTTTTGGTGATATTTTATCTATAATAAAAGATCGGGCTCTTGTGGCGTTTATCCTACTAACATTTAGTTTTTGTTTGTTTTCGTGTGTTGCCTGGTTTATTGTTTCGGAACTTAGTATTGGCGAAAAAATTGTCGAGAATAATTCGCATTTCTTGGAAACTTTAATCAAAGGAACCCTCGGATCAATTTCGAATGCAAAAGCTGTTGCATTGGCTGATTTTTTACTAAACTATTGCTTCCCGTTTGCAACTTTCATGTTGGCCATAACGATTTCGGCGATCAGCATCGGCATTCCTGCGACTGCTTCTAGTCTGCTTTTCGAGAAACTACCTGACTTTATTGATGACGTTCAAATAGCTAAAGCAAATGATGGAAGAAAGCTCGGTTCAGGTCCTCCCGCAAGTAGCTATGATGTCTTGGTCTATACTCAAGGTGAGCGTTTTAGTTACCTTAAAAGACTTATGTACGCGAGTGCTGCACTTGAAAGTCTTTCGATTGCCAGTCTTTCCGCATTTTTTTCATGGATAACCTCTGGTTCTTCTGCGAACGCACTGTTGGTCGGTCAAATTGGTCAATTGTATGTTGTTCGCTTTTCAGGTCTCTGTACTGCGGGTCTGATGGTCTTGTACATACCGACAGTAATGATTTTGAGCTCCCGAGCGAACAAATTACAACCCTACTTTTCCGGTGGCTCGATAGTGCCTTATGCGACGAGACAATTGAATATGCGCTCTGTGTCGGGGATTGACTTGGGCGCATTTGACCACCTTGGGGTTATCGCCTCGTCTTTCCTTCCCCTCGCGACGGGTACAGCATCGGCAGCTGTTGTCAGCTGGTTTTGAGATGGATTTATACGCATTCTCCGACCATCGCGCCCATTTTAATCTGGTCGAATGAACTATCAATGGTGAGACGGCGGTCGCTGGGACTTGTCTAACGCGTCGATTCGACCACAAAGATAAAGGCGCTGAGAGCGACCAAAGATCGTTGATTGGCTACCGGCGGGGCGGCGTTTCCTAAGCAGTAGAGCAATGTCGAAGGGTGGCTACCACCATTGAAGTTGAATATTTTGTGCTGAGGTAGTTTGCATCAGTCGAGCCGTAAGCCAAAGCCGCCGGCTCTGGGTACTCACGCGCATAAACGCGCCCAAAGGTTTCTAATGCACAGCAAGCCCGCAAGTCAATCACATGTTAATTTGGGATTTGACGCGACTCCGGCTCGGCGGCCTGCAGCAACGCCGCCCCTCAGAGAGAGCAAGGGGCCGCTTTAAAGCGCGAAGGTGACATGCGCCGAAAATACCTGAAAGGCGGCAACGGGTCGACAGCAGCCTCCTGACGCAGACTCAGGGCTCATCGAGAGCAAAGTCACGCTGCAGACTCTTGCATCGCCACTTTCAGGATTGTAGGGTGCGAAACACCATATTCCCGCGCCAGCCCGCGAGCCGTTGCGCCCGCTGCCAGCTTCGCTTTGATTTCCGCCTTCTGGCGCGGGGTCAGCGAATCTCTACGTCCCAACTTTTTCCGGTCGGCCTTCGCGCGGGCCAAGCCCGCGTGCGTTCGTTCGATGAGCAGGTCTCGTTCGAACTGCGCGACCGCCGCGAGGACCGTCATGTGCAGCCGCCCCGATGCGCTCGTTAGATCGACGCCCTTTAGAGCGAGACAGTGCACGTGAACCCCCATCGAGGAAAGTCGTTCGATCGTTGCGAGCACGTCGGACGTGTTGCGGCCGAGCCGGTCGAGCTTAGTTACAACGACTGTATCGCCCTCGTCCAGCCGCTCAAGCAGCTTTGAAAAGCCGGGACGCTCGGACGCCGGAACGCTGCCGGATATTGTCTCTGCGACCGTGTGGCGCGGCAGGACGGTAAATCTCGCGCTTTTGGCTTCGAGCAGCTGGTTGTCGGTGGTCTGGTCGGCAGTAGAAACGCGGGCGTAAAGGAACGTGCGTGACATAATGGCTCCGGTAAGGAAATGTGGTAGCCAGGATGCCAGGCAATCAATTGGTTTACAAGTACTTTTTTACCACCGATTCGCCCAACTTGCGGGCGGTAGAAAACCGGACGTTTGATTACCACGCCACTTTCATCAAGTGCAACGTCCTTAACTTTGCCGCTTCAATCTCCCCTGCAAACACGGTGCGCGACCGGCCGCTCACCGCTATCGCGCCCAATCGCCAAAGCACGTACGGCAAGCGCGCTCAAGGAACCCCGTCTTCAGGGAGACCGAGGTAGAAGCGCAAGGATTTCAACACTTCCACGATTAGAGTTACGTGCCCAAGCTCAGCATATTGCTCCATGTATTTACACAATCCGAACTTACCGTCTTGAGTCCAGCGCCGGTGATGCCCCGATGCTGAAAAAGCTATCTTACCGTCTATGTGCTGAGGGTACTCGGCCTCATAAAGCTCACATATAAATGCGTCAAGAAGGTCTTCAACAACGCAGTCCAGCCCGTTGAATTCTCGATTGGATTCCTCCAAATGCTTGGATAAAGGCGCCGCGTCACGCGACTTACGAGGCATGTTCCGACGAAGCAGGAACACATTTGCGTTTTCTCGGATCGACCGATTTGATTGGCAGATAAGCCGCGTAGCCGACTTGCCTCGGTGATCGCTGTCAAGCAATGCTATGGTCCGATATTTCACTTTGCCGTTGGCATCAAGATCAAGCCTAGCCAATTTGAATAGCGCGGGAAAGTTTTCGGTTATTCCATAGGTACCACCGGCGTCGCCGGTACCAGCAGCGAAAACCGACAAATCCTTGTCCAGGAGATGGAGACCGCAATCCCGGTGGTACAGAGCGGCGGCACGGCGGAAATAACGCACATCAAGATTCCCCTCCACCATGACGTTTCCCTTCAATAGTTGCCAGCCCATTTGAGCTGCGTACCATTGGCAGCCGACCAGAGGTATCGATGACTTATCCATATCACGAATCACCGTTCAAGGCCGTTAGCGGGTTTAAGAAACGGCCCCATCGCCGAAAATGTGACTTGGCACTTGAACAACTCTCCAACGGCCATTCGCGACTTCCCAAACTCCTGAGGCGTAAACGGAACGTGGGCACCGGCAAGTTCTACTACTTTCGCGAGTGGTCTTCCTGAAGAGCTATCAATCACCCGGGCGGAACACGTAGCTCTACGATCTCTGCTTGGCACCAGAAGCCAGCGAAGCCTATCCGGGACAGACAGTATTGCCTGCGACGTCCGGACGTCTTTTCGAAGCGAATAAAATTCGTCGGTTGCGGGCTTGTGTCGTCCCTCAAGTTGAAGTAATACGGCTCGTTCAAGTCTCTGCTGAAGCGACAACCGATAGCCCGCTGTATCTGCAAGCTCGTCCAACAGCGCAAGTTGAAGTGCGAAGTTATTTGGGTCCGCGACAGCTTCCAGGTCGTATTGCAATCGAACTAATAACCAATCTCTTTGCGGCGACGCCCTCAATATCTCGAGCGCGACAGCCGCTTCACCGGACTGAATATTCTCCCAAAGGACTAGTTCAAGCGTATCCTTTCGACGCGGCAAGGAGCGCCACGCCTTGGCAACAAAACCGAATGGACTACCAATTTTGCACAATTGATCGACCGCGGCGCCTGCAAATGGTGACTCAAGCACTTTCAACGCTTCTTGCGCAAGGTTGCCGAGACTCATTCGTCTTGAAGTCGCCGAGTCGAGGGTCGAAGCTTGGAACACGTAGCAGAGTGCCTCGGCTGCCGCCTGCACCCTGCTTATCTCGTCCGCCTCGAACTCCTTACGCAACAAGTTCTTCGCCGCCGTCTCCAAGACATACGAGTTGTTCGGATTTTCCTTTAACGCTCGACGGGTAGCATCGTCCGACTTAGCGAGGTAAAGCGCGAGTGCATCTTTGTCACCAAAGACCGACCGCTCAAGCGCCGCCAAATCCTGATACAGGAGTGCGAGTGTGTTAAGGAGGTTGAGGTCCGGTTCGTCGTCGACATTTGCGACAATTCGATCTAGAGCGAACGTGACCTCATCCGCGGCCTGAAGCAACAAACGCTTTTTTTCCTCTGCGCTGATCTGAAAAATTTCACCTTGCGTGACTCTACGCCGAGAGATTGCCAAGTGATGGTTGAAGATTCGACTACTGTCACGAACGGCAGCAGGAATCCGTTCGAGAATAGACAACACCTCTCGCCAGTGCGGGAGAAATTCAGCATTGCCGGTCTGCTCATCCAATTTAAGCACCTGCGAGGCCAGCGCAATGGCTAGTGGCCTAGCGAACGCTTCGCCCATTTGCGGACGACGCACCACCCGCGATATCAGGCTGAGACGCAGTGCGACAGGATCGGCGGTCGGCTCGATGCCCAGTTGTGCGCACAAAATGCGATCGTTCCAGACGGAATTCACGAGATACCGGCTGAGGACATCGTGCGCAATCGCCCAGACTCTGCCAAGCGGCACGGCATCAGCTTGCAGAAGACTCAAGCCGGGGCTCGCTCGCCGCGCGTCATCAAGTGCCTGTGACCATGGCACCCGGGGAGCACTCAACGGAGGCAAGAGGCGCTCTGGAAGCGCACGGCGCTCGACTGACAGAGCGGCGATCTCGAGCATGCCGCACTTCACTTCCGACGACGCTTGCAGGTCACGAAATTGCCGCAGCGCCCATCCTTGAATCGACTCGCCTAATTCAAGGAATCCGGCCAGCCAAAATTCCAGCGCAATCCAAAAGCTTGCGATTCCGGTATCGATGTCAGGCCGGTGTTTATCCCAAAATGCACGCCACTCCTCTCTCGATTTTTCGCGACCAACGTTTCTCAGGAAGACATTAAGGTGATCGCCGAGGCTTGTCACTCCATCCAAGTCGAGGTCATGATTAACATACGTCAACTCCGTATGGAAAACGCCCTTAGGGGGCTGCAAGGGTGTATCTGCCTCGACAACTTTGAGAATGCAAACCTTCCGACCGCTTCTGACGAGTTCGGCGCAGAACCGCCAGAACTCATCGTTCCCTCCGTCGAAATGCTGAACATCAAGTACCAGAAGCCACACCGGCTCGCCAAATCCAACGTCTCGATCCACTTCCGAGGCTGCGACCTCGATCACCGAATTGGAGCGGTGAAGGAAATTGGTAATCTCAAGGGCGCTCGGAACCTCCGACTGCTGCTTGACCGATAGAACCGGAAAGCCGGCCTTTGCCGCTGCGAATGCGAGCGCACGAGCCTGAGTAGTACCGCCAGCCCCGGGCTCCGAAACAACTGAAAATATGCGTACGGCACCCGCGGGTTCTAACAGACACGCCTGCAGCGCTCCTAGCAGTTCGCGCTCCGGCGTCGAATCGGGAATCCACGGCAGGCCAGCTGCGAACGCCCGCCATGTCGGCTCCGATTTTGTGAAGAACAGCCGAAACTCATCGTCCGATAGGTCGCGAGGCGAAACAGGCAGCGTGTCTCTTACTTCGATAAACGCGCAAGCGTCTGACAACGGCTGTTCCGCCAACTCGGCTCGAGCGACATCGACGGTAAGCAAGTTGCCAGCTGGCGAGCGCACAGTAACGAGCGTCGCAGACTCTTCTGAAATAGTGGCGGCACGCTCGGCAACGTCCGCAGCAAACTCATCCGGCGACTGCTGAATCCAACTGACGGCTTGTAAGTCCGTCGACCTATCAAGCTTATCGGTCGTTTCCGTCGATTCATCGGTGTCTTCTGCGACGATAGTAACGAGTGCCCGAAACTCTGAACTCCATAAATCGATCAACTCGTCAATCGCGTTCGACGTATCACGCCCAACGACAACTATCCGCTTGGGCTCCAGATCACGCAACTGAGCGATCATATTGAGCCGCCGACGGAGGGCTGTTCTCGTAGTCAGGCTGGCCGACTCGGCACCTTCCCGGTCTTCTCGCCCATTGAGAAAATAGACCGGCTGCGAACGGCGAGGCAGAACAATGGAAGACGGGTCGCCAGCGATTAGATGAAGGAATCCGGCTTTGGCGGACCACTGCCCTGACTCATTGTCTTGGCTCAACGCTTGCGCAAACGTGGCGGAAGTGGATTCGAGAAATACGCCGCGCCACGGAGCGCGAACTAGTTTTCGGAACGCGTCCACCATTTCGGGTTCGGATAGGTCCGTTTCCGTTACCCAAAGAACCGCCTGTCCCGATAGCAGATCATTTAGGACATCGTCAGTAGCTCTTTCGGCGAAGAGAGTCTTCATTTTTTGTTCCGTTCGTGACCGCCGTCGTCGCGGTTTGACAAGAATATTAAAAGTCTGGCAATAACTTACCCGCACAAACCATATAACTCAAGGCGACAAATGGCACGCGTCGCGGGCCTTAGCTTCTCGCCGCAAACGAACGCCTGCGTTGCTGAACAGCGTCGGCACCCCGCCATCAGATTTGATAGTCATTTTGCGAGCCGGAAAAACAAAAAGCCGTTGAATCCCTTTAGATTCAACGGCTTATCATTCAGTTCTGGCGGAGAGACGGGGATTCGAACCCCGGATAGGCTATTAACCTATACACGCTTTCCAGGCGTGCGACTTAAACCGCTCATCCATCTCTCCGGCGGGGAGCCGA
>Ga0209796_10001020_pt1 | contig 13181 bp, 10 predicted proteins | sample AgamicOrSfrz_FD_187167 | JGI IMG/M metagenome (GOLD analysis project Ga0209796, IMG submission 187167) | Agave microbial communities from Guanajuato, Mexico - Or.Sf.rz (SPAdes) (version 2) | ecosystem: Host-associated > Plants > Phyllosphere > Phylloplane/Leaf | place: Guanajuato, Mexico...
TTGACTTCGTTTCCTCGACTCCTGTAAGCAGTTGTGCTTTTTTTTCTCTGAAACAAATAAAAGAGCTTATGACTTCTTTCAATTTTTGTTCAGCCGGAACGGTTTCACTTTCTTGCAAGTATGCTTCAATATCATCGAAAAATAGATCAATACTGTCTTTAATCAAATCTAGACATAACTCACCTTTGTTTCGATAACGGCGATAAAGGGTCCCTGGACCAATTTGTGCTTCTGTAGCAATTTGATTCATGCTTACCTGTTCTACACCATATTGCTCAAATAGTTTATGAGCTGTATCCAATATTCGTTGACGATTCCTTGCAGCATCACGTCGCTCAGGCCGAGTACGGGGTGTATTCTCTTCATTTACCATGCTATCACATCCTATAAATTAATACTCATCTTGACAAACGGAGAATTCTCCACTTAATATAAAGAGGAGAATTCTCCGTTTAAATTCTAAATAAAAAAGGAGGAAATTACAACTTATGCAAAATCAAAGTAAGAAAACCGCATTACTAGTAATGGATTTACAAAATGGCATTGTGCCACATTTAGGAGAAAATATAGAGGAAGCAATAATTCCTTATCAGAAGGCAGTAAAAGCAGCCCGTGAACACGCTCTTCCAGTTATTTTTATCAGAGTGGGGTTTAGCAAGGGGTATCCTGAAATTAGTCCAAAAAATAAGGCATTTTCAGCTATCTCTAAATACGGTGCCATGACAGTTCATGATAAAGCAACACAAATTCATGAATCCATTCAACCTGAGGGAAATGAACCTGTCATTACGAAGTATCGAGTAAGTGCTTTTTGTGGAAGTAATCTTGAAGTAATCCTACGATCACAGCAAATTGAGACACTTGTCCTCAGTGGAATTGCTACAAGTGGGGTAGTTTTATCAACGTTAAGGGAAGCAGCAGACAAAGACTTTGAAATAAAAGTGCTAGAAGATGCTTGTTTTGATTCGGATCCAGAGGTTCATCGAGTTCTCATGGAAAAGGTATTTCCACGTCAAGCCGATGTGTTAACGGTCCAATCCTGGATTGCTACATTAAATTAAACAAATAGGGTTTGTTTTCATTATGACGAAAACAGACCCTACTAATTTATTTTTAATGATTTACAAACCCATTTTTGTAGCTATGGAACCTTTCAAGATAAAATGAAGGAAGGAATAAATTTGTCTATATTTAGTAACAGCAAAAAGGATAAAAAGAAAGATCATTTTAATCAAAAGCTGATTACTCCAATGGTTTTAGGGTCCATTCTAAATCCAATTAACTCTTCTATCATTTCAGTTGCTTTAATTCCAGTTGGGCAGGCGTTTGGAGTACCAACTTCCCAGACAGCATGGCTTGTGTCTGCTTTATATCTTGCGACAGCAATTGGACAGCCAGTCGTCGGAAAGCTAATTGATGTTTTTGGTCCCAGAATCCTCTTTTTAATCGCAACATCATTAGTAGGAATTTCTAGTCTAATTGCGATTTTTGCTCCTGATTTTTGGTGGTTAGTGGTTGCACGATGTTTACTTGGTTTTGGAACCTGCGCTGGTTACCCTGCTGCTATGTATCTTATTCGGAGTGAAGCAGAACGAACAGGTAAAGACAGTCCGGCAAGTATACTTACATTATTATCGATTGCTAGTCAAACCATTGCCGTTGTTGGTCCTACCTTAGGGGGGTTACTTATTGAAGTTGGTGGTTGGCAAAGTATATTTATCGTAAATATTCCTTTGTCATTAGCTTGTGTACTCTTGGGCTACTTCCGTTTTCCAAGAACTTCAGAAGATTCCCTTAGAGAAGAGAGTAAGTGTTCCTCTATTGATTTTATTGGTATCATGTTCTTTGGAATTACGTTAATTACAGGGCTCTTTTTCTTAATGAATCCTAATTGGAATCATCTATATTTATTGCTAATTGCAACAATCTCCGGTGCCAATTTTACTGCCTTTGAGTTGAAAATTAAAAATCCTTTTATAGATTTACGATTACTAGGAGGCAATACTCCTTTGTTATTAACATATGCAAGAGGCTTGCTTTCAGCTACTGTATCGTACAGTTTCCTTTATGGATATACTCAATGGTTAGAAACAGGTAGGGGACTATCTCCTTCTCATTCTGGTTTGTTGTTATTGCCGATGTTTTTAACATCTATAATCGTTTCTAAAATAACCGGAAAAAATCTGGCAATTCGTATGAAACTGATTGTAGGGAGTGTCGTTCAGGCTATTGCTATGTCACTGCTCCTATTTACAAATCATTCAAGCAGTCTTATTTATCTTGTTATCATTGCTATTCTATTTGGAATTCCACAAGGGATATTGAATTTAGCTAACCAAAATGCTGTCTATTTTCAGGCTTCGTCCAAACACATTGGTGCTTCAGCTGGTTTATTAAGAACCTTTATGTACATGGGAGCTATACTTTCTTCTGCCGCAAACGGATTATTTTTTAAATCTGAAGCAAATACAAAAGGGATCCATCATCTAGCACTATTTAGTTTAGTCATTTGTTTTATTCTAATTGTTACCCTATTCGATCAATCTCTGAGTAAAATTAAAAAAAACAGATGAACGTTTAAAATGCTGTATTTACACTTCGGCATGGTCACCTTTATAGCCTGCCCCTGGCGAGCTTCGATTTTTTCCATGACCTTTTTATCTCCTAATATTTTATGTCTGTTTTCATTGACCAGGCTTTGAAAAGGAGGGGTAACTTTCTCGTAATGGCACTTCTTTCTTACTGTTTAGTTTAGTCCGTAAACAAGTATGATTATAACGTTTAATTGAAAATTTTTTTACTTTTCCTAATCATTTATATTCACCCTAAAATTCACCTTAAAATTACATTAAAAATAGATGAAATTAGTAGAAATCTATAAATTAAGTGGTATAGTAACATCTAAATAAGCCTTCTAGGAAAGAAAATTTATTAAAAATTGGCTATATTAGATTAATAAAGACAGGAGTAATTGTAATGAAAAAATTGACCTTAATTTTTGTATTAATATTTGCAATAGCCTTACCAAATGTGGCTCAGGCAAAAGGATTTAGTGGTCATAGTTCTTTCAGTCACAGTTCTTCGTTCAGTTCTCATTCAAGTAGGGGCACATATTCAAGTGGAACTTATCATTCTGGATATAAGTCCCCATCAAGCAACGTTACAAGAACGCCATCACGTTCTAACTCTCACACGACTTATAACCAGACCCCACCTTCACGAACAAAAAGTATACTGACTCATGCTGCAGCGTTTGGAACAGGGGCACTTTTAGGCCATATGCTTCATCCATTTGGAGGAAATTATAATGGTGCATATGGAAGTAACGCTTCAAATGGATTTTCCTTTTTGGGAATTCTTGTGGATATACTTTTGATTTTAGTCATCATATGGGTAATTAAAAACATCTTTACAAGAAGAAGATATTAAGGAGAAATTTAAGATGGAAGTACTATTTAATGAACAAGATCTTGTGGATAGTATTTGTATTTATATTGCGGTAAAAGAAAGCATTGAACCTCAACAGGTAGAAGTAGATTTGGAGTTTCACCCTTCTCTTGGGCTTGCTGCTTCTACTTTAGCATTAGGACGTGCCACACGATTGTATGAACAAGACATCATTGATGCTGTTGCAGTATACTTACAGGACTATCATCAGTTTGTTGCTGATCATTTACAAGTTAATTTATCCTTTTCTGAAAAGGATGGATTTACTGCATCTATCCAAGTATTAAATAATTAGTAATTAGCTTCGACAAGAAACTTCCGGACATTTGTGTACAGGAATTAATAGGTTCTCTCATTATAATTTTGATTCATTATAAAAAGACATATATAAATGTAAAATAAAAAGAAGCCTTAATCTTTATATAACAAGGCTTCTTTTTAATGAGCTTCTCCTATAATTATAGTGTTTTTTATTAAGATACAGATTTAAGTTCCTTTGCTAAATGTAAAAAGCTTTTTTCTAACTTCCAAGAATGTAGGTTTTAACAATCAAGTTTCACGGCCTCAATTGACCAGTTTAACTTCATTTACACTATTATAATTTTTGGGTTATATACCTTTTATCCTGCCCAAAAACACGTTCGTAAAAGTGCAGGTATTTTAGCATACGTTCGTAATTTATTTTTAAACTTAAACGAACGATGAAAATGATAGATTCCTTATCTAAAATAAAAGTTCGTAAAGGTATACTTTTACGGACGGTGAATTTTATTCTGCTTTAAATTGTGAAAGGAATAATCAAGGTTTTACTTTGATTTATTGAAATTATTTTAATTCAATCTTAATTATATTTTTATTTTTCGTTACACGTTTTGGATTATAATGGAATTTTTAAATCGATCATCTTTCTTTAACTTGCTTTTTACCTAAAGCAAGTCTTTTTTGTTTATTGGCCCAAAACTTAATAACATTATATAGATTAGTATCAATGTACTTCATCAGTATTCAAACTAAGTGCTACAAGACAGATATTATATGAAGAGAATAAACTAAGAGCAAGCTTGATTAATTATCAATCTTAGCGAGCATAATTTATCCTTTAAATGAAAAATCTACTATTTATAGGTAGAAAAACATCAAATGTAGTTATTTAATATGCAGAGAAACGCATTCTGATGGAATTAACTTTGTTTTTATCGATAACTGATCACTCAATGCAAATATCATCATTTTAGAAACTTTTGTTTTATTGCTATCATTGATTCTTATTGTAAAAAGAAAAATCGCTTTGTAGGCACATTCAATTCAAAATTAAGGAAAGTTCTTTTAAATAGATGTAGCCTTTGTGCCATAACCTCCAGTATCTATCCAAGGTCAGTTACCACAATAGATCTTAAAGGAACCAAGCAAGCGAAAGAACTCTTATGAAATAAGAGTTCTCGGAAGGTTTTTTTATTGGATATGAAGCTTTTTATACATTCTTTAAAATTTCTATTTTTTCTTCAGTAATTTTACTATTTTTTCTTTGATATAAATATATAATACTTAATGATATAACTACAATTACACCAATACTTCCCAATAAAGCACTAGAGTGAATGGTTCCAAACCACCCAATAGGAAAAGCTAGAACTAAAGGAGAGGCAGCTTTAGTAACCTGTAGTACAACTGTAGAACGGCCTGTCCAAATAGAAGTCTCTTCTTTCCGGTATATATGATCAAACATAATTTGTCTCTGAAATATTCTAGAACGATTAAATACAAACCCTAAACATAAAGCACAGAAGATTGCTATATACCAAGAATTCATAAACCCTAAACCCAGATCAATAAAGGCAATTAATATAAATATACGTGCTGGAATATATTTTTCAAATTTCCCAATAAGAGTTGCAATTAATGCTCCCACTCCAGCAGCTGAACTTACAATACCATATTGAGAAGGTTCCCATTGATGAACATCATGGAATATAATGGGGATAAGAAAATTAAAAGCAGACAATTGGATAGTTAATATACCTACTGCTATTATACTTAACGTTAAAACAAAAGAATTATTTTTTGATTTTTGATTTTGTATATCATGTGCTTTTTTCTTAGAGTCATTATTTCTTTCTTCTCCTTCTTCATTTAACTTTTTAGTAAAGAAGGGTATTGATATTCCTATACTTAATGATAAGAGCAAAGCATATAGAACATATGTGAAACCACCCAAGTTAAGCATAAAACCTGCGATAGCATTTCCCCCAAATGCTCCAATTTGTATAGAAGTTTGTAATAAATTTGATGCTTTTTTCGAAGGCATTTTTCCTTCAAGAACCAATTGTGACATAAACGTTTCTAAACTTTGAGTAGATAAAAATAAAATAATGGAGAAAATACCTGCAAAAATATATAAACTATTAAGGTTCAAGCTATCAGAATTTATTAAACTATAAACAACTACTGCAATACCTATACTCCGACAGATACTGAAAACCGAAAGAGGTGAGTTGGTAATTAATTTCCTTAAACCGGATGAATATTTCTGCATAAGAAAAGGCAGTACACTCATAATACATAAAATCCCACCTAATTGTGCGACAGAACCACCTTCATCTAGTATTGTCCAAGTAAGAGTTACAGTCAGCATACCCTCCCCACACAAAGTTAAGGCTAACACAATTATAAAAATAAAATTTCTAAAGTGCATTAATTACCTCTTTCTCCAGCTTAGCCGATACCTTCAAGTTTAATTTCTTTTCTAATTCTTTAGATATGTTAATAGCTTCTGAGATACTTTCTAAAGAAGTATATTTACATCTTACTGAAAGTAAACCTACTATATCAAAGCCATTTGGAGCACAAGATATATACTCTCCAATAGAAGCAGTAGGATAATAAGCGCGAAAATAAGGAGAATCTAGAGCTTTTCCAACATTATTTTTTTCAATAAGTCCTTCTCTATAAATAAATTTGATGCACGTGCTAACTTTTGGGTTAGTGAATCTTCTGCTAAATAGATCTTTCCCCTGTTCATCATGAAAGATACTTGAGATATGAACTCCTATTAAATCAATACCATAAACGTCACGAATATTACGATATACATGTCCTCCACTAACCCTAACACTAAATTCTACAATTTTAAAAACACCATTTTTATCTTTTCTTAACTCGACATTAAATAAAGTTTCTTTTAATTTCAGACATTCGCAAACTTTATTTACAATAGATGATATTTCCTTTTCACTATCTAAGCTACCGTTATAAGGAAGAGTATATTCATCCTCTTCAAAATATGGTCCATTCATTCTCTTTTTATTATGAATACCACCTAGATAAAATTCACTGTTTGCAACTACTCCATCAACAGTCACTTCGTCTCCACATAAAAATTCTTCAATCAATGCAAGCGATTGAGAAGAGTTGTTATAATAATAACCTTTCTTTGAATTTCGAAGTTCTTCTAGTTTCTCAAAAGCTTTAATTAACTGTTGTTCATTTTTCACCAATGAGACATTCGAACTTGAAGCTGCCAAAGTTGGTTTTAAAATAAACGGATAACTAATTTTTTCAGACACTTTTATTGCTTCTTCTATAGTATCTACTTTAAAATAAGAAGGGGTTGGTAAATTATATTTTGACATAAATTCTCTTTGCTTGGATTTATCACGTGATATTTCGGCCACTTCAACGGATAAAAATTGATTTTTTAAAAGGTTATTTATTTTTGCAGTAAGAATGATATCTGTTTCTTGAAAAGTAATAAATTTATTAATACCATGTTGTATCGCTTCTTTATATATTTCATTTACTAAAGTTTCTTCATTATCTTCCTGAACAATATGCACATATTGGAATCTAGGATCATTTACTGATTCTTTGATATTTGTCCAAATATGGATATTATCTACTAGGCGTCCTAATGTTTCAATATGGTCCTCCTGAATTTTATACCCTTTACGCATAATTAATCCTAATTTACGATTATTCATATTTTAGCGCCTACTTTTTCAATTTCAGGGTTAACAAATTCTAATGCAATAATATATAAACAGCCATTAGGCCCTGCAATAGATGAATGTTTTGTATTGGCAGGAAGTAGAATTCTATCTCCTGACTTACATGGTATCTTTTGATTCTCTGCATAGAAAGTAATCTCTCCTTCAATAATTAAGAGAGTTTCATTTGTAGGATGGGTATGTGTCTTATGTTCCCTTAAAGGTGTATCTCGTTGTACCTCTACTGACCCTGTTTCTGGCAATAATTCAAATACAGCTTGCTCTAAGCTAATATTTTTTCCACTTACATACTTCACTTGTTCTACACTATTTTGATTTAACAGTTGATGAAATGGACATTTTTCAATATTTTCATTATTCACAGTGCAGCCCCCACTTTTTCTTTTGTTTTTTCAATTTTAGGATCAACAAATTCTAATGCAATAATATATAAACAGCCATTGGGTCCTGCAATAGATGAATGTTTTGTATTGGCAGGAAGTAGAATTCTATCTCCTGACTTACATGGTATCTTTTGATTCTCTGCATAGAAAGTAATCTCTCCTTCAATAATTAAGAGAGTTTCATTTGTAGGATGGGTATGTGTCTTATGTTCCCTTAAAGGTGTATCTCGTTGTACCTCTACTGACCCTGTTTCTGGCAATAATTCAAATACAGCTTGCTCTAAGCTAATATTTTTTCCACTTACATACTTCACTTGTTCTACACTATTTTGACTTAACAGTTGATGAAATGGACATTTTTCAATATTTGAAACTTCGTTTGTTTCAGAAATAAAATACTGTAACCATTCTTTATTTTCTGGATCGCCGTAAGAACCTAGATATGGATATTCAGGAATATCATCATACTTTTTCAATAGTTCTCTTACAATTTTCTTAGATTTTTCTCCTTTAGGCGTTAATAGTCCAATTTCGTCAAATACCCATCGTGGTTGAAAGGTAATCATAAAAGTACTAGCACTACGGCTTTTTCTCAGTTTATGTGCTGGTGTATTACATACTACAAAAATAGGTTCTCCCCCAAATGAAAATTCCCATTGAGGGTTATTTGTATCTTTCGATATATCTTCTGGCCACGGGGACTCATCTATTCTATGTAACATATTTAATACTTGCCAAAAGTCTTTTTCATATTCCTCGACATCCTTATTAGTTTCAATATTAAAAAAAGCTACAAAGGAAGTATAACTACCTAATTTTTTTGCAATTTTCAAATATTCAATCAAAGATTGTCCTAAGAGCTTAATTGATTCAATGTCAATTCTTTGAAAGAAATCGAATCTTAGTTCATTTTTCTGATATCCACTTGTTCCAAAGATACAAGGAAATTTAGGGTTTTTACCTGTAAGATCTTCAGTGAAATTAACAAAAGCCTTCTTTTTCCAATCATTTTCATCCCAATTTAAAATTTCATTCTTTTCAAACATAAAATTCTCCTATTCCGTTAGTTATTTTAGAATAATTATTTTTTATCTTTTTATAACTAATTATCCTAATTATGTTAATCAAACATATTTATACCAAACGAAAAAGGTTGAAGTCAATGGTATTTACAATAAATTAATTAATAATTTAAAAATATTTAAATTATTAGAAATTAATAAAACGCTTTCAAAGTATAATATTTATGTTAAATATCACCTTTTTAATTTAAATAATTTCAGTTAAATCATACTGAATTTTTAATTACTTTATTATTACCTATGATAAAATAAAAATTACATATTTGGTATTTCATGTAACATGAATTTTGTGGATTTTAATAGCATTTAAAATTAATCTAAAGGAGTTTCTTAGCAAATGAAAATCGATGATACAGATAGAAAAATATTAAAATTATTGACTGAAGATTCTCGCTTATCCATGCGAGAAGTAGCAAAACGAGTTCATCTTTCAGCCCCTTCTGTTACTGAACGTGTAAGGAGACTTGAATCACAAGGGATAATAAAAAATTACTCTATTGAAATTGATTATAAAAAATTAGGCTATGATATTGAATGCTTTGTAGAAGTTACATTACGATACGGGGATTATCAAAAATTCAGAAACTTTATCTCAGATTACCCAGCTGCAGAGTTTTGCTATCGAATTGCAGGGAAAGCCTGTTATATTGTAAAGTTACGTTTAAAGCATCTTTCTGATACAGAAGAATTTATTAACGCTGTAACATCTTTTGCTGGAACTGTAACACACATTGTGTTATCTGAAATTGAAACAAATAATGATTTTTTATTTGAATCTGAGAATGAACAAGAGATCTTGCTTCATAATCTACATAAATAAAAAGATATTAATTTTTCTATAAAAAAAACCTTTGCTTAAACTGCAAAGGTTTTTTTGCAAATTTTATTAGTCTAATCAGAGGAAAGCATTGTTAATATGTTCTAAATTTAATGATCAATTAATAAAACCTAGTATTTCTTAAAATTTTAAGTTTTTTAGCATTACAAACTACATCGTTTCCAAGAAGTCGGGAAGGTCAAAAAGTCTATCTCAATATAGACAACATAGTTATTTTTCAATTGAAAGACAAAAAAAATAAATAAATTACAATTGAATAATATTATTCCCTAAAAGGTTATTTATAGAATGTGAATTTGATAATTTAACTTTTAAAATAAATATAAGTTTAAAAGTTCAAAAAACTATTATTGGTGGAGGTGTCAAGAATGAATAAAAAAACCATTGAAACATGGAAAAAATATTATTATGAGATTATAAAAGCTCTTCTTTTATATAAATAAATCTGTATAATATATACATAAATGTAATGATAATAATCCAATTAGAGATATTCACCAATAAAATCCGATCAATTTAATAACCACTAACGTCTTTTTGATTAATGATATTAAGATGGTTGACAAAGAAATGGAGGAGGGTATTATAGCTATTTTCTTTAGTTATATCTTACTAGGAATTTCACTATCTGCCCCCGTAGGCCCAATAAATGTAGCTCAAATTAATAAGGGAATTAAAAATGGTTTTTGGAATGCTTGGTTTGTAGGAATAGGAGCTATGTTTGCAGACATTATCATGATGCTTCTTATTTATTTTGGGGTTGCTACTTATCTAACACATCCAATGGCTAAATTAATAATGTGGACCTTTGGTTTTTTCACTTTGATTTACTTAGGATATGAAAGTATTAAAGATGCCTCTAACGTAAAGATAGAAGAGAAAAACGAAAAGCCAAAAGAAAGTCCTTTTCAGTCCTTATTTTCGGGATTTTTAATAGCTATGTCTAATCCCCTTAACATTATATTTTGGGTTGGTATTTATGGAGCGGCTCTAACTCAATCAATAAATACAATAGGGAAACAACAAGCATTATGGTATAGTGGAGCTATTTTTTTAGGCATTATGTTATGGGATTTAACAGTTGCTACTTCTGTTCATTTTGGACGAAAACGGCTTAATCCTCATAGTTTAAGGTGGATAATGATCATAGCTGGAATTTGTTTGATTGGTTTTGCCTTAAATTTTGGATATCAGGCTATGCAAAGCTTTCTATACTTATTCCGGTAAATAATTAAACTAAAATAATAATTTCATAAAAAATATTTTAAAAATTTGGATATTAACTATCTATTATAATCCATGAAAAATTGTTAGTGTATGGGTAAATTCGATCTAATTTCCTATAATTACCTATGCGAGTTTTATTTTTCCCATGATTATATATTCTTTTATGTATGTTTAGTAAAACTATCGATTTAAAATAATCTTTAGTAAAACAATTTAAAAAATACTACTGAAAAAGAAAAAATATATTTTTCGTTCAACTTAAGGAGATTACTTCACAATGAATGAGTTAAAAATTAAAGGACAGCAGGCAAAAAAGGCAGCGTATATCTTAGGAAACATAAACAGTGAATGCAAACAAAAGGCTATAATTATGATGGCTGATTATTTAATTCAACATACTGAAGAAATTTTACAAGCTAATCAATTGGATGTAAAAAGCGCTATAGAAAAAGGGACATCGAAAACAATGTTAGATCGTTTAATGTTAAATAGTGATCGTATTAAAGATATGGCTAATGGTTTACGTCAAGTAGCTAATTTACAAGATCCTATCGGTGAGATACAAAACTCTTTTAAACGTCCAAATGGATTACAAATTGGTCAGCAACGGGTACCGTTAGGGGTAATTGGAATCATTTATGAAGCTAGACCAAATGTAACCTGTGATGCAGTAGGGCTATGTTTAAAGACGGGTAATGCTGTTATTTTGCGTGGAGGTAGTGAAGCGATTCACTCAAATAAAGCTATTGTACATATATTATCCAAAGCTATCGCTGATACAAACTTACCTTCAGGTTCAATTCAACTAATTGAAGATACAAGACGTGAAACTGCACTCTCTTTAATGAAACTTAATGAATATATTGATGTACTTATTCCACGTGGGGGTGTAGGGCTAATTAAGACAGTTGTAAAAAATGCAACGGTACCAGTTATTGAAACTGGGACAGGTAATTGTCACATTTATGTAGATGAAGTTTGTGATCTTAATATGGCAAAATCGATTGTTGTTAATGCAAAAACATCACGTCCATCTGCATGTAATGCAGCAGAAAAACTACTAGTAAATGAAAATGTGGCAAAAGAATTTTTACCAACTATAGTTGAAGCATTACATGAAAAAGGGGTTGAAGTACGAGGAAATGAAATGGTAACTAGAATTGTAGATAGTGTAATATTAGCATCAGAAGAGGATTGGGAAAAAGAATACTTAGACTATGTGATAGCAATTAAAGTTGTGAAAGATATTGATGAGGCTATTTCACATATTAATCGCTACAGTTCGAGTCATTCTGAGGCTATAGTAACAAAAGACTATGATCATGCGCAGCGTTTTTTAAAACATGTGAACTCTGTAGCTGTATATGTTAATGCATCTACTCGTTTTACTGATGGAGAAGAATTTGGATTCGGTGCTGAAATCGGTATTAGTACTCAAAAATTACATGCACGTGGACCAATGGGCTTAAAAGAATTAACAACTACCAAATATATTATACAAGGAAATGGACAAATTCGATAATAAGAAGTTTATAAAGAAAAATATGTATTGCTCATTTGTCACATAAACATAAACTATTTAAAAAGATATTTTATTGTTTTCTTAAGGACAATGATAATTGGAATGGAATTTTTAAATAGATAAAAGGTGGCTAAGGACTATTTCTAACTGCCTTTTATTTTCTATGAAGGGGAACGCCATATATATTTTTCGTTAATAAGAGTAAATAATAAAACTTTACCTTTTATAAGTTAGTTTATAGAATTACTTCAATTTCATTAACTGTCTTTGGATTGATTGAAAGTATGCTATAAAAACTAAAAGTAAAAAGCTACCTCATAGAATTGAACTGCACCCCAATTGTTAGACAAAGAAACTCTAATGATTGGGGTGCTTTTATGTCAAGACATACATTTGAAGACAAGTTGAAGGCTATTGATTTGTACCTAAATAAGCTCAACTCATATAGGGAAACAGCCAAGTTAATGAGCGCAACTAAATCAGATATTATAAAATGGGTGGCATTGTATCAAAAACATGGAGAAAAGGGTTTACAGCCGACCTATACAAATTACTCTGTGAAGTTTAAAATGGACGTATTAACTTATATGGAAAAAACAGGAGCGTCTATTCGTGAAGCATCATATGTATTCAATATTCCTTCTTACTCAACGGTGGCGAAATGGAAAAGAACCTTTG
>Ga0209796_10001024_pt1 | contig 13121 bp, 10 predicted proteins | sample AgamicOrSfrz_FD_187167 | JGI IMG/M metagenome (GOLD analysis project Ga0209796, IMG submission 187167) | Agave microbial communities from Guanajuato, Mexico - Or.Sf.rz (SPAdes) (version 2) | ecosystem: Host-associated > Plants > Phyllosphere > Phylloplane/Leaf | place: Guanajuato, Mexico...
CGACCTCTTCCTTCTGCGTGTGGATGCGCAGCACATTGTCGGCATCGTTCGCGGCGGTCATGAAAGTCTGCTTTTCGGTGGCGGTAAGCCCATCGAAATACTTTGTGCTGGTCACCGAATAGCCAGTGGTCAGCACATGATCGCTCTTCGCGACGTACTTCTGTACTTCGTAGTACTTGTTTGACTTCACTACTGTCGGCGGCGTTTCCTGCCCGTCGGCAACGCCTTGGCGCAACGCGAGATACAGTTCGCTCAGATCGACTGCCGCAGTGGTAGCGCCCATTGCCTGCACCATGGCGATGTAGGCCTTGGAGATCGGCACGCGCATCTTCAAGCCCTGCATGTCGTTTACCGACTGGATCTGCCGCTTGCTGTTCGTGATGCAGCGAAAACCCAGATCCGTCCAGCCGATAAGCCCGAAGCCTTTTTCACGGCACCTGGCTCGCAGATCGTCGCCGAATGCGCCGGCGAACGCTCGGTACGCCTGATCGCGGCTTTTCCACAAATAGGGCGCATCTGTGATCGACACTTCCGGCACCCAGTTTGTGAGCCCCACGCCGATCACGCCGACTTCCAGCGCGCCGTTACGTACCGCCTGACCAATGTCGCGCTCCGTGCCCATCTGCGCATTCGGATAGATCTGCACGAGCATCGCGCCGTTGCTGCGCTTTTCGAGCGACTCCTTGAACGCGACGGACCATACGTGCCAACCGTGCTCGGTCGGTGCAGTATGCGCAACGCGCAGGCGCTTCGGCGCGCCCTGCGCGTGCGCGTGCAAACTCGCGAGTGGCCCGAGGGCGGCGCCGAGCGCCGTGCCGGCCGCCGCACGCATCACCGCGCGGCGGGCGCGGCCGTGTTCGTCCAGCGCGGCGCCGGCCGGCTCCGAACTATCGGCTGCCCCATATGTAACGATGTCGATCCGTTTCATCTGTTGTGTCTCCTCCAGGTTGGTGGGGCCGCTCCGTTTGGCGGCGCGCTGTTATGCGAGTGACCCATATCAGGGTTTCGTGGGATTGAGTGTCACGTTCATGAAGGTTTACGTCTTGAAGCCGAGCGCGTGCGGCAGAAATTCGGTGAGTCCGGGCACATACACGACGATCACGAGCCCGGCGAAGAGCACCAGCAGATACCAGAGCATCGGCCGGATTGCGCGTTCCACCTGTGCACCGCAGATCGCGCACGCGACATACAGCGCGATGCCGATTGGCGGCAGGATCACGCCGATGCCGAACGCCTCCGCCATGACGATGCCGTAATGCAGTGGATTGATGCCCAACTGGATAGCCACCGGCAGCAACAGCGGCGCGATGATGATGATGGTCACGAAGCTTTCGAGCAGCGAGCCGAGCAATACCGTGATGACCACCACGGCGGGCAGAAAGGTCGCCGCGCCGAAGCTCGCGACCATATTGGCGATCGCGGTGGTCACGCCTTCAAGGGTGAGCGCCCACGAGAAAATGGTGGCCGCGCTCACGGTGAAAAAGATCATGCCGTTGAGCAGTGTCGCCTGTGTCAGCGTTTGCCAGAAGCTGCGCGCGCCGATCTTGCGGTTCAGAAGGCCGAGCGCGAGCGCGTACAGCACGGCGAAAGTCGACACCTCGGTTGGCGTGCCGAGCCCGCCCGCGATGCCGCCGATCAGGATCACGGGCATTAGCAGCGGCAGCGCCGCGCGCCTCGCCGAGGCGCGCACTTCGGCGCGGCTCGCGCGCGGGGTCGGCATCCAGCCGGCGAACGTCGCGCGCACACGCACGAGAATCATCAGGCAGATCGCGAGTGTCGCGGCTGGTATCAGACCGGCGACGAACAGCGCGCCGGTCGAGATCGACGTGGCCGAGCCCATCAGAATCAACGCAATAGAAGGTGGCACAGACTCCGACATCGCTGCCGACGAGGCAAGCAGCGCTGCGCGTTCTTCGGCGGCATAGCCGTGGTGTTGCAGCTTGCGGTTCATCGGCAGGCCGACCATTGCCATGTCGGCGGCTTTCGAGCCGGATATGCACGACGAGATGTACACGCCGATGATCATCACCTGGAAGAGGCCGCCCTTCTTGTGCCCGATCAGGCTGCCGACGAAATCGACGATGCGCAGTCCCACATCCGCGCGGTCCATGATGAATCCCGCCAGGATGAAGAACGGCAATGCGAGATAGATGAAGCCGCCCGAGCCGCGCTGAGCGTTGGCGACGGCGGACATCATGTCGGCCGAGCCAATTGCCTGCACGCAGACAATGCCGATCACCGCGAGAACGAAACCCACCGGCACCCCGATCACGATCAAGCCGAGAAAGAGCACGGTCAGCAGTAAGTACAGCACGGGCGCATGCAGACCGAGCCACGTCTTGCACAACATGAACAGGAGCACGGGCAGCCACACCAGTGCGAACGAGGCCAGCTTTGCGAAGGTCGGCCGCTTCAAATTCGCAAGCGCCGCATGGATCGCGAAGAGTGCTGATCCGAAGGTGACCGGCAGAGTGCTCCACGCGTAGGGAATGCCGAGCAGCACGGTCGATTCGTCCGCGTTCGAGATCAGGAGGGGAATCGAGAAGCCGCCGATCAGCAGAGAGACGATGATCACGATCCATTCCGATGCGCCATCGCAGGTGTCCTGCCAGCGCCTCGGCAGACGGTCCACGAGAAGGCGGATCGACAGGAACTGGCCGCGGCTGTAGGCGACGGCGCCGCCGAGAAACGCGGCGGTCACGAGAAAGAGCGGAGATAGCTCGTCGACGCCCATGAGCGCCGACGAATGAAACACCGAGCGCGACAGCGTCGCGACGAAGACCAGAAACACCTGCGCTATCAGCATCAGATTCAGCATTGTGATGACGATGCGATCCGTGGAGCGGATCCACGCAGGCAGATCAGCACGGGCGGGGCCCGAAAGCGGGCCGTGCGCGGTCGAGTTCACCGGCTGCATCGTGCGCCTCCGCACCACATCGCGCGGCGGGCATCGCCTGGAGGCGCAAGGTTGCGGACCGCGCACGCAGGGTCCGATGCGTTGATGATGTCCATGCGTCGTCTCCGTACTTTTTTACTCAGTCTGCGCGGCGCACGCGAGACGCTTGGCCTCGGTTAGCTGCGGTGCCGGGTTTTCCCAGTTTCGTGAAGGCAATGTTAAGCGCTATCCTTCACAAGGAAAAACTGATTGTTTTGCGGTCTAACGATCCGAATTTTCTATCGACGCCGAGCGCGAGGTACTGGAATGAACGTAACGCTGGATCAATTGCGCGCGTTTGAGCGGGTGGTGCGTCTCGGCAGTTTTCATGCGGCTGCGGAGGACCTGCACCTTGCGCAGCCCAGCATTTCAGCGCGCGTGAAGGAACTCGAATCGGCGCTGAACGTGCAGTTGTTCGTGCGGCAGGGGCCGAGGATACGGCTGACCGCCGAGGGACACGCGCTGATTGAACTGGCGGATAGAACGCTGGGCAGCGCGGGTGAACTCGTCGAACGTTTTCGCACGCGCGATCCGCTGAGAGGCTTGCTGCGGCTCGGAATGAATGAAAGCTTCGCGCTAGTGTCGGCGACCGATCTGATCGAGCGCATCGAGCGTCATTATCCGGCGCTGCGAACGTCCATCTTTGTCGGCGATACCGGCGCGGTTAGCCAGATGCTTGCGGGAGAGCAGTTGGACGTGGCGATCGTGTCGGAGGCACATGTGCCCGGACATGTGAAACAGGAGGTGATCGGCAGGAACCGTTTCGGGTGGTTCGCGCATGCAGGTTTCCCAGTCACACGCGAGGTGCTGTCGCCATCGGATCTCGGTTCCCTCCATCTGCTCATCAGCCCGCCGACGGCAAGGCTGCATGAGACGGTTCTCAAATGGTTCGCCGATGCGCGCGTGACGCCGGAGCGCGTGAGCACTTGCAATAGCCTGCCGGTGACGGTTCAGGCGGTTGTCAAAGGACTGGGCGTGGCCTTGGTGCCGGTGCGCATCATCCAGTCAGAAGTCGACGCACATCGCGTGCGGCAGCTTGTGGTTGCGCCGGAGGTCCCGGCGCACAGCGTGTCGATCTGTTACCAGGCGAGCGAGTTTGGGCCGGGGATCAAAAGGCTGGCCGATCTGATTCGTGAGTTGATCGCGCATCACGAGCTTTTCTGATCCATCAGCCGTACGGCGGTGGCTTTTCCGACGCGGCACGTGCATCACCTTTTTCGATGTTGAACGTGGCAAGGGCAGCTTTCGCGGCCACAGTTAAGCCAGGAGATGCCGCCCTGCGCCCGGCTGAGTACCGTTCCATGAGGGGGCATCGCAAGCTCGTTCATGCTGATCGTCAACAGTCCTAGCTCGTTCATGGCAGGCTCCGCCGGATCGCGCGTCGTTAGCGTGCGCCCCGGGCAGGCCTGAACCGGACATGGTCCTAATCTAAATGGCGGACTCGAGGTCCGAGAAATGTCCCATGCTTGCCTTCGCGGTCCAACCTGTCTCCATCGTTCAATACACCTGTGCAACCGTGAATGGATTAAACGACTTCAACGCGTGATCACTGCACTGGCGTCGACTGATACGTTCGCCCAAACGCTAGCAGCGCCCAGATCGTTCTCGCCATTTTGTTGGCAAGCGCAACGGCAACAACGCTTGTGGGTCGTCGCGTCAGAAGGGTACGCAGGCGCTCGGGCAGATGGTTCGAAGCCGAGATCACTGAGCGGGCGCCATGAACCAGCAGCGTGCGTAAATAGACGTCGCCGCGTTTGCTGATGCCACCGAGCTTCACTTTGCCTCCCGAGCTGTTCTGTCGTGGTACGAGGCCTAGATATGCGGCAAATTCGCGCCCGGATCGAAATGTTTTTGCCGGTCCAATGACCGATATAGCAGCGGTCGCCGTGAGCACACCGACACCTGGAATCGCCGAGATCCGTCTGCATGCTTCATCATTACGGTGCCATTCGAGAATGCGTTGTTCGATCCGCGCAAAATGCCGTGCTGCGCGCCACTCATTCGGTGATGCGGAAGCGTTCGAGGTCCTGATCCTTGATCCAGCGCGGTGCGCGGCCGCGCCCGCTCCACGTCTCGCCGGTCTCCGGATTGCGATACTTCGGCGCCACCGGCACGCCAGCGTCTCGGCGACGCTTGCCGAAAACGTCCTCCGGCGTGAAGCCGAACTCCGCGACGGCCTCGCGCACCCGTTCGAGCGCCGCTGCGGCCTCTTTCTTATGCGCCTCGGCGATCAGCGTCTCCAGCTGCTCCTTCTGCGCAAGCAGGTCCCTATAGCGTTCCATTTCGTTGAAATTTCGTTGGTTATGATGGACGATTCTATCAAGCTCCAGCTGCTGTCAAGTCTGCTGCGGGGCTTCCCCAATGAGCGCACGCTCCACATTCAATGCAACAGGTACTGATGAAAAGAATCGCTGTCCGCCGCTCGGGCGATCGCGGTCGCGGCGTCTTTGCGCAGGCCGTCGAGTCAAACGGAAGAGTACATATCCAAACAGTCTCGGATATAGAAAACTTCTCAACCTGTTTTCCTATTTGCACCAGAACCGTCTGGCGGAGCCGGTCTACTTGCATGGCGGCTCACGCATCCTTACTAGTGCACGACGAACCGCGCTAATGTATGCAGCGCGCAGGACGGTGGTTCAATTCACCCGCAGCTCATCATGCATTGCCCAGCCAGGCTCGAGTGCCAATCCGTCTTCCCGGAACAGATGCGCATGCCGGCTCGAAAATGCCGCTCTCAGGCATTGCCCTTCTTCAGCGGTCGATTCGCCCGAACCCTTAACCTGAATCACGCGATCGTCCGCAAGACGCACGTGCAGCAGCGTTTCGCTGCCGAGGTGCTCGATCACCATCACTTCGCCAGTTAGCGCGCTATCAACTTTCTCATTCGCCGCTTCGATGAAATGCTCGGGACGAATGCCCAGCACGAGCGTTTGTCCCGGTTCGACGGCATCGCCATTGCACGGCACGTCGAGCGACGCGCCGCCGGGCAGTTCGATCGTCACGCGCTGCGCGTCTTTGCTGCGCACCTGCACATCCAGAAAGTTCATCTTGGGCGAGCCGATGAAACCCGCCACAAAGAGATTGCGCGGCTTGCGGTACAGCTCCAGCGGCGAACCGATCTGCTCGACTTGACCATGATTGAGCACGACGATGCGATCGGCCATCGTCATAGCTTCCGTCTGATCGTGCGTGACATAGATCATCGTGGCGTTGAGTTGCTTGTGCAGCTTGATGAGTTCGAGACGCATCTGCACGCGCAGCGCCGCATCGAGATTGGACAGCGGCTCGTCGAACAGAAACACTTTCGGCTCACGCACGATCGAGCGTCCGATTGCAACGCGCTGACGTTGGCCACCGGAAAGCGCGCGCGGCCGCCGCTCGAGTAATTGACCAATCTGCAGAATCTCCGCGGCGCGGTGCACGCGCTCCTTGATCTGCGCTTCGGGCAATTTGATCATGCGCAGCCCGAACGCAATGTTCTCGTACACCGACATGTGCGGATACAGCGCGTAAGACTGGAACACCATCGCGACGCCGCGTTGCGACGGTTCCAGCTCCGTCACATCTTCGCCTTGTATCACGACGTGACCCGAATCGATACGTTCGAGTCCGGCAATGCTGCGCAACAACGTGGATTTCCCGCAGCCCGATGGCCCGACAAACACGAGAAACTCGTGCTCTTTCACGTCGATGTCGACGCCCTTCAGCACCTCGGTCCCTGCAAAGGCCTTGCGGATCTGCTGCAGATGTACGGCGCTCATGCATGTCTCCTGCCCATATCCTGCTCCGTGACGGGTGCGCAACATCGCCCAGCAGGCGCTTGGGCCTGCTATCGCAGCGCACCATGAAGAACTTCACGATTTTCTTCTTGACAACAGGTGTGCGCCAAAATATACATTTGTAAAACCTGAATTACAAGTGAAGCGCAGAGAGGGCGCGCGTCACCTCCAGCATGCTCGAGCCGGAGGCCGCAGAACCGGAATGTGCGCTGCCGCACCTTCCGATAGCTCAAGAACAATCAAGGAGACAAACGATGAAGAAGCGCTTTTTTCAGCCTGCCGTCATTGCGTTCTCGATCGCCGCGGCGTCGCTGGTCTATGCCGCCAATGCGAGCGCGTGGACGTTGAAGGAAGCAGCGCAGCCGTATTCGGGCACCACGATCAAGGCGATTTTTCTCGATCGCCCCGGTTACAAGGCTGCCCAGAAACTGATCCCTCAGTTCGAGAAAGAGACCGGCATCAACGTGAAGTGGGAGGTGATTCCGTACGAAAATACTCGCGAGAAGGAAGTGCTCAATTTCGTCGGCGGCGGAGATCAGGACGTGGTGCTGGTCGACGTCGTGTGGATCGGCGAATTTGCGAGCAACAAGTGGCTCGTGCCGATCAAGACGTTCACGGACAACCCCAAGCTCGCCGATCCGAAGCTGAACCTGCCGGGTTTCTTCCCGATCCTGCTCGACTCGTTCGGCACATGGGACAAGGTCGGTTACGGCCTGCCGTTCGATAACTACTCCGGACTCATGTTTTACAACAAGTGCATGCTGAAGGATGCAGGCTTCAACGAGCCGCCCAAGACGTGGGACGAACTGCTCAATACGTATGCGCCCAAACTCACGCAACCAGGAAAGAACCAGTTCGCCTTTGCATTACAGTCGCGGCGCGGCGAAACGCAATCGGCGGATAGTTTCATGCGTGTGCTGTGGCCCAACGGCGGCTCGCTGCTGGACGCCAAATTCAAGTCGAACCTGATGTCGCCGCAATCGCAGGCAGGCCTCGAATACAGGCAGAAACTGATGAAGTACATGCCGCCCGGCATTGTCGACTTCGATCACGCCGAAGCAGTCAACGCGCTTGCACAAGGACAGGTTGCGATGATCACCGAATGGTCGGCGTTCTATCCGACGCTCACCGACCCGAGCAAATCGAAGATCGGCAGCTGCCTCGCGATCACGACGGAGCCGAAAGGACCGGCGGGGTTGAAGCCGGCGTTGGGCGGTTTCTCGCTCGCCGTGAATGCCAAGTCGAACGCGAAGAAGCAGGCGGCCGCGTGGCTCTTCATTCAATGGATCACGTCTGAAGAGATGGCGAAGCCTTACCTCGAAGCGGGCGGAGTGCCTGCTCGCACGGCCGTCTATCAGGACAAGGCGGTGCAGGACAAGTATCCCTTCGTGAAGCCGATGGTCGAGTCGTGGCAGGGCGGGGTGCCGGACTACCGTCCGCGCTTCCCCGAGTGGCCGGCTGTTTCCGAAGTGATCGGCGAATGGGGCACCAAGATCATGCTGGGGCAGGTGCCCGTGAAAGAGGGTGCGCAAACCATCGGCTCGAAAACCGAGGAGATCCTCAACAAAGCAGGCTATTACAGCGGCAAAAAGCCTTTGCTCAAGTAACAGCCTTGCTCTGACAGGAGAACCGATGTTGAACGGCACTGCACAACCGGACAACGGCGTAACACGAGGACGGCCCCGCTCGCGGGTCCGTCTTCCCGGCTCGCCCGCCTTCTGGTTTCTCATCCCCGCAATCTTCACGCTGGCGGCCATCGGCATTTATCCATTGCTGCTTGCGCTGTACAACTCGTTTCACCAGTACAAGCTTGCGGATCTGGCGTCCGGTACGCCGTTCATCTGGTTCGACAACTACGCGGCGACGCTGACCGATCCTTCGTTCTGGGGCGCTCTGGGACGCACGGCGCTGTTTCTGTGCGTCACGCTACCCATCGAAGTAGCGCTCGGATTGTTCGCCGCGCTGATGCTCCATCGCACGACATTGCCATGGATGCGCGCACTCGCGCGCGTCAGCCTGGTGATTCCCATGGCGACGACGTATGCGGTGGTGGGACTGATCGGCCGCCTCATTTTCAACCGGCAGTTCGGTGTCGCGAACTACATCACGAGCTTGTTCGGGGTGCCGCCACAGGACTGGCTGGCCGATCCGACGCTCGCTTTCGTGTCGGTGATGATCATGGACATCTGGCAGTGGACGCCTTTTTGCGCGCTCATCCTGCTTGCCGGCCTGACGATGGTGCCGAAGGAAGCCGAAGAAGCCGCGCGCCTGGAAACGCCGAGGTGGAGCAAGATCTTGTGGCATCTGCAAAGACCGTATCTGTTGCCGGGCCTCACCGCGATCCTGATTCTCCGCTCCGCCGACATGCTGAAGATGTTCGACGCCGTCTTCACCATGACGCGCGGCGGTCCGGGCACCGCGACGGAGTTCATCAGCGTGTACATCCAGCGCGTGGGTTTCCGTCTGTTCGATCAGGGCATGGCTTCCGCACAGGCGATTCTGTTGCTGATTCTCACCATCGTGCTGTCGCGCCTTTATATCCGCTTCGTCTATCGGGAGGCTGCGTGAACGCACCTTCGACCCAACGTACGCACGGCAACGCCGCGCTTGCCGGCAGCAACGGACTGACAGTACGCGCTCGCCGCGCACGCGCCGCGCGGCGCAACGCGACCGCATGGCACTTCCTTGGCCTGCTGGTCGTTTTCCTGTCGTCCGTCTTTCCGTTCTACTGGATGGTGACGACGAGCCTCAAGAGTCAGGCAGACGCGCTGGCCTATCCGCCCGTGTGGCTCTTCAAGCCCACCTTTGCGCATTACACCGAAGCGCTCTTCACGCATGAAGTGGGCGGCAGTCTCGTCAATTCGCTGATCATCGCCAGCAGCACGACGTTGCTGTCGATTCTGCTCGGCACGCCCGCCGCGTATGCGCTTGCGCGTTACGAATTTCGCGGCAAGGAAGACCTGTGGTTCTGGTTCATCTCCAACCGCATGGTGAGCCCGGTTGTCCTTGCAGTGCCGTTCTTCCTGATCGCGACGAAACTCGATATCGTCGACACGCATCTCGTGCTGATCCTGCTTTACATCACGTTCTCGCTGCCGATCGTCGTCTGGATCTGCACCGATCAGTTCCGCAACATTCCCGTCGAGCTGGACGAAGCGGCGCGGCTGGACGGCGCGTCGCCGTGGCGCATCTTCTGGCGTATCAACCTGCCGCTCGCGATGCCGGGCATTGTCGTATCGGCCATCTTTGCCTTTATCTTTTCGTGGAACGACCTGCTCTACGCGCTAGTGCTGACACGCACGGACGCGATCACGTCGCCCGTCGCGGCCACGAGCTACATGAGCGGTTATGAATTGCCGTGGGGAGAAATCATGGCGACAGGTACGCTGATCGTGCTGCCGATGGTGGTGTTCGCATTGCTCGTGTCGGGGCGGCTCGTACAAGGCCTGACGATGGGCGCGGTGAAGTGACGCTCTGGTATAACGGCGCGTTGCATTTCACCGATAACCAGAGCGCACATGAACAAGACTGCTTCATCCGCCATGCCGTCCGGCGCCGACACCGCGATCGATTCCGAAGAGGAGTTGCAGGCGCGCGTCGCGTGGCATTACTACATCGGCAATCTGACCCAGCAGGAGATTGCGCATCGTATCGGCAGCAACCGCGTGCGGGTCAACCGGCTGCTGGCGGCGAGCCGCGAATCAGGCCTCGTGCAGATCACGATCAACAGCCGGATCGCGCCGTGCATCGCGCTCGAAGAGCAGCTGGCGGAACGCTTCGAACTCGAATCTACCGTCGTTGTGCCCACGGGCGCCAATCCCGAAGCCAACATGACGGCGCTTGGCATTGGCGCAGCAGGCTGTATTGCGAAGCGCATCAAGCGGGGCGGCACGATTGGCATCGGCTGGGGCCGCACGATTCGCGCCGTACTGCGCGCGATGCCGCAACGCTCGTACGGCACGCTCAATGCAGTGTCGCTGCAAGGCGGGCTGTCGCATTGCCCGAGCATTAACACGTTCGACATCGTTTCCGACTTCGCGAACCTCTGTCATGCGGACGGCTATCTGTTTGCCGCGCCAATCTATGTGGGCAGCCAGGAAGCACGCGACATGATCCTGCAGGAAGACACCGTGCGCGCGACTTACAGACTCGCGCGCAATGCCGACGTCGCATTGCTGACGTGCGGCGACCTGACGGAATCGCTGGTCGTCACATACGGAATTTCGAAGGCCGACGACCTCCGCGCGTTGCGCAAAGCGGGCGCCGTCGGCGACATGCTGGGCCATTTCATGGACGCGAACGGTGAGCCGATCGATCACCCGCTGAATCGCCGCACGGTCGCGATCTCGCTCGACGATCTGCGCAAGATCAACGATGTCGTGCTGGTCTCGGGCGGCGGGAAAAAATTCGAGGTGACGCGCGCCGCCTTGCGCGGTCGCTACGCGTCGGTGCTCGTGACGGACGAAGAGACGGCGCGCCGTCTGTGCGAAGAACCTTGAGGAATTGAAATGCCCACGCCCGACCGCAACCGCGATTTCGAAGGCAGAACCGCGCTCGTCACGGGTGCTGGCAAAGGCATCGGACGCGCCACCGTGCAACTGCTCGCCGAGCGGGGAGCGCGGGTCATCGCGATGAGCCGCACTCATACCGATCTGCAGACCCTTGCTGAAGAAACGGGCTGCGAGACGGTTTGTGTGGACCTCGCGGATGCCGCAGCGACACGCGAGGCGGCGGACGCCGTGCAGCCCGTCGATCTGCTCGTCAGTTGCGCGGGCATCGTGGAGTTGCAGCCGTTTCTGGACACGAGCATCGAGGCATTCGACGCGATCATGGCCGTCAACGTGAAAGCCGCGATGATCGTCGCGCAGCAATGCGCGCGCAGCATGATCGCGCGTGACGTGCGCGGGTCCATCGTCAATGTGTCGAGCCTGTCGGCAACGGTCGGCTTGCCCCTGCATGCGGCCTACTGCGCGTCAAAGGCCGCACTGGACGCGCTCACGCGCGTGATGGCCGTCGAACTCGGACCACATGACATACGCGTGAATTCGGTCAATCCGGTCGTGACGCTGACACCTATGGCCGAGAAGGCGTGGAGTGATCCTGCGAAATCCGCGCCGATGCTCGAGCGTATTCCGCTCAACCGCTTTGTGCGGCCGCTCGAAGTGGCGCGCACGATCGCGTATCTGCTCAGCGACGACGCCGCGATGGTCAGCGGCGTCAGCCTCGCCGTCGACGGCGGTTTTCAGGCGGGTTGAACGGGCGCGGCGAGCGCTGTTGGTCAGATCGGACTCGAAGCTCAACTTCTCTTGAGAAAGGAACGAAGATGGACGCATTGGTACTCGAAGGCATACAACGCATCAGCCTGCGGCCTTTCAGCCTGCCGCAGACGGTCGGCCCGCGCGACGTGCGCATTCGCATCCACACGGTTGGCATTTGCGGCAGTGACATTCACTATTATCAGCATGGACGTATCGGACCCTTCGTCGTGAATGAACCGATGGTGCTCGGCCATGAAGCGGCAGGCACGGTGGTGCAGGTGGGGGACGAGGTGCAGCATCTGAAACCCGGCGACCGCGTCTGCATGGAGCCCGGTGTGCCTGACATGGAGTCGCGCGCATCGCGTGAGGGCTACTACAACCTCGATCCGAGCGTGCGCTTCTGGGCCACGCCGCCGGTGCACGGGTGCCTCGCACCTTTCGTGGTTCATCCGGCCGCGTTCACCTACAAGCTGCCGGACAACGTGAGCTTTGCTGAAGGCGCGATTGTCGAGCCGCTGTCGATTGGACTGCAGGCGGCCAGGAAGGCGGCCATCAAGCCCGGCGATGTCGCCGTCGTCATGGGCGCAGGTACGATCGGCATGATGTGCGTGCTTGCGGCGTTCGCCGGCGGATGCAGCCGCGTCATCGTTTGCGACATGGTGCCGGAGAAGCTCGAACTGATTGGCGCCACGCCGGGCGTGACGGCCGTGAACATCCGCGAAACGGCTTTGCGTGACGTGGTCAAGCGGGTGACGGACGACTGGGGCGCCAACATCGTGTTCGAAGCGAGCGGCAGCGAGAAGGCGTTCGACGGCATCGTCGATCTGCTGTGCCCTGGCGGCTGTCTCGTGCTCGTCGGCATGCCGCAGCATCCTGTGCCGCTCGACGTCGTCGCCCTGCAGATCAAGGAAGCGCGCATCGAGTCCGTGTTCCGCTACGCAAATGTCTTTCCGAGCGCGATCCAGTTGATCGCGTCGGGACGCATCGACGTCAAGCCGTTCATTTCGCGTTCGTTCATGTTCGCAGACGGCGTCAAGGCATTCGAGGAAGCGGCGAGCGGAAAACCGACCGACGTGAAGTTGCAGATCGTAATGGAACCGGAATAGGAACAGGCAAGGGAGGCCGACGGCCACTGCGTGTGCGGCTGCA
>Ga0209796_10001026_pt1 | contig 13084 bp, 11 predicted proteins | sample AgamicOrSfrz_FD_187167 | JGI IMG/M metagenome (GOLD analysis project Ga0209796, IMG submission 187167) | Agave microbial communities from Guanajuato, Mexico - Or.Sf.rz (SPAdes) (version 2) | ecosystem: Host-associated > Plants > Phyllosphere > Phylloplane/Leaf | place: Guanajuato, Mexico...
TTTATATCCGTTATTTTCATAAAATTTGTGCGCTTTAACCCTTTTTTCACTGCTTGATAGTTCAATCTGAGAACATTTCTTGATAGCCGCTATGCGTTCAGAGGCGATAAGGAGTTGCTGCCCCACGCCTTGTCCTCGTGACGACTCATCTATTACCAGCGCTGAGATTAATGCCCATAAGTTATTTTCATGCACAGGCATGATGAAGTTTATGACAATAACGCCACAAACTTCTTTCTCTGATTCGGCAACTAAAGTACACAGCGTGTCATGCTGGTCACGGAGACGTTGTTCTAAGCCCGCGCTCTCTGTCTTATAGCCCAACTGTAGGAAAAGCCGTTTTAACGATGGAATGTCTTTGAGTTCCGCAGCCCTGATTGAAATCATTGTGATCGCTTCTTTATTTTGATTTCGATAAAGATATTCAGATTTGACTAATCAATTCAACAAAATTTCTGAGACGAGCATCTGTACTATGTGCAGGGCAGACATTGTTGGCATTGTGTTATGTTGTTAACCGGATGCCGTTCATGGAGGGCGGGGCTGCCTGGCACCATTACCGTTGGAGATGATGAATGACAAGTGATGTGATCGCGTTTTCTGCTATTGGCGTAGCTATCCTGTTTGGCGCAATGAGCCCGGGAGTAAGCTTTCTTCTCGTTGCCCGAACGGCCATGTCCAGTTCGAGACGGGCCGCTTTATCCGTTGCTGCAGGTATGGGTTTTGGTGCGTTTGTTTTTGCTGTCATCGCGTTAGCGGGTCTTCACACCCTGCTGACGTTAATCCCGTCACTGTACACAGGGCTGAAGCTTGCAGGCGGTTGCTATCTTTTATGGCTGGCGTTGAAAATGTTTCGTCGTCCTTCAAATAGTTTTAATGATTTGACTGAAAAAGAGGAAGTCAGCGCCTCAAAAGCTTTTATGACTGGCGTATTTACGCAGATCAGCAATCCCCATACGGCACTGGTATTTGCCAGTATTTTTTCCGCAGCGCTTAGCAAAAATATTCAGCCTGTTATGTACATCATCCTGCCAACAATGGCATTTGTTATCGATGTGCTCTGGTATGCAGTCGTTGCATGCTTATTATCAACTCACGGGCCACGGCAGGCTTACATTAAATACCGTAAGTTTATAGATAAACTAAGCGGAGGCATTATGGCGTTACTTGGAATACGGCTGCTGCTGAAGTAGGTCAGTAAGCCAGGGCAACTGGTTAGCTTCAGAGCGCGGGGCGAATAAGCATCGTACGTATGGTGAAGAACAAACAGATAGATCGTCCTGAAGGTAAAAGCGCTGCCAGAGCAGCGCTTTTTAGTAATTAATAATCCTATGTAAAAGTCAAAAATCAGAAACTTTCCCAGTCTGTATTAGTGACTGCACTGCTGCCCGATGCGGGTTTTGTTTGCAGCTGTTGTGTTCTGGCGATCGGCGTACTTGCCGCTTTTCCGACATACCCTGCGTTTTCGCTAAGCGTAAAAGTAGAGACCAGGCTCGACAAGGTTTCAGCTTGCTCCTGCAAGGATTTAGATGCCGAAGAGGCTTCTTCAACCAGTGAGGCGTTTTGCTGGGTCACTTCATCCATTTGCCCGATCGCCAGGTGAACCTGCTCAATGCCTTTACTTTGTTCATTGGTTGCAGCCGCGATTTCGTTAACCAAATCTGCGACCTGGCGGACAGCATTGCTCACATTTTCAGTGTTACTTCCCACATTCGCTGCCTGATTAAGACCCTGTTCAACCTGGGAAACAGAAAGAGAAATGAGATCTTTTATTTCGCGCGCAGCAGAAGAGGAACGTTGTGCCAGGCTGCGCACTTCAGAAGCGACCACCGCAAACCCTCTGCCATGCTCGCCTGCACGTGCAGCCTCTACCGCAGCATTAAGCGCCAGGATGTTGGTCTGGAAGGCGATACCTTCAATCAGGCCGGTGATATCGGAGATTTTTTCTGAGCTTCCGCGAATCTCTGACATCGTTTCCAGCATCTGGCTGACTGCGCCCGCATTCATGCTTGATAAATTGTTAGCGTTATTCGCCAGTTCGCTCGCCTGAACGGCGCCTTCAGCATTCTGGCGAACGGTATCACTCAGAGTGGCCATACTGGCGGAGGTCTGCTCCAGAGAGGCGGCCTGCTCTTCCGTCCGTGATGAGAGGTCCTCATTCCCTGCGGCAATTTGCGCGGAGCCTGTGCTGACCGATTGTGCAGCGTGGTTCACCGATAACAGCGTTGTTGAAACTTTCTCCAGCAGGCCGTTAAAGGCCGATGCGGTCTGGCCTATTTCATCGTTTCTGTAGACAGTAGCAGTCTTGGTCAGGTCGAGATTGTTACTGACCTCTGTCATCGTGCTCTTTATGCTGTTAAGGCTGCGCTTGATGCCCTGAATAATATTGATGGAAAACAGACCAAGCAGAAGGATCACCACCGCTGCGGCGCTGGTCATCATCCACCACGTTTGTGAATAAATGCTCTTATTTTGTTCTCGCAGAGCGTCGCCAATTTTTATATTTAATTCAATCTGGTTAGTGAAATCGGCTTCCATTTTACGGGATGCGGCGCCCAGACCATCTTCACTTTTTAGAAGAGACAAAGATAACGCATTGTCGTGATTTCTTGAGGCAGCTAAAAAAGCGGGTAACGCCGCACGAACGGCTTCGATATTTCGATATGCCTGCTCGGTCATCGCCTTATCTTCATCGCTGGAAATATCATTTGCCATATAATAATCCGTGAGCGATTTCAGCTTGTTCAGCAGGTTGTTTATTCTCTCTTCGGCCGCAGCCTGGCCAGCACTGTCCAACGCCGTCTGGTGACGGTAAAACGAGATGCCCAGCTGGCTGGTGGTGCTGATTGATTTATTCAAATCCTTGATGCTGGGTATGGCATTGACCTGTACATACTCAAAGCGTGACTGGAAGCCCGAAATCACCGAAAGAGAGACGGCAACAACCGCGAAAAGTGACAGAGCGAGCAAAGAAAATGCCAGCGACAAACGCTGTGTGATAGTCATAAGAACCCTGGTGTTATTAGTAAATGAAGCAAAAAGGGGTTATCGACGCCGCTTTTAAAGGCTTTAACGATATTTAATAAATATATTTTTTTGAAAAAAATGGATAGTTCGTGAATTTATGCTAGCCAGCTTTTTTCACCGAAATTAATTTCGTTATTCTCTTTCATGTTAAATAACTTAAATAATTACTGTTGCGAAAGCGACTGATAGATATGCGTATTTTTAAATAAAATAAACTGAACATAGCCGCGATAAAATTTAACCAGACGGCTTTCATGGTTATTAAGCTGGGCAATAATCCCGTTTAGACCGGCGACAAAACGCGCTCAACGTGAACGCTTCGTCCGACAGCCAGCCGTTACCGTTAGTCTCAACGGTAGCGGCTGGCTGCTGGCTTTACCCAGCAGCAGCGGGCCGAATGCGGCCATCAGGGACCTTTTGTCAGGCAAGTTTGAAAACCGCAGCCGAGCGGTTCAGATGCGCAGCCTGATCTTCCAGCGAGGCGGCAGCAGCAGCGGCCTGTTGAACCAGTGCGGCGTTTTGTTGGGTCACTTCATCCATTTGGGTGATAGCGATGCTGACATGCTCGATACCGTTCACCTGCTCGCCGGAGGCGGTGTAGATTTCGGCCATAATTGCAGAGACGTTATTGATCGCCGTGACTACCCCGGTCATGGTTTTGCCCGCTTGCGCGACCAGGTCGGTGCCTTCCGATATGCGGCTATTTGAGGCTTCAATCAGTGCTTTAATCTCTTTTGCCGCCGTCGCGCTGCGCTGGGCAAGTGCGCGCACTTCGCTTGCTACTACGGCAAATCCACGGCCTTGCTCACCGGCACGGGCTGCTTCCACCGCAGCATTAAGCGCCAGGATATTGGTCTGGAAAGCGATGCTTTCAATGGTGCTGATGATGTCGCCGACGCTTTTCGAGCTGTCAAAAATTGCCGCCATGGTGGTGACCACTTTATCCACAACTTTGCCTCCCTGCTGCGCGACGTTGGACGCGTCAGACGCAAGGCTGCTGGCGTTTTGCGCGTTAGAGGCATTTTGCCTTACTGTCGCCGTCAGTTGCTCCATGCTGGCTGAGGTCTCTTCCAGCGAAGCGGCCTGCTGTTCCGTTCGTGAAGAGAGATCGGTATTACCCATCGCGACCTCTTTAGAAGCACTGTCGATAGAGGTTGCGGCGGTCTGGATATCAGAGACCACTTTTTTGAGCTGCTCCTGCATGGCGGTCAGGGTGACGATCAGAACACCAGCTTCATCTTTTGAACGAGCGACCAGGCGGGTGGAGAGATCGCCGGAGGCAATCGCCTTCGCTGCGTTTACCGCTTCCCCAAGCGGAAGGGTGATGGAACGGGCGAGGGCATAGCCCAAACCTGAAGCGATAAGTACACCTAACAGCGCGCCGATAAACAACGCCAGCCGGGTCTGCGTTTCAACGGAGTCGACAGAACCCTGACGCTCGCCGAGCAGTTTTTTTTCATTGTTGACGATTTCATCAATGGTGGCGCGCATTTGATCCATCTGCTGCTTGCCGGTGTTAGCTTCGAAGGCGGCAGTGAAATCGGCCTGTGTCATTGACCCGGCATTGAGTGCGCGACGATTATTCAGTAACTCAGTAACAAATTTATTCCCCCACTCTTGCTCCTGCTGAAGCAAATTATTCAGGCGATCCTGCTGAGTAGGGTTATCAGAAGTTAAGCTTTTCGTCTCCTGCAAAACTTTAACGAACTCCTCTTTGCCTGAGTTCCACGGAGCCAGCATTTCCTCTTTGCCGTTAATAGCATAGCCGCGTAGGCCGGTTTCCATATTTACCAGACTTTGGGTTAAGGCTCGGCTTTTATCAATGACGCGCCAGCTATGTATATTCCATTCGTTGGTACTGACAATTCTGGAAAAGTTATTGTAGAAAGTGGCGCAGAGTAATAGCAGCAAAATTAAAACGGCGCCAAAGGCAAAAAAGAACTTTTTCTTGATAGGTAAATTCCTGAACATTTGAACCTCGTTCTACAGAGAAAGACAGAGCAGCTCCATGAGCCCTTAAACAGATAAGTTATCGGCATCGATTAATCTGTCTTTAACTAAAACTCGTCGAACTATGTACAACGAAGAATATATCCATTCTGGTTTTTTCCTATGCGCCTGATTTTAAGGAAATAGCTCACTACAAACGCCAGCGGTGAAGCAGGATATATCGTTTGCGCTGGTGGTGTGGCGCAAGCCGGGCAGAGCAGAACTGTGTCAGCCAGCAAAATCAGGCAGAAATCCTGTGTCTTACATACACAGGATTTCCCCATTTTAACTTTCCCTGACGCGTTATAAGAATGAGGCTAACTGCCCGTAATAAGGACTTTGTGACTCAGACCACGGCGTTGTGGTTATTTACTGATAAACAGTGGCTTTCTTCATGAATATAAGTTCGCTGATTCCTGCTCTTTTATTAAAGCCTGTTCCAGAAAATGAATCGCGTTATTTAACGCCTGGTCGGCTTCCGGCAGAGTTCCGGCCAGAAGATGCCATACATGAAACATCCCAGGCCACACTTCGAGCGTTGTCCGCACACGCGCTTCGCCTAAATTTGCAGCCAGCCTGATAGCATCACTCAGCATGACCTCATTCTCACCAATCTGGATGAGGATGGGTGCAAGCCCCTGGACATTCGCATAAACCGGGGAGGCATCAGGATGGGTGGCAAGCTCTTCTGCAAGAAAGCATCTTGCCAGCCGGTTAAGAAAGTCGACGCTACAAAGGGGATCAATCCCGTCACGGGTCGTCGCAGATAAACCGCTATGGGTAAGATTAGCCCAGGGAGAGATTGCCACTCCTGCGGCCGGGAGCGGAATACCCGCGTCACGGGCCTTGCGCATTATCGTCACTACCATCGCGCCACCGGCTGAATCACCTGTTAGCACAAGATTTTCCGGCTGGACGCCGCTATCGAGAAGGGCACGATAAGCTGAAAACACATCATCTATTGGCGTAGGGAAAGGGAATTCAGGCGCCTGCCGGTAATCTGGCGTGTACACACGGGCTTTTAATGCCTTAGCGATACGTCCAGTAAGGCCGCGGTATGCTTCGACCCCGCCATGGACATAGCCGCCGCCATGAATGTAAAGCACCACTCTGTTGCCGGTATGTTCATCTCTCTCACTGATCATCGCGGGCGTATTGCCTAACGCGATTGTCTTGTAGGTGACCCCTTCGATCGCAGGGAAGATTTTTTCGAGCCCCTGCATATAGCGGGCGCGAACCTCAGGCCAGCTGGCTTCTGACTTACCGTATAGCTTCTCGACAACCGGGCCAGCTGCACTTATCCATCCATCCAGAGTTTGTTGAGCGTTTTTCGACAACATTATTGAATCCTCACTGATTTAAATTCTACAATGTGAGTATATTTAAATGATTGGCGAAATAGGTTCCCCAATGACGGGCAGGAAAATCGCGTCGCCAGAGAGTGCTGGCTCAGCTCTGGAAATTAACGCATTACGTATCTTTGTTGCTGTGGCAGAGGCGGGCAGTTTCGTTGCTGGCGGTAAGGCAATGGGGCTGACGCGCTCTGCCGCAGGCAAAGCCATTGCGCGTTTAGAAGCTTACCTTGAGACGCGGCTTTTTCAGCGTACAACCCGCCGTTTGTCGCTTACGACAGAGGGGCACGAATTTTATCATCGTTGCAGCCAGATCCTGGAAGATTTAGACGAAGCTGAAGCGACTATCCGTCAGAACCTGCCGTTGCCGAAAGGCATCCTCAGACTGACCGTTTCAGAAGGCTACGGCAAAATGATCGTTCTGCCCTTTATCAATGAATTTTTGCGGGCCTCGCCAGATATAAGTATTGAAATCAGCTTCAGCGATCGGGTTGTTGACCTCGTAGAAGAGGGGTTCGATCTTGCAATACGCGTAGGTAACGCAACCACCAGTTATCAATACATTACCCAGGTGATCGACAGAACAAGACCACAACTTTGGGCTTCACCTGATTATCTCCGTCAGGCAGGCGTGCCGGAATCGCTCGCTGAGATTAAAAATCATCGTCGACTCGTTTATGGTCTGGGCGCGGCTTCCACCGCATGGGCTCTCATTGATAAGGCGCAGGGGCAGACAACAGTGAACGGCCGCAATCACGTCAGGTTTGACAGCGGGGATGCCATTCGCACGGCGGCTATAACCGGGCTGGGTATCGGATTTCTCCCCTCATTTATGGTTGAGAAGGATATTCAGGAAGGGCGCCTGGCCCAGGTGCTGCCCGACACGCAAGGCGAAGAAGTCGCTATCCATGCTATCTACCCCAACCGCCGCCATCTTCCTGTCAGGGTGCGGGCTTTTATTGATAGCTTTAAATCTTTCCTGAGTAACAGATTAAGCAGCGGCACATGACGCTATAGTGTTCGGCAACCCTACGGTGCCAGAAAGGGACGTTTTCATTCCTGCCCATCCCCGGCACCGTGGTTTTTAAAACCATCGCCCGTGCACGCGCTGCTATTTCAATAGCTCCGCGCCCGGATTAAATTCCCGAAAAGCATCATCACTCAAAATAAGGCCTTAAAACTTCCTCCGTCCACTGCATAAACGCTCTTACACGCGGCGATAAATTGCGCCGGTGTGCGACGACAAACGAGGCGGTGATTGGCTCAGGGCGTAGATCAGGCAGGATCTCAATTAGCGCGCCGCGCTGGATATGCATTAACAGTGAAGGGTAGCCACCCTGAATCAATCCCAGACCCGCAAGACCCGCGTCATGATAAGCCGGAACGCTGTTGACCGTGACTGCACCAGGCAGCATCAGCGATTTATAACCGTCGTCCGACGGATACTCCCATCCGTCAGGTTTAGCACCAAAATTGCGGATGTAATGCACCATCCTGTGCCTCTGCTTGAGAAGATCCTCAAGGCTTTCTGGTCGACCAAAGCGGCTGAGATAGCGCGGGCTGGCGGCATTTATCATGCGCAAATGGCCCAGCGGCCTGGCAATAAGCGTTTCATCGACAATGGGCCCCAGGCGCACCACGCAGTCAAATCCCTCCTGAACCAGATCGACGCGGCGATCGGTGCTTGAAAGCTCTATCTCCAGTTCAGGGTGTGCTTCCAGTAACTGGGGCAGGGCAGGGATCACCACGCTTTGCGCCAGGATCGCAGGCATATCCACGCGCAACTTCCCCTTTAGCGGCATGCCGGATGTAGTGAACATGGAGCGCAGATCGTCGGCTTCAGCGAGAAGATCCCGCGCGCGGGCATAAAAAGCCCGCCCGTCCTCCGTCAGCTGCACGCTTCGTGTTGTGCGGTGAAGAAGCGTAGCGCCCAGTTCCTGTTCAAGTTCGCGCACCACCATAGAAGCCCGCCCTTTCTGGATCCCCAGACTTTCCGCGGCCTGGGTAAAGCTCTTCAGTTCTGCCACGCGGGCAAAAATAACCAGCGGCTCAAGATTCTTCATTGTTCATCCTCAGGGTAACAGTGCGTATTTTCTGGCGCTGTTTATGCAGGTATTAAAACTCAATAGAGTACTTTCACAGCGTGTATTTCGCATCACGTTTTCTGAAGGCAAATGAGGAGTAAACAGAAATGAACAAAGGTTATTTAATCGGTCATGTGACCGTCAAAGACCCCGACGCTTATGCCGAATATGCCCGCGCAGCGGGGGAGGCCATGCAGGCCTTCGCGCCAAAGATCATTGCCTGGTCCGGGCAGTATGAAAACCTTGAGGGCGAGTCGCATCAACGGCATGTCATTTTTGAGTTTGCTTCCTTTGACGAGGCTAAACGCTTCTATGAGAGTCCTGAGTATCAGGCGGCAAAAAAACTGCGCGCAGGTGCGGCGACCGGTACGTTTGTTTTGGTTGAAGGCAGCAGCCTTTAAACATGCATTAGCGTGTCCGCTTCTTGCGCGTGCCTGAATCGTAACGTTGCATCAGGGACAAGGAGTGCCCTGTAAAGCATCATTCAGCTATGGAGCAGAGATTTTAACGTTAAACCGCTCTGCCACTGAGTCCCGTTTTCCTGGCGGCAAAATAGTGTGCTGGCGTGCTGCCCATGGTTTTCTTGAACATGGTGATAAAGGCGTTAACCGACTCATAGCCCAGATTGGCCGCCACGTTTTGTACCGAGACTCCGCTTGCCAGCTCCCGCAGGGCAACGATCAGATGCAGCTGCTGGCGCCATCGCCCGAAGGTCAGGCCGGTTTCGCGCAGCATCAAACGGGCTAAAGAGCGCTCGCTGAGCGCCAGCCGCTTTGCCCAGCTTTTAAAGGTGCTCCGATCTTCCGGATGGCTGACCAGCACATCGGCCATGGCACGGATTTTGGGATGCGCCGACACCGGCAGGCTCAGTTTCTGCTGCGGCATGGTGGCGAGCTCATCGAGCGTCACGCGGGTCAGCCTGCCAGCATGGCTCTGTACTGCGCAATCCGGCTCTTCAAGGGTTAAGCGCTCCACCAGCGCTTTAATTAGCGGTGAAATCGCCAGCGTGCAGCATCTCTCTGGCAGCGCGGCGGCACCCGGTTCAATAAACAGATAGTTGAGATGCGCATTCCAGGTGGCTTTGGCGCTATGCGCGATCCCGCCGGGGATCCACATCGCGCAATCTGGCGGCACGATCCAGAGATCATTTTCCGCCCGGCAAATCACCGCTCCGTACAAGGCAATGATCAGTTGCCCCTTGCGGTGCGTATGAACCGGCACTTCTGCTGCGTAATCCACGAAATCAATATGGCGTGCAACCGCCGGGCCGGAGGTGCTGTCCGGATCAAACAGAGTATGGGCAAGTCGGGGTGTCATCACTTTGGCAACATTTAGGTATTTTTTGACAGAATAGGGTATTTAGTGACCTGCGCAAACCGGAAATAATCTCCGGTATGAGCAAAATAACCTTTCGTCATATACGTCCCGTGAATCTGATAAGCCGCAGGCTTCCATCGACGCTGCTGAGCGATGCCCATGCCATGCTCTACTCCGTCAGGAGCTTTGCCGCGGCGATGCTGGCTTATTACGTTGCCCTGTCGATTGGCCTTGAGCGACCCTCCTGGGCGATCATCACCGTCTATATTGTTTCGCAAACCTCGCTGGGCGCGTCCCTAAGCCGCAGCCTCTATCGCCTGGCAGGGACCGTCGTGGGGGCAGGGGCGACGGTGTTGATTGTGCCGACGTTTGTGAACATGCCCATTTTATGTAGCGTGATGCTGACCGGCTGGATCACCTTCTGCCTCTGTTTATCCCTGCTGGAACGCACGCCCCGTGCCTATGCCTTTGTGCTGGCCGGCTACACCGCAAGCCTGATTGGTTTTCCCGCCGTCTCCGATCCTGGCTCGGTGTTTAACATCGCCATCATTCGGGTGCAGGAGATCACCATCGGCATTCTTTGCGCTGCGCTGATCCACCGATACGTTTTTCCGCGCCGGATCGCAGGGCTATTCAACACCACATTAGCGCAGACACTGCATTCGGCGCGCCAGCATATTGCCGACACCTTGTCAGGCAAGCCCGATGTGCAATCTGAGCCGCTGCATCTGGCGCTGGCGCTACAGTTCCTGCAGGGCATCGGCCACCATATTCCCTATGATTTTGCCCTTTCGGTTCCGGTGCGCCAGGCGAGAAAAGCCCTGCACGACAGGCTGGCGCGGCTGATCATCGTCAATGGTGAATTACGCGATCGCGTGCAGATGATTGCCGATATGCCAGCCGATATTCAGATGCTGCTGGATGACGTTCGGGTCTGGCTTACCTGTGACGATGCCGGGCAGCGTAAAAGTACGGCAGAAGACTTACAACAACGCAGTGCTCTGTTACTGCAAAGGCGCGCGGAGCAGATCGAGACGTTTGAGGAGGCGCTGGCGGTCAATGTTGTCCGCTACATCGCGGAGTCGATAAGCCTTATAGCGCAGTGTGAGCATCTTTCTGCCGCCATCCATCACGCCAGGCCAATGCCTGCGCCGATAGAAAGCTACGCAGCGAAAGGGTATGTTTTTCATCGCGATCCGCTTACTGCCACGCGCACGGCGCTGGGTGCCTTTGCCATCATCCTGGGCGGCTGTCTGGTATGGATCTATTCTGCCTGGCCAGAGGGAGGTACGGCGGTCTCTATCCTTGGAGTGTGCTGCACGCTGTTTGGCAGCTTCGACACGCCAGCACTCCATCTTGTGAAATACATAATCGGCTCCGTCTGGGGCGTTTTGATAAGCCTGGTCTATAGCTTTCTCCTGCTTCCCCAAATCAGCGATTTCGCCGTACTGGTTGCGGTGTTTGCGCCGGTCTATCTGCTGGCCGGGTCACTGCAGGCGCGGCCACCTACCACCTTTATGGCAATGGGCATCACGCTGACGCTGCCAGTGTTATGCGAACTGGGGGCGCACTACAGCGGTGACTTCGCCGTCGCGGCGAATACCGCAATTGCGCTCTTTATAGCGACCGGCTTTGCATTTATCAGCATGAGCCTGCTGCAAACCGTGCAGGCAGACGCCGCGATAAATCGTTTGCTGAAGCTCTGCCAGCGCGATATTCGCCGCAGCGTGAGCGGGGTGGTGACCAGTGATGAGATGCACTGGACCAACCTGATGATTGATCGGGCCGCGCTGCTGATCCCGCGATTGCCGCGCAGCGGGGCATCATCAGTTCTGGCGCTCGATCATCTGTTGCACTTTCTGCGCATCGGTCTTTCTGTCCGCCACCTGCGCCGCGGCGATTCGCCTGTGGGATGTGAGATCAACGAAGTGCTTTATCGCCTTACCCGCACAACTGAAACCGAAGCCTTGCGTCAGCGCATCGTCGCGATCGCAGGCCGCTGCTTGCCTGCAACAGATGAGCCATCGCGCCAGTTTGTCGACAAGCTGGTTGATCTGCACTGCGCGTTACGCGCGCAGGACGAGGAGTCCGCCGATGATTAATGACATCAATATCGGAGGCGTTTATATCCCCGGATTGTTGGTAACGGCGCTTATCGCGCTAGTCTGCACGTTACTCATTGTGCCGCTTCTCTCGTGCAGCAGGCTTTATCGCCGCTTGCCGTTTCGCCCGTTGATCGATCTCTCAAGCTATATCGTTACCTTTTTCCTGCTGTTGCAGGGCCTGACCAACCTGGGGTTATTCGTATGAAATCTCTACTCTCTTTGCTGGGTCGCTACGCGCTGACGCTGAGTGCTGTCGCGCTGGCGACACTTGCGGCGTTTATCCTCTGGAAACATTACGCACAGACGCCGTGGACGCGAGACGGGCGGGTACGTGCAGATGTGGTACAGATTGCGCCGGATGTCTCCGGGCCGGTAAGCAGTGTGATGGTGCGCGATAATCAGTGGGTTAACCGGGGCGATACTCTCTATGTTATCGATCCGCACTGGCTGAAGCTTAGTGTGCTCAGCGCGCAGGCCGACGTTGAGGCAAAACGTCATGAGATGCTGATGCGCCAGGATGCGGCGAGGCGACGCACGCAGATTAAAGAGGTCATTTCCGGCGAGGATATCCAGCAAACACGCAGTGCGGCAAGTGTCGCGGTGGCTAATTATCAGGGCGCGCTGGCTGCGCTGGAGCTGGCGCAGCTGAATCTATCCCATGCCACCGTTCGCTCGCCGGTAGCAGGTTATGTCACGCATCTGCGGCTCCGCCCTGGCGACTATGCCACGGCGGGGGAGACAAAAGTCGCCATTGTTGATGCGCACAGTTTCTGGGTGGTCGGTTATTTTGAAGAGACCCGGCTGCGACATATCCAGGTTGGCAATCGTGCGCAGGTTTCGCTGATGGGGTATGACGTGATGATTACCGGGCACGTGGAGAGTATCGGGCGCGGGATCGGCGACAGCAATGACGAAACCGGCGGACTGGGGCTGCCGGAAGTTAACCCGACCTTTAACTGGGTGCGACTTGCGCAGCGGGTACCGGTGCGGATCCAGTTAGACAGGATCCCTGAGGGCGTAGTGTTAGTGGCCGGGTTATCCGCCAGCGTCGCCATCGAGCCGTAAACGGCGTTTGCATGCTCGATGCGGGCTGACGATCGACGCCAAATCAGCGGGCTCGCTTTTTGCCTGGCGTGACGCAACCATGGCTGAAAAGTTAATCGCCTTAACTTCAGCCTATCCCCGGCAGCGGATGCTGATCATGCTGCAT
>Ga0209796_10001028_pt1 | contig 13060 bp, 12 predicted proteins | sample AgamicOrSfrz_FD_187167 | JGI IMG/M metagenome (GOLD analysis project Ga0209796, IMG submission 187167) | Agave microbial communities from Guanajuato, Mexico - Or.Sf.rz (SPAdes) (version 2) | ecosystem: Host-associated > Plants > Phyllosphere > Phylloplane/Leaf | place: Guanajuato, Mexico...
TTGGGAACCAGCTCCAGGAAGGCTTCTTTTATCTTGTCAGGGCTTGCATGCCGCAAACCTTCAGGCAATTTGATCTCCAAAACCATAATGGTTATGATGATAGCAAATACCGCATCGCTAAAAAGGATCACCCGCTCCAGTTGGAACTCCTTTTTAATCTCTTCTTCCTCGTGTATGTTCATTATTCCCTATTTTTGGAAAAAAGTTAAATATTTCATTCGAGATGGCCAAAGAAAAAGAGGATTATTCATTCTGGACCAAGTATAAAAAATTTGCTGCCAATGAAGTAATGCTTTATGTAATTATGGTTGTGGGAATCTTACTTGGCATCATTGTCCTTAGTTACTTTTTTTAAGTACCACGGTATACTCGTCTGCATCAGCAACGCTCTGGTAAAAATTAACCAGATCCGGATAAGTATCCTTGTTATAGGTGCCGTCAATCAGTTCTATTTTTCTATGATAAGTTAGCTCATCACCATTGATCGTCATGGTTGCAGAAAACTTACCAAAAGGTTTATTGAGTGCGATATTTAAAGGCAATTTCTCAAGCTTATATCCTGTAGGGAGCGTAAAAGTAATTTCATCCTCATCTGTATAGCCCCTGTTTATATTCACCGGAGTTATCCTGTTTCTTACTTCGGGTGGCAAGTTGGTAAGTCTGTTTGCCGGATTTAGCATAAAGTAAAGCTTTCCGTTATCAGAAGACGCATAATCACGGGCATGAAGTTTTATAGTTTCTGTAGCAACAGGTTGTATGTCTTTTGATTGCTTATAGTTAAACTGGTCAATTTCAAGGTTATTAATCGGATAGATCGATTTAATTGCTTTAAGCTGATCTTTAACGGGCTCATCTGCAAGTTCTTCATTGTTATCATATTGTGTGCCCTTAAATGATGTATTCATTGTACCTGTTAATTCTCCGGTCTCTGCTATGGTAAAAGTCCCTTTGCGGCTTTGCAGGTTTTGCTGATAGGTGTATTTAGGGGTATGGAGCAGCTTCCCTCCCTCTGGCGTACAGGCCAGCACAATACGGTCATCAGTAAAATTACTTAAAAATCCGAATGGAATTTTCTGGCTGGTGCATTCGGCCCAGGTGGTATCATTTTTAAAGGGTATGCAAAGAATAATATGATCACCCTGATTCATGCTTGCAAAATCGGGCATCAAACTAATTTTGCGGCTTCCAGCTTCAACTACACAGTACCATGAGTCAATGTTTACAGCTTTTAAAAGAGCATGTGTATAATTAACCAGGGCCTTGCAATCTCCGTAGTTCCAATGATCCACATCAGAAGCTAAAAAAGGCTGATAACCCCCAATGCCCACCTGTATACTGATATACCGGGTTTTTGACTGCATGTATTCATATATCTTTTTGGCTTTAAGCTTAGGGTCGGTAATGTCTTTTGTCAGGTCTTTAACATAATCAATGGTCTCCTGTGGTAACTTATCCCGGCCGGCTAAAAGTTTATCGTACTCCCATTTGCCAAGTTCCTGCCAGTTGGTAAAAGAGCCTTTTAACCCTGCGTAACTGAATGTTTCCGGACTAATTTTAACATTTGTGAAATAATTCGATTCATCAGGACTATATGGTTCCTTTTTAATCGCTTTTAAATTTTGTGCCTTCCATGTGTAGGTTTTTAAACCTTTAGGTGCAGAAGCAATAGTAACATTACCACTATAATCGGTTTCCTTATACCTGATCTTAAAATCAGGCTTGCAGACAAACTGAAATGAACTGCTTTCAACTGCAACTCCCCATCGGTCAACCGGCCACCAGGGATCAAAGTTTAAAGATTCATTCAGCCTTACCTCGTATTCATATACAATTGTATAGGGATAATCTGTAATGGAGGGCCGGTAATGTTTTACCCGGGTATCTTCGAACAGCGAAAAATCATTCATCGAACTCACATCTTCAAACTCATGTTCTGAAAATTTTCCTGTAAGCTTTCCGTTCGAGTCATAAATGGTGCCTTTTATATAACGGATCTTGCGGCTTTTGTCATGAAAAACCACTACTCGTGCATTTTCATCGCCGTTTTTATTTAAAATGGTGATGGCATTTTTTACATGAACGGTTACGTTATCCAGATCCTTTACTTCGATGCTTTGTTCACTGCTTCTAACCACAGAATTGGCATAGGGTAACAAGTCTTTCGGGATAAGGCTTACATCGTAATTTTGCCCTCTTACTATCAATGTAACCAGTAAAAGGGCTACAGAAAATAAACGTTTCATTGTTTTTTACTGAAGATTATCTCTGATTTTTCACTTTGAATGATCTTATTATACATTTCCTTCAAGTAAGGGTATTCATTTGAATTGTATACCGACTTATTGAATTGAGTTACGTTTGAGAAAGTAAACAAATTACCCTCACCTGAAAAGTTTGTTAAAAATTTGCCTCCCTGGTTAGGTAATGCTATACCTACATCCTGTGGTGCAGTTTCAATCTTAAACTGGTCAGGCAGATGTACGGTAAGTATAAACCGCTCTTCATCCGGCATTCCCCAGTCAACAGGATAGGTTCTTTCCGCTAGTTTAAACGGATTTGTTGTTATATGATTAAAAATGTAAGGATTAAAGCTGTACTTACTTTTATCGGTACCGTTAAAAACATCTATTTCAACTTCATATTTCTCAGTAAGGGGAGCATCAAGGCTATCAACATTGTTTATTTCGGATTTAAGAATTTTGATTTTAGTCATCTTCTCATCCAGGTTTTCCACATACTCATCAATAGTGTTAAATTTCTTTATAGCCTTGCGCTGCTCATAAGCTTTGTATCCTATAGAAAAACTGGTAATAGTTCCTTTAAGCTTACCATTTTCCTGCAGGGTAAGATCCATTGCCATTGTTCGTTGTTTTTTAACCGGAGCAACCATGTCTACCCAGTAAGATGGTTTGTTGAGGCTAATAACCCGCCCCTGATCATTTATACATTTTAAAGGAAGCATGCCAAAGCCAAGCAAGGGATCTGAAGCATCAAGGAAATAGCTTTTGCCATCAATCTCGGTTTTTGCAATAACATAATCAAAGTCGCTCATAACCGGAAAAAGCTTATTGATAACCCCATTATCCCTTACGGATAATAAAACCGCATCAGTATTTATTCCCGCGGCATTTAACGCTGCGATAAGAGAAAGATTGATATCGGCTATGTTACCGGTATGCTTATCCAGTGCTTTTCTGATCCCGTCTTCACTTTCAATGCTGTAAAAGTTATTCCATTTTATATTTTTCTGAATAAAGGCATAAATGGCTTTTGCTTTGCTTAAATCATCAGTTTTACCGGCAATCACTTGCTGGATGCGGTCTTTCATCAATTCTTTTCTTTTGATCTGACTTCCAAACCCTTCAGCTCTTTTCAACTCCTGATCAATGTCATACCATTCTTTGGTGATCTTATGTTTAACGCCGGTTTGCAGGTCGGTGTAATCCATCAGTTCAAAATACATGGCAGAAAGAAAGTTTTTCCTGGCCGTCATGTAGTCTTCTTCTACAAACGCCGGAATATTATCCATGCTGTACACCATTTTGGAGCAGTCGGCCTTTGTGCCGTAGAATGAAAAACATTCTCTTTCTATCTCTGCCTTGGTATTGGTTAAATGCAATGGACCACGAAGCGAAATATTATAATTGTAGATGGCTGGTATATGAGCCTCATATTCTGAATGTATTTTAGGAATATCCCATTGAAACTCCCATTTACGGAAATTGTACCGATAAGGTGATTGCAGGTGATAGGAGTATTCAATAATACAACCACTCCTTACATTAGGGAGTGCAAACTTTACCCGATCCCAGTGTTTATTCTCATTTTCACGAAAAACTTTTTGGGGATCAAATTCAGCGCTTCGGATGCCACCGCTTTCGTCTTTATAAAAAACCACTCCTTTAACGTCGCTTACTTCTTCAAAAGAGTCATTATCTTCTTTGTAAATAGGAATTACCACATTGGCATAATCAAAACCTTTGTTATCAAAAATTTTGATCTGTACGTGGTATTCATGTTCAAGGGGAATTCTGTCGCCGCTGCTGATCCAGGTTTTTCCAAATTCTCTTAATACAACAGCATGTGCCGAAGTATCTTTTGCATAAGAGGTCATGTCCATATCGGCCTGGCTGTATTGTCCGAAAGGAAAATCCTGAGCTTTGGCTACTAATAAAGTAAATAGGAGAGCGGATAATGTTATAAGTTTCTTCATATTGTGACTAAGGTTTTCACCGTGTTAAGTTAAAACATCCTGAAGATATTTTAAATAGATTGAAAAGAAATTTTGCGAAATAATACCATACTTTTGCGACCTTTGCAGCACATAGAATTACTCATGAAACTGAATCTGAAACGCCCGCTTGCATTTTTTGACATTGAAGCAACCGGAACTAATGTAGGCGCAGACCGAATTGTTGAAATTGCAATCATTAAGCTTTTCCCGGATGGATCAGAGGAAGTGAAATTATGGCGCATTAACCCCCAAATACCCATTCCGTTAGAGTCTTCATTAATCCATGGTATTTATGATGAGCATGTAAGCGATGAACCTGCTTTTAAAGATGTGGCTAATGAAGTAGCAGCATTTATAGAAGCTTGCGACCTTGCCGGATATAATTCAAACAAGTTTGATATCCCCATGCTGATGGAAGAGTTTCTGCGTGCAGGGGTAGCTTATGATATTGATAAATGCCACCTAGTGGATGTGCAGAATATATTTCACCAAATGGAGCAGCGTACCCTTAAGGCTGCTTACAGGTTTTACTGCAATAAAGAAATAATCAACGCACATTCTGCCGAAGCTGATACGAGGGCCACTATGGAAGTGCTTTTGGCGCAGATTGAAAAATATGAAAATGCCGAGTGGGAGGATCGTGAAGGCAAAAAAAGCATGCCGGTGGTAGGTGATGTAGAGGCGCTACATAAATTTACCTGCATGAACAATACCGTTGATTTTGCAGGCCGGATGGTTTATAATAACAACGGAGAGGCTGTTTTTAACTTCGGTAAGCATAAGGGTAAGAAGGTTGAAGATGTGTTTGATATTGAACCGAGCTATTATTCATGGATGATGCAGGGGGATTTTCCGCTGTATACCAAAAGAAAGGTAGAGGAGATATACAAAAAATGGCTGACTGTTAAAAATACCGAAAGAGCTCAGCGACCACAGCAGCCCAAACCCGCAGAGCAAACTAATTCAAACACAAATCAGCAGCAACCTAAAAAGGAATTTAATCCTAACTATAAAAAGGATTTTCAAAAACGGGATTATAAACCACAGCAGCAGGGTAAGCCATTTAAAAAGGAAGAACCTGCACAGCCACTCAATGACGACATGCTGAAGTTGCTGGCCGATAAGTTTAAGAAGGGATAACAGGAGGAAATTCTGAAACAGGTTCGGCCTGTGAATTCAGGAACCTGATATTTCTTTGTAAACCGGAAAGTTTGGTACGTTTTACTGCTGAGTTTTTAAATACTTTTTTAAAGACCTCCTCGGTTATTTCTTCCCAGTCGCGTTTGGTCATATCCAGTAGCTCAGGGTGGGGAGTAAAGGCAGGTTCCTGGTTTAAAACAGAAAAACGGTTCCAGGGACATACATCCTGGCAAATATCGCAGCCAAACATCCAGCCCTCCATCTTGTCAGTAAAGCTGGCCGGAATCTCATTTTTTAATTCTATTGTTAAATAAGATATGCATTTACTGCCATTAACTATATAGGGGGCGACAATCGCATCAGTAGGGCAGGCGTCAATACAGCGGGTACAGGTTCCGCAGTGGTCAGCTGTTGGGGCTATATCATATTCCAGTTCAAGATCTACGATAAGCTCAGCTAAAAAGAAGAACGATCCTGTTTGCTTATTGATCAGATTGGCGTTTTTTCCTACCCATCCTAATCCCGCCTTTTTTGCCCATGCTTTGTCCAGTACAGGTGCCGAATCAACAAATGCTCTTCCATTTACTTCGCCTATCTGCTCATTGATAGTCTGCAGCAATTGTTTCAGCTTATCTTTAATTACAAAATGATAATCCGTACCAAAAGCATATTTGGAAATTTTTGGAGCTTCAGGATCTGTTTGAGGGAGATCAGTATAATAATTCAGAGCCAAAGAAATAACAGATTTTGCTCCGTCAACCAATAATCGGGGGTCCAGCCGTTTATCAAAATGATTTTCCATGTACTGCATTTCGCCATGCATACCCTGTTTAAGCCAGGCTTCCAGCCGGGGTGCTTCTTCTTCCAGAAAGGTAGCTTTTGCAATACCACAAAACGCAAAGCCAAGCTTTTTAGCCTCTGCTTTTATTAAATCGCTATATGCTTTGTGTTGAGGATTCATTTATTGCAAAGATACGGGTATCAGCAGTAATGTTTGTTGATGAAAAGTTAAAAGTATTTTCTGCTAAGTAAACTTTATGCGTCTTAAACAAACACATTGTTGAAACCAAGTGTTGTACTAGCAAATTAAAACTAAATTATGTTGCAGTATATCAAAGGACTTCCGCCTCATGTAGTGGGTATCCATGCTATAGGAGATGTAACTAAGGAAGATGTAGAAAAAGTACTGATGCCACGGATTGAGGAACTGGTTCAGCGCCAGGGCGAGATCAATTACCTGCTCGTACTGGAAACCAACATTCAAAACTTTACCCTTGGCGCTATGTGGGTTAATGATGTTAAAGTTGGCCTTAAAAATTTTACGAAGTGGAATAAAATTGCTGTGGTTTCAGATCAGAAGGTGATTGAATGGTTCAGTGATATTTTTAAGTTTTTTATTCCGGGAAATTCAAAGGGCTTTCCGCTGAGTGAACTGGATGCGGCAGTAACATGGATATCAAAACAAGACAAAGAATAAATTTTATAACTAAAATACATTAATCTATGATGACAAATGATAATGTGCAAAATCCAAAAAGCGAAAAGGATATTGCCGATAATAATAACGCAAGCCCCAAAGATGATACAATTGGAGAAAATGCAGGAAGCGCTGCCGAAAAAGGCAAAGAGCCGAATGTGCAGGATAAACCTGATGGCCCAAGGGTAACCACCGTAACACCTGATAACGACAGTGGCGATCCGGGGCCATCAAAAGAACAACCTTCTTCCAACAAAGGGCAAGGACCGGCGGGGGAAAATCTTTAAATCGAATTACGAATTACGAATTACGAATTACGAATTACGAATTATCTTGTTTTATAAACAAAAAGAGGAAGCGATCCATCAGATCGCTTCCTCTTTTAAAGAGCTACTCGTACTTCGTAACTCTAAATTCGTACTTCAACTCCCCCTTTAGGGGCCGGGGGGCTAAAAACTGTGCCTTACACTATTGCTAAATGTTTTGGTGCTCCAGTAGCCGCTGTCTAAAATACGTCTAACAGTCATTAACGGATCATTAGGATCACGTTTGTCGGCCAGTTGGAACGCCATTAAAAAGCCGCGTTTGTGTAGCTCAGGTAAACCTTTCTCGTTCCAGATACCAAACGGGTAAGCAAAGTATTTAATTTCTTTACCGGTTATTTCTTTAAGTTTTGCAGTTGGCTTATCAATCTGCATAACCCAGTCATCCGATGGTTTGTTAATAATTTGGCCATTTTTACCCTTGATCTTAAATACAGAGTTGTGGCTGAACTTGGAGAACATATGGTGATCCCAGGTATGGCTTTCTATAGCATTACCTTCATCAGATAACTGCTTGATCTGCTCCTTGCTCATATAATGAGGGCGACCGATAGATACTGTCATAATAAAATACACACCTTTAAAACCGTATTTCTTTAATTCAGGTCTTGCAATGGTAAACTGATCCAGATCAGTGTCATCAAAAGTAAGCATAACCGGTTTGCTTGGAAGCGGTGCACCGTAAGCAAGATAGTTATACAGTTGATCAGGAAGGATGGTATGATAACCACTATCAGCAAGCATTTTGATATGTTCTTTAAATGCAGCTACGGGGATAATATAATCTTTGGCTGTTTTAGAATCGGTAGGCCTCCAATCGCGGATCTGGTGGTAGCAGATTATAGGAACCTGTTTGCGGCCCATAATTACTGCATTGCTTGCAATTGGACCTGTTTTAGGGCCTGCAACTGTAGTAGCAGTACTTTCTGTAGTGGTGGTTTTTTCGGTATGAGTAACAGTTTTATCTGTATTTGGCTTGCAGGAAACGGCAGCGTACATACAAAATGGCAGCAGCGCGGATATGAGTTTCGACATATAAGTTAGTTCAAAATAAAAGCGAAAATAACATAAATAGGAATGAAAAAAATGTTAATTATTAAATAATTTCATCCGCTTAAATCCCAAATTCTGCTAACTTTTCCAATACCAGTTCAGCCGCTTTATCAACAGCCTGAAGTATAATTTGAGGAGGATTGCCATCCAGTTTGTAAACCTTACTGAATGATCTGTCCTTGATAAATCCATTTATAAACATAGTGCCTACCGGCTTCTCTGGCGTTTCGCTGCCGCCTTCCGAAGCAAGGCCGGTAACTGCAACAATAACATCGGCAGGTATCAGTTTTTTGAGCCCGATAGCTAATTGCTCTGTAACTTCTGCAGATTCGGCTGTAAACTGGTCAATAATTTCAGGGTCCACACCCATTAAAGTTTCTTTAACACTTCTGTCATAACAGGCTATTGATCCCTTAAGCACCGAACCACAATTCGGAATCAGGGCAAACTCCGAGATCATTTTTCCGGCTGTGATACTTTCAGCAAAAGCAATGGTCAGGTTTTTATCTTTTAAAGTATGACTACACTTTACAACAATATCTGATGGCATAATTTGTTCCTCTATATCTCATTTAAAGACATCAAATAGAGCCAATATGTTTGGTGGAATTAAAACAGGGTGGGATTATTGCCAGGTCTTAATATACCAAGATGCTTGTAAGCATTATCTGTAGCCTCTCGTCCGCGGGAAGTGCGCATCAAGTAACCTTCCTGGATCAGGAAAGGCTCATATACTTCTTCAATTGTGCCTTCATCTTCTCCAACAGCTGTAGCAATAGTTTTTACGCCTACAGGTCCGCCTTTAAATTTTTCAATAATGGTCGTTAATATCTTATTGTCCATTTCATCAAGGCCATGCTCGTCAACATTAAGGGCGTTAAGGGCATACTTGGCAATTTCTGTATCGATAGTGCCATTGCCTTTAATCTGCGCAAAATCTCTTGTGCGACGAAGCAACGCATTAGCAATACGCGGGGTGCCGCGACTTCTGCGGGCAATTTCATAGGCTCCTTCATCACTAATAGGCGTTTTTAAGATAGAAGCAGAACGCAGTACAATGGTAGTTAACAGCTTGGCATCATAATATTCCAAACGAGCATTAATACCAAACCGGGCGCGCAGGGGAGCAGTAAGCAAGCCTGAGCGTGTGGTAGCGCCGACAAGGGTAAATGGATTTAAAGATATCTGTACGGAACGAGCATTGGGTCCGCTTTCTAACATAATATCGATCTTAAAATCCTCCATCGCAGAGTACAGGTACTCCTCAACCAGCGGGCTAAGCCTGTGAATTTCATCAATGAACAGAATATCTCCGGGCTCTAGGTTAGTAAGCAGCCCGGCCAGGTCACCAGGTTTATCCAGCACCGGGCCGGAAGTGATCTTGATGCCTACACCCATCTCATTAGCAATGATATTGGACAAGGTAGTTTTACCCAAACCGGGGGGACCGTGCAGTAAAACATGGTCTAGCGATTCACCACGTTGTTTGGCTGCCTCTACAAATACCTTTAGGTTAGCTAATATTTTATGCTGACCGGTAAAATCCTCAAATGCCTGAGGCCGTAATACTTTCTCGATATCACGTTCAATTGGCGAAAGACGTTCCCGGTTAGGATCTAAATTCTCATTCATTGCCAACGAAATTAGCAAAAAAGTTTGAAAATGTGCAGATGGGTTCTAATATGCAGATGGGACAGATGAGCAGATGTGTAAATATGAAAATGTGTAAATGATTTAATTTCCAAGATGATCTGCACATTCGCACATCAGCATATCTGCACATTAGTTCCCCTCTGCCCATTAATCCCGCATCTGATAATATTGTATAATAGCCTGAAAAAATCTTATACAAAACAGGGTGGTGGAGATGATACTTTTGTTTAAGTGGTTCACACCAGTTTAAACAACCTTTAATAGTACCGCCAGTTAATGACCAAAAACTTACCAGCCCTTGATCTTGCTGTAATTGCGCTTTATTTACTGGCAATGCTGCTGGTTGGATTTTGGTTTTCCCGGAAAAACAACAGCGCTGATTATTTTATAAGAGCTTCAGGTTCAATTCCGGGCTGGGCGATCGGACTATCCATTTATGCCACCTTTTTAAGCAGTAATACCTTTTTAGGAGTACCGGGAAAAACCTTCGGCTCCGATTGGAGTGTATATGTTTTTAGCTTGTCTATGCCGCTGGCGGCCTGGATAGGTTCTAAATATTTTGTACCATTTTATCGTAGTACCGGCGAAGTTTCAGCTTATACCCATTTCGAGCATAGGTTTGGAGCATGGGCGCGAACTTATGCTGTGATCTGTTTTTTGCTGACCCAGATTGCCCGGATGGGTTCCATATTTTTTGGAATTGCCATAAGTCTGCAGGCTTTAACAGGTTTTGACATGAAAACCATTATGCTGGTAATGGGGCTTTGCATTATTGTATACACCGTTTTAGGGGGAATTGAGGCCGTGATCTGGACAGAGGTAGTTCAGGGGATCGTGAAGACGCTGGGAGCCGTACTTATCTTGTACCTGATCGTAACTCATATGCCGGGTGGGGTTAAGCAGATCATTAGCATTGGTAAAGCGGGGCATAAATTTAGTCTGGGTAGCTTTCATCTCGATTTTACCCAGCCAACATTTTGGGTAATTCTGCTTTACGGATTTTTCATCAACCTTAACAATTTTGGTGTCGATCAGAATTATGTACAGCGATATCATACAGCTAAATCAGCAAAACAGGCAAAAAAATCAATATGGGTATGTGTTGCCATGTATCTACCGGCCTCTCTGCTGTTTTGCATTATCGGATCATGCTTATACGCTTTCTACACGGTGCATCCGGCTGCAATTGATGTGGTAAAGCATCAGGCTGCGGTAGAAAGATTAGGTGTACAGGCAAGTGTATCTTCTGTTAATCAGCTTGCAGCGACATTAAAGCCAGAAGATTATGGGGATAAAATGATGCCGCGTTTTATGGTTGACCATGTGCCCGCCGGCTTAACCGGGCTCATCATATCTGCTTTGCTTTCTGCAGCAATGAGTACCATTAGTTCGGGCATGAACGCCTCAGCTACGGTGTTTTCAATAGACATTTATAAAAGATATTTCAATCCTGAGGCAAAGGAAAAATCCATTATGAGGGTACTTTATATCATGACAGTGATCTTTGGTCTTATTGGCCTTGGTGCCGGGATAACAATGATCGGTATAAAGAGCGTGCTTGATATATGGTGGCAGTTATCGGGGATCTTTGCGGGAGGGATGCTTGGGCTATTTCTGCTTGGGATTATCAGCAAACAAGCCGGGAAGCACGAAGCGCTGATTGCCGTGTGCATAGGCGTAATTGTGATAATCTGGATGACCTTTTCCAGCTTTATTCCGGCTGATTATGCCTGGATAAAAAATCAGCTAAATCAAAATATGATCATTGTATTAGGAACACTCAGCATATTTCTCACCGGTGTGTTGCTTTCAAAGATAAAACGGCCCTCAAGCGGTCAGTATGCCAAAGCAGAAGAGTCGCTTTTAATAGATAAGGGCGATTAAAGAGTTTAAATTTTAAAGCATTAATAAAATCTATCATGACAATTAAAGCAGATGGTGTGCCTAAAGGATTTGTTCCTGTAATGCTTACACCTTTTAAAGATAACGGAGAGATTGATTACCCGGAACTGGCCCGTTTAACCGAACTGTACCTTGAGGCAGGTGCCGTTGGATTATTTGCCAATTGTTTATCGAGCGAAATGTTTGAACTGAACCCCGATGAAAGGGTTGCAGTAACCAAATACGTTGTGGATGTTGCGCAGGGCCGTGTTCCGGTAGTTTCTACTGGTACCTTCGGCGGACCATTGACTGAGCAGGCTGACTTCATAAAACGCATATATGATACAGGTGTTGAGGCGGTTATTCTGATCTCAGGCCTGCTTGCTGATCAGCATGAGTCGGACGCTGTTTTTAATGAAAATGTGCATACGCTGTTTGGCCTGACTGGCAATATTCCCCTCGGTTTTTATGAATGTCCGGTTCCTTATAAGCGCTTAATTCAGCCTAAGCAGTTGCATGAGTTTGTGCAAACCGGCAGGTTGGTTTATCATAAGGATACAAGCCTTGATTTAAACGCTGTTAAAGCAAAAATAAAAGCAGCAGGCAATCATCCTTTTGGATTATATGATGCTTACATGGTTAATGCGGTTGAATCTTTAAAAGCGGGTGCAGCAGGTGTATCATGTATACAAGGCAATTTTTTCCCTGAACTGATTGTGTGGTTATGCAATAATTACGACAATAGCCAACTGACTGAAGAAGTGGCCGCTGTTCAGCAGTTTTTAACTGAAAACATGGATGTAATGCATAATGTGTATCCTGTTGTTTCCAAATATTTTCTTCAAAAGACTGGTTCATCCATTTCCACCTTTACAAGGCGCTATGTTGGCGAGTTTACTTCAGCCATTAAACAGGATATCGATAAGTTACATGAGCAATACCTGGTTTTAAAAGACAAATGCGGCATTGCCCCATCAGTTAACATTTGATCGGCCACATATAAGACACTGTAAAAATTGCTTATTCTATCTTTTAACTATTTGATTTCATACTGAAATAATGCAAAACAATAACAAAGAAATTTTGCTGGTTGCCAGCGGAGATTTACGTTTATCAGCAAATCAAAGCTGTTGGCAGGCTCAATTTGAAATGGAGCAGATGCTTACCAAAGCAATTGAAAAATTAGGTTATTCTGTAAAACGTGCCCATGGATTTGATGCAGAGAAGAAACATGGCTTCATTGATTCTCAAAAAATGGGAATTGAAGTATTCAGAAACATCGATCCTGATCAACCTTTA
>Ga0209796_10001029_pt1 | contig 13033 bp, 8 predicted proteins | sample AgamicOrSfrz_FD_187167 | JGI IMG/M metagenome (GOLD analysis project Ga0209796, IMG submission 187167) | Agave microbial communities from Guanajuato, Mexico - Or.Sf.rz (SPAdes) (version 2) | ecosystem: Host-associated > Plants > Phyllosphere > Phylloplane/Leaf | place: Guanajuato, Mexico...
CGAACAGATTGCTCATGCCGTTGATCGAAAAATCGAAGTCGCGGTCGGTGTAGATCCGCTTCAGATACGCGGGTAGGTCCTGGCTGCGCACGGTGACCGCAATGCCGACTCTGGCGAGCGCCGACTTCACGTAGGCAGCGGTGCGAGCGGGCAGCTCGCCGATCGGCAACGGGTCGACCGTCAGCGCGAAGCGTGTGCCGTCCGCCTTGCGTGGAAAGCCGGCTGCATCGAGGAGCGCGTTGGCGCGTTCCACGTCATACGGATACGGCGTTGGCGCGGGATCGTAGTAAGGATTCGACGGAATGATCGGGCTGGCAAGCGGCGTGGCGTAGCCGTAGAAAATCACTTTGCGGATCACTTCACGGTCGATTGCCGATGCAATCGCCTGGCGAACCTGCAGGTTCTTCAGTACCGGATTGTCCAGATTGAATTCGATGCGGGTGACGCCGGCCTGGAACTCGTAGCCGCGCGAGTCGAGTGCGAGCTTCGGGCTGTTCTTCAGCCGCGCGAGGTCGGACAGCGGCACCGGGGTGTCGCCGCTCAGATCGATCGAGCCGTCTTCGAAGGCGACGGTGCGCGCCGCAGGATCGGTAATGATCTTGACGACAATCTTGTCCAGGAACGGCTTGCCTTTGTCCCAGTAGTCGTCGTTGCGCGCGTATTCGATGTAGCTGCCGCGTACCCATTTGACGAAGCGGAATGGCCCCGTGCCGATCGGCGCGTTGTTGGCGGGATTCGTCAGCGGGTCGCTGCCTTCGTACAGATGCCTCGGCACGATCGGCGTCTCCGACGAAGAGAACGCCTTGATCAGATACGGCGCCGGCTTCGACAGCGTGATGACGACCGTGTACGGATCGGGCGTCGTAATGGCGGTCACATTCGCGAAGGTGGTCTTGGCGCGCGGATGCACTTGCCGCAGTGTCTGCAGCGAATAGGCGACGTCGGCGGAGGTGAACGGCTGGCCGTCATGCCATTTCACGCCGTGCCGCAGATGGAACACATACTTGCGGCTGTCGTCGCTGATGTCCCATGAAGTTGCAAGCGACGGCTTCGGCTGCAACGAGAAGTCGTATTCGAGCAGTCCTTCGACGACTTTCGCGCTGACCTTCAGCACGTTGGTCGCGGTCGTGGCGAGATCCACCAGCGCGGTCGGCTCGGGCGTGACGACGAAGTTCAGGGTGCCGCCGCGCACAGGCGTTTGCGCGCTTGCGTATGAAGACGAGAGCGAGATCAGCAGGGCGGTGCCGAGTCCAAGCGCGCTCTGCAACAACGAGGTGCCGCGACGACGCGGCGCCGCCTGCGAGATGAGAGCAAGCATCTTACGGTTCGATAGAAAGAGGAGATGAATAGCAGCGCAATGGCAGCGCAATGGCAGCGGAGTGGCGACGCCTCAGACGGAAGCCGAAGCCGTTGCATCTCGTCGCGCCAGAGCACCACGCCAGCCCTTCTGTACGGCAATGCCGAATGGAGTCGGAGCGGGGCAGCGGGTGTACCAGAGTCGGCTCATGCGTCTCGCCATGAAGTAAAGAGAAAGTGGGGGATGGGTCCGGGATCAGTAGCGCAGACCGGCTTCGCGCAATAACGGCAACACGTGTGCGCCAAAGAATTCGAGGTCCGGCTGAAAATCGAAAAAGCTCAATTGCACGCCGTCGATACCGGCCCGGTGAAGCCGCACGATGTAATCGGCGATTTGCTGCGGCGAGCCGACTATCGAAATGTTGCCCCCCACCGCGCGCGCGGCTGCCTGATTGCGCTGTTCGGAATTGCCACGCCAGGCGTGCGCGTCGCTTTCGAAGCGATGGAAGCTGCCTTCGTCGCCATGCGCGACGATCGCGTCGCGATAGGCCAGCGCTTCGGCAGCCGTTTCGCGGCAAATCACCATGGGATTGATCAGCGTGCGGATCTTGCGGCCATACTTCGCCGCAGTGGCCTTCACACGCGCCGTGTGCGCGGGCAAGGCGGCGAGCGCGGCTTCGATCTCCGAGCCCGCGGGACTCGTGATGAACACCACGTCGGAATAGCGGGCGGCGAACTCGATTCCCGCATCGGAGCCGGTCGCATTGACGAGCAACGGGCGGCCGTATTGCGGCTTCGGCGTGACGAACGCCTTGTCGAGCCTCCAGCTCGACAAAGGCGGCGCAAAGCTGAAGTTATCGGGCTGTGCCCATAGCTGTTGCACGGCGTCGAGGAACTCGCTCGCCAGCTCATAGCGGCGATCGTGCTCGATGCGATGCCAGCCGAACATCTCGTGTTCGACGGCCCGATGCCCGGTGACGACATTGATGCCCCAGCGTCCCTTCGAAATGTGATCGAGCGTCGCGCAGAACTTCGCGAAATGCAGCGGATGCCACGGCCCGTACAGCACATGGCTGGTCGCGACCAGGATGATTTTTTCGGTGCACGCGGTCATGGCCGCGAGTGACATGAAGGAGTCGAGCGCCTCGCCGTTGAACACGCCGCCGTAACCGCCTTTCGGGAGCCACTGCGAGAGTGCGAAGACGAGATCGAAACCGAGGCTCTCGGCTCTCTGCACCAGCGCGAGGTTGTAGTCGAAGTTCCAGTCGGTGGTGCGCGGCAGCGTCGACGCGCTCCAGCCGCCCGCCTGAATTGGCAGGAAGAGCCCGAGCAGCAGCGGCTGTTCGAGCGCGCGTGCAACGGGACTGGCAGGGAAGTCGGCGGGCGAGCGCACCGGCACGAAAGGCGTGGCGTCTGGCGCTTGTCCTGATGCTTGCGGTGCGGCGGCGAGAAGGGTGTCGGTCATGGCGATAATCGGTGTAGAGAACGTGGCGGTTCGGTTCGGCGTGGCGCGTGTCAGGTCTCGCTCTTCGGCCGGATGGCGGCGCGATCAACGGCGATGCAGCCTAAGCGCATGCCTGGGCGCAGCGCGTCAGGTTTTGCCGGTCGCGGGCGGCCGCACACCATTCGGATAGAAGTCGCCGATCGCCGCGTACTTCCAGCGCACCGGGTCATGCACCGTGTGGACCCGGTCGGTGTTGCGGATGAGCGCCAATGGCGCGAAAAAACCGGTCATGACGGACATATCCGATGCTGTGACAGACGAAGTTCAGGGTCGGGCGTCGCATTCGGGCAGGCGCACCGGAGCCATCAAAACTTACCGGCAACTCAACACATCGGACAACGAACAATAATTTCTATCCTTATCTGCTCATGCAATTGGGCAGCGCGGGAAATAACGCAAAAGCGTAAGCAAAGAAGAATCGCTTGGTTCGCTCATGTGGAGTGGCTGGCTATGCTGTGCAGCGTATTAGCCTTGTCCAGTCACCCATCATTTCAACCGCTCATACATGACGACGCTCAACGAGTATCTCGTGCAAAAGCGCGCTGCCTGGCTTGCGAAACGCGAAGCCGCGCGCAACGATCCGGATCTCAAGTCCAACCGGCTCAAGGCGCGAGAGTCGCACCCAATAGCGCCGCAGCACGCAGCCGCGCCAGCCCAATGAAACGACAACAAAGCGACAACAACGACAACGAAAAGACAACAAGAGGACCACAATGAAAACGACACACAGGGCACGCGCGATCCGGCTTGTCGCGCTACTGGCGAGCGCATTCATCGGGATCGTGCCTGCGGGCGCGAGCGCCGCGCCCGACCACGGTGGAACGCTGACCTGGCTCGTGACGCCCGAGCCGGCTTCCATTGTTCCTCTCACTACGACGGCCGGGGGCAATGCGGAGATCGGCCCCAAGGTGGTGGAGGGCCTTCTGACGTATGACAGGAACCTCAACCCGAAGCCGCTGCTCGCCACTTCCTGGGTAGTCAGCACGGACGGACTGCAATACCGGTTCAATCTGCGCCGCGGTGTGAAGTGGCATGACGGCAAGCCCTTCACGTCCGCCGACGTTGCCTTTTCGATCCTGACGTTAAAGCAGGTGCATCCGCGGGGGCGAAGCACGTTTGCCAACGTGACCGACGTGAAAACGCCGGACCCTTACACCGCAGTCATCGAGCTTTCCAGGCCCGCGCCGTTTCTGTTGACGGCGCTCGCGGGCACCGAGTCGCCGATCATTCCGAGGCACCTGTACGAGGGCACCGACATCGCGGCGAGCCCATACAACAGCGCCCCGGTCGGCACGGGTCCGTTTGTATTCAAGTCGTTCGTGCACGGCAGCAACATCGTGCTCGAACGCAACCCCGACTATTGGGACAAGCCGAAGCCTTACGTCGACAGGATCGTCGTGCGGTTTTTGCCGGATGGCGCGGCGCGCGCCGCGGCGTTGGAGTCGGGCGCCGCCAATCTCGGCGACCAGGCCATCCCGCTATCGGATGTGAAGCGCTTTAGCGCGCTGCCGAACTTCAATGTCGATACGACGAACTGGGCGTACAACAGCAATCATCAGCAGTTGATTTTCAACCTGGATACGCCCGTTCTGAAGGACAAGGCGGTCCGCAAGGCGATCTCGCAGGCGCTCGACGTCAATGCGCTGAACCGTGTGGTCTGGTATGGATATGGTCAGGTGTCGGCCGCCGCGATCGGTACGGCGAACGCGAAGTATCACAACGCCGACATTCACTACTTTCCGTACGACGTCGCGCAGGCGAACGCGGCCCTCGATGCAGCGGGTTATAAGCGCGGACCCGATGGCAAGCGCTTCCGCTTGCGGCTGCTGTACAACCCGTTCCAGGACCCGCGTGCGGCGGATTTCGTCCGGCAATCGCTGGCGCGAATCGGGATCGACGGCGAGATCGAAAGTTACGACTTCGCCACGTACGTGAAGCGGGCGTACACCGATCGCGCATTCGACATCACGCTAGAAGCGCTTTCGAACACCTTCGATCCGACCGTCGGAGTTCAGCGAGTGTTCTGGTCGAAGAACTTCAAGATCGGTCTGCCGTTCTCGAACGCCGCGCACTACTCCAATCCGGAAGTAGACCGATTGCTCGAGGCAGCCTCCGTCGCTACCGACGATGCCCAGCGCCGCCAGCTCTTCATGCAGTTTCAGCAGATCGTGCACGACGATATTCCGTCCGTCGAGTTCGGTGCAAATCCGAACATCACGATTTCGTCCAGGAAAGTGAAGAACTATGCGCCGGGCGGCGAGGGCATACGCGGCAATTTCGCCGACCTGTATATCGAACGCTGAATCGCCTGGCTGTCGATCCGACCCGAGCGCGCCGTGCATGCCGGTCTCGCGCATCCCGCCAACGCACAGCGCTGGCGTGCGCGACCGGCAGCATCGTGCATTCGCCATCCGAAGCACACTTCGCACACACCATGAGCCAACGAAAAGGACAACTGCACCTCGGCGCGTTTCTCTATCCGACCGGGCATCACATCGCCGCGTGGCGTCATCCGGGCAGTCACGCGGATGCGGGACGCGACTTTCGGCACTACGTCCGGCTTGCGCAAGCCGCCGAAGCAGCAAGGTTCGATCTGGTCTTCCTCGCGGACGGCTCGGGAACGCGTGGCGACAACGTCGACTTCCTGAGCCGCACAGCGCACAGCTACGTCGCGCAGTTCGAGCCGCTCACCTTGCTCTCGGCATTGGCTGCGGTCACGGAGCGAATCGGCCTTGTGGGCACGGCGTCGACGACCTTCAACGAGCCGTATCACATTGCCCGCAAGTTTGCGTCGCTCGATCACATTAGCGGCGGGCGAGCGGGCTGGAACCTCGTCACGTCGTCGAATGCACACGAGGCGAAGAATTTTGGCTTCGACGAACATCTCGCTCACGCGCGCCGCTACGAGCGCGCGGTGGAATTTGCGGAAGTGGTCGAGGGGCTGTGGGACAGCTGGGATGAAGGCGCGTTCGTGCGAGACAAAGCGGCCGGGCGTTATTTCGATCCGGCAAAGCGTCATGTGCTCGACCATCGCGGCGAATTCTTCAACGTGCGCGGGCCGCTGAATGTCGAACGCTCGCCTCAGGGGACGCCGGTCGTCGTGCAGGCGGGTTCCTCGGAAGCAGGCAAGGCGCTCGCGGCGCGTACCGCCGAAGTGATCTTCACCGCGCAGCAAACGCTGGACGACGCCGTTGCGTTCTACGCGGACGTGAAGGGCCGCCTCGCGCAGTACGGACGCGACCCGGACGATCTGAAGATCATGCCCGGCGTGATGCCGATTGTCGGCGCGACCGAGCAGGAAGCGCAGGACAAGTTCGCCGCGCTACAGGCGCTGATCGATCCGGCGGTCGGACTTGCATTGGTGTCCGGGCTCACGGGCGGCTTCGATCTGTCGGGCTATCCGCTCGACGGGCCGATTCCCGAATTGCCTGAGACCAATGCAAGCAAGAGCCGGCAGTCGTTGACGCTCGAACTGGCGCGGCGCGAGAAATTGACGATCCGCGATTTGTATCTGCGCGTCGCCGGCGCACGCGGGCATTGGCAACTAATCGGTACCCCGAAGCATATCGCCGATGCGCTCGAGGAACGCTTCGTCAACTATGGTGCAGACGGCTTCAACGTAATGCCGGCGCTGTTGCCGGACGGCCTCGACGACTTCATCCGACTGGTATTGCCGGAATTGCGGCGCAGAGGCCTCTTCCGCACGGAATACGAAGGTGCGACGTTGCGCGAGAACCTGGGCCTGCGGCGGCCGGTGTCGCGGTATCAGCGCGAAGCTACCGTAGCTTGAGGCGTTAGATGAAGCGCGGCGCTACAACTAGCCCGCTCACGACGCTGGTTTGCCTGCAACGATGTTGGTTGCACGGTTTGCCGCGACAATATCGGCGTGGGTGGGATTCGGGCCGAGGCTGGCGAAAACCTCCGGCAGCCGGTCGCGTATCCTGGGCGCAATTCCAGGAGCGGCCGCAGCCAGCGCCTTGCGCATGGCATCCGCATCGTAGTCGCAGCAATACGCAGGAGTTGATGGCTGCTGGCGCCAGGATTCTGCGAGCGAGCCCGCATCGACCGGATCGAAGCCCGTCTGATTCACCAGCTCCATCACGATTCCCTTGGAGCGCAGGTCATCCCCCGCGACGGCGACGGCGAGGCGGCCAGGCGTCCCCTCCGGCTGACCCAGTTCTGCGAGCGTGTAGGCCAGCACGTTGTTGAATGCCTTGATGACAGGGCGCCCGATCTGTCGGGATACCCACACGCTTTCGGGCATTCCTTCGTCGATTTCCGGAATGTGCGGGTCGCGCATGTCCGGGTAGTAGTTGCCGGTGTCGACGACGATCGCGTCAGCCGCTACGGAACCAAACAAATCCGCAGGAAGCGCCTGTATGGCGGGCAGCGGAATCGACAGGATGATGACTTCCGCGCCATCGACCGCGCCGCGAACATCCACGGCTTGCGCGCCGATCTCGTCGGCGAACTGTCGAACACCATCCGCCCCGCGAGAGTTCGCGACGCGGACTTCATGGCCTGCCGCGCTCAACTTGCGGGCGAGAGACGCGCCAATGTTTCCTGTTCCGACGATCCCGATTTTCATAGCTGTATCCTCGATATTGCACGTGGCGCCCACTTTAGCTGGCTTATGTTGTAATGATAAGTACCGACTAAAAAGTAAGTAGCGTACCGAGGTGTTTGTGTCTGAAGAGCGTGAATGGAACTGCGAAGATCCCAAGAAGCGGCTTGAATGGGCCGAGGCGACGACAGAGGCCCTCCGGGTTCTGGAGGGCAAGTGGAAGATCGTCATCATTTGCCAGCTGTTTGCCGCAAAAGGCCCGCTGCGATTCTCCGATCTGGAGAAGCTGATTGACGGCATCAACCAGAAAATGCTGATTCAGCAGCTCAAGCAGCTGGAGAAAGACGGCATCGTGCGGCGAACGGTGTACCCACAAGTACCGCCGAAGGTAGAGTACGAACTTTGCGATATGGGATATGCGCTCGGGCCGTCGATGCAGGCGTTAATCGAGTGGGCCGAGATGAGGCGCAAACGTGCCGAAGGTAACGGCTCGTAAGACCCGCTAAACGCGATTCCGTACAATGGGCCTCTACGATCTTTGGACAGATCGCACTTGCCTCGTGCCCAGCGCAATGAATCACGATACTGAACACATTCTCGCCGCCGCGCAGGCGAACCTCCAGGCCGGTCGGCTCGACGATGCGGCAAGCCTGCTTCACAGCATTCTGAAGACCGCTCCCGATCACGGCGACGCGCTGGCAGGCCTTGGCTATATCGCCGCCCAGCAGGGCGATCATGCACGCGCCGCGGACTATCTGATCCAGGCATCGGAGCGTGCGTCGCTCTCGTGGCATCAACTGAAGTTCGCCGCGCAGGTTTGTCAGCTGGCGCAGCGCCGCGAGGCTGCCATAGCGCTGCTCGAACGCTGCCTGGCGCAGTGTCGCAACGATGCCGCCGCGTTGCATGGTGTGGCGGTGTCGCTGATAGAGCTTGGCGAATCGCAGCGGGCACTCGAGGTGTTCGTGCTTCTTTGCAAGGTCCATCCGCAACTAGCCGAAGCACACTACAACCGGGGAACGCTGCTAGGCACGATGGGGCGCTATGAGGACGAACTCGATGCCTACCGGCAGGCCATCGCGCTCAAGCCGCGTTTCGTGCGCGCATACGTTAACCTCGGGGTCGCATTGCGAGATCTCCGGCGCTTTGATGAGGCGTTGCTTCAATTCAAGAAAGCGCTTTCGCTCGATCCGAACGACGCCGGCGCACGCACGAATCGAGCACAGACCAATTTACTGCTGGGCGAATTCGAGCACGGTTGGCGCGAGTACGAATGGCGCTGGCGCGATGGCACGGGCGACCACGGATTTCCGCAGCATTCGCTATGGACTGGCGCGCACCCGATAGGCGGCAAGACAGTGCTCGTTCATCATGAGCAAGGGTTCGGCGACACGCTGCAATTCGTACGCTTCGTGGATCAGCTAAGTGCAGCCGGCGCCCATGTCGTGCTGCGTGTCCAGGACGCCTTGTTGCCGCTCCTCCGACATTATCCTGGCGCAGCGGAAGTTATCGGCGAGACCGACCAGGTAAAGCATTTTGACTATCACATTCCAACCATGAGCCTGCCGTTTGCGCTCAAGGTGGGTACACCCGGTCCCGCGCTATCCGGTCCCTATCTGCAGGCGGACGAAGAGCTTGTCCGTCAATGGGACGAGGTGTTGCCGGCCTCCAGGCGACGGCCGCGGATTGGGATTGTGTGGTCGGGAAGCCGTACGCATCTGAACGATCACAATCGATCCATTCCGCTTGAGCAACTAAAGCCGGTGTTCGAAACCGACGCGGACTTCTTCGCGTTGCAACCGGATGTACGCGATAGCGACCGCGCGTGCCTCGCACAACTTGAGCAAAGCGGGGCGCTACGCGATATGTCAGGACGGCTAACCAGCTTTGCCGAAACCGCTGCGCTGATCGCTCGGCTCGACCTGGTAGTCAGCGTCGACACAGCGGCGGCACACCTCGTCGGGGCGCTTGGAAAACCCGTCTGGATCGCTCTGCCGTTCATGCCGGACTGGAGATGGCAACTCGATAGAAGCGATAGTCCGTGGTACGCAAACGCGCGGTTATTCCGGCAAACCACGAGGGGCGATTGGACGAGTGTAGTCGCTGCGCTTCGCGCAGAGATCGATGAATTGCCGGACGTGTAAACGGTGGCCGGCGCGATGTACTGCACCCCGCGTCGAAGGGTCAACTCTGAGTGAACCCGGGCTTGCATTGCGCTCAGTCTCGTTGCGATAGCTCACCCTTCACAGGCAATTGAAAAGCACGAGAAAAGTCGAAAACCTTAGAACGATCCATCTAATGGAAGGTGCGGTGCAAGTTTGAAACAACGGCATCAAAAAAAGTTTGACGACCGATTTTGATTTGTTATTGTCCCTGTCCATTGAGCGCTGTCGTAACACGCAGCGCGCGGCCGTGAGATCCGTGAGCTTCTATCTCCACGCTTTTCCCGCCTGAGCAAAAGTCAGCGTCCCGCTATTCGGACGTCGCTTTCGCTCGCGCTCGAAAGTCGTGGCCGGGTTCGCGTCGTATGGGACGCGTCGGACGAGACCCCGTGCAGCGCCCATACACCAGATGAAGCATGGCCAAAAAGGCATCAAACAAGATTTATATATATCAAACAAATTTTGACTCTGCGTTTCTGGCTTGCTATGTTTCATCCCACCCAAGGCAAGGGCCGCCATGCGCATGCAGGCGTTCCCTGGCCGCGCAACGAAGATAGTAGCCAGGTGTCCGCAAACCTTTCGATAGGCTGACGAACCCACCGGCAAGCCACGGCGCGCGAACCGGGGGGCGAGTCCTGCCTGACTGGAGGCGGGGAGAAGAAAACTTAGGCATCCAAATTAGCTACCGGCTGCGCAAGTGATACAGGCGATGCGAAAAAGTCGAATGCCCAATGCTTCGAATTTTTATCGAACCTGAAATGTTCCAGAAAGAAAATACCTTTCATTTTGTTATTTAGTTAGGCCATCCATATTTAATGTCATTGAATAGCGGGGCGATCTCTGATTTAACAAAAATGCACCTGATTAGATTTATCCATTTTGGACGTATTTGCACACATGCGGGGCATATTCGGTAAAGCGTGGTGCGTCGGCGTTGTAAAAAAGGCGGAGAAGTCCATAAGACTTTTCTTTGCACAACAGGTGTGGTCTTACTGACAAGTGAGAAGGGGAAAATGAAACAAAGGGCATTGGCGTTGGCCATCAGAAAAATGCTTTGGGCAGAACTTGCGCTGTCAGCGGCGATTGCCGCACCAGCGTTTGCACAAAGCCAACCGGCCCCGACCGGTAGTACCGCAGCCGCCACGACGTCGGAAGCCGCGCCGGCCGCGCCGGCCGCGACGGACACGGGTAACGTCACGAAGATGCAGCGCGTGGAAGTCACCGGTTCGCTGATTCGCACGTCGGACAAGGTCGGCAACACGGAAGTGCAGACCATCACGCCCAAGGAAATCGAGCAAAGCGGTTATACGACGGTGGCCGATTTCCTGCGCGGCACGTCGGCGAATTCGGGCAGCAGCTGGGGCCAAACGACCATGAACAGCTCGGCGCAAGGTGGCGGCGGCATCGCGCTGCGCGGCTTGAGTGAGAAGTACACACTGGTCCTGGTCGACGGCCAGCGCGTCGCCAATTACGGCAAGGCGGTCAACTTCACGGACACCTTCTTCGACGTCAATTCGATTCCGCTCAACATGGTGGATCACATCGATATCGTGAAGACCGGCGCCGTGTCTGTGTACGGCTCGGACGCGATCGCGGGCGTGGTCAACATCATCACGAAGAAGAACTTCCAGGGCCTGCAGATAGACGGCCAGCTCGGCAAGGCGCAGCATCCTGGCGATGCCCAGGGCAACTTCGGCGTGCTCGGCGGCTTCGGCGATCTGAACGCGGATCGCTTCAACGTGACCGCCGCGGCAAGCTACTACCGCGACAGCGGATCGTCGCTGGCGGACCGGTCGATGACGGCCAATCAGGACTTCAGCCAGTTCCCCGGCGGCCTGGCAGGCCCGCTCGGCCCCAATCAGCAGTCTTACTGGACAGCACCCGACGGCACCCAGACCGCGCTCAGCCCATGCCCGCCCGGCAGCGTCTCGGCAAACGGCGGCGCGACGTGCAAGAGCAACCCCGCCAGCGCGACATCGCTGGTGCCGTCCACCACGCGTCTGAATGCGAAGGTGCACGGCACGTTCAAAATTAACGACGACGTGCAGGCCTACGCGGACTTGTGGGTGAGCCGCAACGAAACGGTGCAGAACGAAGGCCCGGCCGTGCTTGCAAGCACGACCAACGCGTTCAATCCGGCGACCGGCTCCGCGTTGCCGCTGTCGCGAACCGTCCCGGGAAGCAATCCGTACAACCCGTTCGGCGCGCCGGCGCAAATCAATTACACGTTCCCGAATACGATATCAGCCGATACGGTATCCACATTCTGGCGCGCGCTGACCGGCGTGAAGGGCTCGTTCACCACGCAGAAGTTCGGCGACTGGGACTGGTCCGCGGACTATGGCCATTCGCAAAGCACGGTCGACACGACATACAGGAATATGCTGAACGTGGCGGGTGTCGAGAACATCTTGCAGAACGGCGTTTATGATTTCTCGAATCCGTCGGCCACGCCTAACGGATTGAACGGCGTGTTCCAGAACGACTACGAGCAGGCCATCTCCAAGCTCGACAGCGTGACGGCCAAAACCTCCACGGGCAATCTCTTCAACTTGCCGGGCGGGCCTGTGGGTGTCGGCTTCGGCACGGAGTTCCGTCACGAGAGCTCGCTGATCAATTCGCGCACGTACAGCGCGCTCGGCATCACCGCGCCGGCCAACGTGCAGACGGTCGACGGCGAGCGCAACGTGGCCGCTGTCTACTACCAGATCGACATTCCGATCATCCGCAACCTGACGTTCACGCAGGCCGGCCGTTACGACCACTACAGCGACTTTGGCGGCGCGTTTTCGCCGAGCTTCGCGCTGCGCTTTCAGCCGGTGCAGGCGCTCACGACATTCGCGTCGTACAGCCGTGGTTTCCGTGCGCCGACGCTCGTCGAAAATTCGCAGGCGACCTATCTCGCGCACCAGAATCTGGTGGACCCGAACGACCCGAGCGGCGTGCCGACCAAGCACTTCACGACCGAACAGGTGAACGGCAATCCGAACCTCGGGCCCGAGCGGACCAAGAACTACAACATCGGCTTCCAGCTGTCGCCGGACTCGTCGACGGATATCGGCGCGGCGTTCTACAAGATCCATATCGACGGAGTGATCGGCACCAACGACCCGAACGCGGTGATCAACGCGAACGATCCGTCGACGGTGATTCGCAACGCGGACGGCACGGTTGCGTACATCAAGGAACAGTTCGTCAATCTTGGCTCGCTCGACACCGACGGCTTCGACATGAACTTCCGCAAGTCGGTCGGCACGAAGTACGGCACCTTCACGCTCGCGGGCGACTGGGCCTATGTGTGGCACTTCAAGCTCAATAGTCCGGGCGCGCCCACTCAGGATTTCGCCGGCAACAATCTCGCGCTGCTGCAACCGTTCGGTGCAAGCAATCCGCGCTGGAAGGGCAATACGAGCCTGAGTTGGGACTACCGCAAGTTCACGACGACGCTCACCTGGCAATACACCGGCCCGTACACCAACGCGGTGGCGGACGAGTTCGGCGACGGCGGCA